>Ga0194051_1000764_pt1 | contig 18002 bp, 20 predicted proteins | sample SepL2320m_MetaG_FD_161275 | JGI IMG/M metagenome (GOLD analysis project Ga0194051, IMG submission 161275) | Anoxic zone freshwater microbial communities from boreal shield lake in IISD Experimental Lakes Area, Ontario, Canada - Sep2016-L239-20m | ecosystem: Environmental > Aquatic > Freshwater >... | reverse complement strand
AATTTATAAAATAAATATATATAATTTGTAAAAATTCAATGCCTAAAATATAGAAAAATACAAACCTTTTTTCATTGAAATGGCTGCTGAACAAACAATGTTTTCAAAACTGGAATTCTAGTTAAAATAACATTCCAGTTTTTATTTACCCAATTCTTGAAATTATCTTCTGCCGCTTTTGGTCCTATTTCGCTAGTTTTCCCAGTGGACTGTAGTTCCATTTCATGAGTACATTCATGGACAATCGTACTTGCAATCTCTAAAAAAGCTTGAAGCGTATCACCATGAGCAGCAATATGTTTCGCCACATTTACACGAATTACATCCGAAGGAACTAATTGATGAGTATCAATGTCTGGAATGTATTGCTTAATTACAGCATTTGGAACTTGATTTAACTTGTTTGTTGACAAAACATCTTGGCCAAATTTCATCTTTATTTTATTTAAAATTCCTGGACCAATCACCTTCTTATTCTCTGCCGAATTGTAGAGGCCATAAGCCCCTGATGGCAAAGTAGCAATCGTACTAATGTTGGTCAAAAGCTTTTGTCCAGTCATTTTGTCATAAAGCTGGACCAACTGAATAGCTTGCTTGCCTTTGTTATAGGCAATATCCAGTTGCCGTGAATCAACAAACTCAGTGCCGATTGTTGATTGTTCAAAAAATGATTTAAATCTTTCCATAACAATATTTAGGTGGCAAATTCATATTTAAATGCTATATTATTAATAACTTTGAAATTACAGGACCTACAATTTCCTGCTTGTTATCTGATAGATTTGTATATCATTAAAAAACAATTAAATATCCAAGCCTAATGATAGAAATATATATTAAATCGTTACATGTTTATGAAAAATATTAATTTCATACTATGTTATTTTTGATGAAGTAAAATAACATATTTTCATTCCAAACAAACATGTTATCCTATTGTCCTGAAATAAGACTATTCTTAATTGAAAAACAATTCGTTGGTAGTAAACACGCCCATTTTTAGCGGGTATGTAGTTCATAAAAAAAAGGTGGCATTATGGAAAATAATAATAAAGAAATGGAATCAAGCTTGATAATAGACAATTCCAATTTTTCCCAATATTTTTTCGATGTGAGAAAATTTGGACCTAAACACGGACAGATAATGTCAAAGTTTTCAGCAATCGCTGTGTTCGGAGAAGGACCTGAAAAAAGAGATATTATTAAAGTTTTACGTAAAGATAAAGCCGAAGCTGCCGCAATGGTTATGAGAAAAATTCATTGCGCTAAAGAACCAGACTGTTACACGGTTTGTAGAGAAATTTGCGAAGACCTGATTTCTGGAATGTCGGAAAACGCTGTGGCAAAAAAAGAATATGAATTTGTTATTGAAGCTTTTTATTACACCAATCGTGAATATGTTCCTAAAGGAGACCCACATTGGGAAACTATTGATATCATTAAATATGACAAAAATAGCAAAACATTTAAAGTTAATATTGAAATTCCAGAATCAACTAAGCAAAACATTTAAAGTTGATATTTAAAATTCACTCCCAACTAATTGGTTTACTGCTTTTTTTGCGACGAATTCCTTTTTTGTTGCAAGCTGATAAAGTTGGGCGACAAGCTGGATAGCCCCTTTCAGAGCCTTTTCCTGCTTTTTTTCTTCCACAAGGAACTAAATTTCCCTTTTTGCTTTTTTTGCAGTCAATCCATCCTTTGCCTTTATTTCGAGCAAACCAACCATGCAAGCCTTCTTCTTTTTCAAGATCAAATTTACCTTCAGAAAGTTCTTCAAAGGATTGATCACAAACAGAAACTTCATCTTCGTTTTTAGAATTACCCCAATTTTTAGCTCCGACTTTACGGCATTTTACCAATGATCCTGAAGCATAGGCAGAAGGCCAGACACGATACCTAGACTTTACTTTGTAATAGCAAGCATCTTTTTCTTCATTTAATTGAAGCCATTCTTTGAAACTTTTCATAATATATCCTAGTCTCATCTGCATTTCCAAACTGTTAAACAAAAACTTAGTATTGCAATTTAATACATCAACCACTAAATATTACAATTGAGAAAATAATTAATTCTATTATTTTCATTTATTTATTGAATATACTAGATAGTTATATGAGTAATCACGAAAATTACAAATCCGAAATTGATACATGGGCCGACATGTGGGATGAGATGCAAGACAAAAGTGTCAATCCTCAAGCCGAAAAGCCCAAACAATCCGATGCCGCTTTCAATTTTTTTGGTGATGAGCCAACAGATAACTCTTACGATATAGACTCTGAAGCTCTTTTACAGGAATCCGAAGATACGGTTCAAAATCCGATTCGTATGGACACAGTTGGATCTGATAACAAACAACCAAAACCTGTTTGGGTAGAAGAAAATCTATTATCTGAAATAGAAAAACTCAAAAAACGTCTATTTAAGATAGAAAATAAGATGGCAAGAATGGGTCAAAAAGAAAAATTTACTCAGGATCCCGTGCATGATGATGGCAAAAAACTAATGGACAAGATCGAATCAATTCGAAACGATATTGAAGAAGTTAGCAACCAACTTGGCATCCAAAATGATCCTTCGCCTTTTAAGATCAAGAAGAAGTAGTTCATGCAATCAATTCTGCTTGCTCTTGATTATTTTTGTTTTAAAACTACAATGTACTTTGACATACTCAATATTTGTATGTTGAACGGAGAAAAAATCACTACAAAAAAGACAGCCGAACCGACCGGGTCATCTTACTGTCTCTCCATAATGCTATTCTTAACTGAAAAGCAATTTATTTGGTAGGAACTCACCCGTCTTTATTTCAGGTACAATTGAATGATGGAAGAAATTATTGAAAAAAATCTCACATCAAATAGTGAATATAAAAAACGTAATGGTTCTATGAATGGCTATAGCGATTTTAATGATAAAATTAGGTCTATTGGTAATGTAAAAGCAGCTATATTCACACATCGTTGTCCTGACCCTGATGCGATGGCCAGCATGACAGGTCTATCATGGCTTTTGCTTAAATCCTTTGGAATAGAATCCGATTCGTTTTATGCCGGTGAAGTTTCTCACCCTCAAAATGGAGTCATGCTAAATCTTCTTAATCCAAACCTTAAACGGGTGGATGAGGAATATATTCCTGAAAAATATGGCGTGCGTATTCTCGTAGACACTATTCCTGAAAATGCCGGAATGGGAGAATATCATGTTAAATTTGACATAGTAATAGACCATCACAGAGAATTGCCTTCAAATTATGAAGGCATATTGATTCATAAAAAAGTTGGAGCATGTGCATCAATAATTTATGATATGATGAGTCATTTTGTAGAAGAAAATAATTGGTTGGATGAAGACTCCGATAGTGATCAAAAACTCGCCACAGCTTTAATCGCAGCCATAGTTACAGATACTGAATACATGATGTCTGATGACAGCACTGAGTTTGAATTTAAGGCCTTCTCAGAATTATTTTCTTATCGAAATTCTAATTATTTAAAACAGATAGTTTTTTTTAAACGACCAAGAATTTGGATTGACAAAAAAGCTGAAGGTTGCACACAAGCTCGCATTAGTGAAGATGGATATGCAATCGTAGGACTTGGAATGATTCCAGAAAAACACCGTGATCTTATTGCCGACATGGCAGAAGAGATGGTTCATTGGACTTCTGTAGAAACCGCTATCGCTTTTGGTGTAGTGGGCGGAGACAAGATCGAAGGTTCTGTAAGATCTTTAAATCCCAGCCTTACTGTCGCTGATTTTTGTAAAAAACTCGGTGGAAAACACGGTGCTGGTGGCGGAAAACACGGTAAGGGGGCTTATCGCCTATCTCTAGCAGGCATGAGTATTGATCCCGATGAAGACGAAGAAGATGTGACAGAAGCTTGGGAATCCATTAAAAAACGTGAAACCAAGCGTATTTTTAGGGCTATAAAAAAGTAATTACTTCTAGCCGATAAAAAATATATTATTTAAAAATAATAACTCTGCACTCTATTATTTAATGAGTGCAGAAGAAAATAAAAAACACGAGGATTCAGCCCCTCAGAATTTTTTTCTGCGTTGTCCTAAATGCAGCTGGGCTAAACTTTCATCTGGTCTTACTTCTGATTTAGTTGATTTGGTTAATGTTAAAACAACCTGTAAAGGTTGCGGTAAATTTAGAAAATACAAATGTCCAAAATGTGGTACCTCCTGTCCATTGAAAAGAATTAAGGGCAATTCTTAATGCATTCCGAATGTTTACATGCTAGTTGGAAGCCTCCTCTTGCTATTTTTAAGCCAAATAGGTATTCCAATAGCCCCACAAAAATGCCTGAGCCTATTTTAAATGAATTAATGTTTCATGTACACAAATTCAATAATCGTCCAAAGCCAAACAAAAAAGAACGTATTGTGATCATCTCATGTTTATCAGAATTTGGATGTGAGACTTTGGGTTGTGTATATTGCATACCACGTTTACTTAGAAATTTTCCTGGCCGTTACGTTATTGCAATGGGCTGGTATGGTCGTGAATATTTGTATCGTCATTTGGTAGATGAATTTTGGGAAATGGACGAACAGTACATGTGGCTACGAGAATACTCACGAGCTTTTCACCATATATCTGAAAATCTTAAAAGACTTGAAGAAGCAGCCACAATGTATGGAAGTTTGGTTCAGTCAGTATCTCTAGGAAAATATGCTGTTTCAAATGTGTGTCGAACATGTGGCAAGAATTGGCAAGAGTGGAGGAAAAGAACAGAAAAATGCCCTTCCTGTAACAGTACCGTGCTCATGCGGTCTATTTTTACCGATATTAAAAATTGCAAGAATAAAGCTCGTAACATACCAAAACCTGAAAATAAAGTTTTGGAATGGGCAAAAAATTTAGTTGGAGATAATTGTGTTGGTATTTTTGCTAGATGTCGTAAAACCTATGGAAGAAATCTGACTCCTGATTTTTATATTAAATTAATTAAAATTTTAAAAAATCTTGGATATAATATTATTTGGCTTGGAGAGGAACAAAGTACATTGCCTTGCCCAGTTGATCATGTTTTGGATTTTTCTCGCATGAAAGAGTCTAGAGATTTAGAAAAAACATTAGCTATTATTTGTAATTTGAAATTTACAATACAATTTTGGACAGCTTCCACTCGCCTTTCTGGAATGATGGGAACGCCTTTTATTATTTTTGAAAGCCCCGAACAAATATACGCTTCTCATTCAGGTTTGATGTCTGCTCAGGAAGGGAAGCGACTAGAACTTTCTACTTTTGGATTAAAAAAAATTGTTATATCTCACTATAAAAGTGTTGTAGAGAATCATTCAGCAGCATTGGATTTAGTGATTCAAGCTATTGATGAAATGAACAAAAATAATTGGGAAGATTTAATCGGACTTGTAGAAGATAAAGATTTTTCTAATACTATTAAAAATGAATTTTATGAAATGTTAACCTAAATATTATGAATACAGTATCCGAATATATTAAAAGAGCAGCAAAGCGAACCGGATTCAAACGGGAATTTTTTATTGAGAAAAATATGCCCACAGAGCCTTCGAACGTATACGCTTTACCATTTTTTGGAAATATAAGATCCACGTTTATATTGTCTTCTTTATTGCTTAAAAATTTTAAAGAAGCCAATCCAGAAAAATATTTAATTCTGTGTTGTTGGCCGGGAATGCAGCAGCTATTTCCTTATGTAGATGAATATTGGACTATAGATGATGAATCACTTATAAAATGTCTAGCAACAAATGCTAATAATCTATATAATGATTCATCCACATGTACCGAAATTACTAAAAGTTTGTCCGAGGTTCTTAACATAATTACTACTAAGGATTTATCACAATACTACGATAAAGGTTTTACAAAAAAGTACTGGGATGATTTTGGTGATATAAAAAGATTTTTGCCAGATGTTCCTTCTGTTAATATTATTAAAGACTTTAATGTACAGTTAGAAAATAGAGAAGGAATTAAAATTATAATATATCCAGCAACTCGCATGAGTTCTTGGCAAAAAGGAACTACAGAACAACTTCCTGTTCAAAAAGAATTCTGGACAGCATTGATTAATCAATTAATTAAAAATGGATATATTCCGGTAATTTATCAAAATTGGTTCACTTATGACATGTCTAAAGAATTTGAAGATCGTTGTCTTTATTTAGTTCCTAAAAATATTTCAGAATTGATGTCCGCATTAAGAGAAATTGGGATTTTGATCGATATTCATACAGGCATTTCTAGATTAGCAATTGCTGCAAGATGCCCTTATTTAGCTGCGACAGAAAGACAAATTTATATTGGAGAAAAGGACTATGAGATAGATGACCTGTGTGCTGAAAATTTGCCAAAACAGTATATTTTCTCTTTCTCCACACAATTAATGGTTGGAACACCGGAAGAATGGGAAATTAGTATTTTGGGAAATATCATAACAAGACTCAAAGAATTCGAAACTCAAATAAAAAAAGAAAATTTACCATCTACTTCAGGTAGCTATGATTCAGTTTCTTATATTAATGTAAGAAAAAGAAAATTAAAAAGATTAGGATCTTATTTTATAAGATCGTCAAAAAACAAGTAAGGAGACTTTAAATGTCTAATATAGGTAGGGCCAAGGTCGAACTAAAGAAGAAACATAACGATCCTCAAAAAAACTTTAGGGATATGTTTCAAGAGTTTAAAAGAAGGGTAAGCAACTCTGGCATCCTTCACGATTACAAAGATCACATGTATTACGAGAGCAAATCTGAAAAAAAGCGTAAAAAGCGTAAAGAAGCTGAAAAAAATCTCAAAATGGACATTTTAGAGAAAAAAATTCTTGGCGGAGAGAAAGTAAAGGCCTCAGCTAACATGATTAAAAAAATAGTTTCTCAAATGTGTAAAAATAATAACAAAAAAAGTAATAACTATAGACAAGACTATTAATGAGGTTTACATGCCAAAAAACAAAAAAGTGATGAGTATCGCAATAAAACCAGAACTCCATGAAGATTTGAAGAAATTTTCAAAACGTAAAGGAATTTCGGCTTCTAATTACATTGGTAATTTAGTCGAACAAGCCTTGAAGATTAATCCCGATGATGATCCAATTGTCTTTGGGAAGCCAGTTGAAGAGGATGTTATGCCAGTAATACTACTAGTACCAACCCGTTTAGTTAATAACTTTGAAAAAATTACTGAATGGATGAATTTTCAAAGTGCTAAAATAATAAAAGCCATTTATAAAAATATGAATGATTGAGTTATTTATTTATAATCATATGAACTTATTGTTTGGCTATTGCTATGGCAGAAAGTATCAGATATACTTTCTGCCATAAGCCATAGCCAAATTTATGCTTGTAGACATTTGACCTCTGTTGATTCTAATTATTGAATAAACAAGTTATGTGGATTAAACAAGAATTACAAAAAGTAATTTGTAAAAGGCAAACAGTAGATGTTAATTGTTGAAACAAATCAAATAACAAATCTTAAAATTCAGGAAGTCCAAACGGACGATCTAATAAAAATTTTTAAGATCTGTCAAGATTTGCAGTGTCTGTGCGAGAAAGAAAACGGAACAGGTATATCCGCCGTTCAAGTGGGTTTGCCTTTACATATTTTTTTGGTAAAAGGAGACGGAAGTTGTTCTTTTATACCAAAAAATCAATATGGTTATTTTATAAATTGCAATTATGAATTTATAGGAGAAGAAAACGTCATGTCTCTGGAGGGATGTCTGTCAATACGGTCGCCAGACGGTCGGTTGCGATTCTTTCAGGTTAAAAGACATAAAAATATATTAATAAAAGGATTTAAGTTATTATTTGAAAATGTGTTGAAATTAGAAGTACTGGAAGAATCAGTCAGTAATTCACAACAAGGTGTTGTGTTTCAACATGAAATAGATCATCAATTAGGAGTATCTGGCCTCATATCCACCAAAGGAAAAGAAGTTTTCATTTGGTGATAATTTTATCAAAGTCTGGCGTTATGGAAACATAACGCCAGACTTAATTTTTAGGAATAATATGGCTTTAAGTAAAAAACACGTTGAAGATGTTTGCTATTTAAAAGGAGGATCACTTAAATGCAGGTATTATGACGAAGACTTCAATGATAATGGCCATTTAATTAATATTTGCAAAAAACTTTCTCCAGATCGTGCAGTAATAGACTCCGAAATTATTTCTTTTTTAAATGATATTAAAAGATCTGGCAAAGACATAAACGATCAAACTGTTCCTTTAGGTGACAATTGTCATGGTTTTATTGTTCTTAAATCCAAACTTCAAGGCTATGATATTAAGTAAAAATTAATAGTAAATCTTATTGAAATTCAATGTATTTTGAATTTTAAAATGAAAAATTTACTAAAATTATATATTAAACTATACATATTATTGGGAATAACAAGAAAACATAACCGTATTTATTGGTAAGTAGTTCCTAGAATAATTAAAAAAAATATTATCATATTAATAACTACAGTATACAAGTTATTTTTGTGCACACAAAAATTAAAAATTTACACTTTTTAGAAGGCAGAAATTATGAAAATTATGAAGTTTGATGAGTACCTGAATTCTAAATGCAAAACTGAAGAGAAGCCCTTTATAAGCGTTAATGCTGATCGTGTTGATCCTGAAACTATACCAAATTCACCTCCCGGTGGTGGAAATCCTTATATTTCAAAAGGCATAAAAAATAAAAAAGGTACAAGCAAGGCCTTGGGAGATATGGGAGAAGATATCACAGACATGCCCAAGGAATTGTATGGAAAAGGTAAATCAGCCGCTAAAATACCAACAGTTGACGAAGTCACTCTTATTTTAAACATTACAAAAGCAGCCCAAAAAAATCCAACTATAATTGAGTCTGTTGTCCTTTCGCTAAAAAATCAAGGACTTTTAGGTTCCTTTGTAGCTGAAACTCTCAATCATCGTGAAACGTACAAACACCTATCTAAAATTATGGCACACGAATCATATGGTCCTGAACTTTGCGGAAAACTTATTCGAGCCATGAACGAAGAAGTTGCAACTCCATTTGGTGATGAACTAGATGATGATGAAGAAGTTGATAAAGACGATGGAGAAGAGGGTGTCGATGATGATGGAGAAGAGGGTGTCGATGATGATGGAGAAGAGGGTGTCGATGATGATGGAGAAGAGGGTGTCGATGATGATGGAGAAGAGGGTGTCGATGACGATGGAGAAGAGGGTGTCGATGACGATGGAGAAGAGGGTGTCGATGACGATGGAGAAGAGGGTGTTGATGGCGATATGGGAGATCCAAGAAATATGGAAAGAATGGGAGATGATGAAAATCAAGACAATCCTACCATTTCTAACTTTCGCAAATCAATGAAAAACTATATGCGTCGTATGAGGGGTGAATAATGTCAAGCAGTGACGCTCGTGATGCATTAGTTGATATTGTAAACAGTATCCGGACTATTTTTAAAAAATATGATCGACCTTCACGAAAGAGAGCATGGCACTCTTTGCAAGTCGGTCAAGGTAAAAGCCACATTGAAAAAATCATTAATTCCCCCAGTATGCCAGTAGTTGGGATACGGACATGGTTAACTTATAAAGAGCAGCGGATTGAATCTGAGAAAAAGGATTCATGATTCCAGCAAGGAAACCAACTCAATTTAATGAGTATTAATTGACAAACTGAACTATTTACTGATTTGTTTTATGGTGTGCCTAATATTCATTTGCTTGCCTCCACGAGCATGACTTAAAAAACGACTAAACCTTAGATCGTGAATAATAGGTTCAACATCATGAAGCCTAAGACAATATGCCACCAGAGAGCCACAAACTGAATTGTGAACAATAAAACTACTTGTCAAATAATTATGGTTTACATCAACTTGAATATCGCAAACATGACTTACGCCTGTAACTTCCGAGATTTCTCGAATACGTAACATGATTCCATCAGAAACTTTTTTCCATTCATTTCTAGTTGAAGAATCCAGTCTGGTTCCAATTCTACAATCAAGAGGACAATTAATAACATAAGATGGTTTTAAATTTACAAAATCAACTTTCGTAAACAGATCTCCCCACTCTATGTCTTGGCCGTCCACACGAGATTCTTGCCTTGTGTCTATTTTTAAAGAAGATGGAATCCCAAGACGCATCAACAAAAAACGTATTTGTTCTGCTAAAACAGGAGAAAAAGTTTCAAACTTAGCTTTATTTTGGTCCTCATAACCATCTACCATGAAATAACCAGATAGATAGCGTTCCACCAAATTTAATGGAGCCTTCAAAATAAAATCCGGCACATGTTTAGTTTCGGCGGTGTGAGAATAATTTGGATGAAAATAATTAAAAAGCATCTCCATGCAAAAAGATCTGACGAATAATTTGTCCGATTCTTTGTTGTCGTGAATTTGTATGAGGGTAGAATGAACTCCGTTTCTTTCAAAGATATCACGTACATAATCTAAATTATTTTCTTGTTTTTTGCAGCAAAAACCTACTTCTCCAATTTGTTTTTTGTTGGTCCAACCGTCACCAACAAATGCACCTAATACATACGCCCATTCTGGAGTAAGCTCCCAGTGTCTTTGATTGCGTATGATATTTTGACCGCTTTCTTTTGATTTTAATTCATGGTAAATAAAATCCTTGTCGAAAGTTAATTTCTTTACATTAGAAGAAAAAGCCGTTGAGAAGTCAGACAAATCATACTTAACACAATTTTTTTCTAAAACTGATGGAATCGGAACAAAACACCAATCGCCAACATTCAGTTTTCCCGCCTCAATCCACTCACAATTTCCATTAGGTTCTTCATGTATTTTTCGAGCATCTTTAGTTAAATCAGACCGATCACGACCATTAGTACGAACTTGACGCTCTGCATAAACCTTGTGATCAGCCGTTAGTGAAACGCCAAAATGATCTCCATAATAAGTTTTTATGTTAAGCAATGATTCTTCGTTTAGTGGGTAAATCATCGTCTTTTGAACTTCTCTCGAAGAACCATCTACGGTGTATACACGATCTCCTACTTTGATTTTTCCAATTGCACGAACTGTTCCATCTTCTAAACGCACTGGAGTCAAAGGATGCAAGCAACCTCTACCGGGACCAACAGCCTCAGACCCATCTCCAAAACCAAGAATATCTGGACCTTTTGAACGAGCCTCATCAACCATCATCTTTTGAATTAAAAAGTAACTAGAAAAACCTTTCTCTATGATCAGCTCATATTCTTCTTTAATTCTTTTTGCATACTTTGTGGTTCGTGGACAACCACGATTAATGTAACCCTTTTTTATTTCTTCCCAAAGAGCCAAATCTGCATCAGGAATTTTTGGTAATTTAGTTCCACGATCAATTTGAACGCCTTTGGCAAACTCTGCAATCTTAACAGTATTAGCTTTTGATTGTTTGTACAATTCATAATCTATAACATCACTAAATTTCATCTCCCACATTTGATTAAGTTCTTCTTCGCTCTTTAGCCAAAGATTTGTATCTTGAAGTTCAAATAGATCTTCTGCTTCTCCAGAATTGATCATCATTTGAATTTCAGCCAAGGTTCTCTTTTTTTGCTGCATGAGCATAAGTCTTTGATTGTGACTTTGTTCCTTGCGACAATAATGGCAGTCCTGACTAAGCATCAAAGGAACATGGTATTTGTCGTGAGCACGAATTAAAAATGAGTCATAGGGCTTCTGCTTTTTGAAATCCAGCATCATTAATTCAAGATAGAAGTATTCGCCAAACATGGCCATATACTTCTCAACCATTTCATATCCCGCATCATCTCCACCTTCAAAAAAAGCTTGTGCAATTTCAGAATTGGCACAAGTAGAGGTAAAGATAATTCCTTCTTTGTGTTGCATTAGAACTTCATGGTTGACTCTTGGTCTTCTATAATAACCATGAATCCAAGCCCAAGAAGTTAATTTTACAAGGTTTGAATAACCTTGATCGTTATAAGCGATTGCAAGAAGATGACATGATTTATCAAAGCTCTTCTGTAAAATACTTACTTTACCATCGGCAATAACACGATCAGAGGTTGATCCATCGCCAAGTGATTTTCTAAATTCAGCAGAACATGATCGATTAGCAACCTTTGGCTGCATCCGATTTACATAAAGCTCAACTCCGAAAATCGGAAATAAATTGTGTTTTTCCGATTCTGCTATTTGTTGAGGTATGGCACCCATTACCCCATGGTCTGTGATGCACAGATACTTCTGATTAATTGTTTTTTGATATTCTGCATATTCAGAAACTTTTGCAAATCCATCTAAGCACTTGAGCCCATAATTTCTTATGGAGTGGACTATATCATCACCCTAACGGGTGCTGGACGCTCGTGCTGGTAATTAAGAGGGCTTTACCTCTCCAGTAGTCTCTACACCTTCATGCGATGTATCGCATGCTTGGCTCGGGATTACCCTCGTCTTTACGTTAGGGTTTCCCCGAATTCATCCAGTTTGCTTAATGACTTTCGTCATTAAGGCCCCTATTTATTTGAGGCTAAAATCGCTGTGCCTGTGAAGATGCTCGAAACCTGTGATCTCCATAATATACTGCCTTTAAAAAAGTGTAAACTTTTGTAATTCTTGATTCATCCACAAACTTACTGATTCTAAGATTAGAACAAACAGATGACACATGTCCACAAGCGTAAATTTTGCTATGGACTAGCCTACTCATCAATTATAGCCAATAATTTTTGACATAGCAAGTGGAGATGTGTTAAGCGAAGATTTAACTAGAGACTATTTTTTTTGAAAATAATTCAATTCTCAAAAACTCTATTATGTGTGTTGTTTACACGAACAAATGTGCAACATTTAGAAAGATCTTTTAGAGTCTCTGTGCCAACATAGGTGCAAGTGCTTCGAATGCCACCAAGAATTTCTAGCACAGTTTCCTCGGCAAAACCACGATAAGGCACAGATACGGATCGGCCTTCGGATGCTTTGTATCCGCATTTACCGCCATTAAATTTATCCATGGCCTCTTTGCTACTCATTCCAAAAAATATTAAAGATTTTTTCTTTTTATCTGTCGGATATCCGGGATCAAAGGGTTGCCAGAATTCTCCTTGTTTGCATCCTTTTCCAGCTTTCCACTCATATTCCCAATCGCCTTCACATTCTTCATGGCCGCTCAACATCCCACCCAACATGACAAAATCTGCACCAGCACCAAATGCTTTAGCAACATCACCAGAAGTGGTACAACCACCATCTGCGACAATATGACCTCTTAATCCATGTGCAGCATCTGCACATTCAATAACGGCACTTAGTTGTGGGTATCCCACACCTGTAACAATTCTAGTGGTGCATGCTGATCCACCACCGATTCCAATTTTTACAATATCTACACCGCCAGATAACAACAATTCTTGCACCATCTCAGGAGTGCAAACATTACCAGCCAACAATACAGATTTAGGAAATTGGTCTCTAATTTGCCGACACTTTTCTACAAAGTATTTTGTATAACCATTTGCAACATCCAAGCAAATGTACTTTGGAGCAGAGCCGGTGATTTGAACAAAACTATTGAGTTTTTCAAAGTCATCTTTCTTGATTCCAAGAGTATAAAAAGCATCATTTGTTTTGAAAAATTGTACTAGCTGCTCAAGGGGATAAAATTTATGCAAGCAAGTGGGCATGTGGTATTTTATAAGAGCCTGAGCCATAGCAAAAGTTCCGGTCGTGGCCATATTTGCGGCCATAATCGGAACTCCTTCCCAAGTTTCTCGGGAATTTAGAAAAGTGAACTTTCTAAATAAATTTACATTCGAGCGACTGGGTGATTCGGATCTTTTGGGACAAATCAAAACATCCGAATAATCAAGAAGAATTTCATTTTCTATTTTCATAATAAAATCTCAATTCCTCTTCCACTTATGCCAGCGACCATCCGAACTTTTTTGGACAAATCTTCCACGATTTACAGGCGTGCTGAAGTAAGGAGCACCGTTAGGTTCGTAAATGGTCTTCTTAATTTTAGGAATTCCACCTGATTCTTTAAGAGCGGAGTTCATCTCATCTCTAGAAAGCATGAAAGCAAAATTCTTACATGTGCTAATTACGATGTGCAAATGAGCTTGATTTTTTGCTTTTCTGTAGGGGATATCCATTTCCTCATAACGAAAAGGACGAGTTGTTGACCATTGGTTACCCCACCATTTTTCATCTTTCATTTCAGGCTCAACTTTAATTTCTTTAGATTGTTGTTTATCTTTAATTGGCAATTTGTATTTTTGATCCCAAAATCCATCCGAAAAATCTCCAGCATCTTCTTTAATATTATCTGTGATAAGTGTGGCCCCTAGAATGTCACGCATGATTTCTGAAGCCAGAGCTTTTCCAACAGCATCGTGTTTTACCTTAAGGCTATGACTATAACTTTTATTTTTCATCTGTTTAGGCAAGTAAGACCATTGCCTTTTACCCTTTAAGAGACTGGATATTTTGGTAAGTTTCGCATCCTAAAATATAATCCGTCAATCCGTAATGAAATGCTTCTTCAGAATCTAAATACCAATCAACCTCATTTTTAAGTTTCTTATCGAAGAAATTATATATCAAATCTATGGTGATGTTTTTCTTATTCTTAAAGAATGGACCTACAATAGCACGTTCTGCAAATATACGCAACATACGTTTTGTGGCACGAATTTGAAATTCTGCTTCATTTTTAAGACCAAAAGGATGCACAACAGAACCACCCCCAACTCCATGATGCATAAGAAAATGACAATCTGGCATCATGATGCGTAAATGTGCCGATTGAAAAATTACTCCACTCATTGATGATGCCTGCGAATAAGCAATCATTGTTACGTAAGATTGAGAAATTTGTACAGCATTAAAAATTGCCATACCATCGTCCCAATGACCACCCTGAGAGTGAAGATGGACAAGAATAGGCCTAAATTGTGGTTGGTCTAAAAATTGTAGGTTCTTTATGAATGTTGTAGCTTGCCTATAATCAACACCAGATTCTTCTTCATTGTCTTCCGTATAATGGGAATGAAGATAGATATCTCTTGTATGAGGATTAATTCCATGATTGTGTAAATCATATAGAATCTGCTGTTTTTGAACCATAAACTATCCAATAGTTACTAATTTTTTAGGAAACATAGAATCTTTTAACTCCTTCCAGAACAATCTATCTTGATATTATTTAGTAATTACATTGATATTGTAGCGTAATTAATACAGAAGATCAATGGTTTTAAACATTTTTAAATGAATGTCTTTTAATAACCACTCACATGTCTCCCATTTTAACATGCTTCAATGATAGATAGAGTTATGAGGTTCATAAGTTGGTTAGAAAATGAAAATGGATTAAACTCTATTTTCCCTGAAATTTTAAACACTAATAACGTGTCAGACAACCCTGCATCGGCAGAGGTCAAGCGTACAGGATTACAACCACAAGTGAATTCAAATGAAATTCAAACTGCCCAAAAAGAAGAACAAGAAAAAATTCAAGCAATTGATAGTGCCATAGAAAGAGCCGACTCAGAGATGCCTAAAGATTTAGAGGGAAACAAAAAGCTTTCTGAATTCAAAGAAATGTGGAAAACAATGAAACGTAACTGGATCAATTTAAAAATTAACAACAATAATGATTTAGGTATGAAAAATATTCACACGAATGGCTTGGCTAGCAGCATGGGAGACGAAAAAATGCTTAAATACATGCAAGAAAATCCAAATATTGTGCCGAATGGACCAAATCAATCACCAACAGGTCCAAGTTTTCAATGATCACAGTTCTGTGTTTCTTATAGAATCTGATTCTTTGGGGTCATGAACTATCCTATAGGTAATCTCATATTCATGACGAGTAATAATTTGAACACTTTTATCCGGTTGTGCTCCTCCATCGCAAAGATACACATACTCTACACCATCTATATTTTTTGTAGATAAAACTACATTATTTTTCCAAAGTTTAGAAATAGAAATGATAGTTTCTCGTGCATATTGATCGTGCAAAGGCCTGCCGTCCCACTTGTGTTCCATGTATAGCCAACCTTTACCTAGATGATTGGAATCAAGCAGCCGAATATCTGGCAACCCACCATTCATATACTTTTGAAGCATTTTTTTCTTTATACTCTTAAAATCTTTATTGACAATCTTATATTCTTCATTAGGAAAAAGTTTCCATTCAAAGAATTGTTTCTTTTCACAAAACTCTGGTGTGAAAAATTCTTGAATCATCAAAAAATCATTATAATTTTTGCGAACTTCGAAAAGTTTTTCCATTCCAAGTCCAAGTTTCAAATCCCAATTTTCTTTTTTGTGCATATCTTTACAGTTTTCGTATTCTGATCCAAACTTTCCCTTATTCCAACGGTCTTCAATATCTAAAAGTAACTCAAATCCAAGCTTATATGGATTCTGGCTATACTTTCCGCCAAGAACACGCATCTTATGCTCTGCATAGTGCCAAATACCAGCATCTTCTGTTTTTTGACCAAGAGAAACCAATCCCATTCTGCAAAGAATGTGATAATCTACAAATGATGCCCAACCTTCATTTGTCATTTTTGTGGAACGCTGAGGAGAGAAATACATAGCCTCGTCATACAACATAGAAATAATATCTTGTTGCCATGGTTTTAAAGGAGCATTGTCCTTAAGAAATCCTAAAATGTCCTTATGGGATCCATTAAAGATGTCCAAAAAATTAGCAGCTTCTTCTTTTTTAATGTCTTGGTTTTGTTCTTTTATATAATTTTTAGGATTAACCCATTCATCCATATAATTATGATGAGAAGACAACCGATCCGGATATCGATACTCTCTTTCGTCACGAACAACCGCTTCTTTGATTTTCTTTTTGTACCAAGCTTTATTTGGATCTATCAAAGTATCTAAACGCAGGCAATGGTCAATAAATTCAGTAACAACCTCCTGCCCCCAACGGGCCATATACTTACGAATTCTTGTTCCATGATTTGCCAATTTATTCATCATGTTTTCATCAGTAGGTTCAAAAAATATATTGTTATTGAAAAAATCATTATGTCCAATGGCATGAGCAATAACATCTACATTGTCAACCAATGTATTTGAATCCATGCAATAAATATAACAAGGAGATGTATTAATCACTAATTCTGAAATGCGATATTGATTATGCTCATATCCACGAGCCATTTCCTCATATTCCATGCCAAATCTCCAGTGTGGGTATCTTACTGGAAATCCACCGTAACTAGCCAATTCTGCCATTTCATCATATCTAACGAACTCTACAATAATAGGACGATACTCAAGTCCCATTTTACGACAAGCGGATTCTATTTGTGGTAAAACAGCACCAACTTCTTTGTGAATCTTTATTCCTGGTACTGTATTGTTGCCTGTTAGTATAGACGAACCACTCATCATTCTTGATTTTGTCATGTTGCCCTCATAATAAGAATTATCATATCTTACAGATCCTTCAAAAATTCCACAAGTCGATTTCTAACACTATTAATCACTGTTGACCATTCTCTGCTTTCTGGTTGTCTAAAAAGTTCTACAGAATGATACCAAATTGTAGAATTATCTTTCCCCCAACGGGAGTCTGCATCAAATGGAATTATCCCAAAAGTTTTCTTTTCCAAAACACCAGACAAATGCAACACAGCAGTATCTACAGAAATCACACAATCCATATTTTTAATATAAGAAGCAGTATCGTATAGATCATTTATGGGCAATTTTTTAATCCATTCTGGCACTTCTACATCAGGTTGCAAACAATAAAATTCTACATTTGGCAAACATAAAAAACTAAATAACATAACTGGAATAGATTTAATTTTTGACAATGGATTATCTAAATTTGTTTGCCAAACAATTCCAATTTTATATCGTCCCTCTAAATCAATATGTAAAAAATCACCAAACGATATTTGATCTGGAATTTCTTTTTTTATAATAGACTTAAAGTCTACAGGATAATATGTATCTAATTTAAAATTATT
>Ga0194051_1000763_pt1 | contig 18014 bp, 14 predicted proteins | sample SepL2320m_MetaG_FD_161275 | JGI IMG/M metagenome (GOLD analysis project Ga0194051, IMG submission 161275) | Anoxic zone freshwater microbial communities from boreal shield lake in IISD Experimental Lakes Area, Ontario, Canada - Sep2016-L239-20m | ecosystem: Environmental > Aquatic > Freshwater >... | reverse complement strand
TGCTAGCGATGTGCGCGTTCGGCCGATGTTCGCCGAACTGTTGCGCGCTGTTGCGGCGGTGCCGGGCATTCGTCGGGTTCGTTTCACCAGCCCGCACCCCAAAGACATGCGCCCCGACACCATTGCAGCGATGGCCGAATCGGCAGCGGTGTGCGAGCAGTTGCACTATCCGTTGCAGGCTGGCTCCGATCGCGTGCTGGCCGCCATGCACCGCGGCTACACCGCCGAGCGCTATCTCGAACGCCTCGTTCAGGCTCGTGCAGCGATGCCCGATCTGGCAGTGAGCACCGACATCATCGTTGGGTTCCCTGGCGAGACCGATGCCGATTTCGAGCACACGCTCGAGGTTGCCGCTGCCGCCGAGTTCGACTTCACGTTTACGTTCATCTTCTCGCCCCGCCCGGGCACCGAAGCCGCAACCATGCACGATCACTTCGTCGATCCAGCCGTTGCTGCGCAGCGATTCGACCGACTCAAGTTGGTGGTCGAGCGCAGCGCGTTGCTGAAGCATCGCGATCGAATCGGTCGCACCGAAGAAGTACTGGTCGAGGGTCCGTCGCGCAAGAATCCTGGTGTCGTATCGGGCCGCACGCGTCAATACAAGCTGGTGCACTTTCCATCTGATACCCCTATTCGTGCTGGCTCGTACGTGAGCGTGCGCATCGACACGGCGGCGCCACATCACCTCGGTGGCGAGATGGTCGAGTTCCTCGCCGAGCCATCGCACAAGATCCACATTCCCGTCGCCGCAGGCTGATCGGCTCGCGCGATCATGAACGCAGGCCGGTTGCGGCGGTGAAACAGATCGTCATTCTCGGCTCAACGGCCAGCGGCAAGAGTGATGTCGCAATGGCGCTTGGCGCCGAACGTGCCGAGCACGGCGACATCGAAATCGTGGCGGTCGACGCGATGCAGGTGTATCGCGGCATGGACATTGGCACTGCGAAGCCATCGCTCGCCGATCAAGCAGCGGTGCCGCATCGCTGCATCGATCTTGTCGGCCCACACGAACTGTTCACGGTTGCCGAGTTTCAGCGTGAGGCGCGAGCGGCCTTGGCGGGCATCGCTCAGCGCGAGCACATTGCGGTCTTGGTCGCAGGAACCGGCATGTATCTCACAGCGGTCATCGACAACTTCACGCTGCCGGGCGAGTGGCCCGCCATCCGCGCCGAACTCGAGGCAGTGACCGACATCTCTGAGTTGTATGCGCGCCTCATCGAGATCGACCCCGCTGCGGCAGCCAAGATTGAGCCCGCCAACCAGCGTCGCCTTGTGCGCGCGCTCGAGGTCTGCCTCGGTAGCGGCAAACTGTTCAGCAGCTTCGGTCCTGGGGCAACGGCCTTCCCGGAGATTCCTGCCGTGCAGATCGGGCTGCGTTGGCCACGAGATTTGTTGGCCCAACGCGTTGAGCAACGCGTGCACGCCATGATCGAACGCGGGCTGGTCAACGAAGTGCGTTCGCTTCTCGAGAGCAGCGAGGGTTTGTCGCGAACGGCGCGCCAGGCGCTGGGCTATCGCGAGTTGATCGCAGCGCTCGAAGGCACATGCTCGATCGATCAGGCGGTGGCCGAGATCATCGTGCGCACGCGCCAATTCGCGGTGCGCCAAGAGCGGTGGTTCCGCCGTGACCCTCGCATACAGTGGGTCGACATCACCGCCGATCCGGTAGCCGAAGTGCTTCCCATCGTTCGGCAGCACCTCGCATGATCACTCTTACCAAACACCACGGCCTCGGCAACGACTTCTTGGTCTGCGATATCTCGCAGGTGGGCTCCGACGCGCCGTGGGCTGAGCTGGCCGTGCAGTGGTGCGATCGCCGACTTGGCGTTGGTGCCGATGGCTTGCTGTTGCTGAACATCACTGGCACCGACGAGCTCACAATGGTGTTACACAACGCCGATGGCAGCCGCGCCGAGATGAGCGGCAATGGCATTCGCTGTTTGGCTCAGGCTGCATACATCGCGCAGGCACGTACAGGCAACGTCGATTATGCAGTGAGCACCGATGCCGGGCTTCGTGCTGTGTCGGTGCGCCCAGTCGATTCGGTCACTGTGCAAGCAAGCGTAAGCATGGGCGCGGTAGCTGCTCTCGATCAGCCAACCGGATGGTCCACCATCGGGACCGATCCAGTGCGACCGGTGATGCACCTCAGCTTGGGCAACCCGCACACGGTGGTTGGTGTCGACGATGTGGCTGCAGTAGATCTGCTTGCGATCGGCTCCAAGATCCCACAGGTGAACCTAGAGATCGTCGAAGCCGGCCCCGAAGTGAACGCCATCACGATGCGTGTGCACGAGCGTGGTGCGGGCATTACTCAGGCTTGCGGCACCGGTGCGTGCGCCAGCGCATGGGCGGCGGCGCAGTGGGCGCTTGTCACACCCTACGATGGCGAGGTCATCGTGCATATGGACGGCGGCGATGCAACGGTTCGTCTCAACGAACCAGAGCAAGGTCACGTCACGTTGGTTGGCCCAGCGGTGTTCGTTGCTCAGATTCATGTCCATCAGTAACCACAGCGTCTGAAAGGCGGGCCATGACGAATCCTTATCAGGAGGCACTTGGCGCCACGCTGATCGAACGCACTAAGCGCGAGCGCATCGTGTTGGTGGGCGTGGTGCTGCGCGGCCAAACCGAAGAAGAAATGGAAGCCAGCCTCAACGAGCTCTCGTTGCTGATCGATACTGCAGGCGCCGACGAAGCGGGACGAATGACCCAGCGCCGCGACACGCCCGATCACACGTGGTTCATTGGCAAGGGCAAGGTCGACGAGCTTCGCGAACTGTGTTTGGCCGTCGATGCCGACACCGTGGTGTTCGATAACAACCTCGCCCCGGCGCAGCAGTACAACCTTGAAAAGCAGTTGGGCCGCACCGCCATCGACCGCACCGCGGTGATTCTCGACATCTTCGCTCAGAACGCGCACACGCTCGAGGGCAAGGCCCAAGTAGAGCTCGCGCTGTTGCGGTATCGACTGCCCCGACTTCGTCGCGGTGTCAGCGGCAACTTGTCGCAGCAGGGCGCTGGCATCGGCACACGCGGCCCTGGCGAAACCAAACTCGAAGTCGACCGCCGACGCATTATGCGCCGCATCACCAAGCTCGAGCACGATCTCGTCGAACTGCAGCACACACGCAAATTGCAGCGCAAGGGCCGCGACAAGAGCGGTCTTGGTTCGGTCACCATCGTTGGCTACACCAACGCAGGCAAGTCCACGTTGCTCAACCAACTCACCCAAGCGGGCGTGCTTGTCGAGAACCGTCTGTTCGCCACGCTCGACCCCACCACGCGTCGCCTTGCGCTGCCCGGTGGCGAGCCGGTTCTGCTCACCGACACCGTTGGCTTCGTGCGACGGTTGCCGCACGGTTTGGTGCAGGCGTTTAAGAGCACTCTTGAGGTTGTTCGCGAGGCCGATTTCTTGGTGCACGTTGTCGACTCAAGCTCGCCCGATCCCGAAGGCGAAATCGCTGCCGTTCGGGCGGTGCTCACCGAGATCGACGCGCTGTCGGTGCCCGAGATGTTGGTCTTCAACAAGAACGACATCGACCCGGTCAGCGCTCAACGCCTTGTCGACCAAAACGAGGGTTCGGTGCAAGTGAGCTCGCTCACGGGTGCCGGTATCCCCGAGTTCTTGCAGACAGTTGCCGATCGTCTTCGTGCTCTCGCCAACGTTGTCGAACTGTTGGTGCCGTACGACCGCGGCGACATTGTTGCTGCAGTGCATCGAGAGGGTGAGGTCGTGTCTACATCGCACGAGGCCGAGGGCATTCGCATTCGCGCTCGGCTTGCATCAGCCTCGGCTGGTCGTCTCGATCAGTTTGTAGTTCACGGGTCCTGATCGGCCACCATAGAGACATCATGACCGCCGGATTTGTGCCACCCCCATATCCCTACGATCGCCTCGATCGTTTCAAGCCGCTTGCCAATGCGTTCGACGGTGGCCTCATCGACCTGTCCATCGGCACGCCATGCGATGCGCCGCCGCGCTTCGTGATCGATGCGTTGTCGCAGTCGAACTCTGAGCGCGGCTACCCGCCAAGCATCGGCACCGACGCATTGCGTCGCGCTGCCCAAGCGTGGATGTCTCGCCGCTTCGATGTCGATGTTCCGCTGACGCAGATCGGTGCATGCGTTGGCACCAAAGAGTTCGTCGCTACAACGGCGCAGTGGTTGCATCTTCGCTCGCCGCATCGCGACACCGTGCTGTATCCCGCCGTGTCGTATCCCACCTACGAAATGAGTGCCACGCTCGCGGGCTGCCGTGCAGTGGCGGTTCAGGTCACGGCCGCCGGCGGTCTCGACCTTGCGTCTATCGATCCGGCCGACGCGGCTCGGGCCTTACTGCTGTGGGTGAATAGCCCCAACAACCCAACAGGCGCACTCGATGATCTTAACGCTGCGGCTGCATGGGGCCGGGCCAACGACGTGCCCGTGTTCAGCGACGAGTGCTATGTCGAGTTCACATGGGATGGTCCCGGCCGCACCATTCTCGAAAGCGGACTCGATGGCGTGGTGGCGGTGCATTCGCTCTCGAAGCGATCGAACCTCGCCGGCTTGCGCGCCGGTTTTTATGCAGGCGACCCCGAGTTGGTCACCTACCTGCAAGAGGTTCGCAAGCATGTCGGCATGTTGGTTCCGGGCCCGGTGCAAGCTGCAGCAGCAGTGGCGCTCGCCGACGACGACCATGTCGCAGCGCAACGAGATATCTACCGTCGGCGACTCGAACGCATGGCGCACATCGTTACGGCGTGGTCAGGCCTCGAGGTTCCGTTCCCGGCGGGTGCGTTTTACCTTTGGTTCGATGCTCACGACGGCTGGGAGTTCGCCGAAAAGTTCGCTACGGCTGCCGGCGCATTGGCCAGCCCAGGCGACTTCTACGGCGCTGGCGGGGCCAACAATGTGCGCATCGCCGTAGTGCAACCCGACGATCGAATTGAGCTCATCGCGAGACGCCTCGGAGTGAGTTGATGTCTGACCCAACGCTCGCTCAACCAACGCTCGTCAACCCAGCGCTTCAGCCGAGGCCGCTTGCGGCGCGCGGGGTGCGACGCAAGGGTCCGCTTGGTTTGGGGTTGTTGTTGCTGCTCGGCGGCCTTGGCGCTGGCGCTGTGTTGTTCGTCAACGCTGGTTCGCAGTACAAGGTGGCGGTGAGCAATTTGCAGCGCAGCCCGGTGGGGTGCGATACCGGTCTCAACTTCACGTCTACCGGCACGTTCACGTTCTATATCGAGACCGTTGGCAGCGTCGGCGATCTTGGCGGCGACTGTGTGAACGCGAATCGCTCCTACGCTCGTCCGCCCGATGCGCCGTTGCCTGTGGTTGCGCTCACACTCAAAGACGCCAGCGGCACCGAGGTGCGTCTCGAACGAGCATCAGGTTCGAGCTACGACGTGGGCGGATACGTGGGGCAGGCTGCGCGCAGGCTCACGATCGACCAACCCGGCCAGTACAGGCTCAGTGTTGAGAGCGACGCAAACGACTTCGCCATTGCGATTGGGCGTGACCCAGCAGGCGAATACGACAACCAACGTCTCGTTGCGCTCGTCGCGGCTCTTGGGGGACTGGTACTTGGCGGAGGGTTCACGCTGCTCGGTCTGCGCCGCACGGTACGTACGGCTGGCTCAGCGCCGGCCACCGCCGATGTGCCGCAATGGTGGCCAGACGATGAGATGCAGTTGCTGTGGCGACCCGCATCGGAGCCATACGTGCTTGAGCCGCACACGCCGGAGCTGCACGCACGAGCGCCGCAAGAACCGGCACCGCAGCCAGCGAATTGGCCACCACCTGTGTGGCCGCCACCCACGCCGCCAGCGCAGTAAGGCGAGTTAGAGGCGGCGCATCACCGTGACGACGCGGCCGAAGATTTCGACTTCGTTGGCGGCAAACACCATGGGTGACAAGCGGCTGTTCGATGGCACCAACGTGACCACGTTGCCCTTGCGTTGATAGGTCTTGACCGTGGCTTCTTCGCCGGGGATGCCGGCAATAACGATGTCGCCATTGGTTGCAGTGGCCTGCTGATGCACCACCACAAAGTCGCCATCGAGAATGCCCGCATCGATCATTGAGTCGCCACGAACGCGCAGCATGAACAAGTCGCCGTCGCCGGTGAAGTCGGTGGGCATGGGCAAAAGCTCTTCGACGTTTTGCTGCGCCAGCACATCGGTGCCGGCGGCGACATCGCCCACGAGTGGGATGTGGCGCACGGGGCGGCGCTCCATAGCGATGCCTGAGTTGGGATCAAAGCGAACCTCGAGAGCGCGTGGCTTCGATGGATCGCGGCGCAAATAGCCGAGCCGCTCGAGTGTGGCCAGGTGGCTATGCACCGTGGATGGTGACGTGAGGCCCACTGACTCGCCGATCTCGCGGACCGAAGGCGGATAGCCGCGGTCCTGCATGTTTTGCTCGATGACATCGAGGATTTGGCGCTGGCGGGCGGTGAGCGAAACTTCTGTCATGGCGGGCAGCGTACGAGTGTTCGATAGTAAAGTCAAACACCCGTTCTAGAAACATTTGTTCGATCAAACGTTGACATCGAACGATCGTTCGGGCACACTGCGTACGTCTGTTCGTCGAACACCCGATCGTGGGTGGTCGTCGCTCCGGCGGGTTCATCATCAATCCAATCTGTTGGCGCAATCAGGAGACCAAGTCATGACCGCAACGCTGTACCCCGCACAATTCGGCGAGTTCGAGGTTCGCCTTGGCCTCGGTCGTCCTGCGCACTCGGTGTACGTGCGGCGGCGTTTGGCTGTGGGTCTGCTGGCCGCTGCTTCTGTTGTGGTTCTTGGTTTGTCCGCCAACACAGTTCTGGCGAACCGTGGGGGTGTACCTGCCTCCACCTCCACGGTTCGTCCAGCCAATGTCGCCGTAGCGCCTGGTGCATCGCCCATCGCCATGCCAGCGGCCGTGGCCTCCACCGCAGTTACCTACATCGTGCAGCCGGGCGATTCCATCTGGCAGCTCGCTGCTCAGTTTCATGGCACGCACGGTTTCAACAACTACGTCGACTCACTGATCGCGGCAAACGGCGGCACTGTGTTGCAGCCCGGCCAGCTCTTGGTGCTGCCGTAGCCCGCATCAGCCTCGTTGGTGACTAGCCTCACGGGGCATGCTTTGTCCCTCCTGCCGCGCCGATGACACCAAGGTCATCGATTCACGTTTGGCCGAAGAAGGCAACGCGATCCGTCGTCGCCGCCATTGCCTGCAGTGCAGCCATCGGTTCACCACGTACGAGCGGCTCGAGGAATTGCCGCTCATCATCGTCAAAAGCTCAGGAAATCGCGAATCGTTTGATCGCGCCAAGGTCATGTCGGGTGTTCAGGCGGCATGCAAGGGCCGACCCGTTTCGCCAGAGCAGATCGAACTGCTGTCTGAGGCAGTCGAAGACGACGCTCGCTTGCACGGCAACGAAGTGTCCAGTGCCGTGGTCGGTCTGGCAGTTCTCAATCGCCTACGCGAACTCGACGAAGTTGCCTATCTACGATTTGCCAGCGTGTATAAGAACTTCGATGCGGCCGGCGATTTTGCCCGCGAGCTCAAGTTGTTGCAAAAGCTGCAATCGAACAAGGGTTAATCGGCGCGTAGATAACGGCTGAACAGAAAACCGTCGTCCTCAAGCAGATGCGCCAAGTAAAACCGGCGGCTCATTGGGGGAGCGGTGGTGATCAGCCGGGTGCCATCGCCGCCCACGATCTGCGGCGATGTGGTGAGGTTGATCTCGTCGATCAGATTGGCGGCTGCGAGCGCACCGTTCAGCGTGGGTCCGCCCTCGGCGTGCACGAAGGCCGGGTTGCCAGGCAACAAGCGCAGAGCGGCATCAAAGTCGATCTCGCCAACGCCGGCGCGCACCGACTCGATCGAGCTCGGTGGAGCGTCTTCGGGCAGAATCAAAAATCCGGCACCGCTCGCGAACAGCGCGCTGCTTGCATCGACAGCGCCGGTGCGGCTCACCACGCCAATGCGTTGGCCGGCCTTGCGTGGAGCCCCGTAACCCTCGCTGCGCACGGTTCCAGCGCCAACGATGATGACATCGGCAAATCGGCGCAGCGTGAGCAGCACCTCGCGGTCGGTGTCACTTGAGAGGCCGCGTGATTCACCGTCGAAGACAGTGGACCCATCGATGCTGGAGACCATGCAGAGTTCGACCCACGGCCGTCCGTCGCTGATCGCGGGGCGGGGCATGCCGTACGCCTCAGCGATGGTGATCGGTGTGGCGGGTAGCGGGTAGAGACGTTGCACAGCGCGATACTTTCACTATGACTGAAACCGCGTCGACTGCAACCGCTACGCACCCCGACTTCGTCGGCGATACCCGCACCGCATTTCGCACGTGCCCGCTCTGCGAAGCCAGCTGTGGGCTTGAGATCACCCTCAAAGGCGAGCAGGTGGTGCGCATCCGCGGCGACCGTGACGACGTGTTTAGCCACGGCTTCATCTGCCCCAAGGGTTCGACCCTCAAGCAGTTACACGAAGACCCAGATCGCATTCGCAAGCCGTTGGTGAAGCGCAACGGCGTGCATGTCGAGGTCGAGTGGGATGAGGCGTGGCAAGAGGTTCACGCCGGCATCAACGGCATCATCGATCGCCACGGTCGCGAAGCGTTTGCTGTGTATCTCGGCAACCCAGGGGCGCACAGCTTGTCGGCAATGATGTACAACCGCGTGGTGCTGCAGTCGGTTGGCACCCGCCAGCGCTACAGCGCGTCTACCGTCGACCAAGCGCCGCGCCAAGTTGCCTCGGCGTATGTGTTTGGCACAGCGGTCAGCGTGCCGGTGCCCGATCTCGACCGCACCGATTACTTGATGATCCTCGGCGGCAATCCCTACGCCTCGAACGGCAGCATGTGCACTGCGCCCGATTTCCCCGGGCGTATTGAAGCCATTCGCGCGCGTGGCGGCAAGCTCGTTGTTGTCGATCCCCGCCGCAGCCGCACCGCCGAAGAAGCTGACGAGTGGTTGGCCATTCGCCCGGGCACCGATGCGTTGTTGCTCATGTCGATCGTGAACGTGTTGTTCGCCGATGGCTTGGCCAACCCGGGCCCGGTGGTTTCGGGTCTACTCAACGGCCTCGACGAAGTTCGTAATGCCAGCGCTGCCTTCACGCCCGAGGCAGTGGCTCCAACCACCGGCCTTGACCCCACTGTGGTGCGCCGTATTGCCCACGAGCTGGCCGCAGCGCCCACGTCTACGGTCTACGGACGTATCGGCACAACCACTACCGAATTCGGCACCACAGCGTCGTGGCTCATCGACGTGATCAACATTCTCACCGGCAACTTCGACAGCCCCGGTGGCGCGATGTTCGCGATGCCTGTTGCCGGCGGCGCGAGCACCCGCGGACAGTCGGGCACCGGCCCCGGTTTCAAGACGGGCCGTGGCCACACTCGCGTTCGCAACCTTCCCGAGATCATGGGCGAGTATCCAGTGGCAGCGCTGGCTGAAGAGATCACCGAACCTGGCGAGGGCCAAGTGCGCGCGATGATCACCGTGGCGGGCAACCCAGTGTTGTCTACCCCCAACTCGAACCGTCTCGATGCTGCGCTCGAAACGCTTGAGTTCATGGTCAGCGTCGATATGTATCTCAACGAGACCACGCGTCACGCCAACGTGATCTTGCCGCCGCCGTCGCAGTTGCAGCGCGGCCACTACGACCTGTTGCTGTTGCAGTTCGCAGTGCGCAACGTGGCCAACTACAGCCCACCGGTACTGCCACTCGACGAGGGTCAGCCCGACGAATGGGAGGTCATGGCGAAGCTTTCGATGATGCTGCAGGGCAAGGGTGTCGACGCCGATCCGGCAATTGTTGACGATTCGTCAATTTCGTCATTGGTTCGCCACTCAGTGTCAGATCCGAATTCGCCCATCCGTGGTCGCGATGCCGACGAGATTCTGGCGATGTTGGCCGAGACAGGACATCGTGGGCCCGAGCGAACGCTCGACTTCATGTTGCGCACAGGGCCCTTTGGGGATGGATTCGGCTCAAATCCACAGGCTGTGAGTTTGCAGACGCTGATCGACAACCCACATGGGGTCGATTTCGGCGCTCTTGAGCCTCGCTTGCCAGAAATCTTGCGCACGCCGTCGGGTCGAATTGAGCTTGCGGCGGCGCCGCTCATCGGTGATGTCGATCGTCTGGCCGCAGCGATGATTACGCCCGACCCCGACCAGTTCACGCTCGTGGGCCGCCGGCATCTGCGCTCGAACAACTCGTGGATGCACAACATCAACGTGTTGGTCAAGGGAAAAGTTCGCTGCACGCTCACCGTGCATCCCGACGATGCTGCGAAATTGGGCCTCGTCAACGGTGGATATGCCAAGGTCACAAGCCGTGTGGGCAGTGTTGAGGCGCCGGTAGAGATCAGCGAAGATATTCGCCCAGGTGTCGTGAGCCTGCCGCACGGCTGGGGTCACGGTGTCGAAGGCACGCGCATGAGCGTGGCCGCCGAGCATGCCGGCGTGAACTCAAATGTGCTTGCCGACCACGAGGCATTCGACCCGTTGTCGGGCACGTCAGTGCTGAATGGAATTCCCGTAACAATCGTTCCGGTTCTGACTGCACCCTCACACTGAGCGTTACGCACAGCGCGAAACGGGCTGTGGATAACTGGGGCGTGTTTACCTGAAAGTCATACCGAATTTGCTCTCTCCACATGGTATGCGCAGCAAATTCACATGGTTATGCCCCTTTCTATCCACAGGCCGCAGCACCTACGCTGCATGGCGTAACGGCCGCGGTGACGAGGCGCGGAATGGAGACGCACAGAGCTGAAGTATCCCTCAGCAGATGTTCGACTCGGGGCAGGTGTCCTAAACCTGCGACCTCTCACCGCGGCCAAAACAGCTCGAAAAATGTTTTCGGTATCACCCAAATCGCGCGACGATCGCGCGAAAGTGGTACTTGACATTGATGTAACTACAGTGATGTAATCTTCCAACTGCTTGTGGCACGACCTCAAAATCGTGGTTGCTAGGCACAACATGTTGTGGTTGTTGAGCATCGGCTCCGTGAACTTGCGGGGGCAAGTTCACCTCCGTCCCCAGCTCAATTCATTGCACCAAGTAACCAACCGGGTACGTCCGAAGTGCCCCACAATTCCGTCTCGAAAGCAGGAACCCAAATGTCTTTGGCGCCAGAACGACTCTCCATTGGACTCAATCGTCACTTCACCTCCCCAGGTGTTCATCCTTTCGATCAGGTCTCTTGGGAACGTCGCGATGCGCGCATTAGCAACTGGAAAGACGGCACAGTTGCGTTCGAGCAACTTGGCGTCGAGTTCCCCGAGGGTTGGTCGCTGAACGCCACCAACATCGTGGCCCAGAAGTACTTCCGTGGCACCCCCGGAACTGCCGAGCGCGAGGGTTCGCTGCGTGAGGTCATCGACCGCGTTGTCGACACCATCACCCGTTGGGGCATCGAGGGCGGCTACTTCGCCGACGACTCCGAGGCCGACACGTTTAGCGATGAACTCAAGTTCATCCTCGTCACCCAGCGCGCTGCGTTCAACAGCCCAGTGTGGTTCAACATCGGTGTCGCCGGTGTGCCTCAGCAGGCCAGTGCCTGCTTCATCCTCGCTGTCGACGACACGATGGACGGCATCCTCAACTGGTACCGCGAAGAAGGCACCATCTTTAAGGGTGGCTCGGGTTCGGGCATCAACCTGTCGAAGATCCGCTCGAGCCAAGAACTGTTGCAGGGCGGCGGCACCGCCAGTGGCCCAGTGAGCTTCATGCGTGGCGCCGATGCGTCGGCCGGCACAATCAAGAGCGGCGGCAAGACCCGCCGTGCCGCCAAGATGGTCATCCTCAACGTCGATCACCCAGATGTCGAAGAGTTCATCTGGTGCAAGAGCAAAGAAGAGAACAAGGCTCGCGTGCTACGCGATGCCGGCTTCGACATGGACCTCGATGGTGTCGATTCGTTCAGCGTGCAATACCAGAACGCCAACAACTCGGTTCGTATCACCGACGAGTTCATGCAGGCCGTCGTCGAAGACGCCGACTGGAACCTCACCGCTGTCATCGACGGTCGGGTCATCAAGACCCTGCGTGCTCGTGATCTGTGGCGCCAAATCGCTACGGCATCATGGGAGTGCGCCGATCCGGGTCTGCAGTTCGACACCACCATCAACAAGTGGCACACCGCACACGCAACCGGTCGTATCAACGGCTCGAACCCATGCAGCGAATACATGCACCTCGACAACTCGGCGTGCAACTTGGCCTCGATCAACTTGCTGAAGTACCTCGACGAAGAAGGCAACTTCGATGTCGATGCCTACAAGCACACCATCGAGGCAGTGTTCACCGCCCAAGAGATTCTCGTCGGCCGCGCCGATTATCCAACGCCGTCCATCGGCGAGACCAGCCGTCAGTTCCGTCAGCTCGGAATCGGCTACGCCAACCTCGGCGCATTGCTCATGGCATTGGGTCTTCCATACGACTCGCCACAGGGTCGTGCATGGGCTGCTTCACTCACCTCGTTGATGACCGGCCACGCCTACGCCGTCAGCGCCCGCACCGCCAGCCGCATGGGTCCGTTCGCCGGGTTCAGCGAGAACGAAGTGCACATGCTCAACGTGTTGCGCATGCACCGTGATGCCAGCTACGACATCGAAGCTGTCGACGCAGTTCCGTCTGAGCTTGTTGCCGCCGGTCAGCATGCGTGGGAAAACGCAGTGCGCGACGGCGAAGAGTACGGCGTGCGCAACAGCCAGGCCAGCGTGTTGGCGCCTACGGGCACCATTGGTCTGATGATGGATTGCGACACCACTGGCATCGAGCCCGACCTTGGTCTGGTCAAGATGAAGAAGCTCGTTGGTGGCGGCAACATGAGCATCATCAACCAGACCATTCCACGTGCGCTGCGCAAGCTCGGCTACACGCCGCAGCAGATCGCAGATATCTCGGCCTACATCGATGTCGAAAAGAGCATCCTTGGTGCTCCACACATCGCACCCGAGCACATCGCCGTGTTCGCCTGCAGCATGGGTGACAACACCATCCATTACGAAGGTCACGTGCGCATGATGGCCGCCACCCAGCCGTTCTTGTCGGGTGCCATCTCGAAGACCGTGAACATGCCCGAAGAGGCCACGATCGAAGACATCGAAGCGCTGCACCTGTTGTCATGGGAGCTTGGCCTCAAGGCCGTTGCTATCTACCGCGACAACTGCAAGGTCGCTCAGCCACTGTCCACCGGTAAGAAGGGTGATGCAACCATCGGCGCCGACGGCATGTTTACGCCCGGCACCGCAGTTGCGCAGACCGTCGAGCGCATCATCGAAAAGGTTGTTCATCAGCCAGTGCGTCAGAAGCTCCCACGCAGCCGCCGTGGTCGCACCTTCGAGTTCCGTGTTGCCGACTGCAAGGGCTTCGCCACCATTGGTGAATACCCCAACGGTCAGCCCGGCGAGATCTTCCTCACCGTGTCGAAGCAGGGTTCAACACTCAGCGGCATCATGGATGCGTTCGCCAAGAGCATTAGCTACGGCCTGCAGTACGGCGTTCCGCTGCGTGCCTTCGTTGAGGCGTTCACCAACATGCGCTTCGAGCCAGCCGGCATGACCGACGACCCAGACATTCGTTTTGCGTCGTCGATCATGGACTACTTGTTCCGTCGCCTCGGCCTCGAGTACCTCACCTACGACGAGCGTTCAGAGTTGGGTATCTTCTCGATCGACGAGCGCCTGCAGCCAACCCTGCCAGGTGTGTACGAGAGCGCCATCGAGACCCGCACCGGCAGCGACATCGTCAGCGATCCCAAGACCATTCCTTCGGCTGGCGACCTCGCTATCTCGATGGAACTCGGGTTGGCTCCGATCGCACCAAAGAGCGATAACACTCCTGCTGCTGGCGCCCCACGCGTGCGTCACTCCGATGCGCCAATGTGCATGCAGTGTGGTGTGCAGATGCTGCGTGCCGGCTCGTGCCATGCATGCCCAAGCTGCGGAAGCACCAGCGGCTGTAGCTGATGATGACAAGTGACACCGAGATTTCAGTGGAAATGACACACTGATTTCAGTGGAGTGACACGCGAATTTCAGTGGAATGACACGCACTTTCAGTAGATGATCCTTCGTCGCTGGCCCTTGGGGTACGCCCACGGGGCCAGCGGTGATGCGCTGATCTTCTCCGCCGAGACCTGCGAGCGCTTCGCCTGCCGAGTTCGGCCTTCAGAAATTAGGGACAGAGTTCACCTTACGTTCATAACGATTCTGCCTCTTTGTGGTGAGATCAGGGCGCTCAACTCGGTAGGAGGACCTATGAAAAGACTTGGGATTCTGATGGCTGTCGCGCTGGCGTCCTGCGGTTCCACGACGACGTCCACAGAGCAGGCTTCGATACGGTCGCTAGCGTCCCCGTCGACGGCACCACAAGCGGTGGAACAGACGATCGATCAGCGAACACCCGTGACGAATCAACCAGGTGTGGATGGCGAATCGATCGCAGCTAGTCCAGAGTCCGTCACTGGCTACAAAATTGGTGACACAGTGCACGAAGCGGAACTCAACACGCCCATACCCTGGAACGACTCTTCGGGATTGCCAATTCCTGACAAGATGCCGAAGTGGATCGCTGCAGGTACGGCTGACGGAGTGGTCGTGGGCTACATCAAGACTGATCTCAACTATCTCTCGCTGCCACCAACTGAAGCCGCGAAGATGCCGAATCCCGAAAATATCATTTGGGATGCGTCAGGCATCAAGGCGATCGGGTGCATGACGGGCTCAGGTCCGGTCATGAAATTGGGGGAGGCGATCACCTGTGCCTAAACCGCTACGAATACTGGTCATTGTGGCAGCAGTGGTGGCAGCTACCTTTCCAGCCCTCCTCGCAGCTGCCGACCCAGTAATCAGCCCGAACTACGCGCCACCGCCACCGCCAACACAACCCTGGTCGCACCCATATGGTGTGTCGTGGTGTCCGAAGCTCTTCAACGGCACATACGGCACGGTCTTTTTTTCTCAACCACAGGTGTGGGTCAGCTACGGAGGCGCTTGCAATGCGCTTTGGGGACAACCCACGTGGTGGATTCGTGCTGATGCTGAGAGATACACGGGCTACATCAGGACGGCTGTCAATACGGTTCTCAGTACGTCGCCGCAGTCGTACATTCAGGCACAAGTCGACCGGGACCCCAGCGCCACTGCGTATATCGCGAGAGGCCAGTTTTTCGATAGCCAAAAGTGGTGGACGATGGGTATTTGCTTCGGATCGGGTTGCGGCAGCTGACCAGGCACAAGCCGCACCGGGGAGCGGGTCGGGATGGGTTCCAAAACGCATAACTGATGGGTCCTCAAACACTTCGTCACGCTGCATCGGCCCACACCTTGGCCATGGCTTTCCACCATCAGTTGATGAAAGTATCGCCAGCACGAAATCGATCTCTGGGTCGTAGTCAGTCGAGAGCGCATCGATCTTTGCGGACGCGGCGGCAGATTCGTAGGCGACGGTGTTGTTCGCAATCCGCAGCCCAGGGGAACGTCCTGCGCAGGCTCCTCTGCCCAAGCATCGTCGCTATCGACTCGACAAACATCCCATGGTGATCGCCTTGATCGCGAACGTGTAGCGCAATGAGCCCTGATCCTTCGCGAGTCTGAGGTGCGCTGAGGCGCGTATCCGCGTTGCGGCCCTTGTGGCCTGCTTTTCTTGGCGTCGCGAAGCAGCAACAACACCGACTAGGCGGTTTTCGCACGTCAGCGGATGTAACCAATGTCTCGGCCGAGTACATCTAGCGCCAGTTCGGATGGATCTACACACCCGCAGTCATCCACTGAAACCGGTTGTCACTCGGACTGAATCTTGGATGGCACTCGACAGCTGAGACTGACAACGCATAAAAAGTGGGACAGTGACCTGTCTCCTTGTGGCGAGCATCGCAAGGAGACAGGTCACTTCTCTGTCACATTTGTCACACCCCGTTGCGGCTTGACAAGAGTGTTAGGTCTGCCTAACATCAGCTCATGACCACATCGTTCCTCATCACGCTTCGCGAAGGCTTTGAGGCCTCGCTCATCGTCGCCATTTTGCTTGCGTATCTTTCGAAGACCAATCGAAAAGAAGATGCTCGGTACGTGTGGTGGGGTACAGCAACGGCTGTCGTTGCATGCGTCGTTGCTGGAACCGGTATCTATCTCGCAGTTGATGGCCTCAACGGAAAAGTTGAGATGGCAACCGAGGGGACAATTGCTCTGGCGGCGGCCGTGGTGCTGACACAGATGATCTTCTGGATGCGCAAGAATTCTCAACACCTCAGCGTTGAACTGCGATCCAAAGTAGACACGTCGGCAAAGACAGCACTTTTCACCATCGCATTTGTTGCCGTTGTGCGTGAAGGTTTGGAAACGGTGCTGTTCTTGCTGAGCGCAGAAACCACGTCATCGTCCGGTAGTTCGGTCGTCATTGGTGGGTTGCTTGGGCTCGTTGCAGCAGTTGGATTGGGCCTTGCAATCTTCGCGGGTGGTCGCAAGATCGATCTGAAACTGTTCTTCACGGTGACTGCAGTGCTGCTCATCATGTTTGCAGCGGGTCTTGCCGGCAAAGCAGTTCACGAATATCGCGAATTGATCGGTTGGGAAAATGGCTGGTTAGTGCAACCGGCTTGGACGATCGATTCAGGCATGTGGTCATCGGGCACCTTCTACGACTTCATGAAGGGTTTCTTTGGTTGGCACAATGCGGCCGAGAATATTCGTGTCATCACGTACTTCGCGTTCCTTGCCCCAACGCTCTATTTCTTCCTGCGCAAGCCGGCGAAGGCAGCCGTTCAGCCTGCGCAAGCAGTGTCTCGTGACTCCGATGTTGCAGTGGAAGTGACACTCTGATTTCAGCGGACTGCTGAGGCTGACCACACTTACGGAAAGAGAAGAGTCCCCCCGAGCGAATGCTCGGGGGACTCTTCTCGCTAGGGGGTCGATTGGCACTACACCAGGCGTTGCCTAGGCCTTGTCGACCACCAGGAACTGACCCATCAGGCCCTCGTCTTCGTGGTTTGCCATGTGGCAGTGATACATGAACGGGTGCTCGCTGCTGGCGTAGTCATCGAACTTCGCCACGAACGTGACTTTCTCGTTCACAGGAATGTAGAACGTGTCCTTCCAGCCCTGCTCGTGTGCTGGCACCGGACCCGAACTGCGTTCAACAATGGCGAACTGCACGTCGTGGATATGGAATGAATGTCCGAAGATGAAGTTGTTGGTGATGGTCCACGCCTCAACAGTGTCGAGCACCACGGTCTGGTCAATGCGATCCATTGAGAACAGTTGGTCGTTGACATCGAAGGTGAACGGTGCGCCGGGCCCAGATGCAGTGATCGAGAGGGTGCGTTCGTTGGTTGCATCGGCGGCCGACCACAGAGCGTTGTTCGCGAGCGAGGTCGGCAGATTCTTCACACCGTCAGCGGTGGCATCGATCACCAGCAAGCGCAGCACGTCGAAGGTCTTGTTGTTTAACAGGCTGCCGAAGTCGCCGCTTTCGTTGGGTTCTGCGCCAGGGTAGCCAAGGCTGTAGCCGCCGTTGAAGGATTGCATCGTGACCACTGCGCCAACGGCGTCGGAGCCGAGATCGACGACGATCTCGTAGCGTTCGCCGGGCACCATGGTGAGCCGTGTCACCTCGGCGGACTCGTTGAGTAAGCCGCCATCGGTGCCGATCACCCAGAACGTGCGGTCGTCTGCGAAGCCAATTGTGTAGGCCCGCTCTACCTCGGCGTTCAACATACGGAATCGTACGATCTGCGCTGGCATGTGCGCCTCAGCGTTGAGCGTCCCGTTCGCCAACAGGTAATCGCCGTAGATCGTCTTCGCAATGATCTGCGCATCGCCATCGAACGTGCGACTGGTGAGCACAAGCGGGATGTCGTCGACACCGTAGGTGCGGGGCAACGCGAGCGCTGCTTCGTCGTCGTCTTGCACGATGATGAAACCGCCTGCACCCTTGCTGAGCTGCGGCCAAGTGAGTTCGTGCGCATGCGGGTGATACCAGTAGGTCGCAGCTTTGTTCTTCACGGTCCAAGTG
>Ga0194051_1000760_pt1 | contig 18040 bp, 20 predicted proteins | sample SepL2320m_MetaG_FD_161275 | JGI IMG/M metagenome (GOLD analysis project Ga0194051, IMG submission 161275) | Anoxic zone freshwater microbial communities from boreal shield lake in IISD Experimental Lakes Area, Ontario, Canada - Sep2016-L239-20m | ecosystem: Environmental > Aquatic > Freshwater >... | reverse complement strand
ATCGGAATATAGGTGATGTCCGCACACCAGACATGATCGGGCCTCACGACCGTCATGTCGCGCAAAAGATAAGGATAAATGCGGTGTTCCGGATGGGGCGTGCTGGTCCGCGGCGCTTGATAGATCGACGGTGGCGAAGAACCTGACCTTCTTGCGGTGATGCTCGACGGCCTGGACGCCGAGGGCGGTGGCGATGTGGGTCTTGCCGGTGCCCGGCCCGCCGATGAGCACGACATTGTGGGCGCCCGCCATGAACTCGCCAGCATGCAGCTGGCGAACCAGGGCTTCGGCAACCTCGCTGGAGGCGAAGTCGAAGCCGGTCAGATCCTTGTAGGCCGGGAACCGGGCGGCCTTGATCTGGTAGGTGATCGAGCGGACCTCGCGTTCGGCAAGCTCGGCCTTCAGCAACTGAGACAGGATGGGGACAGCCGTGTCAAAGGCAGGTGCGGACGCCGGGATAAAGCGCCTTGAACAATGTCTCTTTCGCCGAGAAAAGGAGGACGGTCGTGAAAAGGCGCATTGCCGCGCGCGGCATGGCGTCGATCCACAAGCGTTCAGATGGCGTGAGGGCCAGCATTCGGATTGCCGCACGTTCCTCCGCAGAGAGATCCAGGCTGGCGATGTCAACACCCACTGTCCTCTGCCCCCCGCCAGCAACCAGGCAAGCCACCCTGGTGCCATCATGGCTTATGGAGCCGGCAATACCAGCAGGCCAGAGGGGATTTCGGTTCGGGCCGACCGGAATGCTGCGGGCAGCTGCCGCGCCGATCCCCAGTCTCGTGAGCGCGGTCGACGCGTATCTCGATAAGCAGGCCATTGACCCGCAGGATGATGTCGCCCTTGTCTCGATAACCCGCGAACTGGGCCGGGTCGGCTAGCCCTGTGAGGGCATTGCCGAGGCTGACCGCCAGGTTACCGGATTGTACCGAGAGCCTTGTGATGTTTGACCACGATCCCGCAGCGAGAGGTGCTACCGCATCGAGATGCCTGCGCACCCACGTAACCACGGCTCGTCCGCGTCCCTCGTCATACCCTTGTGCAAGACGGTCACCCGGCAGTGCGTCGGTGCCATAGAGGGCATCGTATAGTGAGCCGAATCGGGCGTTGGCGGCGTTCAGCGCGAACCGGGCATTGTTGACCGGCACCACAAGTTGCGGACCCGCCAGCAGTGCGATTTCAGCATCGACGCCTGAAGTTGAGATGGCAAATGGCTCTGGTTCTTCCTCGAGATAGCCGATCTTCGTCAGGAATGACTGGTATTCATCGGCCGACGTATCCGGATTCGCGGTGTGCCAGGCATCAATGTCCTTCTGTAACGCCTCGCGCCTGGAAATCAGCGCTGCATTGCGCGGCGCCATCTCTCGAAGGATGGCTTCGAATCCACGCCAGATGCTTTCCGGATCGTCATGCGGCAGGAGAATGTCCTGCTCGACGAGTTCGACCAACGGCGCGGCAACCATGAGTCCGGCGCAGGCGATGTGGCGTGGGGATATGTCTGCCATGGAGAATACCCTTCCCCGTAATCGCTAGCGTGATTTCCCGAAATGTGGAATTGGGAGTTACAAATTTTCCATCATACGGAAAAAGGATTGCGATGGAGAGAACAGGCGACGTTCAGTCGGTGTCACGTGCTCTGGACTTGCTGACGAGGCTGGGATCCTCTGATGAAGGCCAAAGGCTGAGCGAGTTGGCGCGCGCGGCGGGGCTTGCCGTATCGACGGCACATCGCCTGCTGACTACGATGCAGCAAGCGGGCTTTGTGAACTTCGATCCGGTACGCAGCGAGTGGCACGTGGGGCGCGAGGCCTTCGCCGTAGGGGCGGCCTATGTTCAGCGACGGGATTTCGTTGCGCCAGCGATGGTCTTCCTGCGTCGGTTGAGAGACGAAAGCCGTGAGACCACAAATCTCGGCATTCTCGAGGACGGGCAACTGGTGACGCTGGCGCAGGTTGAGAGCCGGGAGATCACGCGCGCCATTTCGCCGCCTGGCGGGCGCGTCGCAGCCACCTGTTCGGCTATGGGAAAAGCCCTTCTCGCGACGTGGAATGACGAGCAGATCGCTGTATTCTGCAAGCGAAACGGATTTCGCAAGCTGACGCCCAATTCGCACCGCACGCTCGCTTCGTTGATGGCCGACATCAAAACGATCCGCAAGCGTGGCTTCGCCATCGACGACGAGGAACATGTTGTAGGGTTGCGCTGCGTCGCAGCCGTCGTATGCTCGCCGCAGAGTGATGCCATCTGCGCGTTCTCGGTATCGGGTCTCGCCAATCGCCTGAGCGTGGCGCGGGCCACGCCGTCTCTGCCGGGCGGGAATTGGCGCAGAAAACCGGCCTGCGCTGAGCGGTCGAAGCGGTGCGTCGTCCCGCATCTTCAGCTGCGGTTCGTCTTCGTCATGCCAGACCGAGATGCGCCTCAAAATCAAGGCGCACGGCCAGGCCCGCCATGGCGATGACGGACACTCCGCCGCGCTCCTCGTCCGGAACGTCGAGCCCGCCCTTCACAACTTTCACCGTAACCTGCCCGTGTGGGAGGCTGGCGGCCACGGCGGCCTTGTCTACCTTGTCAGGTTGCTGCACACCGATGGTAACCTCGATCTGCATCGCCTTCGGCTCGACGCCGAGGGTGCGCAGAAACGGAAGGGACGAATGATGAATGCAGTCCTGAACCGCCCTGAGCGCGGCCTTGGTATAGTCGCCGCCATGCATGTCGTTGCCATGGCCCATTTCGAGGATGACGCGCTTCAATGACATCACTTTTTCTCCGGGACATCGAGGTAGACGACGGCTGCGGCGTTTGCCATCAGCGTCAGGTTCGTGCCTTCGTCGTTCATGATCTCGAGACCGCCCTCGACGACTTCGACGGTCGATTTTCCATAGGGCAGTGTCGCTGCGACGGCCGCCTTATCAACCAGGTGCGGCTTGGGAACGCCCACCAGCACCTTGACGTGCATGTCATGCGGGCTGAGGCCAATTGCATTGGCAATGGTGAGCGAGTTGTGCCAGAGCGCGTCTTTCAGTGCCCGGATGGCGGCTTTGGTATAATCGGCACCGGTGAGGTCCGTTCCCATGCCAAGTTCGACAATCATGCGTTTGAGGGCCATGTCTTCTCCGGTCTGCTCCAATTATGTTGAGAGGAATGCCGAGACCTCGGCGTTGAAACGGCGTGGATTTTCGAAGAACATGAAGTGACTGCCTCCTTCATGCTCTTCATAGATCGATGCCCTGGCGTTCGGATTGACCGAGGCGATCCATTCTTGTGATTCCGCCGAGAAGATGCTCTTTCGACCGCCGATGACCAGAGCTGGCAGGCGTGTATTGACGATCACGTCCCGCCAGTCGTTGAGGCAGTGATCGAACAGCAGGTCGGCTGCAGCGGCGCGCGGCATTTTCAGGTTCTCGCTGGCGATCCAGTTCAGGTCCGTCTCCGGGATGTCCGGCGTGAACATCCCTCTGAGGATCTCCTTGGTGCCCTCGACGGTCGGTGTGGCGCGCACCGTATCGCAGAAGCCGGCCACTGACTGAACGTCAGGAAGGAGGCAACCAAACGACTTGCGGGCTTCAGCGTCCCATCCAGGCAGTGCAGCCACCATGGGGGCCTGATCGACGATGACCAGGCGCCGTAATCTGTCCTCGCCGAAGAGATCGAGATAGCTCCAGATGACCGAGCTACCCATGGAATGGCCGAGCACATCCACGCGATCAAGCCCCAGGACGTCGATTGCCTCGCGAAGGTCCATCGCGAGGCGCTGGATGCGATGGCCGGAGACGGCATCGGGGCTCGCCCCATGGCTGCGCATGTCGAGGGCGATCACACGTCTGCCCTGGGCGAGTTCCTCGATGTTCCGACCGTATTCCGCAGCCGACTGCGACCAGCCGGGGATCATGAGGAGTGCGGGGCCGCTGCCGGCCTCCAGTGCGTTCAGCACTGTTCCGCCTGGAAGCGCGATCTGTCTGCTCGTTGCCATCTCTGCTCTGCTGCTCCTAAAGCTGAACGCCCTTTGTCAGGGCACCGTCGATGACCAGATTGGTTCCCATGGTGAAGCTCGAAGCCGGGCTTGCGAGAAAAACGATGCCCTTGCCGATTTCCTCCGCGGTTGCCATTCGGCCCGTCGGGTTCAGCGCGAGAGCCTGCTTGAACAGATCCGGCATGTTCTTTTCGATGAAATGCCAGATACCGTCCTTGAAATAGACGTTGCCCGGCGAAACCGAGTTCACTCGAATGAGCTTCGGGGCCAATTTATGGGCAAGTCCATGCGCATAGTGGATCAGCGCCGCCTTGAAGGCCCCATAGGCAGGCGTCGTGAAGTCGATCTCGCGCCCCGATACCGATGACACGATGACGATGGACGGCGACTTCGACGCCTCAAGATAGGGAAGGGCAGCATTCACCGTGCGCACCGTGTGCATCATGTCGATCTCGAATTCCGCACGCCAGGACTCTTCCGTGTCCTCGGCGGCTGCCAGTGCGGACACATTGGCAATGACGATATCGATGCCGCCAAGCGCTGTCGCACTCTCATGCACCCAGCCTTCGAGTTCCGCCTTGTTGCCGACATCGATGGCTTGGCCGAAGGATTTCACGTTCTTGCTCCCGAGGGCGGCGACCGCATCCTTCACCTCGGCCGCGTTGCGGGCGCAGACCGAGACGTTCGAGCCTTCGTCTGCAAACATGTCGGCGGCGCGCCGGCCAATGCCCTTGGTGCCGCCAGTCACAAGTACGTTCAGTCCCTTGAGGCCGAGATCCATTTTTTCTCTCCTTTTCGTTGCGTTTCTATTGTCCGAGATATGCCTTCTTGATCGAGGCGCCGAGTGTGTATTTCGGGTCCACCATGTTGCCCACCCGCACGCGGCCCGCCTGAGTGAGCAGGAAATAGGCCTCGAGCTCATCGAAGCCGTAATCCGCCGCAAGCCAGCGTGTCAGCTCGCGATAGGCTATGCGGGCCGCATCCTCCATCGGCCGCGCGGAGCCAATGGTCATGATGAACTCCTCAGTCTCGAGCCGAGGCCATGCGATCTGCCAGTCCTTGATGAGGTCTACCTGGATCGTGGTCGTCGAGGGCATCTCGACAGCCACTCCGCAAAGTTCGCCATCGCCCTGCCGTCCGTGGCAGTCCCCGAGATAGAGATATGCCTCCTTGTGCAGCACCGGGAAATAGACCACCGCCCCTGGGGCCACATCCGGCAGGTCCATGTTGCCGCCCCAGTAATCGGGTTGCAGCGAGAGAACCGCCTCAATCAGCGGCGAGACGCCGAGGGTACCGATGAACGGCTCATAGGGCAGCGTGATGCGGTCATTGAACTTCACGCCAGCTTCCGTCACCTCATATTTCATCACCCGCTCGGGTAGCGGCGGGTTCAGCATCGCCGTCTGGCCATTCGAGACGAGTCCGCCGAACTCGGGAATGAGGGCAGAGGTTCCGACGGGCTGCTGTCCACGCGGAACGATCGACTTGATCGACACGCAGAGCACATCGCCCGGCTCGGCACCATCAACAGCAATAGGCCCGCATTGCGGGTTGACGAATGGCATTCGCAACTTCTGCGATGGTAAATCAGTGACGGTCCTGATTGCGCCACCGAAGGCGTCCTCGGTCTCGGCGATGACGATGTCGCCGGGCCTGATCGCCATGACGGGCTTCACGTAGGGTCCATAGACATAGTGATAGTCGCCCTGGACTGCCTTGTTCAGAAGGTGCGTCTTGCCCTCGATACCGCGGGCGACCGCCTTGCGTCCCATGTAGCTACTGGTTAGCCAACTCATATTTCCAGTCCCCATTCTTGCAACTGCGAACGCGCGGATGAGTTCGTCGGCAGTCCAATGCAGATCGTGTGCCACTTTGCAGTGCAGCAGATTTCTTGCGCTGCGGAAGGATGTATTAACGTCTTGATACTTGACACGTGATTTCTTCGCGTTTGATGTCCACTCCAAACAGAGGAGGCCGCGATCTCATCCTCGCACACGGATCACATCAACGAACTCATTCGCGTCGCGGAGGGCGATCGGACTGAGCGCGATCCACTTATTCTTGAATCTTGGCGGCGCTGCGTGGGCAATCACCGGCTTGACCCAACCGTGCTTCGGCCTGCTGTCATCGTTGAAGATCCCCGGCTTCGGGAGCATCGCGATGCGATGGAGGAACTCCTGCGCACCGCGCGCTTTGGCGTCGAGGCGCTCTACCGGCAGGTGGCGGGGCTCGGCTATGTCGTCCTCCTGAGTGACAATCAGGGCATCACAGTCGATTACATCGGCGATGAAGCGACGACCGACTACCTTCGGGCGGCTGGCCTCTATATGGGTGCAGACTGGAACGAGGCGCGAGCCGGGACCAACGGCACGGGCACCTGCATCGCCACGGGGGAATCCCTCACCATTCACCAGAGTGACCATTTCGACGCCACGCATATCCCATTGACCTGCACCGTGGCGCCGATCTTCGATCCGGTTGGCAATCTTTCCGCCGTGCTGGACATTTCGGCCCTCTGTTCACCACGCGAAAAGTCGAGCCAGTTCCTTGCCTTGCAAATGGTAAGAAATTTCGCCCACCGAATCGAAACAGCCAGTTTCATCCGATCTTGCTCACGCAACTGGATCGTAAAGCTGACTGCCAATCAGGCGTTGGCGGAGGTCGACACCGACTATGTGCTGGCGCTCGATTCATCAGGACGTATCGCGGGTTTCAACCACCATGCCCGCCAGCTCCTGGCCGAGGAGATGAAGACCGACTGGCGTGACGCAAAGCAGGCGCTTGGCCGTCCGATATCGGACTTTCTGGACTGCGAGATCGATGGCCTCACGCGATTTGTGGGACCAAATTCCATTGATCGCAACGTAATGAGGCTCACCAGTTCGGGGCGGAGCTTGTTCATCCAGGTCGTGCCGCCGGCGACGATGCGGGTCCTGCCGGCGCCGGTCCACCAGGAGGAAAACAAGCTTCCAAAGGCCCTGAAGGCGGTGGCGGGCGAGGATCCCTCGATACAGCGCAACCTTAAGAAGCTGTCGCGCCTGCTCAATACCAATATGAGTGTCCTGGTGAGCGGCGAAACCGGGACGGGCAAGGAATACCTCGCCAAGGCGATTCATCAGTCCAGCGCCCGCGCCCAGGGTCCATTTATTCCCGTCAATTGCGGAGCACTGCCGGAAAACCTCATCGAGAGCGAGCTTTTTGGCTATGAGGGCGGCTCGTTTACCGGCGCCCTGAGCAAGGGCAAGAAGGGCCTGATCCGCGAGGCGCATGGCGGCACCCTGTTCCTCGATGAAATCGGCGACATGCCGCTCGGCTCGCAGACGCGGCTCCTCCGCGTGCTCGCAGAGCGAGAGGTGATGCCCATAGGCGGGACACGGCCCTATCCCGTTGACATGAGGGTGATTGCTGCTTCCCACTGGGATTTGCTCGGCATGGTCAAGAAGGGCTCCTTCCGCGAGGATTTGTATTTCCGTCTCAATGGCGTCACCATCACACTTCCGCCCCTGCGCGATCGTGTCGATTTGGCTTGGCTTGTTGCACAATTGCTGGAGAGCCGCGCCTATCCCGATGGATCGGCGCGCAGCCTGGCGCCCAAGGCGGTTGGCGTTCTGTCTTCCTATGCATGGCCCGGCAATATCCGCGAACTCGTCAACGTCATCGATTTTGCATGTGCGGTCGCCAGCGATCCAGAAATCGGGGTGGATGACTTGCCGGATCAGGTGTTCCGGCGCATCGACGATGACAACGAAGCCAGCGCAGCGGATGCGGCAAGGTCCAACAGCAAGCAAGCGGCGTCCTTGCGCGAAGATCTGCGCCGTGCCGGCTGGAACATATCCGCCACTGCGCGCCTGCTTGGCGTCGATCGCACGACGTTGCATCGCCGAATGCGGCGACTGGGTGTCACGCTGCCGCCGCGCAGTATGTAATTCTACCTGTGGCGTGTGTGGCGCCACAGGTGTTGCGCACGGCGCAACAGTTCAATTGGTCCATAAGGTTTCTTTCGCAGGTGCAAAATTCTATTGCTGCGCTGCTTTTCTCGAAAACCAGATGAGAGGAGCTCTGGGGCCGATTGGCATCGTTATTGCAGCATGGCGTCTAAGAATATTTTTAGAAAACTTGGATGAGAATGGGAAACGCCGTCGGCATCATCGCCAATCCTGTCTCCGCGCGTGACATCCGCCGGGTGATCGCCAATGCGACTGCCTTGCAGATCACCGACCGCGCCAACATCGTGCTGCGCATCCTGTCCTGCGTTAAAGCCTGCGGCGTCGATCATGTCTGGATGATGCCGGAGAACGGCGGGATTCGGCACCATGTTCGCCGCGGCATCGACCGGGCGGAGAACCAGGGTCAGAAGCATTTCCCCAAGGTTGAACATCTCGATTACAAGATTTCCGGCACGGTCGAGGATACGCTGAAAGCGGCCCGCCTGATGAAGGAGAAGGGTGTGGCAGCCATCGTTGTGCTGGGTGGTGATGGCACGCACCGCGCGGTGGTCACCGCCTGCGGTGACGTTCCCATTGCCGGCGTCTCGACCGGAACCAACAATGCCTTCCCGGAGCATCGTGAGCCCACCATCACTGGGCTTGCCGTGGGTCTTGCGGTGACGGGCAAGGTACCGGCTTCGGATGCCTATCTTCCCAATAAGAAGATCGTGGTGCGTGTGAACGGCCATGAGGAAATTGCACTCGTCGACGTGGCCGTCGTCACCGAGCGCTATATCGGCGCGCGTGCTCTGTGGCGCACCGAAACCTTCCGCGAACTCTTTGTCACCTTCGCCGACCCCGAGGTCATCGGCATGTCGGCGATTGCCGGGCTGCTCAGCCCGGTCTCGCGGCTCGATGAAGGCGGACTGCATGTGCGCCTCGCGCCTGAGGACGAGGCCAGTATCATTCTCGATACGCCCATCGCGCCGGGCTACATGCGCGGCATCGGCATTCGTGACTATGTGCCGATGAAACCCAACCACAAGTATCGTCCGTCGATTGCCGACGGCTCAATCGCGCTCGACGGCGAGCGCGAAGTCTCCTTCACGCGCGACGACGATGTAACCATCGAACTCGTGCCCAATGCCTTCAGGACCGTGAACGTCAGCGGCTGCATGCAATATGCCGCGCACCACGGCCTGATGAGAATGAAGCCAGACCAGAAACTGAAGAGAGTGGGAGGACAATGATGACTGCTCCAAACAGCACGGCCGGGATATTCCCCCTGGATAAGCCCGGACTTCTGCAAGCCTATCGCACCATGCGGACCATTCGCGAGTTCGAGGAGTGCCTACACGCCGACTTCGCCAAGGGCGACATTCCGGGCTTCGTCCACCTCTATGCAGGTGAAGAGGCCGCCGGCACCGGCATCATGATGCACTTGGAGGATAAGGACCGGATCGCCTCCACCCACCGTGGCCATGGCCACTGTATCGCCAAGGGTGTGGACACCAGTGGCATGATGGCGGAGATCTACGGCAAGGTGTCGGGCTCATGCCGCGGCAAGGGCGGCTCCATGCACATCGCTGACTTGTCCAAGGGCATGATGGGCGCCAACGGCATCCTCGGCGCCGGTGCGCCGCTGGTCTGCGGTGCAGGGCTTGCCGCGAAGTTCCGTGGCGATGGCGGCGTTGCCATTTCCTTCGTTGGCGATGGCGCCTCCAACCAGGGCACCTTCCTCGAGAGCCTCAACCTGGCGGCAGTGTGGAACCTGCCGGTGATCTTCGTGGTGGAGAACAACGGCTATGCCGAGTCCACCTCGCGCGATTATGCGGTGGCGGTGGACAGCTTCGTTGATCGCGCCGCGGGCTTCGGCCTACCCGGCGTCACGGTCGACGGCCTTGACTTCTTCGCCGTTTACGAGGCGGCGGGAGAGATCATCAAGCGGGCGCGCGAGGGCGGTGGACCCGCACTCCTCGAGTGCAAGATGATCCGCATGTACGGCCACTTCGAGGGCGACCAGCAGACCTACCGCGCCAAGGGCGAGCTTGATGACATCCGCGCCAACAAGGACTGCCTCAAGATGTTTACCCAGCGTGTGATGGAGGCTGGCGTGATCAGCCGAGGCGAACTCGACGCCATCGACCGCGAAGTTGTGGCCGAGATCCAGGAAGCCTCCGCTTTCGCCAAGGCCGCGCCGCTGCCCACCGCAGCGGACCTCACCACCGACGTCTATGTGAACTACTGAGCGCAAGGGAGAGACAGACAATGGCACGCAAGATCAGCATGCGCCAGGCAATCAACGAGGCGCTCGACCAGGAAATGGCCCGCGATCCATCGGTGTTCGTGATGGGTGAAGACATCGTCGGCGGCGCCGGCGGCATGGGCGAAATCGACGCCTGGGGCGGCGTCCTCGGTGTCACCAAGGGGCTCAACGCCAAATATCCGGGCCGGCTGCTCGATACGCCGCTCTCGGAGTCGGCCTATATCGGCGCCGCCGTGGGTGCTGCCGCCTGCGGCATGAGGCCCGTGGCGGAACTGATGTTCCTTGACTTCATGGGCGTCTGCTTTGACCAGATCTTCAACCAGGCGGCCAAATTCCGCTACATGTTCGGCGGCAAGGCGGAAACGCCCGTCGTCATCCGCGCCATGGTGGGTGCGGGCTTCCGCGCCGCCGCCCAGCACAGCCAGATGCTGACGCCGCTCTTCGTGCATATCCCCGGCCTCAAGGTGGTGTGCCCGTCCAACGCCTATGACGCCAAGGGTCTTCTGATCCAGTCGATCCGCGACAATGACCCGGTGATCTTCTGCGAGCACAAGAACTTATATGGCGCGGAAGTGGACGTTCCCGCCGAGTCCTACGCCATTCCCTTTGGTGAGGCGAACGTGGTCCGTGACGGCAAGCATGCCACCATCGTCACGTATGGCATGATGGTCCATCGCGCGATGGAAGCTGCTGCCACTCTCGCCAAACAGGGTATTGAGTGCGAGGTCATCGACCTGCGTACGCTTTCGCCCATCGACTGGGACACGGTCATCGACTCTGCCGAGCGCACTGGCCACGTCGTCTGCGTGGATGAGGCACATCCGCGCTGCTCCATCGCGGCGGACGTGTCCGCCATGGTCACCCAGGAGTGCTTCAAGGCACTAAAGGGTCCGATACAGATGGTTACCGCCCCGCACACGCCGGTGCCGTTCTCGCCGGTGCTGGAGGACCTCTACATCCCCTCGGCTGATGCCATCGCCAAGGCGGTGAAAAAGTCGATGGGCAAGTGACCCTGTTCTTCTGAAACGTTGAGGATTTGAATATGACTGATACCCGAATTGTGCCGATCGTCATGCCCAAGTGGGGCCTCTCCATGAAGGAGGGAAAGGTGACGGGCTGGCTCCTCGAGGACGGCTCCCGGATCAATCCGGGAGACGCCATTCTCGAGGTCGAGACCGACAAGATCGCGGGTGCGGTCGAGGCGCATGAAAGCGGCGTTCTGCGTCGCCGCGTGGGCGAGCCTGATACAATCTATCCGGTGAAGTCGCTGCTGGGCGTCATCGCCGACCCGTCGGTGCCGGAAGAAGAGATCGACGCCTATGTCTCGTCTTTCGTCACGCCATCGGCGGATGAGGACGAGGCGGAGCAGGGCCCGAAGTACGAGTATGCAGAAACCTCCTCTGGCAAACTCCGCTATGCCAAGCGTGGCTCGGGAGATGAGACGGCGATCCTGATTCACGGTTTTGGCGGCGACCTCGACAACTGGCTATTCAACATCGACGCCCTCGGTGAATCGGCCACTGTTTACGCACTTGACCTGCCGGGTCACGGTCAGTCGGCCAAGTCTCTTAACAAGCCCGGCCTTGGCGCGCTGGCTGATGCGGTCACGAGCTTCATGAACACAGTCGGGATCGACAGCGCCCATCTGATCGGACACTCTATGGGCGGGGCGATTGCCATGCACATGGCGGCCAGTGACCCCGGCAAGGTGGACTCGCTCACCCTCATCTGCTCAGCAGGTTTGGGCCGCGAGATCGGCTCCTATGTCGACAGTTATGTCGCCGCTCAGGGACGCAAGGACCTGAAGCCGGTGCTCGAGCAACTCTTTGCTGACAAGAGCCTGGTCAGCCGCCAGCTCGTCGACGACGTGCTTAAGTACAAGCGCCTCGACGGGGTCGAGCCCCTGCTGAAGGACCTGGCTGCATCGCTCTTCGCCGGCCAGACCCAGCAGGACCAGCCAGGTGCCATGCTCGCTTCGAGCAAGGCCCCGCCGACGCTGGTCATCTGGGGCAGACAGGACGAAGTCATCCCGTCCGCTCACGCCCAGAAGCTCCCCAACGCCAAGGTTGTCGTCTTCGACGACGCCGGCCACATGGTTTTCATGGAAAAGGCCAGCGATGTGAATTCCCTCATCAAGTCTCACATCGCTGGTTCGTAGCCGACACATTCGCGAGCCGCTGACACGGCCAGAGAAAGGAGGACCACAAATACCGGAGGTTTGAGACGTTCCGCGGGGTGCGGCGGCGGTAGGACGCCACAGCGGCACTTGTTTGATCGACAGCAAAAATAAAATCAATATGGGAGAAGACGCCTATGTTCTCGATACCGAAAAACGCCGTTTACCAGAGAATCAACCGCAGAAAGTTTCTTGAATTGGGCGGCGGCGCTGCCACCGCTCTCGGTGCTGGCGGCCTGACCCTTGGTCTCGGCTCCACCATCACGCGCTCCAAGGTTCAGGCCGCGTCTACCGACGATGCCAAGTGGAAGCAATATGCCGGCTCGAAGCTTGTCTTCATGTCGGAGAACACTCCTCCATCCTTCGCGATCCGCGACAATATCAAGGCCTTTACCGACAAGACCGGCATCGAAGTGACCATTCTCACGGATGACCTTCCGGTTGTACAGCAAAAGGTCGGTATCGACCTGCGCGGCGGCAAAGCGGACTACGTTCTTAACTATATCCAAGACAAGCCGATTGGTTCGCCGTTCGCGGATTTCTACGCTGACCTCACGCCCATGTTTGGCGATGAGACCCTGCCGCAGGATCCGGAAGGTTATGGTGACGACGCCTGGTTCACAAACTTCCTTTCCGCTTGTGGACGCTTCTACCAGAAGGGCAAGATCATCGCTCTTCCCTATGACGCGGCAATTGCCTGTACGTTCTATCGTCAGGATCTCTTCGAGGCGAACAGCAAGGATTTCGAAGCCGAGTACGGCTACAGGCTGGAATTCAACAAGGATTCGACCTGGCAGAACGTGATCGACATGGCCACCTTCTTCAAGAAGGCCAAGGAATCCGGCAAGGATGTTCCCTATGGCTATGCCCAGCATCAGGGCTCCTTTGCGTGGACCACGCAGCTCGATATCCAGCGCTTCCTCTTCGCCAATGGCCGTTGGATGGACTGGAACATCGACGATGTCTATGGCTCGAAAGAACCGGGCAAGACCAACTGGGGTGATGAGCAGTCTGTGTTCATGCTGCAGAAGTTCAAGGAACTGGCGGATGTCTGCCATCCGGACAACCTGGCCAACGGCACGCTTGAGCTCAATACCGTCTACCAGTCCGGCAACATCGCGATGCAGACGCAGTATCATGAGTTTGCGGCTTCGATCGAGGACGAGTCCAAGTCGCGTGCGGCCGGCGGCAAGACAGCCTACGCGCCCTGCCCGAAGGGTGATCCGAAGTGGATCAAGAACGGCGGCCAGGCGGTTAACGGCACGAACTGCGGCATCGGCGGCATCGGCATCAACGGCAATGCTTCCGACGACCTCAAGCGTGCGGCCTACATCTTCGCAATCTGGTCGGTCTCCAAGGATAACCAGTACAACGTTCTGAAAGGCCTTGGTGGCACACCGACCCGTAGGTCCGTGCTGGAGCTTGAAGACGTCAAGAAGGCCGAGCAACGTCCGACAAACATGCCGAACGCTCTGACCTTTGATGCTGTCTACAACTTCGGCATCAAGGATCCGAACTTCGTCCTCGGCCCGAAGATTCCGAACGCCAACGAGTACCACTCGATTCTCGCCGGTGAGGTGCAGAAGTGCCTCTCAAACGAGCAGACGCCGGAAGAGGCTGCGAAGTCCATCCAGACTCAGCTGGACGAGTTGAACAACGCGGGCTGATCGCTCCCCTAAACGTTGACCGGCGGCAGTAATCTGCCGCCGGTACACTTCCCTTCAACCATCGAGCGAGCCGATGACAGACGCATCCATGCCGAATGAAAGCGGTGTGACCCGAAAGATTTCGGGCAGCAACCGAAACTTGGACCTCTTCCGTGTCCGCCAAATCCCGGACAGTGTCGAGTCGCGTCCAGTTCCCATGTCTGTCACGGAACCAATCTCTCTCAACAAGCCGCTTTCAAAGAGCTTCTACTTCTGGCTGATGGCGCCGGCCATCCTGGTACTGGCGTTCATTTCGATCTATCCGTTCTTCTGGATGATCTACATGAGCCTCCACGACGTCGACATCGGTCACGTCGAATGGAACAACTTCGCCAACTTCATCAAGTTGCCGTCCGACACACGCTTCCTCATGGGGTGGGTTCTGCTCGCTCAGTACAGCGCCATGTGTCTGACGCTGCAGATCATTATTGGCGTATTCTTGGCCTTGGCCCTCAACGGAACGCGGCTTGAGAAGGTTCTTGTCACGACGCTGTTGATGCCAATGATGATGGCGCCTCTCGTAGCCGGCATGGTGTGGTACTTTCTCTATAACGGAACGTTCGGCTGGTATCACTGGCTGCTGCAGAGCCTTGGAATCCTCGGGCCGAAATCGATCCTTGCCAGTTCGAATACGGCGATGATCGGTCTCGTGCTTGTCGACGTTTGGCAATGGACGCCGCTCATTACGCTCATCACCCTGGCCGGCTTGAAGCGCGTTCCGCAGGATCAGCTTGAAGCTAACATGGTCGATGGCGCTTCTCCGTTCCGAAACTTTATTTCGGTGACAATGCCGAATCTCTATCCGGTTCTGCTGATCGCGATCATGCTGCGGTTCATGGACAATTTCCGCTTCATCGACTCGATTCTCGTGCTCACCGGTGGAGGCCCCGGCAATGCAACCAAGATCTTGCCTGTCTACCTTTTCGAGGTGTCATTCAAGTTCTTTAAGCTGGGACGTGGCGCTGCAATCGCGCTTATCCTTCTCATTGTCACCATCATTCTCGGAAAGCTCCTGGTGCGTGTGTTCGATCGCCAGCAGCCAAGCAAGGTGTAAGCAATGGCATCCCGCGAAGTCATCCAGTACGAAACACCACTTTCAAAGGCATTCAGGTGGTTCTCGGCTGTCTTCCTCGCTTTCTATGTGGTGTGGACGGTGCTGCCGCTGTTCATCATGTTCATGTCGTCCTTCAAGGACCTGCTTGAGGCCTTCAAGATTCCGGCGGTGGGCGATTGGGCAGGCGTCACTGTCTTCTTCGACTTTACGCCGACAACCAAGCACTACTATGAGCTCTTCGCCCATCTTGGTTTCTCAACCTACCTGTTCAACTCCCTCGTGGCGGCGGGCGGGTCGGCACTCGTATCGGTAATCCTGGGGTCGATGTGTGCCTATTCTCTGTCGCGCATCGACTTCAAGGGAAAGGGTGATCTCTTCTTCTGGATTATCTCGACCCGCATGGCGCCGGTCGTCGCAGTCATGGTTCCTCTCTACTGGATATTCCGGCAGCTAGACCTGGTTGGGACCCTGCCTGGTCTCATTCTCGCCTACACGACCTTCAACCTGCCCTTTGCCATCTGGATCTTGAAGGGCTTCTTCGACAATGTGCCCTACGCCATCGAGGAGGCGCAAATGGTTGATGGAGCAACCAGGTTCCAGGCGCTTCGCGCCATCCTGCCGCTGGTGGCGCCGGGCATCGGAGCCTTCATTGTATTGTGCATCCTCTTTGCATGGAACGATTACCTCTTTGCCGCCATCATCGGTTCAGGTGGTGCCAAGACTTTGCCAGCCGCGACTCGCGAATTGGTTCAACCTCAGAATATCCAGTGGGGGCAGATCATGGCTGCTGGCGTCGTCACGACCTTACCCATGATGTTCCTCGGCTTGGTCATCCGTAAGTATCTCGTCACCGGCCTCACCATGGGCGCGGTCAAGGAATAGCAGGAGCTCGCAATGGCAAAGGTATCGTTCAGGAACGTGTGGAAGAAATACGGCGACATGCCCGCCGTCAAGGATCTCAACATCGAGTGTCCGGACGGATCGTTCCTGTCGGTTCTCGGTCCGTCGGGATGCGGCAAATCATCGACGATGCGCATGGTTGCGGGTCTCGAGCATATCACGTCCGGGCAGATCCTGTTTGACGAGCGTCCAATCAACGACCTCGCTCCCAAGGATCGTGACGTTGCTATGGTGTTTGAAAACTACGCGCTCTATCCACACAAGAGCGTTTACGAAAACATGGCGAACCCCCTGAAGCTACGTGGGCAGGATTCATCGGTTATCAAGGAGCGGGTGACGGCCGCCGCCAAGCTCCTCGAGATCAATCATCTTCTTGAACGCCGTCCGCAGGAACTGTCCGGTGGTCAGAAGCAGCGTGTTGCCATCGGGCGTGCCATTGTGCGTGAGCCGAACCTGTTTTTGTTCGACGAACCGATCGCCCATCTTGACGCCAAGCTGCGCGCCCACATGCGTGGCGAAATCAAGCATCTGCAGCGTACGCTTGGAACGACGATGATCTACGTGACCCATGACCAGCTCGAAGCCATGTCGATGGCGGACACGATCGCTGTCATGCATGATGGTGAGTTGCAGCAGCTCGGTACGCCGCGCGAAGTCTACAATCATCCGGTAAATGCCTGGGTGGCTGGTTTTGTCGGTGAACCGGCTATGAACTTCGTTGACGTCGGGGTGGAGGACCGTGCCGGACGCACTCACTTTATTCACAAGAATTTCGCAGTTCCCGTCACCGAAGAGCAGCAACGGCGGGTCTCTGGTGGTTCGCGCGAGAGCACATTGCGTATGGGCGTGCGGCCCGACGCTCTTTCGATTGCGATGACGAAGCCATCTGAAAGTTGCATTGCGGGCAAGATCTTTGTGACCGAGCTTCTTGGCGGGGACATGATTGTCGATGTGGATCTGGATGATTGCCGCATCCGGGTAAAGACCTCTACCGAGTTTTCAGGTGAAGAAGGTCAGACTTGCTACATGACAGTCAACACGAACAAATGGCATGCGTTCTCGAAGGGGAACGGCAAGGCTTTCTTTTAGGTTGGGAGCACGTAATGGCTGACGCCAAGGAAAAACTGGAGGCGGTAAATAGTCGCCTCATGGGACTGTTCAAGGCCGAGAAGCAGACGATGATGGCTTTCAACAGCCTCACCGTGGCGGCCACAAGACCTGGAAAGATCTCTGCCGCGCTGAAGGAATTGACAGCTGTGGCCATCGCCGTCGCAAAGGGTTGCGAAGACTGCATCATCTACCATGCGGCTGCTGCTCGGAAGCATGGTGCATCTCGTGAAGAGTTGATTGAGATGCTTGCGGTTTCGGTTGAGATGTCAGGAGGCCCTGGTGCTGTCTATGCTGCAAAGGCGCTAGAGGCATTTGACCAGTTGACATGATTGTCTGATACTCGTTTGCTTAATCGTGCCCTTCGACTGCGGGTAAGGAATGCGAGTTTCTCGCGCTGGCCTAGCCGTTCACTCGTTCTTCTCCTCGGGAGACACAGGGGCCATAGCGAAATGATTGCTGAAACCAACATATGGAACCCAATAACCTGATGGACCTCGGCGGCGGCGTGGGCTTTATCGGCACGCTGTTCATCGGCGCGCTCGCGGGCATCATCGCCGACAAGGTGATGAAGTCCAACCACGGTCTGTTGATGAACATCGTCATCGGCATCGTCGGCTCCTACATCGGCGCCTTCCTCGCCAACCTTCTGGGAATCCAGCTTGGCGAGATTTTCAGTGGCTGGTTCTGGGGCAACCTCATCGTCGCGGCCATCGGCGCCGTGGTGCTGATCTGGGCGCTCCGGCTCGTCAGGGGTCGATAGAAATCCCCTCATGGTCACCGTCGTCGACACCAAGCTGAAGCCGCGCCACCCTGAAAAGGCGCACAAGCCCGACACCCCCATTCTGAAGAAGCCGGAATGGATCAGGGTCAAGGCGCCTGGCTCTGCCGTCTATGGGGAAACCCAGAAGATCGTGCGCGACAACAAGCTGGTGACC
>Ga0194051_1000758_pt1 | contig 18049 bp, 12 predicted proteins | sample SepL2320m_MetaG_FD_161275 | JGI IMG/M metagenome (GOLD analysis project Ga0194051, IMG submission 161275) | Anoxic zone freshwater microbial communities from boreal shield lake in IISD Experimental Lakes Area, Ontario, Canada - Sep2016-L239-20m | ecosystem: Environmental > Aquatic > Freshwater >... | reverse complement strand
GTCGCATGTCCTTGGCAGGCATTTATCCATGGCCATCTCGGTTTCTGAACTTTGGATCCTTGTGCTCAAAAGCCGCTTGGTTGATCGGGGCGTTCTTGACGGCCTCCGCAGTGAATTCGCAAAACTTCCCGGCGCGAAAAAGATGACTGCAGAGACCGTCGCACACTGGCTTGTAACCAAAGGTGCGCTCTCCAAGTGGCAAGCCAGACGACTCAAACGGGGAGATCTTGGTCCCTTTTTTATTGGCGATTATCGACTCATGGAAAGGCTCGAGACCGGACATGCCGGCCTCCTCTTTCAGGCCAGACACGAGCCATCCGGAAGAATGATTGCTTTGATGACTCTCAGCCGCATTCAATGCCGCAACGTCGAGACGTGGACCAATATTGTAAAACGCACGACGCTTGCGCATCAACTTTCTCATGCAATACCCAGTCGCACCTATGCGCTTGAAACGGTTGAAAAAGTGAAGCTCATTATCTGCGAGGATATTGTTGGTAATTCACTTGAGCACGACCTGACCACCGGCGGCGCATTGGACCTGAAGAAGGCAGGAACCATTGTGAGTGATCTGACAAACGCGGTTGCTGAAATGCATCGCTTAGGTGCGGTGCACGGTGGAATTTCACTCTCCGCGATCAAGCAAGACTCCAGTGGTAATCTTCGATTACTGCAATTTCCTCTTTCCGGCGACCCTCACGTCATTCCGTCCAGAGTGCCTCTTGACGATCCCAAAGCCCTTGAGTTTCTGAATTCCAGTGTTGCATTCATTGCTCCCGAACTGCTTGAGACAGGAAGAGTCTGCGACGGCCCCAGCGATGTCTATGCACTGGGAGCCGTTCTCTACTCACTGGTAGCTGGCCGACTTCCCTGCTGGACAGGCAACGTTCAAAGTTCACTCGATTGCGTGAGAAAAAGTGGTCCGGAAAATCTCGGACCTGCAGTGCCTCAAGCGATTGCAACTCTCATTTCATTCATGATGGCACGTGAACCATCCGCAAGGTATCCATCAGCCGTTGAGGCTGCCGATGCAATTGCTGCCTGTTTTCGTCTTCCAGCTCCTCCGATTGGAGGACTCTCAACGGTTCCCTCAGGCATGCCACTCAGTGAGCAATCGCCGCGTCAAACGGACGCCGTTGTTCAGACACCATCAGGCAAACAATCTGCTGTGGGGACTGCCACTGCAACAAAGGGTACGCAATCCATGCCGAAGGTCTCTCTCAGTCCAACTGAAAAAGCAAAACAGCGGGCCACTCGACTGGCCTGGATCGGCTCGGGGTTTGCTCTGGCAATCGTGATACTTGCGATAGTGATCATCTGGAATTTCTCTCAAGGATCGAAAGAGGTTCCTCCCGTTGCAAACGGGAAGAGCATCAGCGACCCGGTCATCGATACTGTTTTAGCAAACTCGTCTGAATCAAACCCTACACCTAGAACTGAAGAACTCGACGGAATGAATCCGATCGAGAAGAACGCCGCTGCAGCAGATGACGGAACTTCCCCCACGGTGGCAGCAGAAGTGCTTGTTTCGGACAAAACACTTCCTTGGGGTTCGCCGACTCACGGTGAAATTCCGTCGCTGACATTTCTACCGTTGGGTTCTCAACTGATTCTTGTTTGTCGTCCGGCCGACGCATCGGCAGACGAGGAAGGAGAGCGGTTGTTGCGATCGCTCGGCCCTCGTATTGAATCAACACTTGCATGGATCGAAAGCATCACCGGTCACCCTCGTAGTGAAATCGATGAAATTCTTGCAGGTTGGCAAGCTGGAAAAGTGGATGAGGTGCTTGGAGGATACGTCATCCGTACCTCCTCCCCAATCAATCCCATGCGTTGTGGAAAGGCGTGGGGTGTCACTGCTCCTACGAATATTGATGGCGACGACGTTTACGAATCGCCATCGCTTTCCTATTGGCTGCCTCCAGATCAAAACTCAAGCGTCTTGGTTGTCGCTCCAAAAGAGCAAATGGAATCAATCCTCGAAACGAAATCTGAGCCGCCTCTGAACCGTGATATGGAAACGCTCACGCATGCTCTCGATGCAGATCGGCATCTCACGCTCTTCGGCGCTCCTCACTATCTACTCTCTGACGGTCGAAGCATTTTGGCGGGGCCGCTGATAAAATTACAGGAACCTCTTACGAATTTCTTTGGTGACAACGTTCAGGCCGCGGCGATCTCAATTCACTGCGGCGAAAACTTTTTTATCGAACTCAATGCTGTTGCCACGATCGACATGCCGGCAGCGTCGTTGGCTGCGATGTTGATGAAACACATTAACGAACTTTCCGACATCGTTGAAAACTACTGCACAAGCCTCAATCCACATCCCTACGGAAAAAAACTCGTGCTTCGCCTTCCTGGAATGATTCGAGAAGTTGACACCAATGCCAGGACCGGGGCTGAAAATAAAGTAGCGGTCGTCAACTGCTACTTGCCTCGAAGTGCCGGTCACAATTTGGTTCTCGCCAGTGAACTGGCGATTGAACAGACTCCCGGCATTCAGTCCGTCGCCTTAGGAGCACCTGGGTTGGCGACTACGCCAGAAAAGAAGGGAGCTATGGGTGCCTTGCAGAAAAAAATCTCGCTCACGTTTGTAAAAGATACGCTCGAAAAAAGTGTTCAAATGATCTCGGATGAAATCGGTGTCGAAATCGAGATTATCGGACCTGATCTCCAACTCGATGGCATCACCAAAAATCAATCTTTTGGTCTCGCCGAAACCGACAAGTCTGCCGAAGAGATTCTGCGCACGATTCTCAGAAAATCGAATACGGATGGAAAGCTTGTGTTTGTCATTCGCACCAAAGATGGTGTTGAATCAATCGATATTACAACCCGCGCCGCCTGTGCTAAGCGAAAGGATGTTTTGCCTCCTGGGTTCGAAGCTCCTGCAGCCGACACACCCGAAAAGAAAAAGCCCTGAAGCCCCATACGTTGGTTTTTTATCGCTTAACAATCCTACAATTTGAAAGTCAGATGCTACGCTTCCCCTGTTGCACCTGCAGCAAATGTTTACAATCTCAAAATTCAAAAACTCAAACCACTAGAAAATCTTCTCCATGATCATTGTTATGAGTCCCGGATCTCCCAAAGCTCAACTCGATCGGGTCGTCTCCCGAATCAATAGCCTCGGACTGCGTCCACACGTGATTGAAGGAACCGAGCGAACCGTTGTTGCTGTAATCGGAGATGAACGCAGCATTGAAGCCGCTGGACTCGAGACATTGCCAGGGGTAGCCAGCGTGATGCCGATTCTGGCACCTTACAAAGTCGCCAGTCGGGAAGTGCAAAAAGAGCCAACCGTTGTACGGGCCGGCTCATTGGTGATCGGCGGAACCTCCATTGCTATTATTGCCGGCCCCTGCTCGGTTGAGAGCCGTCCTCAAATTCTCGATACAGCACGCACTATTTTTCGCGCTGGTGCAACCGGGCTGCGAGGTGGCGCATTCAAACCCAGAACCAGTCCCTACAGTTTTCAAGGCCTCAAAGAGCACGGGCTCGAATTACTGAAAGAAGCCCGCGATAACACCGGTCTGGCAATCGTAACGGAAGTCGTTGCATCGGAGGATGTGTCACTGGTAACCAAGTTTGCCGATGTGCTTCAAGTCGGCGCACGCAACATGCAAAACTATCGTCTCTTGGAAGCGGTAGGACGATCTCATCTTCCAGTGCTTTTGAAACGCGGTCCGGCGGCAACCTTGGAAGAACTCCTTCTTGCCGCAGAGTACATTCTCGATGCTGGCAATCGGCAGGTGATCCTCTGCGAGCGAGGAATTCGCACGTTTGAGTCGCACACTCGCTTTACGCTTCCGCTCGCGACAATCCCTTGGCTTCATGCCAGAACCCATCTTCCAGTTGTGGTTGACCCGAGCCACGGCACCGGACACTCATCCTTGGTAACCAGCATGTCGGCTGCTGCAATTGCCGCTGGCGCAGACGGACTGATCCTCGAAGTGCATCCCGATCCCAAGAACGCCACCAGCGACGGGGGACAATCTCTCGACTTTTCGGCGTTTGAGAATCTGATGGACGTCTGCAGAAAAGTGGCCGAAGCCGTTGGCAGGTCGATAAAGAATTGTGAAATGAATCCCGTCGAAGAGATCGCATTGCCCGGCATGCCTCGCTAATTCTGCTGGTCTCAAAAACATTCAGCTCAGCATGATCACTGCAACACTCATGTAAAGAATGATTCCGACCACGTCGACGATCGCGGAAACGAACGGATTGCTCATGAGTGCCGGATCGAGTCCGATTGATCGAAATAACAGCGGCAGCGCCGATCCAACGAGGGTTCCAAGCATCACCACGCTCAGAATGGTGATAGGAATCACCATCGCTTCGAATGGTCCTGGTGCATAGATCAAGGCTAGAAAATATCCGGGAACAGCCAGAAGTGTTCCTAGCAAGATACCCAGAATTGATTCTCTCTTGAGAATTCGTCCCCAGTCGCTCAGTCGACAATCCCCTGTTGATAGCGCCGTGATGACAAGCGTGGCCGACTGATTTCCAGAATTTCCGCCACTGGCAATGACCAGTGGAATAAATGCGATAAGCCAAGGATAGGGAATCGGGGAACGGGCAAGAACCATGGCGGTGACTGCCGCGGTAGCAAATAAAATTGTGAGCCAGACTCCCCGTTTCCATGTCATCGACACAAGTCCCGCATCGAGATAACTTTCTCCGAGCGGTGAAATGGCTGCGATTCGTTGCGCGTCGTCGGTGGCATCCTGACGAACCGCATCAAGCACGTCATCGTGCGTCACAATTCCAACGAGACGACCACGGTCATCTACGACGGGAATTGCAAGGAAGTCAAAACGTGCCAGTTTTAAAACCACCTGATCTTGCGGTTCATCCACTCGAACTGAAATCACGTCTCGCTGCATGAGTTCGGAAACCATTGCCGTCGGCTTGGAAAGGATCAAGTCTCGAAGAGAGACAAATCCAACAAGACGACGATCGTTATCAAGCACATAAATGTAATAAATCAACTCACTGTTGGGAGCCTGCAACCGTAGTCGCGTCACTGCTTCACCTGTCGAAATGTCAGCGGGAAGCGACGCATATTCAGTTGTCATCAACGCGCCGGACGATCCCTCCGGGCACGACAGCAACATACGGATATCGTGACGCTCTGCTTTCGCAACAAGAGGCAGAATGTCTTCGACCAAAGCGGGGGCAAGTTGTCTCAAAAGATCGTCGCGATTATCCGCTGCCATCCACTCAAGAAGACTTCCCAGGTGCACACGATCGGCTGCCTCAACGAGCGCGACCTGTCTGGGCAAGGGATAATACGCAAAAACATCTGCCTGTCGTTCAAGAGTCGCCTCACTGAGCAATCGCCAAATTTCATCATCTTGCAGGCCTTCGGAAAATTCGGCAACGGTTGCAGGATGAAGTTCCTCGATGACTGAGCGCAGTCCGTCACGATCTCCATCGGAAAGCATGCCTCGCAGTTCCGGAATCAGGATCGGATTCGACGCACCCATGCAAAAAACTCCACTGGCATCAACAACAACACTGTGTCTCAGGTCTCAGAATTGGATTCTCGACTCTTTTTGTACACTGAAAAATTTATTTCACCACATTCGCAGAACTTTTTTCATTTCGTTCAATGATTGATTGTCTGTTCCACAAAGCAGCGCTACACTTGACCTGCAGCTTGGGAATACAACTCTACTTTGTGCTTCTTTTGCAAATTTCTTGTCTTTTACAGGCCTTCTGTTGAGATTCGTGGAAGACAAAACAGAGGCATCTGAACTTTATGAAAAACTCGATTCCAACGAACCGTGTTCAACTGAGAACCTGTTTGAGGATTCTCTGTGTGGCTTTGTTTTTGAATCCTTGTCAGGGGTGGGCGGAAGAATTGACGGCTTCACAACGAGGCTACCGGAATCTCACCACAAAGGCCTATCTGCCATCTGATTTCGATCAAGATATTTTTGACGATCTTTGGACGGTCTGGGAAGAACCTCTGCGATCTCGGGCCGAAAAGGCAACAGTCGATTCGCGACGAGCTATGGCCATGGAGCGATATGGACTGCTTCCGCAGCAGAAGCTGCCTTCGCACGCCCTGCAGTATGTTGTGGCGCCAAACGGCAATTGGGCGATGAGTTGTCTGGCCTGCCATCAGGGACAGGTTGCTGGCAAGATTTTTCCAGGTCTTCCAAATACAAACTATGCACTTGAAACACTTACTGAAGAGGTTCGTTCCATCAAGATTCGCCAACAGAAGTCACTTGGACATATGGATCTTGGGTCACTCCTGATGCCTTTGGGAACCACCAATGGGACAACGAATGCCGTCATGTTCGGAGTGGCGTTGATGCGTTATCGCGACAAAGACCTCAACATTGTTGCAAGACCTTTTTCATTCGACATGGTGCACCACGATGTTGATGCTCCGGCATGGTGGCACTATGCAAAACGAGACAGGATTTATGCCGATGGATTTGCTCCAAAGGGGCACCGTATTTTGATGCAATTTCTTCTGGTGAAAGAAAATGGTCCGCTCCAATTTGCAGCCTGGGAAGATGATTTCCGAGACATCGAAGCGTGGCTGCTTGAACTGAAATCTCCTCCTTGGGAATGGGAAGTCGATACGGCATCCGCTTCCGTCGGAAGACATCTGTTTGAAAATCACTGTGCAGACTGTCACGGATCGTATGGCGCCGTCACGGATAGTTCAATAAAGTATCCAAACCGAATCGTTTCTATTGATGAGATTGGAACCGATCGAGTTCGGTACGACTCTCTCACCCGAACTGCCAGACGCAACCTCATGGAAAGCTGGTTCGCCCATTCCGGACTCGATGGCGGCGATGACAATCCATCGGGATACGTCGCTCCACCGTTGGACGGAATCTGGGCGACTGCACCCTATCTTCATAATGGTTCGGTTCCGACGCTCTGGCATCTTCTTCATTCATCCCAACGCCCACGCATCTGGAAGCGAACTCCCAGTGGATACGATCAACAGCGAATCGGGCTTGATATTGAATGTTTGATCGAGATGCCATCCGGCCCATTGTCTAATGCACAGCGCCGTGGCTATTTTGATACTCGTCGGGTCGGTAAAAGTGCCGCAGGACACGATTTTCAAGAGTCCCTCGACGAGAATGAAAAAAAAGCTCTGCTTGAATATCTAAAAACGATCTAAGTCCTGCGTGCATGGATTGATGACCCCGCGAAATTCCTGCAGAGATCTGAGGGGTTTTACTGAGTCTCAAAACCACACGGGTTTGCGAACTTCTGCTACCGTACTGTCAATCTCTCTCATGAGAATTCATCCCGCTCGCCTTATTCTGGATCACCGTTGGAGTTTTATTCGATGACACAGCTCGAAAGTGCACGCAGTGGAGAGATCACTCCTGAAATAAAATCTGTAGCCGCCCGTGAAGATCTTCCCGAATCACTCATCGTGTCGGAGGTCGCGCGGGGACGCATGGTGATTCCTGCCAACCGTGTACACCTTACAAAATCACTGGAACCGATGTGTATCGGCATTGCCTCCCTCACAAAAATCAATGCCAATATTGGTAACTCGGCGGTGACAAGTGATCGGCAGTCTGAACTCGAAAAGCTTCATATGGCCGTTCACTATGGTGCCGATACCGTGATGGATCTTTCGACCGGTAAGGACATCGACACCATTCGTCAAGCGATCATCGATGCCTCTCCGGTGCCCATTGGCACGGTGCCGATCTATCAGATGCTTGAAGAACTCGGCGGTGACATCGATGACATGAAGCCGCAGCATTTTCTCGATATGTGCGAGAAACAGGCGAAGCAGGGGGTCGACTACATGACCGTTCATTCAGGTGTTCTGCAGGAGCATCTGTCACTCACCATGAATCGAATCACTGGCATCGTGAGCCGTGGCGGTTCCTTGATTGCTCGATGGATGATGACGCATCGCCAACAAAATCCGCTGTACACTCATTTTGAAGATCTCTGCGATATCTTCCGCGAGTACGACGTGACGTGGAGCTTAGGTGACGGTCTTCGCCCCGGTTCAATTGCCGATGCCAGCGACGATGCCCAATTTGCCGAACTGCATGTACTCGGTGAACTCACTCGCCGTGCTTGGGCCAAGGGCTGCCAAGTGATGGTAGAGGGACCTGGACATGTGCCAATGGACCAGATCGATATGAATGTCAAACGCCAGATGGAGGAGTGTGACGAAGCGCCTTTTTATGTGCTCGGACCACTCGTTACCGACATCGCACCAGGCTACGATCACATCACCAGTGCCATTGGTGCAGCACTTGCCGGCTGGAGTGGTGCCGCAATGCTTTGTTATGTGACGCCCAAAGAACACTTGGGTCTGCCTGATGCCGAAGATGTAAAGCAGGGGGTGATTGCTTATAAAATTGCCGCCCATGCAGCTGATCTTGCGAGACACCGCAAAAACGCGAGGGTCCGCGACGATGCGCTCTCGCGTGCTCGATTTGCTTTCGATTGGAACGAGCAGTTCCGACTTTCACTCGATCCCGAAACTGCGAGGCGATACCACGACGAGACGCTTCCTCAAGACACATTCAAAAGTGCACACTTCTGCAGTATGTGCGGTCCGAAATACTGCTCTATGAAGATCACTCAGGATATTCGTGACATGGCTGCATCTGAAGCAAGTGCTGCAGTCAGCACGACAACACAAGAGCCGACCGAAATTCAGCTGCAACAGGTTCAAAAAATCTAAGCACTTCAGCAAAGATTGCGTTCACGTTGCTTCTTTTTTTCGAGACCAGAGTGTGCCATCAGCTCGGTCCTCTACCACAATACCGGCCTCGGCGAGTTTGGTGCGAACCAGATCGGCCGTCGCAAAATCTTTCGCCGCGCGCGCCCTTGATCGAATTTCAATCACCAGTTCCATCAGCTTTGAAACGGTTTTTTCATCAGCTCCGCTTCTCGTGGCGATGGGCTCCGTGAGAAAAAGTCCCAGCGTATCGGTGAGCTCTCGCAAAACGAGCATCATTTCACTGAGTTGTGACAAAATATCTGCGGAGGACTTTTTTTCAAGTCCATGCTGGTCGATGTATTTATTGACTAACCGTACAAAATCAAACAGGGTTGCGATACCGACTGCCGTGTTAAAATCATCATCCATTGCCGCAAGAAATTTGACTCGTAACAACTCTGCTTCATTGCCAGCGAGGTTCGCTGCAGCATCACCGTCGCGACGGTTTTTCGCGGTCAGGACATAAAACGATTTTCCAGCGAGTCGTTCGTATCTCGAAAAGAGACGCTCGAAAGCTTCCATCGCACGGGCACTTTCCCCGAGCGGTTCCTCTCCAAAATGAATTGGGCTTCGGTAGTGGGTTGAAAGAACAAGTACTCGCACTGTTTCTGGACGATGGCGTTCAAGGAGCTTTTTAAATGGCTCGGCACCAGTTGATTTGCTGATCTTTGTGGCCGCTTGAGCCTGCGCGTCGAGAGTTGCCTCCGGAAGAGACTGCGCCGCAGAACGACCGCCCACTTTCCCAGTTGTGCCGGCAGCCTGCATCAGCCCGTTATGCATCCAGTAGCGGGCCATACAGCACCCGTGGAGTGATTCGCTTTGAGCGATTTCGTTCTCGTGGTGCGGAAACACGAGATCAAGGCCGCCTCCGTGAATGTCAAATTGTTCTCCCAGAATTGCTCGGCTCATCGCGGAACATTCAATGTGCCAACCCGGCCGTCCCGGTCCCCATGGGCTTTCCCACATCGGTTCTCCTTGCTTTGCTTTTTTCCACAGGGCAAAGTCGGCGGCAGACCGCTTGCGATCGACGGTCGATCCTCCTACTCCCTGCATGCTTTCCACGGAGCGGTTACTGAGACGGCCATAATCTGAATCCTTCGTGACATCAAAATACACATCTCCTTCGGAGGCGTAGGCAAACCCTTTCTCAACGAGTCCCTGAACGAATCCAATGATGTTGTCGATGTGTTCTGTGGCCTTTGGCATTTTGTCGATTGACCGGACCCCAAGCGCCGCGAGGTTGGCGAGATAGTCAGCAGTCATTTCTTCAGCAAGTTTCGCCATCGTTGTTCCACGAAGAGCGCTCTCCGCGATGAGCTTGTCATCGACATCGGTGATGTTCACAACCCAAGTCACTTTCCAACCTGAGTATTCGAGATAACGCTTGACGGTATCGAAGATCACGGGACCAACCATATGACCGATGTGGCTTGGCTTGTAAACGGTCGGACCGCAAAGATACATACCGACGTGCCCGGGCTGAACGGTTACAAACTCTTCCTTGCGCTTTGAGAGCGTGTTGTACACCTCGATCTTTGGAAGCGCCTGACTTGTATCCCCGTTGCGATCTGTTTTTTCATTCGTACTCATTGAAATCAAAATCCTTTTTTTTCTGACACTGATGAGTTGTCCTGTTTGCATTCCACAAGAGAACCCTTCTTCACACTGCGGAGACAATCGAAACTTCTTACTCTCTATCGTTCAATCATCGCGATGCATTCGGCCGAGATGGCCTGTTCTTGACCAACTGGTCCAACGCCTTCTCCTGTCTTCCCCTTCAACCACACCAATTCAATATTCACTCCAAGAATTTCTGCAATTTTTTCTCGAATTTTTTCTCGATGCGGAAGAATTTTTGGGCGCTCGGCAAAAACTACGCAATCTAAATTCACAATGTGCCAGCCGGCTCTTTTGACTTGCTCACTCGCCTCTCGTAGCAATTCCGAGGAGTCACGGCCCTTGTTTGCCAAATCGTTATCTGGAAACAGTTCTCCTATGTCGCCTAGTGCCGCTGCTCCGAGAATGGCGTCGGTGATTGCGTGGAGAAGCACATCAGCATCGCTGTGTCCAACCGCCGAGCGATTGTGTTCGATCCAGATTCCACCGATCACAATCGCCGTTCCAACGGTGAGACGATGCGTGTCGTGGCCCAAGCCGATTCGGTACATCTACGTGTCACCAGCGTCTGAGTGAGATATTTGCGACAAAGCGTGCGTCGCAAATGACTTTTGAAACAGTGCCAAGAGAGAGACTCTAATCGAGAACTCGTATGGCGACAACGCGGGCGTTGTGCAGACAGCATGGCGTGGCATGAACGTGGACAACTGTTTCGGGGGGCTAAAGTTGAACGGAATACGTGAAAAAACCTTTAAAAAACCTCTGGACAAACGAGACAACACAAAGACACATTCGATGCCTATACTCCTGCAATGAATGCATCTTCTCGCTTGCCAACCGTCGATCGATCTCTTGCGAACGACGACGTTATACAGGTTTCTGGACTTTCAAAGTCTTATCGCGTTTACGACAAGCCCGAGGGCATTGCGGCGAGCATATCGGGGCTTTTTCGACGAAAGCATCGCACGGTGCACGCTCTCCAAAACATCGATCTGTCGGTGAAGCGAGGCGAGTTTGTAGCGTTGCTTGGACCCAACGGAGCTGGAAAGACAACCTGTCTTAAACTTCTTTCTGGAATCATCACGCCCACCTCCGGGGAAGCTCGCGTTTTGGGACATGTTCCATGGGACAGAGAAAATGCGTATCGTCGCCGTTTCTCACTGGTCATGGGTCAACGCAACCAACTCTGGTGGGATCTTCCCGCATCGGAAAGTTTCAAACTGCACCGCGAAATATATCGGATTGACGCCGGCCATTTCGATCGAATTCGCGACGAACTCGTCGATCTTCTTGGCGTGCGATCGCTCCTTCTTCAACCCGTGCGCGATCTCTCGCTTGGAGAACGCATGAAGCTTGAACTCGTTGCATCGCTGCTGCACGAACCGGAGGTCCTTTTTCTTGATGAACCAACGCTCGGCCTAGACGTTGTCGCACAGCACGCCGTTCACGGTTTCCTTCAACACTACCAGTCTGCACGTCGCGTGACAGTGATGCTGACAACGCATTACATGAAAGACGTTGCGGCTTTGTGCCAGCGGGTCGTTGTCGTCATGCATGGAAGCATTTTATACGACGGCTCCTTGGCGGCCTTCATTGATCGCTACAGCACTCACAAGCTCGTAACCCTTGAAATGTCGAATGCACCCAATCCGGCACTGTTGGCGCGGTGGGGCAGTGATGTAGAAGTGCGGGGGCCCGAGATTCTGGTGCGGGTTGATCGCACGCAAGTTGCATCCGTATTGCCAGAGTTACTTGAGATTCCCTCAATCGTTGATATCACCGTCGAAGATGTTCCGCTGGAGGAAATCGTTGCCTCTCTTTTCCGATCCAATGATTCCGGAAATTCTCGCACACACGACGGGGCACCGGCATGACCGCCATGCAGACAAAAAGCCCTCATTCTTCTGACGAGTCTGACTATAGCCTGCGCGATCATTTTCGGATCTGGCGGACAATGCTCACAATTTCACTGGAGGAGCGGTTGGTGTATCGGGGCGATTTTGCCCTGGGAACGCTTTTGCGATTCCTTCCAATTGTGACGCAGGTTTTTCTCTGGACGGCAGTCTTCTCAGCTGCCGGTCGCTCTGACATTGCCGGGTATTCAAAAAATGACATTGTCGCCTACTATCTTCTTGCGATGGCGACGAGAGCTTTTTCAAGCATGCCAGGACTCGCTGGCAGCATCGCACGGGGCATCCGTGACGGCTCGATCAAAAAATATCTCGTTCAACCTGTCGATTACATCGGGTTTCTTTTCGCGATGCGAGTCGCACACAAACTGGTTTATTTCGCGGTCGCACTCGGACCGTTTGTTCTGGTTCTCTTTTTGTTTCGTTCTTACTTTCCTGCAATTCCTGATGTTGGCACCATCATCGCTTTCGCGGCATCACTTTTTATGGCATTTTTAATCGGTTTTTTCCTTGAGGCCACGCTCGGCATGCTCGGCTTCTGGTTTCTAGAAGTTGCAAGCTTGCTGTTTGTCTACATGTTGGCCAACTATCTGCTCTCAGGCCACATGTTTCCACTGGACATGTTGGATGGAATCGCGACAGGCATTCTTGGAATCAGTCTCGGGGATGTTGTGAAAATGCTTCCATTTGAATACACCGCCTACTTTCCGGCGGCGATTTGGCTGGGGAAAATTTCTGGTCCGGCGATGTACCAAGGACTGCTCATCGAGGCGATGTGGGTCATTGTTATGGCTGCGGCCTGTCGACTGGCCTATGACCGGGGTTCGCGACATTGGAGTGCCGTTGGTGGATAAGTAAGCCGGTAGCCAAAAAGAATTATGGAAAACTTCTGATGGGGCGTTATTGGAGAGTGTTTGCAACGTTTGCCGTAGCGGGCATGGTCCGCGACATGACCTTTCGTACAAATTTTTTGATCGCATGTATTTCTTCGATCGCATGGGTAGCAATGAACTTGTCTTTCTACGTACTCGTCTTTTCATTTACACCTGAACTCGGACTCAATACAGGCTGGTCGAGAGAACCGTTCTTTGTTTTTGTTGCGACTGGACTCATCATCAATTCGATTGTTCAGACATTCTTCATGCCGAGTGCCGAGGAATTTTCAGAAATGGTGAGATCCGGGGGCCTCGATGCGGTGCTGGTACAGCCGCTTGATGCGCAGTTTCTTATCACCTGTCACCGAGTTGATTACTCATCGCTCGCCAACGGAATGGTTGGATTTTTACTGCTGTTCTGGTCTCTTCTCAGCATGAAGTGGACTCCGACGCCAGTAGCTTTTTTACTCTATCCACTCTTTGTGATCTCCGGCGTCACGATTCTTTACAGCTTTATCATAGGACTCGCGGCGGCGACTATTTTTCTTGGCCGCAATCAGAGTCTCTACGACTTTTGGTTTTACATCACCACATTTTCTCGATATCCAATGGAAATTTATTCTGGTCCATGGGGAACTCCTCTGCAGACCCTCTGCACATTTGTGCTGCCGATTCTGGTTGTCGTCAATGTTCCCGCAAGACTGCTGGCAAGACCCTTTCTCATGAGTGACACAAATCTTGCTATCTGGTCGCTTCTGGCTGCAGGCGTTTCATTCATCGTCTCAAGACGGGTGTTTACGCATTCAATCGATCGGTACCGAAGTGCTTCAAGTTAAATATTTTCCGATGTTCCCACATGTGCGAAGGGATCCGTTTAAACGCATATCGCCCTCACATGTAGAAGTAGCTCGGGGAAAACTGTTTTTAATTCCCGTGAGTATTGAACGGTTTCCTCCCTCTCAACAAGCCGCTAGACTCTTTGGGGCGCAGCCTCTTTTGGCAATTGAACGGTTCCCCATCCTTGCGAGTTTTTTGTGGCTCTCCAATTAGCTTTTAGTTCCAACGCATATCTCAACATGCCGATCGATGTCGCCATTGATCATGTTGCCGACATTGGTTACCAGGGCATCGAATTGCTGGCCGATGTTCCACACGCATGGCCTGCGGGCCTGCTCGAAATTCAAAAACAAGCCATTCGCGACAAGCTGGCTGAGCGACGAATGACGATTTCAAACATCAATGCATTCATGATGAATGCGATTGCCGATCCAAGGCAACCCTACTGGCATCCGGGGTGGACCGATCCCGATCCCCATTATCGAGCAATTCGACGAGAGCACACGAAACGCGCTCTTGAACTTGCAGCACAACTCGGAGCAAAAACGATTTCTACGGAGCCTGGTGGCCTTCTTGCCGACGGTCAAAATCGAAAGACTGCAACTGATATTTTCTACGATGAACTGATGCCGTGCCTCGAAACAGCACAGCGTGTAGGGGTAACGCTTCTTATCGAGCCAGAACCCGGACTTTTAATCGAACGCTTTGATCAATATCTGGAATTTGCAGCACGGGTAGACAGTCCATGGCTAGGACTCAATTTTGATATCGGCCACGCCTATTGTGTGTCGGAAGATCCTGCGGAGTGGGTGCCAAGAATGAAGGACCACACTCGCCACTACCATTTTGAGGATATTGCCGCCTCACGAGTTCATCATCATCTTGTTCCCGGAGAAGGGGCAATCGATTTTTCTAGTGTGTTTAAAGCCATTGCAAAACACTCTCCCGATGTCTGGATTACCGTTGAGCTCTATCCCTATCGACAGAATCCAGATGGCGCCGCTCTCGCCGCACGGCAGTATCTTCTGAATTGCGCCAGCCAAGCAAATGTTTCCATTGCGTAAAACACATTCTGAGCATCCAGATTTTTCTGTTCATGAATTCCTCTTCGATCTAGAAACGATTGCATGATTCAAACCGTACTGGCATGGATGCGTCTGTTGCGACTGCCCAACCATGCGACCGCAGTCGCTGATGTTCTTGCCGGTTTTTTAATTGTTTCTAGAACACCGTTTGGAGAATGGCCGGCAGATTCGCTCTGGTTGGTGATTGGTGCATCACTTTGCTTTTACGGCGGCGGAATGATTCTCAACGATGTATTCGACTACCGACTCGATTGCGTGGAACGTCCTGAACGGCCGCTGCCAAGCGGACTCATCAGCGTCGCGCTGGCTGGTAGTGTGGCAACGGTGCTGCTCGCAGCTGGATTACTCCTTTCGATTGCGACTGCTGTGTTCGTGCAGTCTCCCACTCCAGCTATCGTTGGCACGTCGCTTTTGATTGCCATTGTGGCGTATGATTTTCAACTCAAGCAGACTTCCGTTGGACCGATTGCGATGGGAATCTGCCGTAGTTTGAACTGGTTGCTGGGAATGTCGGCTGTTGGAAGCCAAGAGCGAATTGAACAGTGGATCGCGCCGCTAGGAATGGGGATTTATGTTGCCGGCATCACGTGGTACTCCAGACGCGAAGCTGGAGAGAGTCGTCCTAAAGTTCTTGCAGGCGCTGCCGCCGTTATGTTCATGGGTCTGGTTCTTGCAGGAAGCTTTCCATGGATTTCGATTCAGCTCGGACAGGCCGGCTGGCTTGTGGGCGACCGCCAGACATCCTGGTATCTGCTTTGGAGCATTCTTGTCACCGCGATATTGGCTCGTGCTGTTTTTGGAATTGCAGATCCCACTCAAGCAAGAATTCGTGCTGCGGTTTCAAATGCAATCCTGTCAATCATCACTCTTGATGCCGTGCTTGTGTTGGCCGCATGCGGCGAAAGCTGGGCAATCGTCGTTCTGTTGTTGCTGGCGCCGGCCTTTTCGCTCAGTCGCACTTTGTCGATGACTTAATTCTGACTCGATACGCACCGAACTCAAGGCAGGACATCTCTTCGAAATGTTGCCGGGTTATTCAACGAATACGATCAGTGAACTCGATGGAATCGACTCCGTTGAAAATCTGGCTTCCATGGGCTATTCATCGCTGGCGATCACGCTTGATCGTCATGTGCTCAATCCCTATCGAGTTGATTTTGAAGATCATGTGACGAGATGGGCCGACATGCTTCATCGATGTGGGTTTGCAAGTGTTATCGAGACAGGCGCTCGATATCTTCTGGACTCGCAGCAAAAGCATGAACCAACGCTCATGTCGCAGGATCCTACCGCTCGTCAAAAAAGAATCGATTTCCTACGAAGTTCCATCGATGTAGCATCCTCGCTCAAATCGACATGTGTCTCACTCTGGTCGGGAGTGGTGCGGGATTCAGCGGTCGAAGAGACGCTTTGGAAGAGACTCCTTTCTTCGATCGAACCGGTGCTCGAGTATGCTCTCGAAAAAAATGTAGCGGTGGCATTGGAACCCGAACCAGGGATGTTTATCGATTCTCTGCATCGATATGAAAAACTCACAAAGAGACTCATGCCGGTTCATCCTTTATCGCTCACGATCGACACCGGACATCTTGTTTGCATGGGTGAACTCCATTCGGGACGACTCGATTCACAATGGACTCAAAAAGTGATCAACGTACATTTGGATGACATGCGAGCCTGTCGCCACGATCATTTGCCGCTGGGCACTGGAGATGTACCGCTGGAGTCGCTTTTGCAATCACTTTTCGAAGCTGGATACAAAGGTGGACTGCATGTCGAAATTCCTCGACAGTCCCATCTTGGATTAGCCTTTGCTCGCACGAGTAAAGCGGCCATCGATCGACTGCTTGAACGCATTCAAACAAAGCGAGTAGTTCCTCGCACCCTTCACACGTAGCATGAACTTTGTTTCTTCATTTTTTCTTAAGGCGTTTCACCTATGACATCGGTATCACAAACTCGTTCTTCCATTCCTCGCGTGGTCGTACTCCTTGTTCCTGGTCTGAGAGCGTGTGATCTTCCCTTGATGCCATCATTGACTCGACTCATCAGCAGGGGAGGGGATGCGTTTGATTTTCACCCGAGTCTTCCGGCTCTCACATGTCCTGTCCAAGCGGCAATTTCCACAGGAACTCTTGGATCTGTTCATGGAATCGTTGCCAACGGTGTCTATGATCGCGGCCTTCAAAAACTTGAAATGTGGACGGCTCCCGATACTGCAATTCAGTCACCGCGACTGTGGGACCATATAAAATCTGCACGTCCAGAAGTGCGCACGGCCGCATGGTTTCTCCTCGAATCAAAGGGGGCAACGGCAGATCTGGTTTGCATGCCGGCACCGGTACACAATCCGGACGGCTCCGAAACGCCATGGTGCCATAGTCGCCCCACACCGCTTTACGGTCCACTGCGTGAAAAACTTGGTGATTTTCCTCTGCACAAATTCTGGGGACCTCTGGCAGGAATCGAATCCTCGCAGTGGATCGCTCGGAGCTTTATCGAAGCTTCCCGGACTGACCCGCCTCATCTGTCAATGGTCTACTTGCCCCACTTGGATTATGCCTCGCAGCGCCAAGGACCTGACAGCCAGGCGGCCCTGTCGGCATGCGCCGAACTCGATGGTGTTATCCATTTGTTGACAGATGAATTCGATGCGATGACTGACGGCATGACAACCTATCTCGTCATTGGCGAATATCAGATCGTTCCTGTTTCACACACAATCCACCCGAATAGAATTCTTCGTGATGCAGGGCTTCTTCACGTGACACAAGGTCCCGACGGAGAATTGCTCGATATGCCAGGAAGCGAGGCCTGGGCTCTGGCCGATCATCAGGTGTCGCACATTTTTCTTCGGGATCCCACCGATTTGCGATGTCACAAAAAAGTAGTTGCACTTTTTCAAGGGCGAGAAGGCGTCGCTGCCGTACTGGAAGGAAGCGCGATTGATCGTGCAGGACTGCGACACGCTCGCGCGGGCGA
>Ga0194051_1000757_pt1 | contig 18062 bp, 19 predicted proteins | sample SepL2320m_MetaG_FD_161275 | JGI IMG/M metagenome (GOLD analysis project Ga0194051, IMG submission 161275) | Anoxic zone freshwater microbial communities from boreal shield lake in IISD Experimental Lakes Area, Ontario, Canada - Sep2016-L239-20m | ecosystem: Environmental > Aquatic > Freshwater >... | reverse complement strand
GCAGCAGGTCGGCACTGCGATTTCCGAAGTGCTACAAGGCAAGGGCACGGCTAAGGAAGCGTTGGACAGGGCCGCCGCCGCATCGGCAGATGCCCTGGCGAGCTGAACGAGAGTCGAGCTGAACGAGCAAAGGCAGGATCTGCACCGTGACGATCGAGATTGGTACCGCCTCAGCCTTCCGGCCGGTGGCAACTGACGATGCCACGCGTCGTCGTCAGGTTCGCGGGGCGCGGCTGCGGCGTGATGTTGTTGGCTGGTCGTTCGTAGGCGTTTCGACTTTCGTAGTGATCGGCCTGTCGATCTTCCCGGCGGGCTGGGCGTTCTTTATCTCGCGTAAGAAGTGGAATCTGCTGAGCCCACCCAAAGACATCGGGTGGAAGAACTACCAGACGATGATGAACGACCCCGATGTGTGGAACGCAGTGCGTAACACGTTGTTTTTCACCGCCGTATTCGTGCCAATCTCGATTCTGCTGGGCATGTTGATCGCCAATGCGCTCAATCAGCGCATCCGATTCGTCGGCTTCTATCGCACCGCGATTTTCATTCCGTTCGTCGCATCGGCAGCAGCTACCGGCATCTTGGCCGGCTTCGTGTTCGAGCCGAACTACGGCTCGGCCAACGACATCCTGCGTCGACTCGGGATTCCCCCACAGCCGTTCCTGGAGTCGCCAACTCAGGCGATGCTGGTGATCGTGCTCATTGCCCTCTGGGGTCAGGTCGGCTTTACCGTGGTCGTGTATTTGGCCGCGATGCAAGACATTCCGCAGGATGTCGTCGAAGCCGCGATCGTTGATGGTGCTAACCGTCGACAGATATTTCGCTACGTAACCATCCCTGCTCTCGCACCGGTCACTGTGTTCACCGCCATCTGGCAAACCATCACGGCGCTGCAGCTGTTCGACTTGGTCTATACGACTACGCGCGGTGGGCCGCTCAACAGCACGGCCACGCTCGTCTACTACGTCTACAAGGTGGCTTTCCAGGAATCGCGATTCGGTTATGGAGCCGCGGTGTCATACGGCCTGTTCGCAATCACGATGCTCGTCACGCTGTTCATGGTGTGGTACTCGCGACGCACGAAGATCCAGGCGTTCTGATGTCGCTGCTGCGCACGGTCGAGATCAAGGAGTCGGCACCCGTCGCTCGCAAGCGACGGGGCTTTCTGCCGTTCTCGGGATGGCATCTGCTGCTGATGCCCACGGCGTTGCTTTTCGCTTTGCCACTGGTGCAGATGATCCTGACCTCGTTCATGACCGACGCGGAGATCAACAGCTTCCCGCCGCACTTCATCCCGACATCGATCAATCTCAGTGGCTACCAAGGATTTCTGACCGAAAGCCTCGCGCCGCGATGGCTGCTCAACACTGTGATCGTTGCGACGATATCGGTGACCTCGCACTTGATTCTGTGTTCGGTCGCGGGATACGGCTACGCGCGGCTGAAGTTCCGCGGACGCAATTTCGGGTTCTTCGCGATCGTGGCCACCATCATGATCCCGACTCAACTGCTGATGATTCCCACGTACGTGATGTTCTCCAAAATCGGCGTTGTCGACACTCTGGCGGCGGCCTTTATCCCTTGGCTGACAAGCGCTTTCGGGATCTTCCTGATGCGCCAGTTCTTCCTATCGCTGCCGAAGGAGTTGGAGGAAGCCGGACACATTGATGGTCTTTCCACCTTCGGAGTGTTCCGGCGCATCGTGCTGCCGTTGGCTAAGCCGGCGTTGGCAACACTGGCGGTGTTTACCCTGCTCAACTCGTGGAACGACCTGATCTGGCCGCTCACCGCGATCAGCAATCAGGACAACTTCACGATTCAGGTAGGGCTGACGACCTTCCAAGGAATGCGACGCACACAGTGGTCAGTGCTGATGGCCGGAAACGTGGTGGCGACCTTGCCGCTGATCGTTGGATTCCTCATGGCGCAGAAGCAGTTTGTGGCCACGATGACCTTCAGCGGCCTTAAGGGCTGACGGCCACCACGATGTCGGCAGCCCAGCTGCGGGCTTGCTCGGGGTCGAGGACACCGGCGCCAGGGAGTTGGGCATTTGCTGCTGCAGTGCCAGCGGCGAGTGCCAGGGCGCCCGCGATGTCGTCGCCTGATTCGACTAGCCCGGTGATCAGGCCAGCCAAGAATGCATCACCGCTGCCTACCGGGAACGCACCCGTCTGGGCGGCGCCCACATGCCAGACAGGACCTCCGGCAACCGCCCATGCGCCAGCGGTGCCCGCGGTGACAACAGTGAGCCACCCTTGGCGGTCATGCAGTGCGGTTGCTGCCATGTGCGGGGTCGGATCGACGCTGAGCCCGAGCACTGCCGCGGCTTCGTGGACGTTGACCTTCACGATGTCGGGCTGGTGCTCAAGGGCAAGGGATAGGGCGGGGCCATGTGTATCGATCGCGATGCGGGCTCCGTAGGAATGTGCCAGGGCGGTGAGCCGGGCGACAGCGTCGATCGGCGCTCCCGACGGCATCGATCCTGAGATCGTGAGCCAGGACGCATCGAGTGCGAGTTCGATACCGATGCTCGTTTCCAGCGCTTGCCATTCGTCGAGCGTGACTGCGGCGGCTAATTCGTAGAACTCGGTCAACGTGCTGGTGCTCATCGATGCGATCGACGTGCAGGTGCGAGTGTCGCTCGTTCCTTCAATCACCCGGGCGTTGATGCCATCGGCCCGCAGTAAGTGTTCGACGTGCGCACCGGTCGGCCCGCCGAGAATCGCGGCGGCAACCACGTCAGCGCCGAGGGCCCGCGCCGATCGTGCGACGTTGAATCCCTTGCCGCCGGCAACCGACACCGCATCGTGCGGACGGTGGATGTGACCGGCTACCACGGCATCGACCAGCAGGGTGCGATCGAGCGCCGGGCTCGGCGCAACGCAGATGATGATCGCGATCCCCTTTGAGCAAGTTGCTTCATGACAATTCGTGCAGATCGACGGAGAACGACACTGCGGTGTAGGACTCGACACTACTGCGGAGGCCGGTCGATCCGGTAGGTACGACGAGCAGGTCGGGGCCGGGTGTGCCTTGGGGTCAGTACCTGAAAGGGTGACCCCATGACAGCGCAGTCGTATGGAGTTCGGTCGTCGGTCGCCACGTTGAAGCGGGTGGCTGTGCGTCGCCCGCTAGTGGGTGATGGTGGCTCAGCGGTGATCGCTGAATACGAGGACGCCCATTGGCAAACGCCTGATCTTCCTCGACTTGTTTCGCAGCACGCGGCGTTCGTTGCGACCTTGCGAGCGTTGGGCAGTGAGGTGCACGAGTTCGAGCCGGTGGCCGGACTCCCTGACGCGGTGTTCGTGTACGACCCGGTTTTCGTTGCGCCGTCGGGATCGATCGGTTTTCAGGCAGCGAAGCCAGCTCGTCGAGGTGAGGCAGCGCATCTACTCGCGGATCTGGAGTCAGTGGGTGTGCCCACGATCGGTCGGTTGCAGGGCGAGGCCACGGCCGACGCCGGCGACATGTACTGGCTCGATGACCACACGGTCGCCATCGGCCGCAGCTATCGCACGAACGAGGCAGCAGTAAGCCAGATGCGCGGGATCTTGGCTAGTGACGGGGTCGGTGTCGAAGTTTTTGACGTGCCGCACGATCAAGGCCCTGAGTATTGCTTGCACCTGATGTCGCTGATCTCGATGGTGCGTGAGGATCTTGCTGTCGTCTATGAGCGGTTGTCACCGGTGGCGATGCTGCAGGCGCTGTCTCGTCGCGGTATTTCGTGGATCAACGTCGATGACGATGAGTACCTAACGCTTGGCTGCAATGTGTTGGCGGTGGCACCTGGCGTGGTCGTGATCGGTGATCGCAATGTGCGAACTGCCGATGCGCTTCGCGAGCGCGGTGTTGACGTGCACACATTCGCGTCAGCGGAGAGCGACAAGGGCGAGGGCGGCCCAACCTGCATGACTCGTCCGATCTTGCGCGGCTGATAACTGCTTGCGTGGCCTAGATCTGGTCGTCATCTGCAGAGTGCTTGCCGCGGTGGATGAACCAGCCGACCACTACCCCACTGCCGTTTGCTGCCCAGTGCAGAGCGGACGGTGGAAGCAAACTGCCCGACACCAATCGCAGTAGCGCGAACACTGCCCCGGATCCGCCGGTGAAGATCACGGTGGAGATGACAGTTGGCCACGGCGAGCCCGAGGTCAGGGTGTGGCTGTCGTGCATTTCCAGCGATGGCGCGATGTGCCAAAGCCCAAAGAGCAGTGAGGTAATCACCACGGCCCAGACTGTTCCGTAGAGCCCAGTGACGAGTGCGAGCAGCACTCCCCTGAAAGCAAATTCCTCAACGAGCACAGTGCCAAATGGAATGTCGAAGAGCGCTCGTCTGGCTGCGATCAGACCCGTGGTGTCGCTGATGCGGACGTCACCGAAAAGGTGGCGGGTGCGACGTGAGCCACCCGCGACGGCGATCCCTGCGCCGACCACGATCACGATGACGAGTGACCACACGAATCCGACGAGCCAGGTGCGGTGACCGAGACCTAGGTCGGTGAAGTTGAGGCCGTGCCGCCAGGCAATCAGAGCCAGACCCCCGGTAGTGGCAAGTGCGGAACTGACGTAACGCATGCCGTGCACGCCGAGAGTGAGCGCCTGAAAACCCATCATTGCCAGGACAACACCGACGATTGCGCCGATACCACCACCAACTGCCGATCCGATGATGACTCCGAGGACCAGCGCGACCATGCCCGCGGCGCGGCTCAGCACGTGCATGGTCGCTCCTCCCGAACGGCTCAACTCGCGAGTGAGACGAGAGTTGCTTGCCTCCATCATCGCGCCCACTTCGGCACTGGTGTTACCGGGCGCAGGAATTTGGTGCCGGGTGATCAGGCCGTGGCTAGAGTTCTCACAGCGAACGCGCAGTGACTAGGGATGGAACCTCATGCAGGAGATTGTTGGTCGCGGGTCGCAAGTGGCCCTTGGTGTTGCGGCAGCTGCCACGCCGGGCACCTTCGCTGCGTCGCTGTCCAAGCGCAGCCCGCTGGACCAAGGGTTGATCACCGGGCTCGCGGTGGGCACGCACTTCTTGCTCACAGTTATCACTCAGGACGCCCTGGACTTTGGCGGCGCGGTGCTGGCGCCTTCGCTGCCCCTGCCAAAGTCGTGGAGTGAAAAGGATCGCGAGGCGGCCACCACCTTGTTCCTTGATGTGGCCGCAATCCCGATCGGGTTCGGGTTGGTGAAGTTGATCCCGTTCCGCGATGAGGAGTCGATGGCTCGGGCCATCGTGCGTCATATGGCTTGGCGGCTGGCGATTACCGGTACCGGCGCGACGATTTTGAGTGCGGCCACGGCCGGAAGCGTTGGCCTGGATTCGGCGTTGGGTGCGAATGGTCGTATCGCCCAACTTCCACTTGCCGTGCCGATGGGCCTGGCGACTGCAGCGGTGGTCGAGAAGGCACGCCAGCGCGAGCAGCCACCCGAGCAGGAATCCGATCCAGCACACACCAGTCCCCTTCTTGGCATTGCGGCGGCTGGCGGTGTCGTGGGCGCATTGGGGCTTATCGCGATCGGAGAACGTTGGGCAGCGCACCGCTTGGGCGGTTACGCGGGCCGTAAGCTTCCGGGCTCGGAAGACAGTTGGGAACGGATAACCCACCTGGCAGCGCTAGGTGCACTCGTGCTTGGTACGCATGAGATTTGGAGCCGGGCGATGACGGGCATCGATGCCGGTTCATCGTCATACGAAGACGGCATGGACGATAAGGCTGCGGGTCTATGGACCAATCCCATGGTGAGCGGCGACCCAGCGAGCTTGGTGTCGTGGCAGTCGATGGGGCGCGAGGGACGTCGGCATGCGGCGTCGTTCGTTCGCGTCGAGAAACTCCACGACAAGCCGAACGAGTTCGCGGGTAAGAAGCGACCCGAACTGTCGATCAAGACGGTGATGCAAGAGCAGGCGCGAGCTGTGCCGATTCAGGTGTTCGTCGGCCTCGATACGGCGCCGACACCGACTGAGCGAGTAGAGATTGCGCTCGCTGAGATGGATCGCACCGATGCGTGGTCGCGGTCGATGCTGATGCTGTGCTCGCCGACTGGCTCGGGGTATGTGAACTACGTCGCGACCGCATGTGCGCAGTACATGACCAGGGGCGACATGGCGTCGGTGACGTTGCAGTACTCGAAGCGCCCGTCGCCGTTGTCGTTGGGCAAGGTCGCTGATGCGCGCGAGCAGAACCGGTTGCTGTGGCTGCGCATCTTTGAACGTCTGCGTGCGATGGACCCAGACAGTCGGCCCAAGGTCGTGCTGTTCGGTGAATCGCTTGGTGCACTCACGAGTCAGAACGTCCTGATCGATTGGGGCACGTTGGGTCCGCAGGCTCTGGGTATCGATCGAGCCCTATGGATCGGTACTCCGCAGGGAAGCGAGTGGATGCATCAGGTGACTGGCCATGACCGGCCCGATGTCGATAAGAATCTGATCGCCGTCGTGAACGACTTCGAGCAGTTCACCGCTCTGCCCGATGCTCACCGCGAGCAAGTGAAGTACGTGCTACTTAGCCACGACAACGACGGGGTTACCAAGTTCGGCCCAGACTTGCTCGTGAAGCGCCCAGGTTGGCTTGGCCCGAGCCGCCCAGAGATGCAGGAGGTGCCTGATGCCTCACCTCGGGGGATCTTGCCGTCGATGCGCTGGCGTCCGGTCACGTCATTCTTCCAATTGCTGATCGACATGAAGAACGCTCAGTTGCCAGGTGAGTATCGGGCGTGGGCGCACGACTATCGCAAGGATCTGCCTGACTTCATTCGATCGGTGTACCAACTCGATGTGAGCGACGAGCAGCTCGAGCGCATCAAGGCTGCGGTCGAGGAGCGCGAGAAGTTCCGCGAGCAGATCTTCAGCTAGTAATCCGGATGGCGCCTGGTTGCCAGTGCGGGCCCGTCTGGGCTCGCGTTCTGCTCGCGGGCCAAGGTCGGGTAATCTAAGCGGGCTGCACTCCTTGGAGAGCAGCGTGGAGGCGTCGCCTAGCCCGGTCTATGGCGCCCGCCTGCTAAGCGGGTTTGGGTCACAAGCCCATCGCGAGTTCAAATCTCGCCGCCTCCGCCATGACTATGGGCGTCCCCTTGGGGGCGCCCATAGTCATGTGTTGGGCCGCTTGAGATTTGGGAGGAGGATGCGCAGCATCTGACGGTTCTCGCCGCCTCCGCCATGACTATGGGCGTCCCCTTGGGGGCGCCCATAGTCATGTGTTGGGCCGCTTGAGATTTGGGAGGAGGATGCGCAGCATCTGACGGTTCTCGCCGCCTCCGCCATGACTGTGGGCGTCCTGCCACCGCGCGATTGCTGGCCCGGAATCTTGGTTGAGGCAAGGCCGTGCGTCATGCTGGCGCGATGAGAGCAGTGATGTTCGATACATACGGGGTGACCCCAGTTCTGACGGATGTACCCGAGCCGGAATGCGATGACGAAGGTGTCATCGTCAGGGTGCATGCCACCGGTGTGTGTCGATCTGATTGGCATGGCTGGATGGGGCACGATCCTTCGTTCCTGCCGATGGTGCCTGGGCACGAGTATGCGGGAGTGGTCAGTGCGGTCGGCCGCAGTGTGAGCCGCATCGCGCTCGGCGATCGAGTCACCGTCCCGTTCGCTTGTGGCTGTGGATATTGCGAAATTTGCGTCGCGGGCAACATGCACGTGTGCCGCAGCCAACTGCAACCCGGCTTCACCAGTTGGGGCTCGTTCGCTGACTTCGTTGCGGTGCCTTTCGCAGACACGAACATCGTCGTTCTGCCAGATGACGTGAGCTTCATCGACGCGGCCTCGCTCGGCTGTCGCCTCGCGACCGCCTATCGCGCCGTGGCCAAACGTGGCCGAATCGCGCCAGGTGATTGGCTCGCGGTGCATGGCTGTGGGGGCGTGGGACTTTCGGCGGTACACATCGCAGTCGCGCTCGGTGCACGTGTCGTTGCGGTCGACGTGTCAGCCGTTGCGTTGGAGGCCGCGCGTGATCTTGGCGCCGAGGTAGTGGTGCTGGCGGCGGATGGCGTTTACGTCGCTGATGCGATAGCTGAGGCCACCGGTGGGGGCGCTCATGTGTCGATCGATGCGTTCGGCTCGATCGCCACGATGCGGGCGTCGATCGAGTGCCTGCGGGTACTGGGCCGTCATGTGCAGATCGGCTTGATGTTGGGCGAGGCAGCCGATAGTGCGGTGCCGATTGGGCGAGTCATCGCCCGTGAACTCGAGTTGCTGGGCAGCCACGGGATGCCGGCGACCGACTACCCCGAACTCCTAGCTCTGGTGGCTTCCGGTGCTATCCAGCCCTCCACTTTGGTCGGTCGGGTGATCCCACTCGAGGCGGCAGGGGAGGCCGTTGCAGCGATGAGTACGCCTGCGATCGGTGCTGGGATGACGGTGGTGGATCTAACTTTGTAGCCAGGCGGGGCTTGGGTGGATCACACAGGCAGGAGGCCCCGATCAACGATTTCCGGTATGTGCAGCCTCATGGCTAGAATCTGCAGGTCGCCCAGGCTCTGCCTGGACGGGGCGCCCGTAGCTCAACGGATAGAGCATCTGACTACGGATCAGAAGGTTACAAGTTCGAATCTTGTCGGGCGCACGTTGTTTGAGACAGCAGCACCACAGAGCCGATCCGCCGACGGGCTGGGTCGGCTTTGTCGTTTCCCCAGGTCGGCAGCTTGCTCTGGGTATCGGAGCTGCGATCGACGGGATGCTGATGATGACGGCGGGCGGGCGTCGCCTCGCGCGTTGAGACGTGTAGTACCAGGTCAGCGTGCCATTACTCGTGCCATTACTTTGTGCCATTACCGGGCCGAATCAGGGCGTCAGACGCCGAAAGCCGTTGGTGTGATTACGCTCAACACACCACTCGTGAGGGCCTCGGGTTCGACTACGGAATCCCAGGCGTCCAAAACTGGATCAACTTCGGCTGGGTCGCCGTCGCTGCTGACTACCAAGGTCTTGGCACACCGGGCATTCATCAGTACTCGGTGAACCGCACAAACGCGATTGACGCAGTGACGATCGTTGGACTCGAGCATCCGACCGGGATGGGTGCCGCCCTTGCGGGATCTGTCTTCCGTCGGGGCGCTCAGCTACCCTGGTCAATTTGAGTGTCTGATAACGTCAATGATGAATCGGATACTTGTTGCAGATTGTTGCGGAAAGTGATCCTTCGCCCCGCGCAAAAAGTCAGGAAAATGATGAGAATTGCTGTGATTGGCGCGTCCGCGGGGCTTGGGCTCGAGACCGTGAAGGGTGCACTGAGCCGAAACCACGATGTCACGACTCTTTCACGTTCGCACGTCAAAGTCGCTGACGACCGGACCGTTACTGAGGTGCTGGGGAGTGCCACCGAAGAGGCTGACCTCGCCCGTGCTATTGCCGGTGCAGATGCTGTCATTGTTACCTTGGGCCTTGCGAGCAATCGAGAGGTGACCACCCTGTTTTCGGACTGCGCCAAACTCTTAGCGAAGCTGAACGAGGCCGCGCCGTCACATGTTCCGTTCTTGTTCGTCAGTGGCTTCGGCGCCGGGGCGAGCCGCGATTACGCGACGCCCATCGCGAAGCTGCTGCTCAAGTACGTATTGCGAAATTCCTACGCCGACAAGACGCGGATGGAAGAAATCGTCGCCAGCTCGAGCATGAATTGGATCGTCGTTCGGCCGGGCAGGTTGCTCGACGGGAAGCTCACGGAGAACTATCGGACCGAGAACTCCCTGTTTCCCGGCATAAAAATCGGCGGAATAAACAGGGCCGACGTGGCCGCATTCTTAGTGGACCAGGCGGAGAACCCTACTGAGCTGCGTCAGTACGTTGCGATCTCCGCCAAGTAGGACGTCGGCGATATCGTCACGCTCACCCTCGAGGTTACGTCCCCTTCGTAGCTTCGACCTGCTAACCGCCTAGCGTTAGCCACAGTTCGGACGACGATTCCTCGGAAGAACTCACCCATGACCTCGTACTTGCTTGATAGCCAACCGATCGAGACCTCGGTGACCGGTGCATTGGCTTTCCACATTCGTCATCGTTCTTACGACCTGAAGGGTCGACCGACTGGGTCCACTGGCTTGGTGATCGCTCCCGAATCCGCACCCGCCGATAGCCCCGTTCTTTCATGGGCCCATGGCACGACAGGGATCGGTGACGCGGCCTGCCCGTCATTACAGCCAGACCCGGCCGGTGAACTTCGCACCTACTTCGACACCTGGTCGACGCAGCAAATCGACTAAGGATCAGAAGGTTACAAGTTCGAATCCTGCCGGGGGCACTCAACTTCTTCAATGATACCAAGGGATTTCAGCGATTTCCCGGATCTCGTGCCACATTTCGTGCCACTTGGGGCTTTCGGAGGCTTCCATGGGTGTTACTCACCTTGTGCCCTGCCGGGCGCTGGGCGATACCAGGGCATTCTGATTCGCATGGAACCCCGGTGGGTGACCCTTCGTCACACAGTCATGTGGGCCCGCACCGCACTCCTGGCAGCGTTGGTCGCTGGCCTCACTGCTTGCACCGGCGGGGGGAGCGTTGGCGCTCCGTCCACTCCTACGCCCGGTGCGACGGTCATGAAGTTGCCATCGACGGACGCAGTCGTCAGCACCCTGATGGGGTATCCGCAGCAGTCCGCGAAGTGCCCGACGGAGCCCACGACCGAGCCGGAGCAGACACCGGTCGTCGTAACGGGAAAAGCGATTGCGTACCTGATCTGTCCACTCCACGCAGGCGTGTGGGGACCACCGTTCTCGCCATATCGACTGACGAAGACTGCCGCAGGTGGTGGCGAGCCGTTCACCGGGCTGGACGCCGCACTGCGCCTGCCCGACGAGTCAGCCGCAGAAGTCGACGATTCCGGCGTCGATCAAGTGTGTCCGGCCTCCTTGCAGGCACCGAGGATCATCTTCGTAGAGACCTCGGACGGGCTTTGGCAGGCACACGTCCCCTCTGGCTCCTGCGGTGCCTACCTGCCCCAAGTTGTCGACGCGCTCAGCAAGATCGTGATTCCCCTGTGAGCCGCTGCATCTGAAGGCAGACGCAGATAGGTGCCTCGCTCGCCGTCACCAGTCGCGTTCGGGTCGGATCCACGGTCGCGCCGGCGGTAGGGGCCGGGGCATCGGGCTCTGTATCCAGATACCAGTGTGTGCCGTGGTTGGGGTCTTGCTCGTGACGGAGTCGACGGCCGACGTCGTGAGCATGCTGCTCGGGCTCGGCTCGTTGGCGGCCCGGGCTCATTCCGCGCACGCCCGCAGCATCACCGGCTCCTGATCGTCACTGTCACGACGAGCGTCGCTTTGCCATCAAACAACCCTCAGAGTGACTACTCGTCAGGGGGCGGTACGATTCGGTAAACCGTTGCCCCGCAGGGGATCTCGTCTGGCGGGGCAACGGCTTGGCAATGCACATGTCTGAGTCCAAGTCAGGCCTTCCTGAACGCCCGAGCGAAGCGTTGCGTCGGCACCGTCATCGGCTTCTGACCGACCTGCACCGTCGGTCCGTTGGCCAGTGTCGGGAGGCCGCTGGCCGTGTGTCAGGCGCGGGAGCGCCGTACCAGGAGGCGGTCCACTGCGAGCATGGTCAGGGCCACGACCACCCTGAAGGCCACGATGCCAACACGATCACTTCAGGCGGGAAACGGAACCCCGACGAACCCCGACGGCATCGACACAGGCGGCCGCGGAGGGCGAGAAGGCTTCGTCGAGCCAGCCTCGTTGCTGCTCAGGCAGCGCTCGGTCAACGCAACAGTGCGGTGCGAGCTCGGCGTGCGGATTCACCGGGCTTGCTGGACCATCGTGGGCGTGAGGATGCTGTTCGCCGACCAGCTCGGGTCGCACTTCACCCACGACGTCCCTGCCGGCGAACCGGTGCTTCTGGTCGAGTCGCGTGGCGCGTTCGCCCGTCGGCGCATGCACCGACAGAAGGCGCACCTGCTACTCAGCGCTCAGCGGCACTTGGTCGCCGAACTAGGCGACCGCGCGATCCACGTTAGGGGCGATTCCTACGGCGAGGCCCTGCGCGCGGCGGGGGTCGACCCACGCACAATCACCGTTGTCGACCCCACCTCCTACGCAGCACGTAGGTGGGTGCGCGAGCAGGGCATGTCGGTCCTGCCAGCCCGCGGATTCACTATGGGGGAGAACGACTTCCAGGAGTGGCTCGGCACGCGCAGGCCGGTCCTGGAGGACTTCTACCGTCATCAACGCCGCAGGCTGGACCTACTCGTGCACCCCGACGGCGAACCCGAGAGCGGACGCTGGAACTTCGACGCCGACAACCGCCTGCCGCCCCCCAAGGGGGCACGAACCCTGGGCCTGCCCCACCCGTGGGCACCGACCGAGGACGCCATCGACGACTCAGTGCGCAGGGACCTCGACGCCTGGCGCGACGAGGGCATTACGTTCGTCGGCGTCGACGCGCCTCGCACCTTCGCCGCCACCCGCGCCGAGGCACGAACCGCGCTCGACGACTTTGTGCGTCACCGGCTCGCGCAGTTCGGCCCGTATGAGGACGCCGTGCTCCACGCGGACTGGGCGATGGCGCACAGCCTGCTGTCGGTGCCGCTCAACCTCGGCCTGCTCGACCCGCTCGAGGTGGTCGACGCGGCGATGACGGCGTACCGCGCAGGGCACGTGCCCCTGCAGAGCGCCGAGGCAGTGATCCGCCAGGTGACCGGCTGGCGCGAGTGGGCGTGGCAGCTCTACTGGGCGCTCGGGGAGGACTACGCCGAGGGCAACGCCCTCGGGGCGCGCACGCCTGTCCCGGACTGGTTCGCCGACCTCGACGCGGACGCCGTGCAGGCGGCCTGCCTGCGCTCGGCTCTCGCCGAGGTTCGTGAACGCGGCTGGAGCCACCACATCGTGCGGCTTATGGTCCTTGGCAACTGGGCCCTGCAGCGCGGCTACGACCCGAAGAGCACCGCAGCGTGGTTCCGCGACAGCTTCGTCGACGGCTTCGATTGGGTGATGGTCACCAACGTCGTCGGCATGGCCCTGTTCGCCGACGGTGGTCGCATGGCGACCAAGCCGTACGCCGCCGGTGGTGCTTATCTCAACCGCATGACTGATCACTGCAAGGGCTGCCCCTACTCACCCTCGACCAGGGTTGGCCCGAAGGCCTGCCCGTTCACCGCGGGCTACTGGGCATTCCTCGATCACCACTCCGACGCGCTAGGCCGCAACCACCGCCTCGCCCAGCCCTACGCCGGCCTCGCCCGGCTCGCCGACCGCGAGCAGCTGCTCGCCGAACAGTCCGTGCGCGGCGACGGTCCGCCGTGAGCCGGGGAGCACCCTCGTCGAGGACGTCGTCACGGTGGCCCGAAACCCCACTGAAGAGGTCCGATGTGGCTCGGCCGGGTCCCGTTTCATATCATTCACGGAGACTCGTTACCTTCGGCGTCGGACAGCTTCCCTCGCGATGCACCGAGACTCTCAAAGGCCCCCAGCACTGCGCTTGACTCGGGCCGACTCCACCAGGACTGGTGGAAGAAGACAATCGCGTGCCCTGCGGCCAACCGCTACTGACGCATCGACCCCGACGTGGCGCGGTGTCACTGCAACTCGACGTTCTCGGGAGCCCTCGGAAGCGACCTAGCGACCCAGCGAGCTGTCGCGCCCGCGTCGCCAGTCGCGTCTCGCCTTGCGACTGACCGCGCACTGACCAAACCATCCGTGCCAGCTGAGTAGTTCTCGAAAATATGGTCCTGGTCCCGGCGGGGCGCAATGATGTAGGGCAGGAGTGGAGGGCTCGCGGGCATCCTCAAGCCGCGGAAGTTGGAGAACCACCGACGATTGATATGCGCTCAGTCTCTGTCCCGCTGGTTCTATGTCCATCGAAAGTGGACGAAGATGCGTCCGAAGTTCTTCGAGTCCTTCTCGACCCGGTGGTAGATCGCTTTGTTCTCTGGCAGGTCGAGAAACTTCAGGACGTGCTTCTTCAACGCCCCGGATCCCTTGCCCGGGATGATCTCGACGAGGGGAGCCTTCTTTGTGACGGCCTCGACCATGATCGCGCGCAGGGCCGGGTCGATGTCCCGGCCGGGGAGCCCATGCAGGTCGAGCTTAAGTCTCATGAGCCTGATCGTCCTCCATCGCTCACCCGCCGAGTCTGGCTGGCTGGGGTGGGGGTCGCTTTCCAGGATACGGGCTTCGACGATCGAGGTAGGTGATCAGCGTTATGGCGGTCAGGACCACGAGATGCCTGCCTAGGCCGTAGCTGTTCCTCGCCATCAGACTGGTGACCGCCATTGGAGACGGCGACCTTTGCTCGGGGAGAACCCCGACCGCGATCGTCACCCACACCACCCCTGCCTCCTGACTTCCTCTGCCCTGGAGGTCACCGCCTGAGCGGCAGGTATGGCGGTGCCAACGCCGATAACCCCGGCACAGGCATGCATTTTGCGTCAGCTGTGCCGGGGTTATCCATCGGAGTGCGGGTCAGACGGGCTTGATGGGCAGGGGTAGCAGTACGCGGTCGATGCCGTGTGCGATCTGCTTGTTGCCCTCGTTGATGTTGACCTGCGAGAGGATTACTCGTGGGTTGCGTAGGTAGGGGTCCTTGTCCCAAAGAGAAATGGACGGGCCGTGGTAGACGGCGACGTGGATCGTGGAGCCAAGGGCGGTCTTGAGGTTGGCGCCGTTGGACTTCAGGGCCATTGCCGCAGTGATCGTGGCTCCGGGGACGACGTGGTAGAGCAGGACCTTCTCGATGGTCGGGATGCCCAGAGTGGTCACGGCCGTGAATACACCGGCCTCGGTGGTGATGTGCTTGCCGGTGATCTGCTTGACGAGGATCTGGAAGGCCCTGTCGTTGGGGATGAAGGCGGTAAGAGAGACGCTGCCGTCAGCAAGGACGCCAACCGCGGACTTCGGCTTCGCTTTGAGGACAGCAAAGACGGCGTGGGTGACGATGTTGTAGTCGTTCCAGTTCGTATCCCACTTGTTGGCGTAGGGGGCCAGGACGGCCGAGAGTGGCTTCGTTCCGACCTTGGTTGATGTGACCTTGGCTGAGGTGGGAGCAGAGGCAGATGCCTGCGCTGCGGTGACTCCGGTCAGGGCGGTGGCGATCAGCACTGCTCCGGCAGCAGCTGAGGCCAGCGTGCGACGTATCTTCATGGATCCTCCAGATTGGATGTGGACTCTTGCTACCTCTTCCCCCTGATGGGCCGTCTTGGATGCACCGGGTGGCACAGAGATTCCACGCCGCATCGTGGGCCCGACGCCTGGGTCGGCTCGTGCAGCGTCGCGACCTCTCGTCACGAGAGTGTTGTGGCTGAGATCTGATAACGGATCTGAATGGCGGGCCGTCGAGACGAACAACCTCGGGCGCGGGCTGCATCCGAATCGAGGTCTGCGCCCGAAGAGGAGGTAGTGGCCGTAACCGGCGGCCTTAGACATCTTGGAGCTTCACATGACCAGTAGTAGCCGTGTTACTGCAGGTGCCGTGGCCGTGGCAGTGGCCTCAGTGCTCTCGGTGGTTTCCACCGCTGCTCCCGCGTCCGCGCACGACACTCACTCCCAGCAGCGGGGCGATCACGGCCACCACCGCGCCCACTCGGAAGGTGTGACGACCGTAGTGCTCAACCAGTCTCTCGTGCCCGCGCTTGTGAGCCTCGGCGTCGCGGCTGTGGCTCCCGGCACGCTCTCGGCGCCGGGCGGCACCTACCAGGTTGAATTCCCGATCACGAGTGTCGAGGACGGCCGTATCAGGCACGTCGGTGGCCTGGACTTCAGCAAGGCGGCTGCTGGCGATGTGAAGATCACCCGTTTCATCGTGGACACCAACACCGGGTTCCTGACGGCGAAGACCTCGGTGGACGGCGCTCGCCTCGGCCGGATCGCGATATTCAAGTTGGGCCCCGTACAGGAGACCAGCCCCGGTGTCACACCCGTCTGCGCAGGCGTAGCCGCTGGTCTGACCTTGACCCCAACCGCGGCCGGTGCGCTCCTCGGTGACCCGACGGCTACCGCATTCATCGGGGACGCCTGCATCGTGACGTCCGGCGATGACGACTGAGCCACGAACTCGCAGCGAAGGTGGGGGTCCGACGGTCGTTTCGGACCCCCACCTTCTGTACTTGAAGGACAGGAGCGGAGTCGGTGAGCACTTTGTTTGTGGCTGCCTGCTCGCACCCTTCGTCGGTAGGCAGCCCGCCGGGACATCATCTGGCGAGTGTGTTTCAGGTCTGGCACGATGAGCGAATGCCGTCCGACTCCGAGGTCGCCATTGGCTTTCGCGACGGCGACGAGGCGTGTCTCATGGAGGCGTATGCCCGCTGGTCCAGCATTGTCTTCACGATTGCGTTGCGCTCTTTGGGCAACCGTGAGGACGCCGAGGACGTCACCCAGGTGGTCTTTGTAGGTGCCTGGCGCGGCCGCGACAGGTACAACCCTTCCTCTGGGACTCTGGCCGGATGGCTTGTCGGTATCACCCGCAACACTGTCGCTGACCGGTGGGCAGCGACGACCCGCGAGCGTAAGTTGGTGCAGGCCGTCACAGCGGTGACCGACCCTGACCCCGTGGTGTCGGGGACCACCGAGCAAGTGACCGACCGGATCCTGCTCGCTGCCGAACTCGCGGCGCTCGGACACCCGGCCGGGCGGATCATGGAGTTAGCCTTCTTCTACGACCTGACCCACGTCCAGATCGCCGATCAGCTGGATCTGCCACTGGGCACCGTTAAGAGCCACATCAGGAGGTCCCTGAGCCGGCTGCGTCAGCGATTGGAGGTGGACGGTGTCGCACTATGACGAGATAACCCTCGCCCTGCTGGCCCTGGGCGAGACTCAGGCTACGGCTGACAACGCCGCCCACCTGTCCACCTGCGATCGGTGTCGTGACGCGGTCGACCAACTCGGCGCAGTCGTTGCCACTGGTCGGGCAATCCAGACCGGAGACTATCCGGTCGCGCCGCCCGCAGCGGTGTGGGCCCGCATCGTGGAGGAGATCCATCACGATGATGCCCCGATAGCGGTCGAAGCGCCCCTTGCTGAGGTCGCGCCCATCACCCGCAGTCGCCCGCGATCACCACGCAGCCGCTGGGTTCTCGCCCTTGGCGCCGCGGCTGCCGTCGGCCTGATTGTCGGAGTTGGTGGCACCTGGACCTTCACTCGGATCAGCACTCCAGCGTCTCAGCCCATCGCGCAAGCGCAAGTGTCCGTCGCCGTACTCCGCCCCCTCGATACCCCTGCTGCTAGCGGCACAGCCGTCCTACGCGTCGAGTCCGCCGACCAGCGCACCGTGACCGTCACCGTGGCGAACCTTCCGAGTCAGCCTGGGACGTTCTACGAGGTGTGGCTCATAGACCCAACCAACAGCCACCTCGTATCCCTCGGAGTACTTAGCGTCGACGGTCGAGGCGCCTATCTCGTCCCACCCGGGCTGGACCTCGCCCAGTACATCGCCGTCGACGTCTCACTCCAACCGATGAACGGGTCACCGGCTCACAGCAAGCACAGCGCCGTCCGCGGCATCATCCCCGCTTAGCTGGACGCAAGCGGTTTCGGTCGACAGCCGGGGCTGAGGGACGAATCTGCTGAAAACCGAGTTTCTTGCACGTCGGCCTCGGAGCGCCCGGGCGGCGGCTCTTCAGCCACCACCAAGTGGAGGTTAGGACAGAGGCCTTCGAACGCCGGTTCTAGGCTGGATCGATCTCTCGACTCGTCCGATGTCGTGCGTGGCGGTCACTGCACCTCCAAGCCGAAACACCCTCGTCGAATTGCCACATATAGAACAAAACGGGAAAGTTTGACACCCATGCTCGTGCCTTTGGGTACCTTCTCGGGAGGCGCTAGACGTCGACCACGACTAGGTTTGTATGCTCCATGGGGTTCCCCCATTTTTTGGGTTCAGTCGCACACCCAGCGGATTGGTTTCCATGAGCGGCTCGACGTTCGACGTTAGCGACGCACTGCCACTGAAAGACGTACGGACCCTGCGCCACGGTTTCGGCGCACGGGGCGCTACGGGGGTGTCACTCACAGCCATCCGGCCCATCGTGGGCTTTGGCGGTACTGCCCTGCTCATCAGTTACGCGGGCTTGAACGCATGGACCGCCCTTGTGGCGCTGCTAGCTGTCCTTCTCCTGGTCGCTGCGGTATTC
>Ga0194051_1000753_pt1 | contig 18119 bp, 14 predicted proteins | sample SepL2320m_MetaG_FD_161275 | JGI IMG/M metagenome (GOLD analysis project Ga0194051, IMG submission 161275) | Anoxic zone freshwater microbial communities from boreal shield lake in IISD Experimental Lakes Area, Ontario, Canada - Sep2016-L239-20m | ecosystem: Environmental > Aquatic > Freshwater >... | reverse complement strand
TTCGCCCGGCTGCACAACAAGCGATACGCTTTCGAGCAATCGCCTGCCCGAGGCCTCCACGGCCACGCCCTGCGCTTCGATCATATCGCAGCTGCCGCCGAGGAGTGGTTCTAGGAATCGTGCGTCATCGGAAAGCCGGTAGCGTTGGTCGGCCATCTGCACGATGGCGCCCGGCCCAATCTGAACGGGCCGCTGGATCCGGTTGCCGTCCACAAACGTGCCGCTCATACTGCCCAGATCGCGCACGATCACGCGGCCGCGATCGACGCTCACTGACGCATGCATCGCCGAGGCGATGGGCTGGTGGATGGCCACTTGAGCCCCGGCCCGCCGTCCGAATGTGACCATTCCAGCCGATTCCAAATCGATGCTCACTGCATCCGTCCGACGCGGCTGGGTGCGCTGCAACAAGTCGCGGAGTGCCGTGGCCGGCAGCACACAATTGCCTAGCGTAATCGTGTCGTCGAGATGGATTGGCTCGCGGGTGATCCGCTGCGGGGGCGAGCCGACACACGTGCCGTTTCGGCTGCCGAGATCCTCCAGCCACAGGCCGTCAGGTGCCACGATCACGCGGGCGTGCCGAGCCGAGACACCTGGATGCCGTAGCACCAGATCGTTGCCAGCCGCACGCCCAATGAGCACGATGCGGGATGGCGTGGAGGGAGGCAACTGGGGCTGATTCGTCGGATCAATCAATGGAGGGTTCATGGATGAATCATGAAGAATTCATGTCAGAGTTTATGGAGTCCGAAAGCGAGAGAGGTGAGGCACAAAGCGTCGTCGGAAACCGACGGGCCACACCCCTGCGGGCCTCGTCCACAAAGGCTACGTCAGCCGAGTCTTTTTCTGCAAAACCACGTTCATTTCGAGAGGATCGCTGGCGGCAGGTTGCTCGATTCGGCTACATTTTGATCCGATACGCCACGTGTTGCCACGATCCAGGATCCCTCATGCACGAACTGCCAAAGCATTACGACCATCAGAGATCGCAGGCCCGCTGCCGTGCCCTCTGGGATACCGCACGATCGTGGCACGCCGAGCCGGAGCCGGGCCGTCCCGTCTTTTCAATCGTTATTCCGCCGCCGAACGTCACTGGCGCCCTGCACCTCGGCCACGCCCTCAATAGCACGCTGCAGGATGTGCTCGTGCGCACTCGACGGATGCAGGGATTTCTGACGCTCTGGATGCCGGGCACCGACCACGCCGGCATCGCCACGCAGGCCGTCGTTGAACGACGGCTTCTGGAGGAAGAAAAACTCTCCCGCCACGACCTCGGCCGCGAGCAACTCGTGGCCAGAATCTGGTCGTGGAAGGAACAGTATGAAAAGCGAATTCTCAGCCAGTTACGAGATCTGGGTGCCAGTTGCGATTGGGATCGCGTGCGATTTACGCTCGACGATCGCTGCGCCCGCGCAGTAAGAGAGGCGTTCTTTCGTCTCTTTCAACAGGGACTCGTGCGGCGAGGCAAGCGGTTGGTCAATTGGGACACATTTCTCCAGACGGCCGTCAGCGACGACGAACTCTTTCACGAGCAAGTAAAAGGCCATTTCTGGCACATCCGCTATGACATCATTGACCCCAAGTCCGGCGAGCCAGCCAGCCTCACAGTGGCAACCACACGGCCCGAAACGCTGCTAGGCGACACGGCCGTGGCGGTGCATCCAACGCCAGCGAAAGCGTTGGATGAGGCCGAGGCAGCACTTCGGGGAAAGCGAGCAAGTGCGCCTGCCAAGGAACACGCAGAGATCGACCTTGCCATCCAGGATCTCGCGGTCCGGCGTCGCGAGATCCTGCCAGGCTTGGAGCAACTGGCCAGCATGGCACTCGACGGCCGTCGCGTGCGACTGCCGCTTTTGGGCCGTGAGATTCCGCTGGTTGCCGATGCGTGGGCCCAGCCAGGGCTGGGCTCGGGATGCGTGAAGATCACACCCGCGCACGATCCCAACGACTACGAAGTCGGCCTTCGGCAGCAGTTGCCAATGATCAATATCCTCATGCCCAACGGTACGCTGGCTCCAGAGGCAGGGCCGTATGCCGGCCTGACGATCCAGAAAGCCCGCACGAAGGTGGTGGCCGATCTCGACGCGGCCGGGCAACTTGTGCACATTGAGGATCGCGTGATCGAGTTGGCCCACTCCGACCGCTCGAAGACGCCAATCGAGCCGTTTCTGGCCGATCAGTGGTTTATCCGCATGGATGAACTGGCACAGCCCGCGCTGGATGCGGTGCGCGACGGGCACGTGCGCATTGTGCCCGCACGCTATGCCAGAAGCTATTTGGACTGGCTGGGCGAAAAGCGGGATTGGCCGGTGAGCCGACAACTCTGGTGGGGCCATCGCATTCCGATCTGGCACGTGGCAGGCGTGCAGGAAGCCGATCTCGCCGCTGCGTTTGCGGGCCGCAGCACCGTCTCGTGGCAGGGTGACGGCAGCGATGATGGGTGGTTTGTGTGTTCATCTGACGAGGTGATGGCCGACGAATCGCTCGGCGTGCATGCGATCAATGGCCAGCCGCTGGTGCGTGACCCTGATGTGCTCGACACGTGGTTTTCATCGGCGCTCTGGCCGCACTCCACGCTGGGGTGGCCCGAGTCAACACCCGAGTTGGCCTGCTTCTATCCGACGGCAACGCTTGTCACAAGCCGCGACATCATCACGCTCTGGGTGGCCAGGATGGTGATCATGGGAATTTTTGACACTGGAAAGATACCATTTTCAGATGTCTATATTCACCCAAAGATTCTCGACCGCTACGGCGAGACCATGAGCAAGAGCAAGGGCAATGGCGTGGACCCAGTGGATGTGATCGACACGCTCGGTGCCGATGCCTTGCGATTTGCACTGGCGGGCATGGCGACTGAAACGCAAGACGTGCGTATGCCCGTGGAGTTTCAATGTCCGCACTGCGAGGCCCGGAGCGAGCAAACGCTCGCCAACCGCGTGCTGCCTCGCATCGAGTGCCCAAAGTGCAAAAAGCCATTCCGCACACAGTGGGCGCAGACGCCGGAGGACCTCGCGCTGCCTCGTGGCCCGGCCGTGAGCGAACGGTTTGAAGCTGGCAGAAACTTCTCCAACAAGCTCTGGAACGCCACTCGGTTTGTGCTGATGAACCTCGAGGATTTTTCCGGGGGAGATATGTCGCAGTGGCGTGTAGCCGATCTGCCTCCGGCCTTGGAAGACAGGTGGCTGGTCAGTCGTTTGGCCAGCGTGTCGCGGGATGTGACAGCTGCGATTGATGGCTATCGGTTTGCCGAGGCTTCGCGACTGCTCTACGGCTTCGCATGGGATGAATTCTGCAGCGCGTATCTGGAGCTGTGCAAATCGCGGCTGGCCGATCCGGTGTTGCGGCCACAGGCACAGGCCATGCTCCTCTTGGGCCTCGACACGATTTTGCGACTCCTCCATCCGATCATGCCATTTGTCACAGAAGAAATCTGGCAGCACCTCCGCGAAGCGGCGGGAGGCCGCCGAATGCCGTGGGACACCTCCGGCGCATCAGCCTCATCGGCTGGCTCGACATCCTTGGCAGCCTCGATCATGCTGGCCCACTGGCCCACGCCGCCGGCCGAGTGGATCGATCCGACAGCTGAAACTCGGTTTGGAACGTTTCTGGCCGTTGTGGCTGGCATTCGGGAGATTCGCGCCAGGCAGAATGGGCCGCCCCGCACCAAGCTGAACGTTGCGATTCGGACCGACGCAGCCACCGCAGAACTTCTCTCGCCTCTGCACCCAGCGATTGAGTCGATGGCGGCAGTCACCCTTGCGCCGATTGGCCCCGATGCCCAAGGACCTGCCGGTGCGGCCACTGCAGGCGTGCTGGGCTGCGAGATTTTTGTGGATATGGCTCTTCTTGTGGATGGAGACGCCGAAATTGTGCGGCTTGGCAGGGAGAATGATAAACTGCTGGGGTTGATTGCCGCCAAGACAGCGAAGCTAGCCGATGAGAATTTTGCTGCGAGGGCTCCTGCCGCGGTGGTAGAAAAGGAACGCAATCAACTGGTCGAGATGGAATCCCGCTTGGCCAAGAGCATTGCGTTGCTCGCTGAGTTTGAGGGGCGCCGTGTTAGACTGGGCGCATTGAAAATGCCGAGTGTCGTTGGATCGTTGGAGCATCTCACATGACCGTTCAGATGGAACTGTCTCGTATTATCATTAGTGAGATCAACGACCAGCAGGTTGTGTATCTCAAGGAAGTTGAGGGCGACCGAACGTTTCCGATTCTGATCGGCCTCTTTGAGGCAACCAGCATCGACCGCCGTGTGAAGCACCATTCGTCGCCGAGGCCGCTCACGCACGACCTGTTTGTTGCGGCAGTGGATCTGCTGGGTGGTGAATTGCAAGACGTCGTGATTAGCGATCTCAAGGAACACACGTACTATGCGACTATCCGCGTGCTGAAAGACGGTGAGATTGTGGAAATAGATGCCCGCCCATCCGATGCGATTGCGATCGCCGTCACCTGCGAACCCAATCTGCCAATCTATGTCTCCGAGGAAGTTCTCTCAGACGTCCTTGGCTGAAAACGAAAAAATGGTGGCATCCACCAGATCTGGGCGAGCTAGGCAAGAAGCGAGGCTGTGTGGCTGAAGTTATTTCGAGTGTGAAGCGATCCGCCTCCAACGGCGTTGTGGCGGTGCCAAAACCTGGCTGCCAATTTGCCAGCGACAACACCGCCGGTTTTTGTCCCGAGGCGTGGCAGTCGCTCGAACGGGCTAATTGTGGGCACGTGCCAAGCTACGGCGACGACCAATGGACGTCGCGGGCAAGCGATCTCATTCGCGAAGTGTTTGAGCATTCCGCAGAAGTGTTTTTCGTATTCAATGGCACTGCGGCTAATTCGCTGGCGTTGGCTGCGATGTGTCAGTCGTACCATGCAATTCTTTGCCATGAACTCGCCCACATCGAAACCGATGAGTGCGGAGCCCCGGAGTTTTTTTCCAACGGTACGAAGATTCTGCTGGCATCAGGTGAACGCGGCAAGCTTGCGCCTTCGGCGATCACGCAGGCAGTTGAGCGACGCAGAGACATCCATTATCCAAAACCCCGCGTGGTGAGCGTGACGCAGGCCACGGAGCTTTCCACGGTGTACTCTATCGATGAACTGTCGGCCATTCACGATGCCTGCCGGCGGCATGGACTGCGGCTGCATATGGACGGAGCAAGGTTTGCCAATGCCGTCGCCAGTCTGGATGTATTGCCCAAGCAGATCACGTGGGAGGTGGGCGTGGATGTGCTGTGCCTGGGCGGCACGAAGAATGGGATGGGTATGGGTGAGGCGATCGTTTTTTTCAAGAAGGAACTGGCCGACGAATTTGCGTATCGATGCAAGCAGGCTGGACAACTGGCATCCAAGATGCGGTATCTGACGGCGCCGTGGGTGGGGCTCCTGGAGAGCGGCGCCTGGCTGACAAATGCCCGACGTGCCAACGCCGCGGCAGCCCGTCTGGAGGTTGGACTGGCTGCCATTCCGGGAGTGGAGGTGCTGGGGAAGCGGGACGCCAATGCAGTGTTTGCCCGACTTCCTGACACGCTGGCGGCATCGCTTCGAGCCAAAGGCTGGAAGTTTTATGATTTTATTGGCTCCGGCGGTTGCCGATTTATGTGTTCGTGGGCCACCACCGACGCCGACGTCGACGCCCTGCTCGCTGACTCCAAATAAACGGTGTCTGCCGCCGTTTGCGTTTAGAGGCCGAAGGCGCGGCGCAGGATGTGAAGCGATTTCTCGCCGTGCTTGGCGGCCACGATCACGTTGAGACGCACCTCGCTGGTGCTGACCAGATCGATATTGATGCCTGCTTCTGTCAACGGCGCAAAGAGCCGATCAGCCACGCCTGCGTGGCTGCGGATACCCACGCCAGTGATCGAGAGTTTGGCCACGTGCGGCACGTCCACCACGATGGCCCCCAGCGAGGCAGCAATTCGGCCGGCTACATCGATTGCTCTTTCGCGGTCGCTCGACGGCACCGTGAAGCTGATTTCGGCTCTGCCACCGCGAGGATGGCTCTGCACGATCATGTCTACAAAGAGTTTTGCACGGCCCACCTCTTCAAAGACATCGGCCGCGACGCCCGGCCTGTCGGGCAGATCGGTAAACGTGACGAGCGCCTGCGAAGAATCCAGCGTGACATCCTCCACGGCCAGATCCTCCATGCCTTCGAGCCTGCGGACCACGTCCAGCGGGCTCGACTTGGGCAAGGCCACTGCGGACCCCTCGGCCCCGCCGCCCACAACCTCGGCCTCCAAGCCAAACGCCCGATGCGCTGCTTGCACGGCCGCAGCGGCATCGTCGCGGTGAATGAGCACCGATATTTTGATCTCACTGGTTGTGATCATCCGCACGTTGATTCCCTTGCGTGACAGCGCCGAGAACAGGCGCCCTGCCACGCCCTCCTCGCGGGCCATCCCCACGCCTACCACAGAGACTTTGGCTAAGGAGCCGTCGTGCGACACACCTTCTGCACCGAGGTGTTGTGCCACCGATGTGGTCACTTCAAGTGCTGCGGCGAGGTCATCGGCCGGCACAGTAAACGAAATATCCGCCCGCCCGTGCTGACCGACGTTCTGTACGATCATGTCGACAGCAATGCCCGAACAGGCCAGTTGTGAAAAGACGCGGTGGCTTGACCCTGGCTGATCGGGCACACCTTCCAGCGTGATTCTGGCCTCGTCTTTTGCCAGTGCCACACCACTCACTGGGCGGGGCGTTGTCTGTTCGGCGGGCAGAATGAGCGTGCCTGGCACATCGTTGAAGCTCGACTTTACGTGCACCCTCACTCCAAACTTCTTTGCAAACTCGATCGATCGGGGATGCATGACACCCGCGCCTAAGCTGGCTAGTTCCAGCATCTCATCGTAGGCAATCGATGCCAGTCGCCGGGCCTCAGGCAAGAGCCTCGGGTCGGTCGTGTAGATGCCATCGACGTCGGTGTAGATCTCGCACACATCTGCTGCGAGCACCGCCGCCAGCGCCACGGCCGTTGTGTCGGAACCCCCTCGGCCGAGCGTCGTGATATTGCCGTGCTGATCAATTCCCTGAAAGCCCGCCGCAATCACGATGCGACCCTCGTTGAGGTTGTGCTTCACGTTGTCGGTGGAAATTGACTTGATTCTGGCTTTTGTGTGCGTGCTGTCTGTGCGGATTCCGATCTGCGCGCCGGTGAGGCTCACGGCCTCCACACCCAGCGACTGTATCGCCATTGCAAACAGAGCCACGCTCACCTGCTCGCCCGTGGAAAGCAGCATGTCCATCTCACGGGCGCTTGGCCGCTGGTTGATCTGCTTCGCCAGATCAACCAGCACATCGGTCTGGTGTCCCATGGCACTCACGACCACCACAACCTGATTGCCAGCTTTGTGCCGAGCGACTGCCTTCGAGGCGGCAGCCAGAATTTTCTGAGCATCGGCCACACTCGTGCCACCAAACTTCTGAACGACAAGGGACATCGTCAACTGTGCTCCTGCGTCTGGATGCGTCGTTCGAGACGCTCCTTGAGTTCTACGAGTTCAATGCTTGCTATGACCACCACCATCACCGGAATGATTGGAATGAAGAAACGCTTCCATTAATTTCCATCCCGGCTGGATCGTATCACCGCCTTTGGCTGCCGCGGCTTCGTCGTAGGTTCTTTGGCCGGAGGCCATAATTCCGTTGCCAGCCATCACAAACGGCACGCACCCGCGAGAGTGTGTCTTGGTGGAGAGCAATGTGGGATGATCCGGACAGACGAGAATGCGATGGCCTGACACTCCTGCCAGATGGTCCATCAACGGCTTCACGATCAGCGCATCAATCTGCTCGATGGCCCGCACCTTTGCGTCGGCGTTCCCCTCGTGGCTGGCCTCGTCAGGGGCTTCGACATGCACGCAAACCAAATCGCTCGTAGACAGTGCCGCAATCGCCGCGCGACCCTTGGCGGCGTAGTCTGTGTCGAGGTAGCCAGTGGCTCCTGGCACATCGATCCGCTCCCAGCCAGCCAGCGAGGCCAATCCACGCAACAGATCGACGGCCGTGATCATCGTGCCATTCATTCGATATTTCTCAAAAAATGGCTCCATGCGCGGGGCGCGGCCCGCACCCCAGAGCCACACGTGCGTGGCCGGAAGCTTTCCCGCGGCCAGCCTGGCCTTGTTGACCGGATGATCCTTCAGCCACAAGGCGCTGTGCGACATGATCTCAGTGAGCAATCGGCTGCCGGTGCCCCGAGGAAAATCATCGGCCACCGATCGATCCATTAAATCGTGCGGCGGGGTTGTGCGGAGATTGTTTGCCAGCGGCGACACACCGGGATGCCCGCGGTACACAAGCAGATTGCGGTAGCTCACGCCCGGCACAAATTGCCAACCGGAGAGTTGGGGAAAATCAGTCTTCAATCCTTGCCCCGCGGCGGCCAAGAGCGACGATGCCTCTGCCGTGGAGATGTGTCCTGCGGTGAAGTCCTTCATCACCTCGCTGGCCTCAACTGCACCCGCGATCTTTTCGGAGCCATTGTGATCGGCAATCGTTACGAGATTGCATCGCACAGCCCAGTCGTGCTCTCCGAGCACAATTCCTTGAGCGGCTGCTTCCAGCGGGGCACGGCCTGTGAAGTATTGCAGTGGGTCGTAACCCATCAGGCTCATGCACGCCACCTCCGATCCGGGCGGCAGCCCCTGGGGCACGTGATTTGTGAGCCCAGTGCGGCCCCTCGAGGCCAAGGCATCCATGGCTGGAGTGCGAGCGGCCTGAAGGGGTGTTTTGCCACCCAGCGATTGCTGGGCTGCATCAGCCGCGCCATCTGGAATCACGATCAGATATTTCATGCAGCAGGCATTCCTGTTCTCTGTGTGGCAATCATTCAGCACGCTCGTCCAGCACACTCAAACAGACGCTTCGCCCACGGACCACGTCCGAGCCGTCAATGGCTTCGATTGCCTTGGCTACGTCGCTGGAACTGCAGGCGTGGGTCATGATCACCAACGGCACGCCTGCATCTGGTGCGATACTTGCACCTTGCTCGATGGCATCGTGTTGGATCATCGATGCGATGGAGATGCGGAAGTCGCCCAGAATTCCAGTGATCTTGGCAAGCACTCCAGGGCGATCGCTTGCCCGAATGCGAAGAAAATGCCGCTGGTGAGCATCCACATTCTGGATCCTATCAGCATTTGCATCGGGATCGCACAGCACGCCTGTGGTGCGAAACGTAATCGCCGCACGTCCGACGACGGTGTCGATAATGTCGGCCACGACAGCCGAAGCGGTGGGCATCTGGCCCGCGCCAAGGCCGTGAAAAAACATCCGCCCCACGGCATCGCCTACAATACTCACGGCATTGTAGGCTCCGCGAGTTTCGGCTAGGGGCGTGCCAATTTTCACAAGCGCCGGCGCCACACGCATCGTGAGCCCGGCACTTCCGCGGCTGGCAACGGCCACCAACCGGATCCGATAGCCCAACTCTCCTGCGTAGTGCAGGAGATCGACATCCAAGCCGTCGATTCCCATGCGTGGAATTTCGGCCCACGGCACCCACACGCCAAACGCCAAGTGGGACAGAATCGCGAGTTTTTGGGTGGCGTCCGTGCCGTCAACATCCATCGATGGATCGGCCTCGGCAAAGCCCTTGGACTGCGCCAGCTTGAGGGCATCGGCATAGCTCGAGCCGTCTTCCTCCATCCGCGTCAGAATGAAATTACTCGTCCCGTTTAAGATGCCCCGAATCGACTCAATGCGATTGGCTGCAAGGCACTCGCTGATTGCGGCCACAATCGGAATGCCGCCAGCCACGGCGGCCTCAAATGCAATCGAACGGCCTTGCGTGCGAGCCAGTGCAAATAACTCAGGCCCATGCTCGGCCAACAGGGCCTTGTTGGCTGTCACAACGTCTTTGCCGTTTTGAAGCAACTCCACCATCATCGATCGGGCCGGCTCCAAGCCACCCACGAGCAAGACGGCTACCGAAATCGTTGGGTCGCCGGATATGTTCCGAATATCGCAAGAAAGCGTATCGATCGGCACCGACACGCTCCGCACTTTTGCAACATCCTTCACAACGGCCTTGGCCACTACGATCGGGCAACCGGCATGCCGCTGGATGTGGTCTGCCGATTCAACCAGCAGCCGTACCACACCGGAACCAACGGTTCCCAGGCCGATGATTCCTATTCGCACGGGTTTGGTCATATGTGTGTCAGGGCTCCGACTTCGGAGTGGCCTGGTTCGAATGCCGGGGCTGAAAACGGTAATCCTAGTCGGCCTTGCACGAAGGAGAAAGGTATCGCCATCTTGTCAGGCAGAAACCGACTGTTGTAGCGTAGGCATTTACAATTGATGCAGGGCGAGCCTTCGGTTTTCCCAATGCACTCCCCTCGAGCCAGTAAAGGAACTTTACTTTGGACGCATCCGCCCGCGATTTTCTCGTCCGCCTCCTTCAAACGCCAAGTCCATCGGGCTATGAGCAGCCTGTTCAGGAACTCGTCCGCGGCTATCTCGCCGGTGTCGCGGAAAGCGTCACGACCGACTCGCACGGCAATGTCATCGGGGCTTCGAATCGTGCGTCGCCGATGCGCATGCTGCTGGCTGGCCACTGCGATCAGATTGGGCTGATCGTTCAATACATCGATTCGGATGGCTATATTTCCGTACAGCCAATCGGTGGTTGGGATCCCATGCAATTGGTCGGCTCTCGCGTGAGTATCTGGACCGCGTCTGGCGCAGTGCCGGGAGTGATTGCGAGAAAGCCGATTCACCTGCTCACCGAGGAGGAGCGAAAAGTCGTACCCAAGATGAAGGACCTTTGGATTGACATCGGTTCGCCAGACAAGGCCGATGCTGAGAGCGTGGTGCGCATTGGCGACCCAGTCACGGTGGAGTTGCAATTCCAGCAACTGCGAGGCAGTTTGGCCTGCTCTGCCGCGATGGACGACAAAATCGGGCTCTGGGTTGTGCTGGAGGCGTTTCGTCGGGCGGCGGCGATGGGCCCCCTGCCCTGCGCCTTGTTTGTGGCCTCGACTGTGCAGGAAGAGATTGGCCTTCGCGGTGCGCAGACGAGCTCTTATAGCGTAGACCCGCACGTGGCCATCGCCGTGGATGTAACGCATGCCACCGACTGTCCCACAATCGACAAGAAAACAGAGGGGGATATTGCACTTGGCAAAGGACCAGTTGTCTATCGTGGCCCGAATATGAATCCGCACGTGGTCAGCCGGTTGCTTGAGGCCGCCACAACAAACTCGATTCCCGTGCAACTGGCCGCCAGCGGCCGGGCTACACCCACCGACGCCAATGTGCTGCAGACCACCCGCGCTGGTGTTGCCACAGGACTGGTAAGCGTCCCAAATCGTTATATGCACTCTGCGGTTGAAACTGTTTCGCTGGACGATGCGGATCGCACGGCTGATCTGCTGGCTGCGTTTGTGCGTGGTCTTCAGGGCCCGATTTGCTGGGCGCCTTAGATTCTCGTCGACGGATTCGCGATTGGTGCGTCGTTAGACCCATTTCACAGTCTGAAGAGGGTGAAACCGAGTGCGTACAACCGCCCAATGCCGCGTCTTTGAACGGTCCCCTTGACGGAAACCAGCTCTCTGCCAAAACGGCACAGAGACGCGGTGGTATCGGGCTCTTTTTTTGAGCTCGATCGCTGTGTTTTTAGGCTCAAATGCCGGCGACTAGGTTGAGAGCCGTTCGTGGCACGCGGCTTGCTCTCACCTGTGTTTCCCCATTGAGTTGCTGCCAAAAGAGACAAACTGTTGCTTTTCAGTCGCTGGTTTGATTTTTTGAGGCTGTTCGATTCAATTCGCTTGAGAGACGTTCCTTCAGATCCCTTCAGAGGAGTTTTTTGTGGCCAAACAAATGGTGTTCGACGATGAGGCCCGTCAGGCGTTGCTCGCCGGGATTTCGAAGCTTGCCCGTGCGGTCAAAAGCACGCTGGGCCCGCGTGGCCGCAATGCTGTGCTGGACAAAGGCTGGGGCTCGCCCAAGGTCACGAAAGACGGTGTGACAGTCGCCGAAGACATCGATCTGGAAGACGCATACGAAAACCTCGGCGCTCAGCTTGTCAAGGAGGCCGCCAGCAAAACCAACGACGTTGCAGGAGACGGCACGACCACAGCCACGGTGCTGGCCGAAGCCATCTTCCGCGAAGGGCTCAAGATGATTGCCGCAGGAGCCGACCCGATGGCTCTGTCTCGTGGCATCCACAAGGCGGTTGAAGCCGTGTCCAAATCGATCCTGTCAATGGCCACGCCAATCAACGAGAAAAACAAGAAGGAACTGATGCAGATTGCCACGATCGCTGGCAACAACGATCCCACGATCGGAAATGTGCTGGCCGAGGCATTTCTCAAGGTTGGTAAGGATGGCGTGATCACGGTCGAAGAAGGCAAGCAAGCTGAGACAACCGTAGACGTCGTCGAGGGCATGCAGTTTGACCGAGGATTCCTCTCGCCCCACTTTGTAACCGACGCCGACACGCAGACCTGCGAGTTGGAGAATCCCTTGATCTTGCTGTTCGAGGAGAAAATTTCGAGCGCAAAAAACTTGGTGCCGCTGCTGGAGGCGATCAGCAAGGCCAGCAAGCCTCTGGTGATCGTTGCCGAAGACATCGATGGCGAGGCATTGGCCACGCTGGTGGTGAACAAACTGCGAGGCATCGTGCAGTCGGTGGCGATAAAGGCTCCCGGTTACGGCGATCGACGCAAGGCAATCATGGGTGATTTGGCTGCCCTGACAGGCGGCCAGGCGATTTTCAAGGATCTCGGCATCTCGCTCGACTCGGTCAAGCTAAGCGACCTAGGGCGGGCAAAGAAGGTAATCGTGACGGCTGAAAACACGACCATCGTAAGCGGTGGCGGTTCAAAGGCTGCGATCGATGGCCGGGCCGAACAGATCCGTGCAGAAATTGAAAACACCGACAGCGATTACGATCGCGAAAAACTCCAAGAGCGACTGGCCAAGATCGCCGGTGGCGTGGCGCAGATTAACGTGGGTGCCGCGACCGAGACAGAGATGAAAGAACGGAAGGCCCTCCTCGAAGACGCCAAGAGCGCCACGCAGGCTGCCCTCGCCGAGGGCATCGTGCCCGGCGGTGGCGTGGCCCTGCTTCGCAGCGAGAAGGTGATCGAGAAAATGGATCTGACGGGCGACGAAAAGCTCGGGGCCGCGATCGTCAAGAATTCGCTGCGGTACCCGCTCGAGGCGATTGCTGCCAATGCCGGCGTGGATGGCCCTGTGGTGGTCAATCGAGTTCGGCAGATGAAGGGCAAGAACGACGGTTACGACGCCGACAAAGAGGAGTATTGCGATCTGGTGAGTGCTGGTGTGATTGATCCGGCCAAGGTCGTGCGAACGGCCCTGCAAAACGCTGCTAGCGTCGCGGCCTTGCTGCTCACAACGGAGTCTCTCATTACCGAGATCCCGAAGGCGGAGGAAGAGGCTGCCGGCGATGGCCACGACCACGGCATGGGCGGTGGCATGGGTGGCATGGGCGGTGGCATGGGTGGCATGGGTGGCGGCATGGGCGGCATGCCCGGAATGATGTAATTCAAACGAACTGGTTTTCCCTTTCCCTTCTTTCCTTGTTCCCTATTTTTGGAGTGACTTCGATGGCAATTAAGAACCTGAAGATTCGTCCGCTCGATGACCGTGTGGTGGTGGAGCCCGTGGAAGCCGAAGACCGCACGGCCGGTGGCATCGTGTTACCGGACAGCGCAAAGGAAAAGCCGCAGCGAGGCCATGTGGTGGCGTTGGGCCCAGGCAAGTTGCTTGAGAGCGGCCAGCGTGCCACGCTCTCGGTGTCTGTCGGAGACCAAGTCATTTACGGCAAGTATTCCGGCAGCGATATCGAGATCGACGGCCACGATGTGAAGATCCTCCGTGAGACCGACATCCTGGCGAAGGTTTTGAACTGATTTCGATTGTTTTATGACCGTTCTTTGTCAACCCTTTCATATGCATTCCCACGCCGGTAGAGGCATCCCATACGGATGTGAAACCGACACCTTCTCAGGAGTAACGACTCGTGCCCAAACAATTGCTGTTCGATGACAACGCTCGCGCCAAACTGCTGAAGGGTGTCGAGAAACTCGCCGCCGCCGTGGCAGTGACCATGGGGCCAACCGGCCGCAATGTCATCATCGACAAGTCGTTTGGCGGCCCAACGGTCACCAAGGACGGCGTGACGGTGAGCAAGGAAGTGGACTTGGAAGATGCCTTTGAAAACATGGGCGCGAAGCTCGTGAATGAAGTGGCTTCCAAAACGTCCGACTTGGCAGGCGACGGCACGACAACAGCCACGGTGCTGGCCCGCGCAATCTTCCGCGAAGGCACTCGCATGGTTGCCGCTGGCAGTAACCCGATGGCCGTCCGCCGCGGCATCGAGAAGGCTGTGGCTGCCGCAGTGGGCCGGTTGATGGAAATGGCAAAGAAGGTGGAGCGTCCCGAAGAGGTTGCGCAAGTTGGCGCGATCAGCGCCAACAACGACCGTGCAATTGGCAATTTGCTCGCTGAGGCGCTCCAAAAGGTTGGAAAGGATGGCGTGATTACCGTTGAAGAGGGCAAGACAACCGAGACAACCGTTCGTTTTGTAGACGGCATGCAGTTCGATAAGGGATACATTTCCCCGTACTTCATCAATCGCCCCGCCGAAATGGTTTGCCAACTCGACGATGCTCTTGTGTTGATCCACGAGAAAAAAATCTCCAATCTACGCGACCTTCTGCCACTGCTGGAGAAGGTGGCGCAGTCAGGCAAGCCGCTGTTAATCATTGCCGAAGACATTGACGGCGATGCGTTGACCGCGCTGGTTGTGAATAAGCTACGAGGGGTTTTAAATATCTGTGCTTCGAAGGCACCCGGCTTCGGGGACCGCCGCAAGGCGTTGCTTGGCGATATTGCCACGCTCACCGCCGGCACATTGATCAGTGAGGATCTCGGACTCACGCTCGAGAGCCTCGATTTGTCACACCTCGGACGAGCCAAGACGATCACGGTTGACAAGAGCGAGACAACGATCGTGCAGGGCGCTGGCAAGCAGACGGATGTGCAGGCACGCGTGCAGCAGATTCGCAATCAGATTGAGGCCACAGAGAGCGAATACGATCGCGAAAAGCTGCAAGAGCGTCTGGCGAAGCTCACCGGTGGCGTGGCGATTGTGTCTGTGGGTGCTGGCACAGAGGCCGAGATGAAGCAGAAAAAAGCTCGCGTTGAAGACGCGCTCCATGCCACGCGGGCCGCGGTTGAAGAGGGCATCGTGCCGGGTGGTGGAGTGGCGCTGTTGCGTTGCCGAGCCGCGGTGGAGAAGGCTCGTTCGCAGGCCAAGGGCGACGAAAAAATTGGCATCGATATTGTGCTCAGTGCTCTGGAGGCCCCGATCCGCCAGATTGCCGAAAACGGTGGAATCGATGGCTCGGTGGTGGCCGACGAGGTGGCTGGCAAAGACATGCACATCGGCTACGACGCCAACAAGGGCGAGTATGTCGATATGCTCAAGGCCGGCATCATCGACCCCGTGAAAGTGGTGCGGGTGGCACTCACGAATGCGGCCAGCATTGCCGGACTCCTGCTCACCACAGAGGCACTCGTGACCAACCTCGACAAGGGCGACTCCAAGAAGCATCGCATCGAAGGGAGCGTTCGCTAAGGAGCTTACTTGAGGTAGCTTTTTTCTACCGCAGGAAGCCGGAGTGTTTCTCTGAGGGAGTCGAGAGGCCCGTCGTGGCCTAACCACGTTCATGACCCAACAGCGCGATTATTACGAGGTTCTGGGCGTCGAACGGCGGGCAAGTGGTGCGCAAATTGCCGATGCGTACCGCAAGCTGGCAATCAAATGCCATCCGGATAAAAACCCTGGCAACAATGAGGCTGCTGATCAGTTTAAAGAGGCGGCTCGTGCCTTCGAAGTGCTTGCCGACAGCGATCTCCGTGCCCGGTACGACCGCTATGGGCACGCCGGGCTCCAGGGCCAGCAGCAACACCAGTTCAACGATCTGTCGGATATTTTTGAAGCCTTCGGGGATATGTTCGGGGGCAGCGGACTCGGGGGTGGCGGCAAAAGACGAGGCAACCGTGCCAGTCAGGGGCGCGATGTTTTCTGCACGATTACCCTCTCGCTTCTGGAGGCTGCCCGTGGTGCCAGCACAGCGGTTGTGTTCAACCGGCACGAGTCGTGCAGTGACTGCGACGGCAGCGGTGCTAAATCCGGTACCAAGCCCGTGGCCTGCGAGTATTGCGGCGGCCGCGGCCAAGTGATTCAGTCGGCGGGCGTTTTTCGACTCCAGACCACCTGTCCAGCCTGCCAGGGAGCGGGCCGCGTGATTCGTGAGAAATGTCCGACGTGTGCCGGCGCTGGCCTCACCGAGGAACGAGTCGAGCGGCATGTCACGATTCCAGCGGGCGTGGATAGGGATGTGCGAGTGCGACTGGCCGGCGAAGGCGATCCCGGGGGCAACGGTGGCCCGCCAGGAGATTGCTACTGTGTCATCGAAGTTGAAAACCATCCATTTCTTACGCGTGAGGGTCGCGAACTCCACTGCGAAGTACCAATCACGTTTAGCCAAGCGGCGCTGGGAGCCACGGTTGAGGTACCAACCCTGGATGGTCCCAAGCCACTGCAAATCGCGAAGGGCACACAGGGTGGTGATGTCGTACGAGTGCGAGGCCTCGGCATGCCCGAGGTGCGTGGTCGAGGCATTGGCGACTTGCACGTGCATGTGCACGTGGAGGTGCCTCGCTCGCTCTCGCCAAGAGCGGAGGAGTTGCTTCGAGAACTGGCCGCAGAGGAACAGAAAGTGGTGAGTCCAAAGCGATCCAGTTTTTTTAGCAGGCTCTCAGAATACTTTCAGTCCACCGAACCCGAGGAGAATACGGCATGAATACGCCAGTCCACGACGAGGCCGCCGAGGAAAACACCGATGAGCAAGCAGTGCGTTTTCCAGACGGTGAAACGCTGGAGTCTGAGATATCTCTGGAGCATAAGCTCCGGGATTCGCTTGCGGATGCGGAGGATCGATTGCTTCGCACACAGGCCGAACTCGATAATTTTCGCAAGCGGGCCCGCCGGGAATACGACGAGGCACAGCGATACCGGGAGATGGATCTCCTTCGCGATCTGTTGCCGGTTCTCGACACCCTGCTTAGGGCGATCGAGGCTGCCGAAACAACTGACGACGTGGAGAGCCTGCGATCGGGATTTCGCCTCACGGCACAGCAAATCGAGAAGGTTCTGGAAGGGCACGGCTGTCAACCAATCGTAGCGACCGGCCAGCCGTTTGATCCAGCTGTGCACGAAGCAATCTGTCAGCAAAGTGCGCCCAACGTGGATCCGGGTACGATTGTAGGCGTGGCGAGTCGTGGCTACAGGCTTCACGAACGCGTGGTACGGCCAGCACAAGTGATCGTGGCCAAGGAGTAACACCATGCCAACATATGACTACGTCTGCGACGCCTGCGGACACGCCTTCGAACTGTTTCAGTCGATGAGCGACGGCATTAAGAAAACATGCCCCACGTGTGGCAAAAAGAAACTGCGGCGGCTGATCGGTGCCGGCGGGGCCATCATGTTTAAGGGCTCTGGTTTTTATAAAACTGATTACCGCAGCGATTCCTATAAAAAAGGTGCTGCCGCGGAAAAAGGCAGCACTTCTGAAGGTGGTGGCAGCAAGAGCGAAGGCGGTGGCGGCAAGAGTGAAGGTGGTGGCAGCAAGAGCGAAGGCGGTGGCACCAAGAGCGAAGGCGGTGGCACCAAGAGCGAAGGTGGTGGCGGCAAGAGTGAAGGCGGTGGCGGTAGGTCTGAGGGCAAGAGTCCCAAATCCGACTCGTAGGACTGGTTGTCTGCCATGCCATACTGTTCTGTGTGCGATACCTCGATCGATCTGGAGGCCACTCCCACAGCGCCTTTCTGTAGCGACCGCTGCAGGCTCATTGATCTGGGCCGCTGGCTGGACGAAGCCTACAGCGTGCCAGCCTCGCACAGTCTCGATGAACTCGATGAAGAAGAGTTGGAAGCCCCTGCTCCTGCCGAGGCAGACACCGATCAATGACGCTTGTGAGTGTGGCACGTCGAAGATCGACGAGCGAGGTCAGGCCCCATCGCTGGCTGGTTCGTCGAGGACCACTTCGTCCATTTCGGTGCCGTCTACATCGTGCCG
>Ga0194051_1000752_pt1 | contig 18121 bp, 17 predicted proteins | sample SepL2320m_MetaG_FD_161275 | JGI IMG/M metagenome (GOLD analysis project Ga0194051, IMG submission 161275) | Anoxic zone freshwater microbial communities from boreal shield lake in IISD Experimental Lakes Area, Ontario, Canada - Sep2016-L239-20m | ecosystem: Environmental > Aquatic > Freshwater >... | reverse complement strand
GAAAGCGCCGCTACACCAACTGCTTAGTGACAGGGCGCTGCAAACCCTCGACGACGAAAATTCTAACCAATTGAATCTGTTTCGATAATTGCCGGACAGCAGTGATATCAGAAATATACCACAGAATCTGCTGAATCTGCAAGTTTTTATTTTCCTTACATTTTCCTTACAATGGGCACGTCGTTTGCAAAGGTGTTTCGTCGGAAATCTGTTTCGCGAGGGGGACTTCATGAAAATCAAAATGACCAATTGCCTGGCGGCGATCGCGCTTTCCGCCACGGTGCTGCTCAATATCCAACCGGCCGCCAGCCAGGGCGCGGTCGACAACAGCGCGCTCACCTCGCCCGCCTTCCGCGAGCACAAGCGCACCTTCGGGCTGGTCTACACCCTGCCGAAGGAGGTGAACGACCTGCTGGCCCTCACCATCGGCGGGCTGCTGCGCGAAAAACTGCTGAACGCCAAGCTCATTGACGAGACGCTGCGCTTCAACATTCCGCATGTCACCGTCCTGCACATCCACAATCCCGACCCGACGACGCCCGAGAAGATGCTGAAGGCGCTGCCCAAGCTGCCGCCGGTGCTGAACGTGACGCTGAAGACCTTCTACACGACCGAAGCTGCCAAGGGCGCCGGCCATCCCTGGTGGCTCGACCTCGGCATCGTGAAGGAAGGCGCCAGCTTCGAGACCATGATGGCGTTCAACACCGTCGCCACCGCGGCCCTGACGCCGCTGCGCGACGGTCCGCTGCCGCGCGTCACCGGACCGGTCTACGCGGTCATGAGTGATGCCGCCAAGGAGCTGGTCCAGACCGTGGGCGTGAGCGGCCTCAACAGCGTGAAGGACGGCAAGGAACTGCGCCCGCACAACCCGCACAACACGCTGGTCTATTCGATGGCCAAGTTCACGCCGGAAATCCAGGCGGCCTTCAACCAGACGGCGGTCGAGTTCAACCAGATCCTGCCCGACGGCATCCCGACCGCCTTCAAGACGGTGTCGATCGTCGAGCTGGGCTTCTCCGGCAACGTGCTGCGCGAGATCTATCGCATCAGCCTGGAGGACGGCTCCGTGCTCAACGTCGCCACCGGCGCGAAGATGGCGAAGTAGCCCGCGGCGCGGGAAAGGCAGCCCGGGACCGGCAGCCTAGGGGGCGAGAGCCCCCAGGTAAGCCCGGACATCGGAATCGGCCACGATTCCGTCGAAGTCGGCGAAGGGCCGGACCTGCCCTCCGCCGACGAAGAAGTAGCGCTCGCAGATCTCGCGCATGAGCTCGAGATGCAGCGACGCCGTGGGATGCAGGCAGATGAAGACCAGCCGCCGCTCGGACTTCAGCCGGCGGAAGAAATCCAGCATGAAGCCGATATAGCCATCCTGGGTGTTGAACTGCGGTTCGTCGAAGAGATGCACGACGGGATAGGCGCTGCCGGCCGATTCCATCAGGAAGGACGGCCTGGTCCGCGAGAAGCGGCGTACCTGGTAGGACTGGTGATAGTGGATGGCGAGCCGGTCGCGCTCGCTGTAGCGCACCCGCTGCATGTCGCGCCCGGCCACCATGACCCGGCCCTGCGTCGGCACATTGGAGCCGGCGATCATCTCGAACAGCGTCGTCTTGCCGGCGCCGTTGGGCCCCATGACACCGACAATACCGGGCTCGTCGAGCCGGCAGTCGACGTCGAGGCGAAAGGCGGGCGTGCGATCGAACAGGCCGCGGCGATAGATCTTGCTCACGCCCTCGAGGACCAGCAGCGGGGCATCGCTCATTGCGCGCCTCCCAGCAGGATCCGCTTGAGGACGGGATCGGCCGACAGCACCGATGCATCGCCCGCCCAGGCCACGGTGCCGTGCGACAGCACGACGACGCGGTCAGCGACCGAGAGCGCCAGCTCGGCGTTCTGCTCGACCACGATGGAAGCGATGCCTTCGCGCTTGAGGCGACGCACTACCGCCATCACGTCGTCGACGATCTTGGGCGCCAGGCCCTGGCTCGGCTCGTCGAACAGCACCAGGCCGGGCGAACCCAGCAGCGCCCGGCCGATGGCCACCATCTGCATCTCGCCGCCCGACAGGGTCTCGGCCTCGCGCGCCATCAGGTATTTCAGCGCCGAGAAGATGTCGGTGACCTCCGACAGCGACCACGGACGGTAGCGCGTGCGCTTGATGCCGAGCGCCAGGTTCTTGGCGACGCTCAGCGTCGGGCAGATGCGCCGGTCGTCGGGCACCCAGCCGATGCCGGCGCGGGCGATCTCGTGAGTCTTTTTGCGGCCGAGCGGCTGGCCCTGGAACGAGATGTCGCCGCGCCGCGGCCGCGTCAAGCCCAGGATCGAGCGCAGCACCGTGGTCTTGCCGGCGCCGTTAGCGCCCAGCAGCGCCAGCACCTCGCCCGCGCCGACCGACAGCGAGACATCGAACAGCGCCTGGGTCTCGCCGTAGAAGGTGTCGATGGCGCGGATCTCGAGCATCAGGCGAGCTTCCCGAGATTGGAATTCTTGACCCACGGATTTGTCCGCAGTTCGGTCGGGCTGCCGTGGGCGATGACCTGGCCCCAATGGATGACCGAGATGTCGTCGGCCAGCGAAAACAGGAACTCCATGTCGTGCTCGATCATGACCAGGGTCACCTGTCCCTTCAGCCGCCGCACGAGCTCGGCCAGCCGGGCCCGGCCGTCGCTGCCCAGACCGGCGGTCGGCTCGTCGAGGAACAGCAATTTCGGCCGGCAAGCGAGGGCAACGGCGATCTCCAGCGCGCGGCGTTCGCCGTAGGGCAGCGCCTTGGCGATGTCGTCGGCGCGCGCGGCGAGGCCCACGGTGTCCAGTATCTCGTGCGCTTCGGCCACCAGTGCGGGATCGGCGTAGGCATGCCCCAGTGCATTCCGCCCGCGCGCGCGCGTGGCCGGCAGCGCGATCGCCACGTTCTCGAACACCGTAAATTCGTCGAACAGGTTCATGAGCTGGAAGGAGCGCGCGATACCGAGGCGAGCGATGGCCTGCGGCGAGCGCCCGGTGATGTCGGCGCCATCGAACAGCACGCGGCCGCGGTCTGGCTTGTAGCGGCCGGTCAGCACGTTGAAGCAGGTCGTCTTGCCGGCGCCGTTGGGCCCCATGATGCCGGAGAGCCGACCGGCCTCGAAGGACAGCGAGATATCCTCCAGCACGACCCTGTCGCCGAAGCGCAGGTGGAGTTCATGGGCTTCGAACAGCGCCATGGCTATTCCGCCGGAGCGGACGCAACGGCCAGCGGCGGCACCGGCTTGCGGGGCGTCCGCAGGAACAGGCCACCCAGCCCTTCGGGCTTGTACATGACCAAGGCCACGAACAGCAGGCCGAACCACAGCATCCAGCCGGTGGTGAAGGCGCCGATCACGTCGCGCGCCAGCAGGAACACCAGCGCGCCCAGCACGGGGCCCCAGAAGGTCACCAGGCCGCCGCCCACCAGGGTCATCATCACGATATAGCCCGAGTAATGCAGGCTCATGACGTCGGGAAAGGCCGAGGCCTGGGCCATGGCGAACAGCCCGCCGGCCAGGCCGGACAACCCGGCCGACAGCACCAGCACGGCCGCCTTGTAGCGCCACACGTCGTAGCCCACGAAGCGTGCGCGTGTCTCGTTCTGCTTGATTGCCTTCAGGATACGGCCGAACGGCGAATGGACCAGCCGCCACAGCAGCAGCGTCACGGCGACGAACACCGCCAGCACGAAGTAGAAGAGCGAGACGTTGCCGGTGAGGTCGATGGTGGCAACGCCGAGGCGGACCGGCAGGCGCGCGATCTTGAGCAGCCCGTCCTCGCCGCCGGTGATGGCGTGCGACTTGATGGCGATGAACCAGAAGACCTGGCCGAAGGCGATCGTCAGCAGCGAATAGTAGATGCCGCGACGGTGCGAGATGAAGGCGGCCACGATGGCGCCGCCCGCCGACGCCACCACGACGGCGGCGCCGAGGCAGAACCAGAGATCGGCCACCAGGTTGAGCTGCGCCAGGCCGAAGCCATAGGCACCGAGACCGAAGAAGGCGCCGTGGCCGAACGAGGGCAAGCCGCTGTGACCCAGCACGAGATTGTAGGCCATGGCATAGGTCGCGAAGATCAGGATCTCGACGCCAAGATACTGGTAGAGGCCAACGTGCTCGATCCACAGCGGCACCGTGGCCAGCGCCAGCCAGATGGCGATCATGGCCGGCGTCAGGGTCGGGACGGGTTTGCCGGCCTGCATCACGCCTCCAGGACGCTCTTCTTGCCGAACAGGCCGCGCGAGCGGAACGTCACCACCAGGATGAGCAGCAGATACATCGACAGCATCGACCACTCCGAGGCGTAGGCGCCGGAGAGGCCGACGACCATGCCGACCAGGATGCCGCCCAGGACGGCGCCCCAAAAGCTGCCGACGCCGCCCAGCACGATGATGACGAAGGCCGGGATCACGGCATCGACGCCCATGTGGGGGCGGATGCCCCAGACCGGCGCCAGGATGACGCCCGCCACCGCGGCCATCATCGTTCCCAGCACGAACACCCAGACGCGCAGCCGCTCGAGGTCGTGGCCGAGCGCCTGGACGATCTCGCTGTCGTGCGCGCCGGCCTTCACCAGCGCGCCGAAGCGCGTGCGTTCGATCACCAGCCAGACGATGGCCATGGCAATGATCGCGAAGCCTGCCGCCCAGAAGCGATAGGTCGACCAGATGAGGTCGAGCATCATGAAGCCGCCCGAGATGCCGCGCGGCACCGGAAGCGTGTAGTCGCGCGTGCCCCAGACGATGCGGATCAGCTCCTCGATCACCATCGCGACGCCGAAGGTGAGCAGCAGGCCATAGAGCGGATCGCGACCGTAGGTCCGCCGCATCAGCCGCTCGAGAACGACGCCGAAGGGCGCCACCAGAACGGGCGCCAGCAGCATCGCCGCCGTGAACCGCCAGCCGAGCGGCACCGCCGCCCAGACCTGGAGCATGTCGGGCGGCAGCGGCAGGCGGGGCGTTGCGATTGCGTAGGCGAAGTAGGCACCGAGCGCGAACAGAGAGCCGTGCGCGAGGTTGATCTGCTCCATCAACCCCAGGATCAGCATGAAGCCCAGCGCGATCAGCGCGAACAGCAGGCCGAGCGCAAAGCCGTTCACCAGATGAGGCAGGAGGCCCACGACCGATACTCTACGCCTGGCCGGTGTCTACTGTTCGTAGGTCGGCACGTCGGCGAAGGGCTTCAGCTTGCAGGTGGTGAACGAGGCGGTGTCGAGCGCCGCCTCGGGTGTCGTCCAGCTCAGGACCTCGAACAGGTCGGTGTTGTCCACGGGCTTGGGATTACGCTTGGCCAAGTAGATCGTCTGCTGGATCTGGTGCGTGACCGGATCGATGTAGGCGTCGTAGTTCTGCATGCGATCGACCGCACCCATCTTGCGGCCTTCCAGCGCCTTGATGAGGGCGATGTTGTTGGTCGAGCCGGTCTGTTCGATGACCCGCAGCAGCTCGCGTGTCGCCATGTAGCCGTTGTAGGAGACGTTGCCCGGCACCGGGATCGGCGACTGCGGGTAGGTCGTCTGCCAGCGCTTCACGAACTCCGGCACGCCCGGCAGCGCAAGCTTGTGGTACCAGTTGGTGCCGAACACGCCGAACAGCGTTTCCGGGACGCCCCATATATCGGGCCAATCCTGCTGGTTGTTGATCCACGCGGCCTTGTCCTCGAGCTTCAGTTCGGCGATCTGCTGGCGCAGCGCCTTGATGTCGTCGCCGCCGATCGCCATGGCGATGACGTCGGGCTTGATCTGCTGGACTTTGAGCAGATAGGCGGTGAAGTCGCGGGTGTTCTGCGGCACCAGGAGATTGTCGACGATCTGGCCGCCGGCCTTCTCGACTTCCAGCTTGGTCGCCGCCGCCGTGGTGTGGCCCCAGACATAGTCGTTGGTCAGCAGCAGCCACTTCTTGCCGATCTTCTGCACGGCATTGGCGACGGCGGCCTTGGAGAAATTGGTGCCGTTGCCGTCCCACACGAACTTCACGCGGCTGCAATTCTCGCCTGCCTCGCTGGGCGCCGACGAGTTCGTGTTCATGTAGATCGTGCCGTACTTGTTGGCGACCTGGGTGATGGCGTTAGCCACGCCCGAATGCAGCGCGCCGATCAGGAAGCCGCACTGTTCCTGGGCGATGAAGCGTTCGGCCACGCGCGTTCCGGTCGCCGGGTTGGTTTCGGTGTCGGCCGTGATCCATTCGACCTTGCGGCCGAGCACGCCGCCCTTGGCGTTGAATTCGTCGATGGCGAGCCGCATGCCGCGCAGGTCGTCCTGGCCGCTGTTGCCATACTGGCCGCTGGCATCGCAGGTGAGGCCGAGCTTGATCGGCTTCTTGCCCTGCGCCCACACGCGGTTCTTCTGCCACGGGCCGAAGAAGCTCGCGGTGCCGGCGAGTGCCGCGGTCATCAGGCTGGTCTTGAGCGCGCCGCGGCGCGTGATGCGGGACTTGGTCATGGCGATCCTCCGGGACAGTTTATCGACAATTTCCATTGCTCTTGCGGAATAGAATGAACATTCTATGAAGTGATGTAAAGTAGAATGGACGATCCAGTCGATGGCGGTGGGGCGATGACCAAGGGCAAGTCACACGGCAAGACGGGCAACGGTGGCGCCGACGCTTATGAGAAGCTGCGTGCCGACATCGCGGCGCGACACGCCGACCTCTCCGACCGGCTGCAGCACATCGCCGAGTTCGCGCTGGAGAACCCGACCGAGATGGCGCTGGGCACCGTGGCCGAAGTGGCGAGGCGGGCGAGCGTGCAGCCCTCGGCGATCGTCCGCTTCGCCAGCGCGCTGGGTTTCAGCGGCTTCACCGAGATGCAGCAGGTCTTCCGGCTGCGGCTGGTGGCGAGCCTGGCGCCTTCCTACAAAGACCGCATCGGCCGCCTGAAGAAGGACGGTCCGTGGCGTGGCAGCAACGAGCCACAGGCGGTGCTGGGCCGCTTCGTGGCCGAAGGCATCGCCTCGCTCGAAACCCTGAACAGCGTGGCGCGCGAGCAGGATCTGCGGCGCGCCATCGCGCTACTGGGCGGGGCGGAGACCATCTATCTGCTGGGGCTGGGCGGCTCCTATCCGGTCGCGGCGCACCTCGCCTACGTGCTGCGCAAGCTCGGCCGGCGCACCGTGCTGCTCGATGGACTGGGCGGCGGACTGCGCGAGCAGGCGGTGGCGGCCACGCGCGCCGACGCCCTGCTCGCCGTCAGCTTCAAGCAATACAACGCCGATACGGTGCGCCTGTTCGCCGAGTTGATCGCGCGCGGCGTGCGCGCCGTATCCATCACCGACAACCTGCTGAGTCCGATCGCACGCGGCGCCGAGATCGTCTTCGAACTCCACGACATGGCGGAGCCGGCGCTGCGCACGCTGGTGGCACCGATGTCGCTGGCGCAGACCCTCGCGGTAGGGCTTGGACTTGCCCAGGACTAAATCCGAATGTGGCGCGAGGTCGCCGGACAAGCCTCGCCGGGTTCGGTGAGCACGTGGCGCGGCGCCGACGGATCGGCTTTGAGATGCGATACGCCCGTCACGCCATACTCATTTGCCGGCGGCCGGCGGTTTTGCCGGGGTCGGGTCGTCGATGTCGATGAACGTGACCGCGCAAGGCCGCTGGGTCGTCTGCTTGGCCATTCCGCGTCCGTCGTAGACGCGGCCGCCCAGGGTGAAGGTCACCGGACTCCCGGGGGCGGCATCCACGACGTACCTGCGCTTTTCGCCGTTCTTTCCGTTGTAGGTCGCATTCAATTGCCCGGTGGGCGCGATCCGCCCCGTCAGGATGCCCGAACCGGCTTCGCCCTTGACGCCATCCTCCCCGTAGATCGCGCCGTCCTTCACCGTGATCTCATAGGTATGCTCGAAGTCCGCCGCCCCCTTGAAGTCGTCGCAGATCGTATGGACTGACCATTTGCCGTCGAACATCTGGGTCACCTCGGCCGGCGGGGCGGGTGCCGCTGCAACCGTCGTTCCCGAGGAGGCTGGTTTGCCGGCCTCGATCCTGGTGGGTGCCCACAGCAGATAGCCCGCACCCCCGAGCAGCAACACGATCGCGCCCGACGCAACGTAAAGCTTGCTCCCCAACCTCCTTTGCCACGGGACGGAAGGCTGTTGCGATGCTTCGGTCGTAGATTGTGTGGAAGCCGATTGCTGGCGTGAGGGCATCGCGATCGTCTGGTCGGCACTGCGTTGCCGACTCGAAGACATCGCAACCGTCTGATCCGGATCGCGCTGCCGGCGTGGCAGCATGATCGTCTGGTCGGCGGCGCCTTCCGCCAGAAGCGCTCTCCAGGCGGGAATCGACTGCGGCCGCTGGACGGCGCGCAATGCCATTCCCTTGTCGATCGCCGCCAGCAGACCTGGCGAGAAGCCGGGAGGCCGCAGCTCGACCAGGGAAACGTAGTCGTCGTCCAGCATGCGGTCGAAGGCGCTGGGCGGGGTCTTTCCGGAGATGGTGTGGTAGAGCGTCGCCGACAGGCCGTAGATGTCCGTCCAAGGGCCCTGCTTGCCGGAGGAGAACTGCTCCGCCGCCCCATAACCCGGCGTGAAGATGGCCGTCATCGCTCCGGTTTGGCCGGCGACCGGTGCGCGCGACGCCCCGAAATCGATCAGCGTCGGATGGGCCTCGGCATCGAGAATGATATTGTCGGGCTTGATGTCGCGATGGACGAAGCCTGCTTCGTGCACCTGTTCGAGGCCATCCATCAGGAGATGCAGCATGTTCTCCGTGTCGCCCGGCGACAGGCCGCCGCCCTCTTTCAGCCGATGGCTCAGCGTTTCGCCCTCGGCGAACGCCATCACCATGTAGGCGGTGCCGTTCCCTTCGAGAAAATCGTAGACCGGAACGATCGATGAAACGCCGCCGAGCCTGGCGAGCGTTCGCGCTTCGTCGATGAACCGGTCGCGCCCCCACACGAACTCCTCGGCCATCGCCGTCGAGCGCGGCACGACGACGGTGTCGGCCTCCCGAACGGCCAGCGAGGCCGGGAGATACTCCTTGATCGCCACCTTGCGGCCGAGACGAATGTCGCGGGCAAGGTACGTGATGCCGAAGCCGCCTTGTCCCAGAACGGAGAGGATCTCGTAGTTTCCCAGGATCGTTCCGGGCACCAGGACGCCACGAAAACCCGGCTCCTTGGTCGCAATCGCCGGAGATTCAGGCTCCGCCATCGGTACAGGCTCCCTCGTTACGTCCGGCGTCTCGCTACGATCCCATCATCGCGAACGCCAGAGTACAATCGCGAATATCCGTCGTTGCCTTGCCGTCGCGGCCGTCGAACTGGCCGGTCGCCGAAAACGCGAACGGCATTCCGTCTCTCTGGCCGGCGAGGAGGTACCGCGCCGCCGGCAGCCGGCCATAGCCCTGGAAGGTGACCGTACCGTCGGCGCGGATCTGTCCCGCAAACGTGAAGGAATTCGGTTCGCCCGGCGGGCGCCAACGGGCGACCGCGTATCCGTCCTTGACGGACATCGTGTATCGGTTCGTGAAACCCTCGGCGGTACCGACCGGCGGGCAGACGTGAACCACCGACCAGTTGCCGTCATAGGTCTGCGGAACGGTTGCCATCTTCGACAGGATCGCCTTCGCCGATCCCGTGCAGGTGTCGCAGGTAATGGCAAGGTCGATTCCCTCGCCCTTGACCTCTCCCATGAAATTGTAGGTGACGACACCACAAGTGGCCGGGGGTTCGGGAAGGCGGCCCGTGACGAGACCCTGAGGACTCACCTCGACCGACAAGGGGTGGACACCGCAGGTAGGACTATCGGCGCTGCCTTTTCCCGTCGTGCCGGCGATGGAAAGATCCAGCTTTGCGACGAAGCCCGTCCCGACCTGAACGACACCGACATAGCGTCCACCATATCGGCCTTCGGCCGGACCGAAAGGCGAGGCCAGCATCAGAAATCCGATCACGAGGGCGATCGCGATCGCCGCCATGCCGAGCGCAAGCACACGCCAGGACCGCAGCCGGCTCGTCTCTACCGACGCGACCGGCTGGGGCGACGCCGGCGCATCGGTCACGGTCCTTGTCCGCCGGACGAGCGTCTCCGCATTCACCCGTTCGCTGACGACGTATGTCGTGCCATTGGCTTCGAACAAGGCCAGAACGCGTTCGACTTCGGAGCCGCCCGGCCGATTCTCGAGCGCGTGGCCGTCGGCGCCGAAGCGCGCCAGACCTTCGGTGAAAGCGGCGGCAGCATCAGGCGAGCGGGGACCGACCATCGTCCCCTGCCGTGTCGCGAGATCTGCGGGAAAGTACTCCTTGATCACGACGTCGCGGCCCAGTTGAAGGTCGCGCGCTCCGTAGCTGATGGCCTGAGGGCCGTGAGTCAGCAGCGAAACGATTTCATATCGATCGACCTTGCTGCCCGGCGGCAGGGCCGACGACTCGGCGGCGCTCGGTCCGGTGTCATCCATCATGTCGGTCGATGATTCCGATGGCTACCTCATGAACCCGTGCGCCTTGAGGAAGGCGGCGATCTCGGCCTTCGACGTCTCGATGGCGCTTCCGCTGTAGGTGATTTCCCGTGGGCTCCGGTCGAAGGCATGTTTTGTCCCCGGCATGATGACCATTTTGACGGCACTGGGGTTGCCGGCGGCGGCAATCTTGTCCGCACACACCTTGGTTTCGGCCGTGATGGCGAGCGTGTCGTCTGCTCCCTGCAGCCAGAGACTCGGAGGGTAGCCAGGCTTCGGCTTCACATAATCGTGCAGCCACTTGGCGCAATAAGGATAGGTGAGCACTTGCGGCAGCGTCATCCCTCGTTCGAGGACCGCAGCAATCCCGACGGTACCGCCCGTCGACTGCCCGAAAATAAAAGCGCGCGCCGGATCGGCCCAGTCCTGGGTCGCGAGCCAGGCGAGTGTTCGTTCGGTGTCGGTAACGCGACCGAACAGAATCGTCTTCCACTTGGCGCCCTGGATGTCGTCTTCGCCCCGGATACCGCGTCCCTTGTAGCTGTCGACGATGACCGAGCTTATGCCTCGCTGCGAAAGCCATTCCGACCACATCTCCAGAGCCGCGAGACTGAAGCGGGTGAGTCCGGAGGCACCATGCAGCATGATGGCGACGGGCGCCCTGCCGGGCGCAGACGCCTTCACCACGGAGACATAGACTTTCGGCTGCCCGGTCGCCGCCGGCAGCTCGATCCAGTCTGCCGCGCGCGCAGGTGGAGCATAGGCGAAAGGCGCCAGCATCGCCGCGAGCGCCAGCGCCAGAAGGGAGCAGATCCTGGCGAGGCGCCATCCTGCCGATGTCGTGGACTGGCCATTTCGGTTGTTGAGCGATGATCGTGTACCGATATCGTCACAGGCAACCCCGAGGAGGTCGCGCGTTACCCGCACCATCGCCCTATCGCTGCCAGTCGCCATGCTACCCCGCTCGCCGATCAAGAAGCCTCTAGCCAAGCCAACTCGCAGCTTAGGGACCGGGTGCGGTGCTGTCGCTCAAGCTCTTTGCACTGTGGCTGCATTTGCTCAGCGCGCGGGTCGTGGAACTTTAGATCGCCATCCGCGAGTGCAGGTCGAACATGATCCAGAAGCTGCCGCCCACCATGATGAAGATCAGCACCGCGGTGAAGACGATGGCGAGCAGGTTCTCCCTGGGCGTCGAGGTGAAGTTGAGATGCAGGAAGAACCGGAGATGGACCAGGACCTGCAGGAGGGCGGCGCCGGCGATCAGCATCAGCGCGCGCTGCGGCGGCAAGGCGTGGGTGATCACGACGTAGAACGGGATGGCCGTCAGCACGACGGCGAGCACGAAGCCGATCAGGTAGGTCCGCAGACCGTGTTCGCCATGTTTTTCCATCACAGCAGCCCCGGAAGATAGACGATCGAGAAGATGCCGACCCAGGCGATGTCGAGGAAGTGCCAGAACAGGCCGAGGCGGAACAGGCGCGAAGTCACCGCCACCGATAGTCCCTTCATCATCACCTGGCCGCACATGATCAGGATCCAGGTGAGGCCCATGCTGACATGCAGGCCGTGGGTGCCGACCAGGGTGAAGAAGGCCGACAGGAAGCCGCTGCGGTCGGGGCCGGCGCCGGCCTTGATCATGCCGGCGAACTCGCGCAGTTCGAGGAACACGAAGCCCGCGCCCAGCACGAAGGTGACCAGCAGCCAGAACAGCACCGCGCCGCGGTTGCCGGTCTTCGAGCAGAGCGAGGCGAAGCCGAAGGTGGTGCTGCTGACCAGCAGCAGCGCGGTTTCGAGGGCGGCGTTGCGCAGGTCGAACAGCTGCTTGCCGCCCGGACCGCCATCGGTGTTGTTGACCATGATGACATAGGTCGCGAACAGCAGGGCGAAGATGACGGCATCGCCCATCAGGTAGAGCCAGAAGCCGAGCGCCCGCTGCTCGTGGGTTTCGGCGGCTTCGCTGTCGCGGGCCGTCACGGCGGCGTTCATTTGCGGCTTCCCGTTCGTGTGGCGAGCGCGCGGTAGCGTGCGTCCTCGATCAGCTTCACCTCGGCGGCGGTGACCTTGAATTCGGAGTCGTCATCGGAGGAGCGCGCGATCATGGCGACCCACATGGCGAGCCCGCAGGCGGCCACCAGCCACCAGATGTGCCAGATCATGGCGAAACCCAGCGCGAAGGCGAAGGCGCCCATGGCGACGCCCACCATCGAGTTCTTCGGCAGGTGGATGTCTTCGTAGGCCGCCGGCCTCCGGTAGGCGACGCCGCGCTCCTTCATGTCGAGGAAGGCCTCGCGGTCGCGCACCTCCGGCAGGATGGCGAAATTGTAGGCCGGCGGCGGCGAGGAGGTCGCCCATTCGAGCGTGCGGCCGTCGAACGGATCGCCCGACACGTCGGCCGTCTTGCGGCGGTCGCGGATGCTGACATAGAGCTGCATCACCATGCAGGCGATGCCGATCAGCACGACGAAGGCGCCGAACGCGGCGACCATCAGGTAGGGCTGCCACGAGGGATCGTTGTACTGCTCCATGCGGCGCGGCATGCCCTTGAAGCCCAGGATGTAGAGCGGCATGAAGGCGAGATAGAAGCCGATCAGCCAGCACCAGAACGAGGCAAGTCCCCACCCGCGGTTGAGCTCGAAACCGAAGGCCTTGGGGAACCAGTACATGTAGCCGGAGAGGTAGCCGAACAGCACGCCCGGAATGATCATGTTGTGGAAGTGCGCGACCAGGAAGGTCGTGTTGTGCATCAGGAAGTCGGCCGGCGGGATGGCCAGCAGCACGCCCGTCATGCCGCCGATCACGAAGGTGATCATGAAGCCGATGGTCCACATCATCGACGGATGGAAGTCGATGCGGCCGCGATACATGGTGAGCAGCCAGTTGAACACTTTCACGCCGGTCGGCACGGCGATGACCATGGTGGTGATGCCGAAGAAGGCGTTGACGTTGGCGCTGGAGCCCATGGTGAAGAAATGGTGCAGCCAGACGGTGAACGACAGGATCGCGATCGCCGCCGTGGCATAGACCAGCGATTCGTAGCCGAACAGGCGCTTGCGCGAGAAGGTCGCCACGACCTCGGAGAAGACGCCGAAGGCCGGCAGGATCAGGATGTAGACTTCAGGATGACCCCAGATCCAGAACAGGTTGGGGTAGTTCATCATGTTGCCGCCGTGGGCATTGGTGAAGAAGTGCATGCCGAAGGTACGGTCGAGTGCCAGCAGGCCGCAGGCCACGGTGAGCGCCGGGAAGGCGAAGGCCATCAGCACCGAGGCGCAGAGCGCGGTCCAGGTGAACGGCGTCATGCGCATCAGCGTCATGCCGGGCGCGCGGCGCTTCAGGATGGTGACGACGAAATTGATGCCGCTGAAGGTCGAGCCGAAGCCGCTGATCAGGATCGCCCAGATCCAGTAGTCGACGCCGACGCCGGGGTTGGCCTCGACGCCGGAATACGGCGGATAGCCGGTCCAGCCCGCGGTCGAGAACTTGCCGATCACCAGCGACACCATGACCAGGCCGGCGCCCGCCGCGGTCAGCCACAGGCTGAGCGAATTCAGGAACGGGAAGGCGACGTCGCGGGTGCCGATCTGCAGCGGCACGATGATGTTGATCAGCCCGGTCATGAACGGCATCGCCATGAAGAAGATCATGATGGTGCCGTGCGAGCTGAAGATCTGGTCGAAATGCTCGGGCGGCAGGTAGCCGCCGGCATTGAGCGCCATGGCCTGCTGGGCCCGCATCATGATGGCATCGACGAAGCCGCGCAGCAGCATGATCAGCGCCAGCACGATGTACATGATGCCGATGCGCTTGTGATCGACGCTGGTCAGCCAGTCGGTCCAGAGATAGCGCCAGGCGCCCAGCCAGGTGATGGCGATGGCGACCACCAGCGCACCCCCGATCGTGACAGCCGCGCCGCCGGCGGCGATCGCGCTGTAGAGCGGCAGCGCGTCGAGCGTCAGTCTCCCGAACATCGGTCTATCTCCGCGGCGCCGCGACGGGCGCGGCATGGGAATGGGTGTATTTGGCGATGATCGAATCGAAAAGCTTCGGCTCGATCGCCGAATAGTAGGCGATCGGGTTGCTGCGGCTCTTGGCGGCCAGCGCCGTGTAAGCCGCGGCGTCGAGCGTGCCGGGTGCCTGCTTGGCCTTGGCCACCCAGGCGTCGAAATCACCAGGCGAGAGCGAGACCACCTCGAAATGCTGGTCGGAGAAGCCGCCGCCGCTGTACATGCTGTTGCGGCCGACGAACTTGCCGGGCTGATCAGCCAGGAGCTGCAGGCGCGTCTGCATGCCGGCCATGGCGTAGATCTGGCCGGCGAGCTGCGGCACATAGAACGAATTCATCACCGTGTCGGAGGTGATGCGCAGGCTGACCGGCCGCCCGTTCGGAATGGCGAGCTGATTGACGGTGGCGATGCCCTGCTCGGGATAGATGAACAGCCACTTCCAGTCCTGCGCCACCACCTGGACGTCGAGCGGCGCCGTGGACGAGGCGATCTCGCGGTAGGGATCGAGCTTGTGGGTGCTGCGCCACAGCAACACGGCGACGGCTATGACGATCAACGCCGGAATCAGCCAGACGACCGCATCGATCCGGGCTGAATCGGCCCATTTGGGCGTATAGACAGCCCGGGTGTTGGAGGCGCGATAGCGCCAGGCGAACAGCAGCGTGAGCACGATGACCGGGACGATCACCAGCATCATGACGTAGAAGGCGTCGCGCAGGAGGTCGCGCTCGGCCAGCGCGATCGGCCCCTTGGGATCGAGGACGGCGGAATGCCGGAGATCGCAGGCGCCCACGAACAGCACGGCGCCAACGGCCAGTGCCACCTGAAGCAATTTATCGACAGCCTGCTTCACGCTCCCCCACCCCTACTCGACCTTGAGTATTGAGGAACAGCTTGAAGCTACGCCTTGTGTTGAGCAACGACTCTTTTACCGCACGAGCCGGCCGTCGCCGTCATCGGGACGTCATCCAAGCCGCCAAAAGTTCGAAATGTCGATCAGACGCAGCTATCGGCGCGCCAGTCGAACGGCGCCTTGGTCTTGCGCAGGAAGCCCGCCAGCCACGAGGCGCCCAGCGCGTAGTTGGCTTTGCTGGACTGCTGGCCGGTCAGCAGGAACGTGTTGATCCCCACGACGCGGCCGCAGGAATCGATGAGCGGGCCACCGGAATTGCCGGCGGAAATGTCGGCCGAATGCAGCAGCATTGGCGTGTCGCGCTCCTTGTTCTGGATCGCGCTCACGGTGCCCTTGGTCAGCACGACCTCCGGGGCGGCCTTGAGGTCGCCGGCGGCGAGGCGGCGGAGGTTGCGGTCGACGGCCATGCCGATGGCGGGGTAGCCGGCGGCCACGACGTCGCTCAGCGCCGCGGGTTCGCCGGCAAGCGCCAGCGGCTGCACGGCATCGGCCGGCAGGTCGACGCGGATCACGGCGAAGTCGGCCTGCATCGTCTGGCCCGGCGGCGAGGTCGCGACGACCGTGCCGATATAGCCGGTCTTGAGGTGCTTGCTGATCACCAGCGCTTCACTGCCCGGCGCGCCGCGGCCCACGACATGATGGTTGGTGACGACGTAGCCGGGCGACACGAAGAAGCCCGAACCGCTTCCCTGTTCGGAGATCACCAGGACGGTCGCCCGCTCCAGGGCGGAGGCGAGCTCGGCGGCGCTCGCCTTGCCGGCCTTGGGCAGATTGAGGGTGGCCGAGGCCGGGACGATGTCGGGCGCTGCTTCCGTCTTGCGTTCGGGCAGCGTGCCGGGGGGTGCCGGTGTCGAGGATGGTGGCTTACCCGGTGAATCTTTGCCAAGCGGATCCTTCGCCGTGCAGACGTCGGCGCGCAGGCGATCCTTGAGGGCCGCGATCTGGTCCTCGATCTGCTTGTTGGCGGCCTTCTGCTTATCGATCTGGTCCTCCAGCGCCTTGACCTGGGCGGCGTCGGGACCCGGCGGGGCGGGCGGCGCCGGCGGCGCCGGCAGCTGCACCGCGATGTTCACGATCGGGCGGTAGAAGAGATACCAGCCCAGCGCCAGACCGACAGAGACCAGCAGGAAGCCGCCCACGAGGCCACCCAGGATCAGCGGCCAGCGCTGGGGCGGCCGTTCCGGGGTCGGGCGATCTTGCGAAGCGGGGTCGGACATTAGTCCCTCGGGAATGGACGCCACCATAGCAGACGCCACGCGGGGGGCCGAATTGAGGCGGACTTGCGCCGGTCCCGCGACAGCCTAAATTCCCCGCACCCGCTCAAATTCGCTGCAAATCGAGGAGATTGGCAATGACGGCCTGCATCGTCGGATGGTCCCACGGCAAGTTCGGCAAGCTCGACGGCGAAACCAGCGAATCGCTGGTGGTGAAGGCCGCGACCGAGGCCATCGCCCACGCCGGCATCGAGCCCAAGGACGTCGACGTGATCTACGTCGGCAACATGAACGGCGGCTTCGTGCGCCAGGAGTTCCACTCCTCGCTGGCGCTGCAGGCCCATCCCGATCTCCGCTTCAAGCCGTCGACCCGTGTCGAGAACGCCTGCGCCACCGGCTCGGCCGCGATCCACATGGGCCTCAATACGCTGGCCGCCGGCAAGGCGCGCTTCGTGCTGGTGGTCGGTGTCGAGAAGATGACCGAGCTCAACTCCACGCAGGCGGGCGAGGTGCTGATCAAGGCCTCGTACGTGGCCGAGGAGGCCACCATCGAGGCGGGCTTCGCCGGCATCTTCGGCAAGATCACCTCGGCCTACTTCCAGCGCTATGGCGACAAGTCCGATGCGCTCGCCCGGATCGCGGTGAAGGCGCACAAGAACGGCGCCAAGAATCCCTATGCGCACTTCCAGAAGGAATTCGCCTACGAGTTTTGCCGCACGCCCTCGGACAAGAACCCGTTCGTGGCAGGCCCGCTGAAGCGCACCGACTGCTCGCCGGTGACCGACGGCGCCGCGGCGGTCGTGCTGGCCGACGTCGGCACCGCGCTCGGCATGAAGCACGCGGTCGCCTTCCGGGCGACCGAGCACGTCAACGACTTCCTGCCGATGAGCAAGCGCGACATCATCAAGTTCGAGGGCCCGCAGCTCGCGTGGAAGCGCGCTCTGGCCTCGGCCAAGCTCGACCTGCTCGACCTCTCGTTCGTGGAAAGCCACGACTGCTTCACCTCGGCCGAGCTGATCGAATACGAGGCGATGGGCCTCACCGCCCCCGGCGAGGGCGAGCGGGCGATCCTCGAAGGCTGGGTCGAGCGCGACGGCAAGCTGCCGGTCAACGTCTCGGGCGGGCTCAAGGCAAAGGGCCATCCGGTGGGCGCGACAGGCGTTTCCATGCACGTGATGTCAGCCATGCAGCTCTCCGGCACAGCGCCCGAAGGCCTGCAGCTGCCCAAAGCAACGATCGGCGGCGTGTTCAACATGGGCGGCGCCGCCGTCGCCAACTACGTCAGCATCCTCGAACCGCTGCGCTAGCCAACCGATGGAACTGGCGTCATTCAAGCCCAACAAACAGGACGACCTCACCCTGAGGAGGCTGCGCAGCGGCCTTCTCGAATCGGGCGAAGTAACCTTCGCCCTGTGGTGGGAACAAGCACCGCGTCTTTGGCCCATCCTTCGAGACGCATCGCTACGCGATGCTCCTCAGGATGAGGTCTTGCTGATGCACTGATACCAACCGTCTGAACCGATGACTCTTATGTGATTTGCGCTGGAGGTCGGGGCTCGATTCTTTGAAGCGACAGTGTCGTTGAGGAGGTCGGGAT
>Ga0194051_1000750_pt1 | contig 18138 bp, 17 predicted proteins | sample SepL2320m_MetaG_FD_161275 | JGI IMG/M metagenome (GOLD analysis project Ga0194051, IMG submission 161275) | Anoxic zone freshwater microbial communities from boreal shield lake in IISD Experimental Lakes Area, Ontario, Canada - Sep2016-L239-20m | ecosystem: Environmental > Aquatic > Freshwater >... | reverse complement strand
TGGCCACACTGCTGTTGATGAGTTCGATTCAGACTGTCGCTCCATTTGCGATTTATGGAGCAGTAATCGGATTCCTCATCCGCGTAGCTATTGATATGCGCTTCCCGGAGGCAATCCACGGGCATCAACCGCTTATGGATGAGCCGGCTGCATTACCAGCGTAAACCAGGTTCGGCTGGCCTAGCCCTTGACCGAACCCGCAAGTAGTCCGCGAACGAAGTACCGCTGTAGGGCGAAGAACACAACGAGTGGCATCAAGATTGAGACGAACGCCCCAGCTGTCACGAGATGAAGGGCAGACCCATACGTGCCCTTGATGTTCGACAGGTAGACCGTCATGGGCGCCACCTGATCGTTGCCACCGGCGAACGTCAGGGCGACGAGCAGATCGTTCCAAACCCAGAGGAATTGGAAGATCGCGAAAGAGGCGATCGCCGGGATGGATAACGGCAGGACGATCGTGCGAAAAATGCGTAAATGTCCGGCGCCATCCATCACGGCTGCTTCCATCAGATCCTTGGGAATCTGCGACATGAAGTTGTGGATGAGGAAGATGGCGAGAGGAAGAGCAAACATCGTGTGCGCGATCCAGAGCTGGTAGTACGTTCCGTGCCCGCCAATCGGAGGGATGATCGAGACTCCGTTGACCTTCCACCCCTTGTTGAATAGTTGCAGAAGTGGCAACAGTGCCATTTGGAGCGGAACCACCTGAAGTGCGAAACAGGTTACGAAAATGAACGTTGATCCGCGGAATGGAATCCATGCCAACGCGTATGCGGCCATGGTGGCGATCGCTAATGGAATCAAAACTGCGGGAATGGTGATGATCAAAGAGTTAATGAAGAACTGCTCTATTCCCTGCGGGATCACATCACCGCCAGTGATCACCTGAGAATAGTTATCAGCTGTGAACGTATGGTCGACGAAGGCATTCCACCAGCCATTCTGATTGGCTTTGTCCGATGGTCGCAGAGACGTGACGAACAGGCCAAAAGTTGGAATGGTCCACAAAATCGTGATGACGATGACGAAGAAACTTGCCCAGGGACTGCTGAGGTTTCGACGAACGGCCGATGAAACTGCTTCGGGCGCAGCTGCTTTCTCTTCTTGCACAGTTGACGCGCTCATCGGGCGTGATCCCTTCGCAACTGAATGATGTTGTAGATCACGACTGGGATGACGCCGACGAACAACACGACGGCGAGAGCCGAGCCCCGTCCGGCATCGAACTGCACGAAGGACTGTGCGTACATTTCGTTCGCGAGCACTTGCGTGCCGAAGTTGCCGTTCGTCATGGTGCGAACAATGTCGAAGACCTTGAGAACCCCGATCATGATCGTGGTAAGCACTACGACGAGGGTCCCGCGAATCATCGGAATCGTGACCGAACGGAAAAGGCGGCCACCGGTTGCACCATCCAGCATGGCCGCTTCGACGACGTCAACCGGAATTGCCTTGATGGCCGCGGAGAGCACAACCATGGCGAAACCGACTTGGATCCAAATGAAGATGACCATAAGTAGGAAGTTGTTCCAGAACGGAATGAGGATCCAGTTCGGTGGATTATCGACGTGGAACAGCATTGCGAGTTGACTCAGGAGTCCGATTTGCTCTGAGCCTGGCTCGGTGTATTCGTAGACCAGACTCCAGATGATGCTGGCACCAACGAATGAAATTGCCATCGGCATGAAGATCAAGGATTTGGGGATCGACTCACGCTTCATACGGTCGATCAGCACGGCCAGGAGCAGGCCGAGGCCGGTTGAGACCAGGGGAGTGATGATGACCCAAAGCGCAGTGTTCCGAAGCGTTACCAGATTGTCTGGATTGGTAAATACCCAGTTGAAGTTGGCTAGCCCGACGAACTTCCTGTTGTTTGCATCTTTAAAGCTCGAAATGGTCGTGAGGATTGCCGGAACTACCAACCCGGCCGTCAGCAGAACAACGGCGGGCCCCAGCATCACCAGTCGAGCTGTTGGAGTTTGGATGCGTCCGGAGGTCTTGGACCCGAGGTAGAACACCAGCAGCAGGACGCCGAAGAATGCGGCCAAAGCGGTGCCCATTTGCTGAAACTTGTCGAGCGTTTCAATCATGAACGGACTCATTGCGCACATCCTCTCTTTAGTTCTTAGCTGCTGCGTTTGGCGATTTAGGCACACATAGTAAGACCTTGTGAGTGGGGCCCACAGGGAAATTCCCCTGTGGGCCCCACACCGGCAACTATCGCCGAGGTCGTGCGTTGGTTATGACGTCGGCCAAGCGGCGTCGATTGCGTTGAGGACTGCGTCAGTTGACTTGTCCTCAGCGAACCATGCGGTTAGCTGCTTCCACTCTTCACCCGCACCGACGGCTGCCGGCATGAGGTCAGAGGCATCGAAGCGGAAGGTTGCATCGCTCTTGGTGAGGTACTGAGCCGAGAGCTTGCTGATGTTGTCGGTGTACGCGTCCAGCGGTACGCCGCTGTTCGCCGATACCCAACCACCCTGCTTTACCTTCTCGGTTGCGAACTCACCTGAAGATAGGTAGGTCTGGAACGCTGCAACCTCTGGCTTGTCGGAGAATGCGGCTACGAATTCGCCACCACCGACGATCGGCGTCGGGATGTCGGCCTTGATGCCCGGCAGGTAGAAGGCGTAAACGTCGCCGTCTTCAGCGATCTTGGCACCCTTCTTGAACGTGTCCCACTGTGCCGCGTAGAACGAGGCCTGCTGGAGCATTCCACACTTGCCGTCAAGGATCGGCTTACCTGCATCCTGGAATGCGGTTGTTGCGATGGTCTTGACGTCGCCGTGTCCACCGTTGACGAACAGCGGATTCTTCATCCAGCCTGCGAGCAGATCCATAGAGGACTTGATCTGGGGGCTGTTGAACTTGACGGTGTGGTTGACCCATTGGTCGTATACGTCGCCGCCCTGGGTGCGCAGTACGATCTGCTCCAGCCAGTCAGTGGCCGGCCAGCCGGTGGCTCCACCAGATTCGATACCGCCACACCATGGCTTGACACCATCCTTGACCATCTTGGCTGAGAGAGCAGTGAGCTCGGCCCACGTGGTGGGAACGGTGTAGCCCTTGGCCTTGAAGACGCTGGGCGAGTACCAGACGAATGACTTCATGTTCGAACCGAGCGGAGCGGCGTAGAACGTGCCGTCAACTGAGCCGTAGTTCTTCCACGCTGGGTTCCAGTATTTGTCCACGTTCGCCGTTACCGTTGCGGGAGCCGCAACGGGCGGGTTCTGGCCCTGGGCTAGCTTGGCAAGCAGGCCAGGCTGCGGGATGAACGCGATATCTGGGGCGTTACCACCGGCGATACGGGTGGGCAGCTGGGCTTCGAACTGATCGCTACCTTCGTACTTGACGGTGATGCCAGTGCACTTCGAGAACTGTGCCCATGCCGCCTCAAACTTCTGCTGCTCTGGAGGCAGGATCGAGGTGTACACCGAGACCGTGGTGCCGGCAGCGAACGTGCCGTACGAGGCATACGGCTGGCACTCGGCGCTGACACTTGCCGAGGTGGATGGGCTCGTGGAGGCTGTGCCGCCGCCACCCGATGATGAACCACATGCTGCGAGGGCGAATGCGGCTGCAACGCCTCCCGCGATGAGGACGCTTGAGCGTCCTCGGGTCTTCAGACTCATGCTGTCTCCCTTAGGAACGTGGATACTTCCGCCCAGCGGCGTTGTATGTAAGCGCTGTCATACAACACCTAAATGGATGGAGATGCAAGCGTTTTCAGGAGGATTTGTTCGATGTAAACGATTACGATTTGATTACGCTAGCGAGACGGGGCCGTTCATCCACCACGTCGTATTCGCCGGAATGGACGTCTGAATATGTTCTGAATTCACACGTCGGGAACAAAGCAGCAGGTCACCGGCTGTTATGAGCTCGCGAGACTCGGAACCTGTATTGGTGACGACGGTAAAATTGTCGCGCCTAAGTATCAGGACGTTGCCGTCCGTGGCGACGATCGGGTGCTGTTCGAGAATCGATCCGCGCAACGTCTGGCGGATGCTCAAAGCTCGGCGAACAAGGTTGAGTGTGGATTGCTCGTCGGACTGCTGTGCTTCCCGCGTAAGTGAGCGCCACTCGGCGGGCTGACTCAACCAGGTGGATGCCGACAGGCTAAATCCAAAACTTGGAGTGGTGCCCGACCATGGAAGTGGGACGCGGGCGCCGTCCCGGCCTAGCTGTGCTCCACCGGATCGGAACCACACCGGGTCGTCTCGCTCTGCGTCGGGAACGTCGACATCTTCAAGGCCGAGTTCCTGGCCTTGGTAGATGTACGTGGAGCCGGGTAATGCAAGAGTTAGGCACAGCAAAGCGCGGGCGCGGGCGATTCCATCGGCGCCACCACCCAGTCGCGTGGCAAGCCGCGGCGTGTCGTGGTTATCAAGGGCCCAGGTAGGACTTCCAGCCGTCATGTCCGCCAGAGTGCGGGAAATTGCGTCGCAGAGATGTGTGGCATCCCATGGGGCTACGAGGAAATCGAAATTGAAGATCTGGTGGAATTCGTCCGGTCGGACGTAGCGGTTAGCCCTTTCAGGTGGATACACCCACGCCTCAGCGACACTGACAAGATCCTCGCTATGCGCGTCCATGACCGCACGCATCATGCGGATGTAATCGTGCACCTCGTCGCGGTCGAAGATGCGTGAGTTGTTGACCAATTCACGCCGTTCGAAGGACTCGGGGCTTCCATCAAATAGGTCTAAGCGAATTGCGTCGATAAGGGCCTGCGGGTCATTTTGATCGGCATAGGTCATGTCTTTTGCCATGCCCATAGCGACGTCGACTCGGAATCCGTCAACGCCCTGATCCAGCCAGAATCGTAGGGTGTCGCACATGTCCTGCTGGACTTCTGGCTGAGTCCAATTGACGTCGGGTTGCTCGGGCGCAAACAGGTGCAGGTACCACTGACCCGGTGAGCCGTCAGCATTTACAGTGCGCGTCCACGCTGGGCCATTGAAGACGCTAATCCAATTGTTTGGCGGTTCGTCCCCGCCGGCCCCCCTGCCGTCACGGAAGTGGAATCGTGCCCGCTCGGGAGAGTTTTCCGGGCTTACCAACGCCTGTTGAAACCAAACGTGCTGTTCAGAGACGTGGTTAGGGACGACGTCGACAATGATGCGCAAACCCAATTCATGCGCCTTGACGATCAGCGCCTGCGCGTCGGCCAACGTTCCAAAGCGAGGGTCAACGTCTCGGTGATCGGAAATGTCATAACCCGAGTCCGCCATCGGTGAGGCGTAAAACGGAGACAACCAGACTGCGTCGACGCCCAGGTCAGCAATGGCAGGGAGCCCCTCAATGACACCCCGTAGGTCCCCTTGGTTTTGTGACCCTGAGGCACGAAACGAGCGTGGGTAGATCTGATAGATGACGGCATCGTGCCACCAAGTCGCTGACATGTGTGCTCAATTGCCTTTCGGGGGAGCGCTGGAACTGCGGACGATGAGTTCGACCGAAACGGACTGCTTACTGGGTACGTACGATTCCCCCACGGACAATTTCTCTTGAAGCGCGAGCGCAGCTAAGCGGCCCATTTCGGCCACGGGCTGCGCGACGGTAGTCAGGTTCGCCAGTTCACTCTGCGGGTGTCCATCGACCCCTACGAGTGCCACATCTATGCCCGGCGTGAGGCCATGTCGGCGCAGGGCAATGATGGCTCCGAAGGCCATCTCGTCAGAAAGGCAGAAGACGGCAGTCGGAGTTGTCTCCCGGCTGAGCAGTTCGACCATTGCTCGTTCGCCACCTTCTCGAGTGAACGACCCGAACGACGTCAGCGACGGACTCGGCGTGATGCCATTGCGCGTTAAAGCCTCGTTATAGCCATCGGTTCGGTCGTCCTGGGTTGCGAAACCATCGTCGTTCGTAGCACCCGAGATCAATCCAATGTCACGGTGACCGAGGTTGATGAGGTGCTGCGTTGCTAGCCGTCCGGTCTCGATGTCGTTGATGGCCACACTGGACACGCGATCGCTCAGGCTTCCCACGACGGTGAGCGGAAAATCATGTTCGATCAACTGTGAAATCTCGGGGTGATCGTCAGGTAGGGCGATCGCGACGGCTCCGTCGGCGCGTGAGCGCAGTCGCTGTTCCAGCGGAACTGTGGACGGACGTTCCGGGTTACCGACCTCGACCAGGAGTAGGTCCAGAGGACCTTCAGTCAGCGCCATGGCGACGCCGGAGATAACGGTGGCAAAAAACCACCGTGCGACGTAGGGAGTCAGGACAGCGATCGTTCCCGTTCGCCCGCTGGCGAGACGCGACGCGCTTGGCGATGCCACATAGTCCAGACGCTGTGCCGTCTCGACCACTCGACGTCGCGTGGCCTCATCAACGTATGGAAGCCCTCGCAATGCGCGTGAAACAGTTGCAGTGGACACACCAGCCGCCGTTGCGACTTCGCGAATTGTGGCCGACATGGCACCTCCATCCTGCAAGCGTTTACTGATTGGTACATCAGCGTACATGGAACGACCCGGTAACGGTAGGAGCCTGCGATAGCCTTCCAGAATGTCTGAACTCGTCCTGCCCCTAACGACGGCGCGGTTGACTCTGCGGGCGATTACCGTCGAAGACGAAGAAAACATTTTCGCGCTGTACGGCAACCCTGAGGTGGTGCGGTATCTCTATGAGGATGTCGTTGAGCGCGCCAATATCTCAACCCATTTGCTGCGCTACATATCTGCGGGTCTTCCTGACGACGGCCAGTGGTTGTCCCTCGCGATTGAACACGACGGCATATTCGTAGGTCAGGCGTCGGTCTGCTACCGAAGCGCTGAGCATCGCCAGGCCGAGATTGGGTACATCTTGGTCCCATCCGCCAATGGACACGGCTATGCCACGGAGGCATCGGCCCGCATGATTCAACTCGCTTTCGACGAGTTGGGCGTACATCGCGTTGTCGGACGGATCGAAGCGCGTAATGCTCCGTCAGAACGCGTGTTACAACGGCTCGGCATGCGCAAGGAGGCTCACCTCATTCAAAACGAATGGGTGAAAGGCGAATGGAACGACGAGATTGTTTACGCCATCACCGAGCCGGAATGGCGACTTCAGCAGGGCTGAGCAATCAGCTGTCGTCGTGACTTAGTGCAGAGCCGTGGCGAACATCGCGAGGATTCGTTGCCATGCGTCGTCTGCGTCGGTGTCCACGTAGCCGACATTGAGACCAGCGATTTTTTGGACCGGCTTCATCCAACCTGGGCCTTCAGACAGATTCATGAAGGAGTGGCCCGAATTCGGGTACTCCTTCACGTCATTCTCAACGCCGGCGGCGGTGAGGACAGATTCGAGTTTGGCCGCAGCTCCCTTCAAGCTCTTGTCTAAACCGCCATACGAAGCGACGACAGGACAGGCACCGTCGAGCGCAGCATTGAGATGCTTGGGCAGTTGGCCGTAGTTGGGAGCGGATGCGTCGAACCCCTTGTTGGCCATGACGATTGCAAAGCCACCACCAAGGCAGAAACCCGTGATGCCCACCTTGCCCGTGCAGTCATCTCGACTGGCGAGCCATTCGCGAATGGCCGTGAGCTGAATCACCGGATCACCCTCGCCACTGGACATGGCTTTGGCAAGGCTGACTAGGCAGCCGAGTGTGTTACCCGTGGCGAGGAAGTCGGGAGCGAACGCGAGGTATCCATCGCCGGCGAACTTATCTGCGATGTGACGAATGTCGTCGTCTAGGCCGTACACCTGATGAACGACGACGACGGCAGGCCACGGGCCTGGAGTCACGGGTATGGCCAGATGGCCCTGCACAGCTCCGGCACTGGTAGGAACGCTGATGGACGACATTGCGACCTCCTTTGTCGTCGTGAAGGTATATGCCACAGGTTTTTCGCGCAGGTCCCACACCGATTCGATGTGGCACCCGTAGTATGACGTCGAGGGGCGTGGAAATCTGACCCAGCGAGATTTTGCCACTACCGCCGATCACAAGAGTCAGGTTCCACGATGGACTACATCCAAGAAGTGCTGATCGACCCAATCAGCCGCATCCTTTGGAACTACGTACTGGTGTACCTGCTCATCGGAGCGGGTCTCTGGTTCACGATTCGTACGCGTTTCGTGCAGGTGCGCATGTTCCCACAGATGATCCGCACGATGTCGGGGTCGAGACAGGGATCTGAGGGCGGGATTTCCTCGTTCCAAGCTTTTGCAGTTGGACTGGCATCGCGTGTTGGCACGGGAAACATTGCTGGCGTCGCGATTGCACTGACGCTCGGTGGACCGGGTGCCGTGTTTTGGATGTGGGTCGTTGGGTTGATCGGAATGGCTACCGGCTTTGTTGAAGCCACGCTTGCTCAGATCTACAAGGTGCGGTGGCCCGATGGGAGTTTTCGCGGTGGGCCTGCGTACTACATCCAAACAGGTCTGAAGTCCCGGGCAGGTGGAGTCGTCTTCGCCGTCTTACTGATTATTACTTTCGGTGTCGCGTTCAACATGGTGCAGGCCAACACGATCAGTGATGTGCTCAAAAGTGCCCACACTGTTGACCAAAAGTGGAGCGCGATCATTCTGGCCGCGTTGACAGCACCTGTCGTCTTTGGAGGCGTTCGTCGCATCGCGAAGGTGGCCGAGCTGGTACTGCCTTTCTTCGCACTCGTGTACGTACTTCTAGCTGTCGTCATCATCGTGACGAATCTCGGTTCGCTGCCCGCTGTCTTCTCGGACATTTTCAGTTCTGCGTTCGGTCTCAATCCAGCGCTTGCTGGTACGGCCGGAGGCATTACCGCCGCGATGTTAAACGGCGCGAAGCGAGGCCTGTTCTCCAACGAAGCAGGTATGGGTAGCGCCCCCAACGCCGCCGCAACGGCCACGGTGGACCACCCTGTGAAGCAGGGGCTCGTGCAGTCTCTTGGGGTGTTCGTCGACACGATCATCATCTGCTCTTCTACAGCCTTCATCATCTTGCTCGCCGGGCCGAGTGTCTATGTGCCGGGTCAGACGGGAGCTGCTGCTGGAGCCTCCCTAACGCAGACTGCCGTTGCTGCGTTGCTCGGTAACTGGACGACTGGTCTGATGACTCTGCTGATTTTTGTCTTCGCGTTCTCGTCTGTCCTCGGCAACTACTCCTATGCAGAGGTTAACTTGGACTTCCTCGGCGTAGGTCCGCGCGGGCTCATGCTCTTCCGCATCGTGGTGATCGCGTCGGTGCTCGTCGGCGCATTGATCGCATTGGAATCCGTGTGGGCGATCGCCGATGTGGCCATGGGATTAATGGCTCTGGTGAACCTGACCGCGATCATTTTGCTGGGCAAGTGGGCCTTCGGCGCGTTGGCGGATTATCAACGTCAGAGGGCCGAGGGCAGTGATCCGGTTTTCGCTGCGGAAAACAATGGATCACTACCCGGAGTGCTACCCGGAGATATTTGGTGAATCGGTAACCCGCGTCACTTGCACGAGGGTTTCGTGGAAGAACGCCGAGCCCCGATCGTCGTCTGGCAAGGATGGGTTGGTGAGCGCATTGACCGCACGTCCCTCTGGTGAATTGCGATTCCAGTAGCCGAAAGGCATTGAGGCAAGGCCTGGCTGCAGATCGTCGCTGATCTCTGCGACGAGAGTTAGGGAGCCGCGATCGTTGTGCACGCGAACCCAATCGCCCTTGCTGATGCCGCGTGCCTGCGCGTCGGTCGCGTCGAGTTCGAGTGACGGATGGCCTGACGATGCATAGTGCTTCGGAAAACCGCCGTAGTTTGCATTGAGGAACTTGGGATTCTGCTTACGCGACATGAGTTCGAGTGGGAATCGCTCGGCAAGTGCGGGATTACCGGCTCTCGTCTCACCTCCCGCGCGAAACTCCAGTGAGCCCAGACGCATCGCTCGCGTCGGCACGTCGGGAATGTCATCGACGTGCGGACGCGAATCGCGAGAAACATTCAGACGTGCCCAACCTTGGCTCGCGAGGCCTTCGTAAGTGATCCCCTCTAAGAATGGGTGGTCGCTGGCCAGCAGATCCCGGATCACTTCTTCATCGGTCATCCGCAGAACGTCATCGTCGACGCCAAGGGCGGCCGCTAGTCGGCGTGCAATTTCGGAGTTCGGGAGCGAATCGCCGGCGGGGGAGATCGCTGGCTGGTTGAGCGCGAGGTAAAAGTGACCCCACGAGTAGGAGAGATCTAGATGCTCGATCTGCGTGGTACTCGGCAGGATGATGTCCGCGTACTGAGCGGTATCGGTCATCAAGTGTTCGATGACAACCGCGAAAAGATCCTCTCGCTGCAATCCTTCGATCACTCGATTTTGATCAGGCAGCACACTGACTGGATTCGAGTTATGCACGACGAGCATGTCGATGTTCGGATCGGAAGGTTTCGGAGCGAGCAGCACTTCACCGAGACGTGCCATGTTGAACGCTGGGCGCTTATGCTCGCGAAGCGGCATATTGAGCGCGGCGAACTGCCAGCCTTGAACCGAACGCGCCAAACCACCGCCCAGTTCGTTGAATAGACCGAGCACGGCCGGCAGCATCGTCACCGCGCGCAAGATGTCGCGGCCTACCTCGCGGTGTTCGGGCCCGACGAGAACTCGCACAGCAGTAGGGCGGGCGGTAGCCATGCGATGGGCCAGCCACTCGATCTGCTCAGCGGGTACCCCGCAGGCTTCCGAGGCTCGCTGGGGCGTCCAGTGTGCTGCGCTCGTCCTGAGTTCGTCCCAGCCGGTGGTGCGAGCTTCGATCCAGGATGGGTCGGTTAGACCGTCGCGATCGATGACGTGTAGCAGGCCAAGGACGAGTGCGACGTCGGTTCCAGGCCGCAACTGGATGAACGTATCGGCCTCGCGGGCGGTATCTGTGCGAACCGGGTCGACGACGATGATCTGCGCACCATCAGCACGGGCCTGCTCGATCGTCGGCCATAGGTGTCGATTCGTAATGCGCGTGTTCGTTCCCCACAGAACGATCGTCTTGGCCTGATACATCGATTCAGGGTCAATGCCGAACGGACGTCCAAGTACATCAGCCGAGCCCTGCCACGATGTGACCCCGCACAACTCGCGGTGAATATCGCTTGCGCCAATCACGTCGAAGAAGTGGTCGAGCATCACGCCCATTTGCACGAGGCCCTGAGTGCCGGCGAAGGAGAACTGGGCGATGGATTCGCAGCGACCTGCGTCGATGCGGGTTCGGATTTGCGCCGCTATCTCTGCGATCGCGTCGTCCCAGCTGATCGGTTCATAGGCGCCGCTGCCCTTGGGGCCGCTACGACGCAGGGGAGTGAGCAGTCGATCCGGGTGATACACGCGATCGAGGAATCGATTGACCTTCGGGCAGAGAGTGCCGCGGGTGATGGGGTGCTCGGCATTACCCTTGAGCTTGGTGGCAACACCGTCAACGACGGTCACTTCCCAGGCGCAGGTATCAGGGCAATCGTGATGACATGCACCGAGAACCTTGAGCTCCGTCATTCCAACAATGTATCGGGCAGCCCTTGCTAAGTTCTGGTTATGGCACTTGATGAGCAGTTTGGAAGTGAGCGAGAGACCCTCGAGGCGCACCTCGAGCAAAACCGCGAGATCGCGATCTCGAAGGTTCGCGGACTTTCGTGGGATCAAGCCACGAAGCGACTCGGCGCCTCAGCGACGAGTGCGGCCGGGATCATTCGTCATCTCACTGATGTTGAGCGCTGGTGGTTCCGTCGCTTCTTGGCAGGTGAGTCGGATGTGCCCTTCCGGTGGAGCGATACCGAAGAGGACCTCGAGTTTCTTTTCACCGATGATGACAATCTCGAGGCGGTAATCGCCGACTACGAAGCCGCATGTGCCGAGAGTCGCGCGGTTACGTCACGCTATGAACTGACAGATCAGGCGATCCGCGCCGATCACGCAGGTGAACGGCCGAGTTTGCGATGGATCTACGTCCACATGATTGAAGAGACAGCCCGTCACAACGGCCATCTCGATATCTACCGCGAATTGCTCGACGGCAAGATCGGTTACATCTAGCCCGGACCGTTCGGTCAAGGATTGTTGGCCGCTGACCTACTTGCGAGGTGTTGCGGCGTACTCGTCGTGAATCGCACATAACTGCTCGATGCTCACCGCACCCGCGTACTTCGCGATCACGTCAACAGGTAGGTCGTCCAACTTTCGAAATCGCACGCACCCCTTGCCGATATCGAGTCGTTTACCAGTGGCCTTGTATTCCTCGATGAAGTTCTCGCGGCCGCGGCCGTCGCCTTGCAGGCAACCCATGTAGATGGCCATGTGATTTTTCTGGCTCGCCACTGCCGTGTGCATGATGGGCTGGCCGTTGTACGTCTCGGGGTAGACAGAGAGCGGAACTTCAAACGCGATCATTCCTCAGTTGATGTTTTCCTCGAGTCCTTTGGGCAGCTTTTTGCGCAGTGTTTTGAGCACAACAGTGAGGGCCTCCGCTCGATCGTCGGGCAGCTCGGCGAGATACTCATTAACGGTCGTTGCCTCGGATCGCATGCGCTGATGCTACTGATCGAGTTAAAGGGAACGCGCGTTAGGCGCGCATTGCTGACACGGTGCTGCCTTCGTCAGTAGGGTCGTCGAATGAGTGATATTGCGCGCATCTGCTGGTGGTTGAGCGAAGCGATGTCACATCCCGAGTTCGCTGGGGAACCGGCGACGCCGCTGCGAGGTGACACAACTGCTGATGTCGCGATCGTCGGTGGTGGGTTCACAGGGCTATGGACGGCTTGGCATCTCAAGCAGAGCGATCCTGGCGTTGACGTTGTGGTCGTAGAGCAAAGCGAGTGTGGCTTCGGGGCATCAGGTCGTAACGGTGGCTTCATCAGCGGCTACACCGATCAGGCCGGACACCTCGCTGACGTCTATGGGTTGGACGGCGCCTGCGCAATCATCGAAGCTGGGGATACAGCAGTAGCAGGAATTGCGCACTGGCTAGATTCGCAGGGGATCGACGCATGGTTTCGCCCGGACGGATCCATGGCGGTGGCATCGTCGGTGGCTCAATTGGGAAGTATCGACAACCAGTTGGCGGCGGCTCGCAGAGTAGGAATAGCGGATCGATTCACCCCACTAGACCGCGATCAGGTGCGCACCCATTGCGATTCCGACGCATTCCACGGCGGCTATCTACTCGACGACGGGGGCACGGTACATCCCGCGCGGCTGGCTCGCGCTCTGCGGCAACGCTGCATCGACGCTGGCGTCCGGATTTATGAAAACACCACCGTCACGCCGCCGAACCCGGACGGGCGAGCCATCATCGAAACCGCCGCGGGAACGGTGCGGGCCGGCTCCGTTGTCCTCGGTGCGAACGCGTGGATGGCGTCGTGGCCGGTCTTTAAACGACGCCTCGTCGTACGTGGCACCTACATCGCAATCACGGCCCCAGCGCCGGAGCTTCTCGAACAGATCAACTGGACGAACGGCATGGGTATCTGCGACGTCCGCTCATCCCTGCGCTATCTGCGCACTACGCCGGATGGTCGGATTGCCCTTGGCGTCGGGGGACAGCGCGGCAGTTTCGACGATCGCGTCGATGCTCGTTTTGATTCAGACGAGGTTGGTCGGCGCAATGCGGTGAGCGCGATCCGAAAGTTCTTCCCGTCGTTCCGTGATGTGCCGATCGAGGCGAGTTGGGGTGGCCCGGTTGACCTCCCGTCGACCCATGAACCGTTCATCGGCAGCCTGCCCGGTGGCCGGGTCCACTACGCCGTTGGCTACACAGGTCATGGTGTTGCACCGACGTACTTGATGGGCGAAATCCTCGCCGCCCGAGTACGCGGAGTAGAGACTGCGCACACGTCGTTGCCATTCGTTGACTACACACCGCGGGCGTGGCCCATCCAACCCTTCCGCGGGATTGGTGCATCCATGGTGAACGCGGCGGTAGTTAAGCGCGACGATGCACTCGATGAAGGACGTCGGGTGGGCGCGTTCACGAAATTCACCACCGGCTTACCGGAACGGTTCGGCTACTACATCGGCTAGCTAGACGGTGGGACGATATGCCGCGTAGGTGCGCTGGATGGCAATGTGATCGGCGATGTATTTCGCGTCATGCCACACGCCCCAGATGAAGCTCGATCCGCGACGCGAAAGCCAAGGCAGGCCAAGGAAGTAAACGCCCTGCTCAGATGACACCCCGCGTCGATGTTGCGGACGTCCGTTCTCATCAAAAGCGTCAGCTTCAAGCCAGCGGTAGTCAGAGGTGAAACCAGTCGCCCAGATGATCGAGGTGACACCGGCGTTAGCCAGATTCAACTCAACAAGCGGATCGGTAACGCTTGTGGGCAGCGGCCCCAACTCATGTGCGTCCAATTCGAGTGGCAAGTCCAGACCGTTTCGCGCAACGTGGGCATCAGCCTGACGAAGCACTGCGAGATAGTTCTCGTCGCCAGCGGTGATGTTCTTCTCCAGATCGGCGGCGAACTGCATCGTCCCGTCAGAGTAAGACGTTGTATGGCCAACAAGCGTCATCCCGCGTGCCGCGAGGTTGCGGAAGTCGACGGTGTGGCCGCCGTTCGCGCCGCTAACAGCGATCGTGACATGCTTGGCTCCCTGCGGCGGGGTTTGCAAATCCCACAGTCCGAGGACGCCAAGCCACCACACAAAGTCACGTTCGCGGTAGCGACGAGGGGGACGATCATGTTCGCCGACCGACAGGTACACCTCGCGGCCCGATGCTAGGAGTTCGTCGGCGATCTGCACCCCAGATGCACCAGCACCAATGACCAGGACCGCACCGGCTGGCAGTTGATCAGGGTTCTTGTACGAGCTCGAGTGAAGCTGGGTGACCGGCGCCTCGGAAGGAACGATCGACGGAATCACGGGGTGCTGGAATGCCCCTGTCGCGGCAACGACGTAACGCGCATTGATTCCGCCGTCTGTGGTCTCCACGTTTAAGCCCGGGCCGTCGGAGTTACGTCGAACCGACGTCACTTCCACGCCACAGCGAATCGGTGCGTTGTACTGCTCGGAGTACTTAACGAAATACTCAGCGACCTGTTCCTTGGCCGCGAATTCGTCAGGGCCAAGACTCGAAAACTCTAAGTTTGGAAAGCGGTCGTGCCATACCGGTCCGTTTGTAACGAGTGAATCCCAACGCTCCGATCGCCAGCGCTCGGCAATGCGTCCGCGCTCAAGCACCACGTGGGGGATGCCAAGACCAGTGAGATGCTCGCTCATCGCGACGCCGGCCTGGCCTGCGCCAACGACGAGTACCTCAACAGATTCTTGCATCGCTTCGTCTCCATTCACGCCGACAGCCTAGTCAGAGGTTGAAGGTTATGGTCAAGGGGTCTGAATCGCGGGCGAGATTGAGTCAGCTTGGGTCGAAGCGGACCGGGTCGAGGTCCGCACGGTGATGCCACCGAGGAGTCGCGTGGTTGCGGCTGCGATCTCATCCACGGCAGACTCGAACGCCTCCTGATTGGCACCGGACGGCGCACGCATCCCCGCGACCTTGCGCACATATTGAAGAGCCGCCGCACGAATCAACTCGTCGGTGACGTCATCAAGATACGGCGGACGCAGCGTCTGAATACTTCGGCACATGTGGCCATCGTAATTCGCCGATCGATGCGCCGGGTAAAGAACTAGGCGCGAGTGAAGGCAACCTTCACACCGAACCCGAGTAATACACCGCCGGTGATGCGATCTGTCCACGCCTGCACAGCTGGTCGTTGCAGCTGGGTTCTCATCACAGTCGAACCCAAGATGAGCAGGGTGAACCACAGGAGTCCCTCGAGCACATGGACGGACGCAAGGACGAGACCCGCGAGCGCGCCGGGGGTCTCGTGGGGCAGGAACTGCGGAAGCACTGCCATGTAGAAAACGCCGATCTTCGGGTTGAGAAGATTGGTAAGAAAGCCGCGCATGAAGTGTTCGCGCAGCGTCGTCTCGTCACCGCCGACGAGGTCAGCATCCGCCCCTGCGGAAGCTCCCGGACGGCGATTCCACAGGAGCTTAGCTCCGAGGTAAATCATGTAGGCGGCACCCGCGTAGCGAAGGAGGTCGTACACCAATTGTGAAGCGTTTAGAAGTGCTGACACGCCAACGGCTGCGGCGACACCCCAGACAAGGACGCCAGCGCTAATGCCGGCTCCGGTTGCATAACCAGCGAGCGGACCACCCGTCACCGCGGCGCGAAGAACTAGAGCAGTGTCCAGACCCGGAGTGATGGTCATGAGCCCAGCGACGATGGCGAAGCCGATGACTGCGGTGAGCATGCGGTGACGATATCTGAGACTAGGTTTATGGGTGGGTTGGTTTGCGATAGACCGAGATGTGGCTCTTGCTCTCAGAGGTGAACGGTGACTTGTCCCAGTCGGCGAAGCGATGTTCGAGTTCCAGACCGGCGAGTTGCGCCATCAGATCCAACTCTGCAGGCCACGCGTATCGAAAGTGGCCGACGTCGTATCGCACACTGCCGTCTGAGCGCCGGGTGTAGTGATGTGATGCGCATTCCTGTGTGACGACGTCGTACGTGTCGAACCCAAGATGGCCGTCACTCACGTCGAATGGAACCGCATTTTGACCAGGCGGCATTGAGCGCAGCGGTGGAACCCATAGTTCGATGACGAATCGTCCGCCCGAGGTCAGGTGTCGAGCAGCGTTTCTGAAGCACTCGACCTGTTCGGCTTGAGTGCGCAGGTTCGAGATCGTGTTGAAGACGAGGTAGACGAGTGAGAAATCGCCGTCCACGAGAGTGGTGGCCATGTCGCCGCGCACGACCGGAATTTCGTCGGGACGCACTTTGGTGCGTAGTACATCAATCATCGGTTGAGAAAGTTCAATGCCGCTAACGGCGACGCCACGCTGATGCAGGGGAATGGCCACTCGACCGGTTCCAATGGCGAATTCGAGGGCTGCGCCACTAGCGGCTAATTCCTCGAGGAGATCGATAGTTGGCGCCAACACGACCACGGTCGCTAGGTCAGCCACATCCTCGTCGTACGTGGCGGCCGCGTCCGCATCCCAAACCTCGCTTGACGTCATAACCGCACACTAATCGACGCAGGGTCCACGGCACGGGCTCAGAGGCGGAAGAAGGGGCCGGGAAGCCGGCGTCGGGAGACACCTAGTGTTCACTTTGCATGTCTAACGTCTCAATGGTGAAAATTTTGGAGTGGTTCTGGATGTTTGCATGGCCGATTGTGTTCTTGATGATTTGTGCGGCCGCGCTCATCACAGTCCAAGGCTTCAGCTTGGTGACGAAGGGATTCGACCCTAAGGATCGCACCAACGACAACGTTGGTCGCGCGGCTTTAGCGTTTCTGAGCAGTGCGTTCATTTTCATCGGTGCATTCACGATCATTACGTCGTGGACTGAAGATTCAAAGTTGCACGCCGCGGCTGAGCGCGAGGTGGTAGCTGCGGAAACGCTCGTGCGTGAGGTCAAAGCAATTGCTCCGACGGATTCAACGGTTCGGCTGGCTTTGATGGACTACACCAATGCTGTCCTGCGCTATGAGACGGGCGAGCAAGGCGAACTTGCCGCCAGTGTGCAGGCCGAGGATGCGTTCGTGAAGGTTGAAGAGGTCACCGTCGACGTCGCGGAACATCCAGGCGTTGATTCATATCGTGCTGGCGAAGCGTTCGACACCCTCAACGACATCAAGTTGGCTCGTCAAGATCGAGTTGGCGAACTTACGAACACGGTTGCGCTTCCGCTGATCTTGTTGCTGATTGTGATGGCGGTTTTGAACCTGGCCGGCATCGGTATCTTTCCAAGCGGGACCTCGCGCAAACTTAAGCGAACCTTCGGTGTGATCGTGGCCGTAGCCGTAGCCGCAATGCTTACGTCGGTGGTGGTACTGGAGTCGGCGCCATTCATTCATCAAGGACTTGCTGCACCGCTAGAGAGTTTCATCTCTGAACTAGACGCGGGCTGAGCTATGCGGGCGGGGTGACGAGGCCCTTTCGATCTGTGGGCCGCCCGGTCTTCAGTGAACGTAAGACCCTGAAAAAATCACTGGCTCCAAGCGAATTCGTCGCTTGGAGCCAGTGATTTTCGTACGTGGTGTCCGAGGGGGGACTTGAACCCCCATGCCCTTTCGGGCACTAGCACCTCAAGCTAGCGCGTCTGCCTATTCCGCCACCCGGACCCGCCCCACGTGGTTCAACGTGGTGCGGCGATGACTATACAGGCGCAGACCTGAACCTACGAAACCGGGCAATGATGACGACCAATAC
>Ga0194051_1000749_pt1 | contig 18138 bp, 15 predicted proteins | sample SepL2320m_MetaG_FD_161275 | JGI IMG/M metagenome (GOLD analysis project Ga0194051, IMG submission 161275) | Anoxic zone freshwater microbial communities from boreal shield lake in IISD Experimental Lakes Area, Ontario, Canada - Sep2016-L239-20m | ecosystem: Environmental > Aquatic > Freshwater >... | reverse complement strand
CTCCATCTCAAGCTGCTGCAGGTAGGCCGGGAAGCGCGCCATCTCAGCCACATACGGAAGGATCGCGACGGTCGGGAAGTCCATCAGGTTGCGGTTCCAAACGCCAACGAGGCCCATCAGGACCGGCATGTTCTGTTCCAGCGGAGCGCTACGCAGATGCTCATCGACGGCGTTGAAGCCGGCCAGCATCTCGGCAAAGTTCTCGCGGCCGATCGCGCACATGATCGTCAGGCCGACCGAGCTGTCCATCGAGTAGCGGCCGCCAACCCAATCCCAGAAACCGAACATGTTGTCGGTGTTGATGCCGAACTTGGCTACGCCCTCAGCGTTAGTTGAGACGGCGACGAAGTGATGCTCAACCGAGTCCTCGCCGAGCGCGTCAACGATCCACTCGCGTGCAGTGCCGGCGTTGGTAAGCGTCTCGAGCGTGACGAAGGTCTTCGAGACAATGATGAAGAGCGTCTCCTCAGGGTCGAGGTCGAGCGTCTTCTCAGCAAAGTCGCTGCCGTCAACGTTGGAGACGAAGCGGAAGTTCATCCCGCGGTCGCTGTAGTGGGCGAGCGCGATTGTTGCCATCTCAGGGCCGAGGTGTGAGCCGCCGATGCCAATGTTGACGACGTTGCGAATTGGCTTGCCGGTAGCGCCCTTCCACTCGCCGGAGCGAATCTTGTCAGTGAAGTCGCCCATTCGGTCAAGCACCTCGTGGACCTGATCGACGACGTTGACGCCGTCGACGATGATCTCGTCACCCTTCGGCGCGCGCAGCGCTAGGTGCAGCACCGAGCGGTCCTCCGAGACGTTGATCGCCTCGCCGGCAAACATCGCCTTGATCCGCTCTTCGATGCCGGCCTCACGGGCGCAGGCGATCAGTAGCTTGATCGTCTCAGGGCTGGCGAGCTGCTTCGAGTAGTCGTAGTGGTAGCCGCCAAAGTCGACCGACATTTCGTCGGCGCGGCTGGCGTCGGCTTCGAACATCGAGGCCAGGCTCTGACCTTTCAGCTCAGCGGCGTTAGCTTTTAGCGCCGCCCATGAGGGCAGCTCGTCGAGGCGTGTCTGCTTGATTTCCATTGCGCCTACGCTCCGGCTAGGTCTGAACGCTTGGTCTTGATCGCTTCGATCAAGGTCGTCCACGAATTGACGAATGAACTTGCGCCATCGCTCTGCAGCTTCGCCGCGAGCGCGTCCAAGTCAACTCCGGCGGCCTCAAACTCGCTCAAGACCTCTTCGCAGTCGCCTCCATCTGGATCCATCACGACGACCGGCGTTGGGCCATGGTCGCCGAAGTCGAGCAATGTTCCCTCCGGCATCGTGTTGACGGTGTAAGGAGCGGCGAGCCCTGAGATGTAGAGCGTGTCGGAGGCTTCCGGATCCTTCGTTCCGGTGCTGGCCCAGAGCAGTCGCTGCGGCCGTGCGCCTTCGTTCATCAGGGCCTGAACGCGCTCTGACGCGAGCAGGTCGCGGTAGTCACGGTAGGCGCGGCCACCGATCGCGAGGCCAAGCTTGTCCTTCAGGTTGGCTGGGACTTGGTCGGCAACGGCGACGTCCCAGCGGCTCATGAAGAGCGAAGCGACCGACTGGATGTTTGGCGAAAGGCCGTCGGCGACGCGGCGCTCAAGGCCGGTGTAGTAGGCATCGGCTGCGGCCAGTGCGTGGGCGCTGTTGAAGAGCAGCGTCACATTGACCGGGATTCCGGCGTGGATCGCCGCGCTGATCGCTGGCAGCCCCTCCGGCGTGCCCGGGATCTTGATGAAGACGTTCGAGCGATCAACCTTCGCGTGGAGCTCTTTTGCCTGGGCGACGGTGGCGTCGGTGTCGTAGGCCAGCTCGGGCGATACCTCGAGCGAAACGAAACCATCGAGGTTGTCGGTCCGGGTGTGAATCTCGCCGAACAGGTCGGCGGCGCGCTGAAGGTCGGCGATCGCAGCCTCAAAGAAGACCTGCTCATCGGTCATGTCGCTGCCGTGAAAGCTGTGAACTTGCTCGTCATAGGTGTCGCCGCCGGTGATCGCCTTCTCGAAGATCGTCGGGTTTGAGGTCAACCCTGTGACGCTCAGCTCAGCGATGTACTTCGCCAGCGTGCCCTCGTCGAGCAGCGTGCGTGTGATGTTGTCGAGCCAGAGGCTTTGGCCCGCTTCGTGGAGGGCTTGTGTCGCTTTCATTGCTTATTACTCCTTAGGCCGCTAGGCGGTCACTTGACTGGATCGTGGATGTGCGGGGGAATCCAGCCGGAGGCAGGCGCCAGGCGATCTGCTTCCTTCGGGCCCCACGAACCACGCTTGTATGGGTAGATAGGCGTTGCGTTGCCGAGGATCGGATCAACGATCCGCCAGGCCTCATCAATTGTTCCCTGGGTGGCAAAAAGGTCGTGATCGCCATCGAGCGCCGCCGAAAGCAGCCGCTGATAGGGCGGGATCTGATGCGCGTCTTGGCGTACCGCCGCCAGTTCGATGTCTTCGACCTCGAAGGTGTCAACGGTCGGTTTGCGCGACTGAACCTCGATCGAAACAACCACCTGCGGGTTGATCTGGAAGCGCATCCTGTTGCCGCGTGGATGATCCTTCGGGAAAAGCTTCTCCGGCGGAGTCTTCAGCTCAACGACAATCTCGGTCGCGGTTACGGGCAAAGCCTTGCCGGCGCGAATCAGGATCGGCACATCGGCCCAGCGCCAAGTGTCGATGTGGAGCTTCATTGCCGTGTAGGTCTCGGTCGTTGACTTGGGATTTACGCCCTTCGTCTTGCGATAGCCCTGGTACTGGCCACGGACGATGTCCTTCGCCTTCAGCGTCCTGATCCCGCGCAGGAAGCGTGCCTTCTCTTCGCGCAGCGCAGCGTCGCCGTGGCCGCTGAATGGGTCCATTGCAACCAGCGTTAGAACCTGGAAGAGGTGGTTCTCGATCACGTCGCGAATCGTGCCGACGGCATCGTAGAAGGAGCCGCGATTGGCAACATCAAAATCCTCAGCCATCGTGATCTGAATCTGGCGAACGTAATCGCGGTTCCAGACCGGCTCAAGGAAGGCGTTGGCGAAGCGGAAGAAGAGGATGTTCTCAACCGGCGTCTTGCCGAGGAAATGGTCGATCCGGAAGATCCGATCCTCAGGGAAGACACTGTGCAGCTCAGCGTTGAGCTTCTCGGCCGAAGCAAGGTCGTGGCCGAACGGCTTCTCAACGACGACTCGGCCCTGCTCAGCGAGACCAACGTCGCCTAGATGGCCGACGACCGGGCCGAACAACGACGGTGGAATCGCTAGGTAGTGAACCGGCCGCTTGCAGCCTTTCAGTGCTCCCTGCAGCTCAACGAAGGTGTTGTGGTCGGCGTAATCGCCACCGGCGTAACGCATTAGCGAGCTGAGCTTCTTGAAGGCAGCCTTGTTGAGTCCGTCGGAGCTGGCTTCGAGGCTCGCTTTGGCGCGGGCGCGGAGCTGATCAACATGCCCGCCCTCACGGGCGACGCCGACAACCGGCACGTCGAGCTCGCCGTCGATAACCATCCGCTGAAGTGCGGGGAAGATCTGCTTGAACGCTAGGTCGCCGGTCGCCCCGAAGACGACCAGCGCGTCACCCCGCTTTGGCTTAGCCACTATTTACTCCCTGCGGGCTTCTCGTCGTGGCCACCGAACTCGTTACGCATTGCCGACAGCAGGCGGTCTGCATAATCGGCTTCGCCGCGGCTCGTGAAGCGTTCGTAGAGCGCCGTCGTCAGGACCGGCGCCGGCGTGCCGGTGTCGATCGCTGCCAAGGCGGTCCAACGACCCTCGCCGGAGTCGGAGACGCGGCCAGCAAAGCCGCTGAGGTCGTGGTCGGCGGCGAGCGCATCGGCGATTAGGTCGAGCAGCCAGCTGCGAATCACGGTGCCGCGGCGCCAAACTTCAGCGATGTCCGGCAGGTTGAGGTCGTACTGGTAGTTCTCCGGGTTACGCAGCGGAGTCGTCTCAGCATCAACCTCTTGCGTGCCGCTACCAACGTTGGCGTGCTTGAGAATGTTGAGGCCCTCGGCGTAAGCGGCCATTAGGCCGTACTCAATGCCGTTATGGACCATCTTCGTGAAGTGACCTGCGCCCGAAGGGCCGCAGTGCAGCCAGCCCTCTTCGGCCGGAGTTGGGTCACCGGTGCGGCCTGGGGTGCGCGGCGCTGAATCAACGCCCGGAGCGAGCGACTGCAGTACCGGAGCGATCATCGCGATCGCGTCATCGGTGCCGCCGGCCATCAGGCCGTAGCCCTCGGTCAGTCCCCATACACCGCCGCTGACGCCGCAGTCGACGTAGTGGAGGCCCTTCTCTTTGAGCTCAGCGGCGCGACGGCGGTCGTCGATGTAATAGCTGTTGCCACCATCGATTACGAGGTCGCCCGATTCGAGCGCGTCGACGGCTTCCTTCAGCACTGGATCAACGATGCCAGCTGGAACCATCAGCCAGATAGCGCGCGGGGCGCTCAGCTTCGAGGCCATGTCGGCGGCCGATTCGGCGCCGGTGGCGCCCTTCGCGACGAGCGCGTCAACGGCGTCCTTGTTGGGATCAAAAACGACGCAGTCATGTCCGTCGAGCATCAGTCGCTCGACCATGTTGGCACCCATCCGGCCGAGGCCGATCATTCCAATCTGCATTAGCTATCTCCTTCGAGGTTGGCATCTAGTCCTTCAAATTCAAGTAGTTCGACCTTGGCGCGGCGGCGCAGGTGGCGCGGCTCATCGCTTACCTGCGCCTGGGCAAAAGTGCGGACGAGTTCGCGCGCGACCTCGCTGCCGATCACGCGGCCGCCAATGCAAAGCACATTTACGGCGTCGTGCTCGACGGCTTGGTGAGCGGTGTAGGTGTCGTGGATCGTCTGCGCGCGAATCCCTGGCAGCTTCGAGGCCGCGACAGCGATACCGGCGCCCGAGCCGCAGGCGAGGATGCCGCGCTCTGCGTCGCCGGAGTCAATTACCTTGCCCATCTCTAGAGCCATATCGGGGTAGTCATCGCACTGGCCGAGGTCGATTACCTCGTGGCCGAGCTCAATCAGCGTCGAGGTAGCGACGTCATGGAGCGGTGCTCCGGCGTGGTCAACTCCAACGGCAAAGATCATTGGATGCGAGCCTAAAGGGTTTTTTTCAATCGTGCTGAGCCATTGTGTTAAGGCCGCTCTCTGTAACCTCAGCAAGCGATGATCGCCGACTGGTGGCAACGATCCCCTCGGCTCAGCAGCCGCGAATTAATCTTGGTGGCGCTAACCGCGGCACTGGTGGCTGTGGTCCAGTTCTGGCCACTGATCCTGAACCTTGGCAGCGAGATTCCGCTCGACCTTGGAGACCCGCTGCCGCAGGCTTGGCAGGTCGCCTGGGACGGCCACGCGCTGCTGACCCAGCCGCTCAGCTTCTTCCAGAGCAACCAGTTCTGGCCACTGCACGACACGCTTGCTTTCTCCGACGCGCTAATTGGCTACACACCGGCGGGAATGATCGGTTCCGGCCCCGGGGCGGCAGTTGCCCGCTACGACCTGCTCTTCCTCTTCGCCTTCGCGCTCTGCTTCTTCGGCGCCTACCTACTGGCGCGCGAGCTTGGCGCGCCACCTTGGGCGGCGCTGGTCGCCGGCGCGGCCTTTGCCTTCGCACCCTGGCGGCTGGAACAGGGAGGCCACCTGCACGTGATCTCCAGCGGCGGCATCCCAATCGCTCTCGCCTTGCTGCTGCGCGGCTACAGGCGCCAATCGGCTGGCCTGATTTTCGGTGGCTGGGCGGTGGCCACTTGGCAGCTATCGCTCGGCTTCTCGCTCGGACTACCGCTCGTTTATTTGCTGGCGCTACTGGCGTTGATCTCCGCCGTGCTCTGGTGGCGAGCCGGGAAGCCTGCGCCCGCGCGGCGGGTTGTGGTTGCGACGCTCACCGGCGGCCTGCTGCTGGCCGCGACCGCCTTCTTCCTCTCGCGCCCCTACCTGCGCGTGCTCGATGCGTACCCCGAAGCCGAACGCTCGGCAAACCTCGTTAGTTACTACTCGCCGCCGCTGAAAGCCTTCATCGCCGCGCCGGAGACAAACCTGATCTGGGGTTCTGTGACGGCGCCTGTCCGCGCTGGAATGGACGCCGTCGCCGAGAAAACACTCTTCCCCGGGCTGGCGATCCTGCTGCTTGCGCTCGCCGGTCTCGGTTGGCGTGGCTACCCGCGTGGTCTGCGGACCGGCCTCGGCGTCGCTGCGCTCTGCTGCGCACTGCTCTCGCTCGGCTTTGCCGCCGATGGAATCGGCAGCTGGCTCCCCTACCGCTGGCTCTTCGAGGTGCTCCCAGGCTGGCAAGGGATCCGCGTGCCAGGCAGGCTCGAGACATTGACCTCGCTGCTTTTGGCGCTGCTTGCCGCCGCTGGAGCAGCACGGGTCGCGGCAACGGTGAAGGCGCGCTCACGAAACGAGCGCTTCGCTGTCGCCAGCGCCGCGCTGCTGACGCTGATCGTTCTTGCCGAAGGCAGCGGGCTCGTCTACCCCCACCCGCGCGTGCCAACTGCGCCAGCGTCGCTAGCTGGCCTGCGCCAGCCGCTGCTCGAACTGCCCGCTGAAGCTACCGACAACCGCCGCTACCTGCTCTGGTCAACCGACGGTTTCCCGAAGCTGCTCAACGGCCGCACCGGCTTTCAGCCGCGATACTTCGCGCGCACGCTTGCTGCGGTCGACGGCCTAAGCAGCGTCCAATCGCTCGAAGCGCTGCGCTCGCGCGGCGTGGCGACGATCGTGATCAACGGCCTGCTCCCGGGCGGCGCGCAACTGACCGCATCGGCCGAGCGCCTACTCCCTGTCCTAGGCGTCGGCAGCGAGCGCCGCGGCCCCTTGCTGATCCTGCGGCTGCCCCCGATCGGCGCTAAGCCGCTCGGCCCGCCGCGCTAGCAGCAGCCCAATCAAGGCCACGGCCAGGGCAATGACCACGACCGAGACGGGCAGCCCACCGTGGTTCGATGCGTCGGGATTGTTGCCGTAGGCGGCGCGCTCGCCGAGCAGGCGTGAGAGCGCGAGAGCTAGCAGCGCCCAAGCGCCGAGTGCCCACAGCGCTAGGCGCGTGTCGGCGCGCACGGCGAGCGCACCGGTGGCACGCGCGCCGAGCCAGATCGCGGCCGCAAAGAGCGCCAGCACCGGGATGATTGTCGGCCAGCCATCGCCGAGCCCAAAGACGGTCAGGATCGTGTGCTGGAAGGTGTTGTCTAGCGCCCGCTCCTGCCACTGGAAGAGGTTGCCAGCCCCAACTAGTGGATAAGTCAGCAGTGCCGTCGCCATCACGACAAAGCCGCAGGCCGACAGCACCAGCGTCGTCGCCGGGATCCGCCGCCAAGCCTCGGCGAAGCCGAGCGCGATAAACGGCAGCGTTGGGATTAGGAAGCGCGGCCCCGGCGTCCCGCCGCCGAACGGCAGCCAGTAGCCGGTGTCGTAGATAAAGAAGAGCGCGACGATCGCGATGATCAAGTTTGCCTCGGCGCGCTTGCCGTTGCTCCGCATCAGCCAGACGCCGTAGAGCCCTGCGATGACTACCGGAGTGATCGTGATGATTCCACGCGGCGCCAACAGCAGTTCGAGCGCGGCCTGCGGATCGGGTACGCCGATGCCGAAGAAGCCACCGGAGTTCAGCCCCAGCGTGGCGTGGCCGCTGAAACCTTGAACATCAACCGCGTTGCTGTAGGAGTTTGTCGACGGTGAGCCGAAAGCCCACTGGTTGTAGGCGAGGATCGGCGCGACACCGATGACGACTCCGGCGGCGTAGGCAGCGCCGCGGGCCAGTTTCGGCCACAGCCCAGCGCCAGGCAGATCGCCACGCAGCATCGCGTAAACGCCGATCGCCGCGCCGGCCAGCGCGATTGGGTATTCAACCGTGACCGCCAGCCCTGCCAGTACGCCGGCTAGCCCGACCAGCGCCAGCCGCGGCGGCCCGCGTCGCTCGCGCATCAGCAGAGCGAAGGCGGCGAATATCACTAGCGAGGCGAGCATGTGACCAAAGAACTGGCTCGCAAATACCAGCACCATCGTCGCCATTCCGAGCGTCAGCGCGCTGACCGTTCCATAGCCTGGCCGTAGCCGCTCGGCGACTTTTCTGATCAGCAGCAGCAGGCCGAGCGCTGGCAGCACGCTGACGAGCAGGCCGATCGACCAGACGAGCGGCGCCTGGACCTCCAGCTGGCGCGTTACGGCGCGGGCCCGGGCTGAGTCATAGCCGTAGGCCGAGACGTTGAGCGCCTTGTAGGTCCAAAGTTTCGCTCCGCCGCGGCGCGCACGATCGGCCGCGCTCGTCGAAACCTGCTCAGCTCCAGCCGCCTTCAGCAGCAGATAGGCCGGGGTCGCGATCATCGGCAGCCCTGGCGCCTTGACCGAGAAGAAGTGGCCATTGATCCACGACTTGTCGCGCGTCTCCCAGTGGTACTTGTCGATCTGAGCGGTGCCGTCGCCGAGCGCCTTGACGAAAGCGAAGTAGGAGGTCTGGGCCCAGCCGAGCGACTGCATCACAAACGCCCAGCCGAGCGCGAGAACGCAGATCGCCGCGATTCCGCTGCGTCCACGCGAGCGCGCGCGAGCATCTAGCTGTGGGCTGTTGGCGATGCTCATCGCCCGCAGACAATACGCCTGCCATCCGCGAGAAGCCTCGGCGGCATGCCGTCGCAGCGCCAAAAAGATCGCGATCAGCAAAGATGCGCCGATGGCACTCTTTAAAGAAGGCGAAGCAGTTTGGGTCCAGCAGCCTGACGGAACCGAGCGGGCTGGGGTTTTTGTCGGCGACGGCGAGAACGCAACTTGGTTCGGCGGCGCGCCGCTGGCTTATGTCGTCTACCCAGACACGAAGGACGGCGAAGAGGTCAACTTGGCACGCGTAACTGCGCGTGATGAGAACGAAGACCGCGGTTAACGCGCGTCGCTCACCACTCAATTCCGATCAGAGCCGGTTCGGGGCGAAGCTGAACCGCAAAGAGCTCGTCCACGCGCGCGGCAATCTCGTGCGCGAAGGCGATCAACTCAGCCGCGCTCGCATCGCCTCGGTTCGTCAGCGCAAGCGTGTGTTTGGAGGAGAGCGCAACCTGGCCGCGTTGCTCTCCCCGGCTGAAGCCAGCCTGCTCAATTAGCCAAGCCGCCGAACTCTTGACCATGCCTCCGGCGGCATCGAACCGCGGAGCCGCCGCTTCGTCGCCGCAGTGCTCTCTAACGCGCTGCCCAAGCTGCTCAAACTCGGCCGCCGTCAGGATTGGGTTCGTAAAGAACGAGCCGGCGCTCCAAGTGTCGTGGTCGCGCTCGTCGAGCACCATCCCCTTCGCGCCGCGCAGCTCAAGCACAGCACTTCGCGCGGCCTCCGCTTCGGCCCGTTCGCCAAGCTCGACGTCGAGCTTCTTGGCAAGCTCGCTGTAACCAATTGGAGCGCTGAGGGGCGAGCGCTCGAGCAGGAAGCGGACGCCGAGCACAACCAAGTCCTTGTTCCCCTTCAGCGCGCTGGTGCGGTAACCGAAACCACACTGCTCTGGAGTCAACTCTTCGACCTGCTCGGTGGCTCGGTTATAGACGCGCACAGCTTCGATCGTCGTCGCGACCTCTTGGCCGTAGGCGCCGACGTTCTGGATCGGCGTCGCGCCAACCAGCCCGGGGATCCCCGCCAAGCACTCAACGCCGCTTAACCCAGCCTCAACCAACGCATCAACTAGCAGCGCCCAGTCGTCGCCGGCGCTGGCATCGATCGCGAACGAATCATCATCGCGCTGCTGGTGCTCGGCTCCCTCATAGGCAAGGTGCAAGGCAGTGCCATCGAAGCCGTCGTCGGCGATCACAACGTTGCTGCCGCCGCCAAGCACGAAGAACTTTTCGCCGTCCTGATCGAGCTGCTTGATCGCAGCTACGCACTCGTCCTCGCTGTCAACTGTCCAGAGCTGTTTCGCAGCGCCGCCGATCCGCAGCGTCGTCAGCGGCGCGAGCGGAGCGTTCTTGATGATCGGGTCCACGCCGATCAGGTTAGTCGCGCGTGGGCGGAATCGCCTAAGCGGCAGGCAGCGCCGGCGATGTCATGCCAGCTTCTTCGCAGGCATCGCTCAGCAGCGCGGCAAGCCTTGGCTGCTCACGAACGGCGCGCGGCGAGCGCGGCCGGCCGGTCTTTGTGTCAACGAGGTTGTATGTCTCATCAGGGTCGCTGCGCAGGTCGTAGAGCTCGTACTCAGGCCCCTCGACTCCGTTTGGATCGAGGTAGACGGCGTACTTCCAGCGCTCGTCGCGGACGCAGCGGACGCGGTTCGGCTGGCCGGAACCGTTCTGCATCGCAGTGCCCGACTGGTGGTCGTCGTAGGTGAAAAGAATGTGGTCGCGAACTTCCTTTGCGCCGGAAGCGCTGTCAACGATTGGTCCAAAATCGACGCCGCACTTCTCAAGCCGTTTCGCGGTCGGCTTAGCGAAGTTGGCGAGAACAGGGCTGAGGTCGCGCCCGTCGAGCTGGCTCTTGGTTTTGGCGCCGCCGATCGCGAGAAAGGTCGGGACGAGATCGATCAGCGAAGCGAGCGTGTCGGTCGCGGCCGGCTTCGGGAAGCAAACGGGGTTAGAGAAGACGAGCGGCACGCGGATCGTCTCCTCATAGGCGTTGAAGATCTTCTGACGCGCGCCGCCATGCGAGAGCCCCATGTCGCCGTGGTCTGAGGTGCGGGCGATCACGGTGCGGGAGCGCAGCGACTTTGGGTCGTCAACGTCGCCGAGCGCCGTCAACAAGCGGCCAACCTGGCGGTCGACAACGCGCTGCAGGTGGGCGTAGAAATTGACGTAGTCGCGCTCTTGGTCGCGGTTCACGAGCGGGCCGAGGTAGGCCGCCATCCCAACCAGCGCCATCGAATGGACGCCCGGCTTGTTGGCGAGCGATTCGTCGATCGTCGGCGGCAATGGGATGTCGAGATCGGCAAATTCCTCGCGCCGGTAACCACCGACGCGGAAGCTCGACGGATAAGCGAGCACATCGTGCGGGTTAATCAACGAGACGACGAGGCAGAACGGCTCAGGCAGATTCTCCTGCGCGAGGAAGCGTTCGACCTGATCCATGTAAACCTTGTCCCAGCCACCGTTGGCCGGGCCGCCATCGCCGCCGCCGAAAGTCTCCGGGAAGGTGTCGCCGCCAGCGTCCGGCGGCTCCCAGCCGGCAAACCCATAGTCGCGCTCGATCCGCTCGCCATCGGCGCTCGTCCAGTTCGTTCCGTTGACCGGCTTAGTCAGGTGCCACTTCCCACGAAGGGCGACGTGGTAGCCGTGGCTGCCAAGCATCGTCGCGAGTGTCTCGATCCCCGCTGGAAGCTCCGGTTCGCTGCCGGATTTCGGCCCAACCCGCAGCATCGAGCGGACCAGGCTCTTGAACATTCGCTTGAAGCGGACCGCGCCGCTCTTGACGGCGTTCGCTGCCAATGGAAGTGACGCACCGGCGTTCTCCAAATCGGGCCAGATTTGACCTTCAACGAGCGTCAGCGTGACGCCGTGACGCGAGGGGTAGGTGCCGGTCAGGAATGAGGCCCTGCTCGGCGAGCACATCGCCGTCGCAGTGAAGGCGCGCGTGAAGTCAACGCCGGTTGCGCGTAGCGCTGCATCGTTCGGCGTCAGCGCGTCGAGCCACTCCTGATCGTCGGGCCAGTGCTGCACGGCGCGCTGCTGATCGGTGATCAGCAGGATCAAGTTTGGCGGGCGCTCGGTCGTTGACATCGGGGCTAACGGTATCGCTTAGACGAGGACGCTAAGACCCTGCAGCAACAGCAGCAAAGCGATCAGCGAGAAGAGGCAAGCGAGCACCAGTCGCCCGTGACGCTCAAGCCACTGGCGCCAGCGATGGAGCGTCGGCACGGCGCGCTCGCCGAACGCTGCCGCGACAGCGATCGGGATGATGATCAGCAGCGAGGAGACAAGGACGAAGAAGATCACGGCAACGATCTGCTGCCCGAGCGAGAACGAGGCGTCATCAATTAGCGCCCCAGCCTGGAGCGCCGAGAGCACGTCCTTGACGGCAACGATCACCAGCCCGACTCCGAGTGCAAAAGCCCGTGCTGGCGTGACAGTGTGGAGGAACTTCGTCCACGGCTCAATCCGCTGCGGCTCGCCCTTCCGCGGCCGCCGCCGCCACTCATGGATCGCCAATGCAATCAGCCCCACTGCGACAACAACGAAGACCACGGCGACCGTTTTCGACGGGGTTGTGCTGACCGAGTCGGCGCCGGAGAGGATCGCCCCCGTGACGAGCACGGTCAGGATGCAGATCCAACCTGCAAGAAAGGCGAGCGGGTTGGCCCGCTCACGGTCGGTCAGCAGCATCATGATCACGGCCAGGATCGGTACCGGACTGATCGCAATCACTACCGCAAGGGGCAGCAACTCTGTGATTGTGCTTTTCATCGCTCGCGGACTCTGACGGCTTGACCGAAGGTCAGGAGAGCGACCCGGTGTCGTTCCAGTGCTTCAGCGCCGGACGGCCGTGTTCGTGGCCAAGGACGCAGATCGCCGCCGTTCCGAGCAGCAGAACCGAAGCCTCATGCGCCGCCAGCCCCGCCCAGCGGGCGCCGACGACTCGCAGCACGTGACCGTGAGCGACAAAGAGCCAGCTTCCACCAGCTTCGCGCGCACGCTCGATCAGCGGATCGACGCGATCGCCTACGTCGCTGGCGCTCTCGCCGCCTGGGCAGCCGTCGGAGAAGAGCCACCAGTCGGGGCGGCTCTGCTGAATCTCAACCGTTGTAATTCCTTCGTACTCGCCGTAGTTCCATTCCGTCAGCTCGTCGGTCGTCTGCGCGCCGGCGCCGTAGCCGGCCAGTTCGCAGGTGTCGCGGGCGCGTTTTAGTGGGCTCGTGAGGACGTGGTCAAACTCCATCCCAGTGAGCCGCTTGCCTGCCTCGCGCGCCTCATTGCGGCCGTTCTCTGTCAGCTCAATGTCGCTCAGTCCGGTGTGGCGCCCGTTAAGCGACCACTCGGTTTCACCGTGGCGCAGCAGGACAACTGTGGCTTCGTTGGTCGGCACAGCGCAGATCCTACGGCCTGCGGCCCCTAAGATCGCTCTCCGTGTCTGCAGCGAACCCAAATCCCCAATCAGCGAGCGGCCTGCTCGCTAGGGCTCACCACGCCGACGCGTCGCTCTACGCATCGATTGCCGCCAGCTCAACGCCCTCGCTCGACGGCCCGCTGGCACTGGTTTCTGATGCCGCAAACCTCTCTAAGCCTTGGGCCGCCAGCGCCGCATTACTCTCGCTCTTTGGCGGCCGGCGCGGGCGCCGGGCTGCGCTCTACGGGATCGCTTCGATCACCGTCAGCTCGGCAATCGTGAACGTCTTAATGAAGCCTCTCAGCCGTCGCCGTCGGCCCGATCGAGTTGCGATCGGAGTGATCGAAGAGCGGCACGTTTCGATGCCCAGCTCAACATCGTTCCCTTCGGGCCATTCAGCATCGGCCTTCGCCTTCGCTGCGGGAGTTGGCCACGTGATGCCGGCGGCCGGCGCGCTGCTAGCGATCCCTGCCGCCGCCGTCGCCTACTCGCGGATCCACACCGGCGTTCACTACCCAGGCGACGTGCTCGCCGGCAGTCTCACAGGACTGATGCTGGCGAAGCTGACCAGCGCCGTGCTCGACCGTCGCCTCGGTTAAGCGAACTACTCGGCGTAGCGGCTTAGCTCGCGCCGCGCGATCACCATCTTGTGAACCTCATCGGGTCCGTCGGCGATCCGTAGCGTGCGCGCGCCCGCGTACATCGCGGCCAGCGGGAAGTCATCGCTGACGCCAGCGCCGCCATGAATCTGAATCGCACGGTCAATCACGTCGCAGGTCATCCTCGGCACAACGACCTTGATCGAGGAGATCGCGTTGCGCGCGGCCTTGTTGCCGGCGACGTCCATCTGCCAAGCGGCGTCCATCGTCAGCAGCCGTGCTTGGTCGATCGCGAGCCGGCTCTCGGCGATCCAATCTTGGATGACGCCCTGTTCGGCCAGCGTCTTGCGGAAAGCCTCTCGCGAAAGCGCGCGGCGACAGGCCATCTCGAGCGCCCGCTCGGCCATCCCGATCAGCCGCATGCAGTGATGGATCCGCCCCGGCCCGAGCCGCGCCTGGGCGATCATGAAGCCGCCGCCCTCAGGCCCGAGCAGATTCGAAGTTGGAACGCGGACATCCTCGAACAGCAGCTCGGAGTGCGTTTCGCGGTCGAGGTAGCCAAAGACCGTGAGGTTGCGCACGTGAGTGATGCCTGGCGTGTCGAGCGGCACTATGACCATGCTCTGCTGCGCGTGCGCGCGGGCCTCGGGGTCGGTCTTCCCCATCACAATTGAGAACTTGCATTGCTCGCGGCCTGCTCCTGAGCTCCACCACTTGCGTCCGTTGATCACGTACTCATCGCCGTCACGGACAATTGACGTTTCAACGTTCGTCGCATCAGAGGAGGCGACGTCGGGCTCGGTCATCGAGAAGCAGGAGCGAATCTCACCTTCGAGCAGCGGCCGCAGCCACTGCTGCTGCTGCTCCGGCGTACCGAACTCGGTCAAGAGCTCCATGTTGCCGGTGTCTGGAGCTGCGCAGTTCATCGCCTCCGGCGCCAGCGCCATCGAACGGCCGGAGATCTCAGCCAGCGGCGCGTAATCGAGGTTCGAGAGGCCCTCGGTCCATTCCGTCTTGTGTGGCAGGAAGAGGTTCCACAGCCCACGCCCGCGAGCCTCGACCTTTAGATCTTCAATGATCTGCGGGTGGTGCTCAGGGTCCCCGGCCTCCTCCATCTGCTGCTCGAAGACGGGCTCAGCCGGGTAGATGCACTCGTCCATGAAAAGCAGCAGCTTCTCCTGAAGCTCCTTGCCTTCGGGGCTCGCCTCTAACTGCATCAGGCGCCGCCAGCTGTTGCCAGCGAAGCGGCGGTTAGCTCTGTTACGCGGGCGCGCTGCGTGCCGGTGCCACCAAGCATCGCGGCATCAAGCTGAGCCCGCTTGAAGAACCAGTGAACGTCGGCCTCCCAGGTGAAGCCGATGCCGCCGTGCACCTGGATCGACGAAGCTGTCACCGACAGAGCGGCCTCCGATGCAGCCGCCTTGGCGATCGATGCCGCGAACGCTAGCTGCGACTCGTCTGCATCGGCTGCCCAACCACCGAAGTAGGTCGCTGAACGGGCGCCCTCGGTGTCAAAGAGCATCTGTGCGCAGCGGTGCGAGATCGCTTGGAATGCGCCGATCGGCGTGTCGAACTGCTTGCGCTCCTTGGCGTACTCGATCGCCATCTCCTGAGTCCGCTGCGCAATGCCAACCATCTCAGCTGAGAGCGCAACCTCGGCGCGGGCCAAAGCGCCGGCAACGTCGCCGGGCAGCTCTTCGCCGCCGCTCGCGCTCACGCGGGCGTAGCGGCGAGTTGGATCGATCGTCGGGACAGTCTCGACCTCCGCATCCCCACGAGCGATCAGAGTTGCCTCGTCGCCCTCGATCAAAACGATTACTGCTGCGCCGTCGGCGTCAGGCACAACCTCAGCGGTACCGCCGCTGGCGAATGCGACCGTCGCCGTCGCCTCACCGGAAGCGATCCCCGGAAGCCACTTGGCGCGCTGCTCGTCGCTGCCGGCGTGCTCGATCATCAAACCGCCGAGCGCGTTCGCGAGGAACGGCGAGGCGGCGAGCGCGTAGCCGAGCTCCTCGCAGAGGATCATCAGCTCAACGACGCCGAGGCCGGCGCCGCCGTACTGCTCGTCAATTGCGATCCCTGTCCAACCGAGCTCGCGCAGCTCGGTGAAGAGCGACTCGTCGTATGCGTCGCCTTCGGCCGCTTCGCGGACCTGTTCAACACCTGAGCGCTTCGCCAGCAGCTCGCGCGCAGTGCGCTTGATCTCGTGCTGGTCTTCTGTGAAGTCGAAATTCATCTCTAATCCCCTACTTCTTCCTCGGAAGGCCGAGCACACGCTCAGCGATGATGTTTTTGAGTACCTCTGTCGTGCCGCCCTCGATTGAGTTGCCTCGTGAGCGCAGCATCGCGCGGCCCCAGCTTGAGCCGCCGGTCAAGGCCTGCGGCCCGAGCGCCTTGGTTGCGAACTGCATCAGCTCCTGGTTGCCCTGCGACCACATCCACTTCGTCAGCGACCCCTCAGGGCCAGGCTGGCCGTACTTCATCGTTGCCGTCAGGCCGCGGTAGGCCGTGAGGCGCAGAATCTCGCACTTGATGTGCAGCGCGCCGAGTTCATCGGCGATCATCGGATCGTCGAGCTTGCCGCTGGCGGCCAGCTCCTCGGTCAGTTCATCGAGCGCGACCTTCATCCCGACCTGCAGCCCGAATGCGAGGCCGGCGCGCTCGTTCATCAACGTCGTCAAGGCGACCGTCCAACCGTTGCCTTCGCCGCCGAGCACGTTGGCGGCGGGGACCCGTGCGTTCTCGAGGAAGAGCTCGTTGAACTCAGGGTCGCCGGTGATCTGGCGCAGCGGCCGAACCTCGACCCCTTCCTGCTCCATATCGAGGATGAAATAGGTCAGGCCTTTGTGCTTGGGCGCGTCGAAGTCGGTTCGCGCAACGAGCATGCACCATTTTGAGTACTGGGCGCCGCTGGTCCAAACCTTCTGGCCGGTGATCAGCCAATCGTCGCCGTCACGAACAGCCTTTGACTTCAGCGAAGCAAGGTCGGAGCCAGCCTCAGGCTCGGAGAAGCCTTGGCACCAAATCTCGTCGCCCGACATGATCGGGTCGAGGTAGCGCTGCTTCTGCTCCTCGTCGCCCCAGATCATCAGCGTTGGGCCAGCCAGCAGCAGGCCAAGCACGTTGGCTGGGAACGGCGCGCGGGCGCGGGCCAGCTCCTCGTTGAAGATCGCTGCCTCTACCAGCGTCGCGTCGCGCCCGCCGAACTCGGTTGGCCAGTGGACTGCGGCCCAGCCGGCTTCGTAAAGCTGGCGCTGCCAGTCGCGGCGGAAGGCGTAGCCCTCGTCTTCTCCGGCCGGTTCTTCACCGGGATGATTTGCCTTGATCCAAGCGCGCAGTTCGTCGCGGAACGCGCTCTCAGACTCGTTGAATGTCAGGTCCATCAGGCTCCAATCGAGGTCGCTGACGCTGACCTTACCGAACGGTCAGTTAGGTCGCGGCGCGCCCAAAGCCGAAGCTCAAGCAGTCGCTAAGGACTGCTCACGGATCAGATCTGCGGCGCGCTCGGCGACCATGATCGTCGGCGCGTTGGTGTTGCCGCCAGGGATCAGCGGCATGATCGAAGCGTCAACAACGCGCAAGCCGTCAATTCCGTGCACGCGCGTCTGCGGGTCAACGACCGCGCCTGCGTCACTTCCCATCCGGCAGGTCCCGACCGGGTGGTAGATCGTCTCAACGCGGCGACGCAGGTCGGCGGCAATGTCGTCGTCATCGGTGACCGGGGCGCCAGGGAACAGCTCGGCGCCGCAAAGCTCCTTCAGCGGCCCGCTTGACGCAATCTCGCGGGCGATCTTTACGCCAGCAACCATCGACGCGACGTCTTCTGGCTCGACCAGCATGTTGGTCAAAATTCGTGGTGGCGCTGCTGGATCGGCGGAACGCAACTTGACGTGGCCACGGCTCTTTGGCGAAACCAGAACCGGCGCAATCGTCAAGGCGTGACCGTCATAGGTCGTGGCGCCGTGGTCGACAAAGTAGCCCGGGGCAAAGTGGAACTGGAGGTCCGGCGCGGGCAGCCCAGGGCGGCTGCGAACAAAAGCGAACGCTTCGGCGACGCTCGATGAGAGCGGGCCGCTGCGGCGCAGCAGCCACTCCAGCAACGCCTTCGGCTTCTCGGCGTCGGCCAGCGAGCCGCCGCCAGGGAGATCCCAAGTGCAGACCAGCGAAGGATGGTCGTGGAGATTGCCGCCGACTCCCGGCAGGTCATGACGGAGCTCAACGCCAACCTCGGCAAGGTGGTCGGCTGGACCGATCCCAGAGACCATCAGGATCTGCGGCGAGCCGATCGCACCAGCGGCGAGGATCACGTCACGCGATGCGGTGACCATCTGCTCACGGCCACGGCCGTCGAGGTAGCTAACTCCGACTGCGCGCTTCCCTTCCAGCTCAACGCGCTGAACGGTCGCGCCTGTGATCACTTCCAAGTTCTCGCGATCTTTGACCGGCTTCAGATAGCCGTCGGCGGTGCTCCAACGGCGCCCGCCACGCTGCGTCACCTGCACCTCGGCAACGCCGTCCTGCTCAGGGCCGTTGTAGTCGTCGATGAAGGGGATTCCGGTTGCCTCGG
>Ga0194051_1000745_pt1 | contig 18174 bp, 13 predicted proteins | sample SepL2320m_MetaG_FD_161275 | JGI IMG/M metagenome (GOLD analysis project Ga0194051, IMG submission 161275) | Anoxic zone freshwater microbial communities from boreal shield lake in IISD Experimental Lakes Area, Ontario, Canada - Sep2016-L239-20m | ecosystem: Environmental > Aquatic > Freshwater >... | reverse complement strand
ATCACGATCGACGAGGCGAGGCTCGGCCGAGCGCCGCTGCTACACAGGATGAAATCGCTGGCGAATGACGCTCGGCGGAAGATCCGCCTACGCCAGTCGGCATGCGACAGGCCGCGGCCGAGCGTCGCGTCCCGGCAGATGAGTTGTCGCTGCTGCCCGGCTCCCTCTGCGCAGCTGCGTTCGAGGCCACTGGGGGGCAGCTGCGCACCCAGTCCCGTCCGCAGGAGCCAGAGGAGTATTGGTGACGATCTTGATCGCTCGGTCGCCCGGATGCTGTCGCGCCCACCTGCACGTCATTCTCGGGTCAGTCAGCACTCACGTCAGCCTCGACGGCGGCAGCACCCGAGCTCCGAGCCCGCGTCGAGTGCGGATTGGTTCGGGCGTGTTGCCCGGGTCAGGGGCGCGGCCATCGCGCCATTCGTGGGGGTGCACGCGCCAGTGGGCCCGGCCGGAGCAATGACTTGCATAGTGCAAGTCATTCAGATAGATTGCGAAACGCAAGTTATCCGACCTGCCCCAATCCGACGAGGAGTCACCCACATGACGGACGAGACCGCACCGGCTTACGCCATGGTCCAGATCAAGATCAAGAACCCTGCGGAGTTCAACGAGCGCTACTCCCAGTACGTCTTCCCGATCCTGGAGCAGTTCGGCGTGCAGATGGTTGCCGGGTCACCCACGCCTACGACCAGGGAAGGCGACTTCGACGGCAACTGGGCTGCGATTCTCCGCTTCCCCAGCATGTCGGCTGCGCAGGCCTGGTACGACTCCGCGGACTACGAGCCCTTCAAGCAGCTGCGGATCAACGAGTTGACCGACTCCAACAGCATCGTCTTCCTCGAAGGGTTCCCGGTCACCGTGCCGGTGAGCTGACCGGCTGACGGCTTCGCCGGCCCAGCCGCTCGCCAGCGTGGCGTCTCACCTTGGGGCGCGGCGCTCGCGAACCTGACGCTCCCCCGGGGCAGCGCGACCGCGAGTACGCCGGTCACGCAGTCGGATCCCTCGTTCACGCCGCATCGGCTTCTCACCGCTTGGAGATAGAAGACATGACCGCACGCGTTCTGGTCACGGGTATCAGCGGCTACATCGGGCAGCACGTCGGCGCCGAGTTGCTGCGAAACGGCTACGAGGTCGTCGGGACAGTTCGCTCGGCGTCGAAGACTGCCCCCACGAGGGCGGCCATCGCAGCAGTGGCTCCGGTGGACGGGCTCAGCTTCGCCGAAGCCGACCTGCTCTCCGACCGTGGGTGGGACGAGGCCATGGCCGGGTGCACCTATGCCATCCATGTGGCGTCGCCGTTCGTCCTGGCCGAGCCGAAGGATGAGAACGAGCTGATCGCCCCCGCGGTGGAGGGCACCAGGCGCGTGGTCCGAGCCGCGCAACGGGCCGGGGTGAGGCGTCTGGTGCTCACGTCCTCGATCGTGGCCATGGTCTCCGGCAAGGACAGCGGCCGCTACGGACCGGACTCGTGGTCGGACACCGACGCCAACATCGGCGCCTACGCGAAAAGCAAGACGCTGGCCGAACGCGCCGCCTGGGACATCAACCGTGACAGCGAGATGGAGCTCGCGGTGATCAACCCCGGCGGGGTGTTCGGTCCGTCGCTGGGCGCCCAGGCCGACGGTCAGAGCGTGGCGATGATCTCGGACATGATCGGCGGGAAGATGCCGGCGATCCCCGACGTTGCCATGGGCATGGTCGATGTCCGTGACGTGGCCCGGCTGCACGTGACGGCGTTGACCGCGCCAGGCGCCACCGGACAACGGTTCATCGCATCGACCTCCGAGCCCATCGAGATGGCCTCCGTCGCCGCGATCCTCAAGCAGGCCGGCTACGCCAAGGTCCCCTCCCGCAAGGCACCCAACGTGGCAGTGAGACTGATGAGCCTGTTCGACCGTCAGGCCAAGGGAATGCTGCCCCTGCTCGGCAAGAAGATAGCCTTCGACACCACCGCGACATCCGACGTCCTTGACTGGCAGCCCACCCCGATGGAAGCCTCGTTCAAGGAGATGGCCGCGTCGCTCTCAGAGTAGAGGTGACATGAGCACGGACCCCGACCCCGAGACCCTCGACTGGCGTTCGGTGTGCCCGATCAGCTCCGGGCTCGACGTTCTCGGGGACAAATGGTCCTTGCTCATCGTCCGAGACCTGATCTCCCACGACACCCGCACCTACTCCGAGTTCCTCGAGTCGCCCGAGCACGTCTCCACCAACATCCTCGCGGCAAGGCTCAAGCTCCTCACGTCGGTCGGGATCATCGAGCGCAGCAACCCCAACGCGGCAGCGCGCAACAACGCCTACCGACTCACCGAGAGCGGCAAGGAACTACGACCGGTGCTCGAAGCCCTTGGCAAGTGGTCGCAGGTCCACCTCAAGACCTTCCACACCGACATCGTGGACATCATCTGAGGCACCCGGTGTCAGGCGCCGACGTCGAGACCATCGCGCTGGAATAGGGCGGCCGAAAACTGCCCCAGGGCTTGGGCTCGTGGGAGGCGCACGTAGTCCGCAGTTGGTCCGCAACAGGTTTCGCCGTGCACAGCTGCCTGTCGATGTGTCCAACGCGTCGTTGCAGGTGAGCGAGCGGCAGCCAACATCGTCAACGAGGACCACCGTGCGGGAGTCCTCCCGCTTCAACGTCTAGTTCCGGTCCAACGCGAGGGTGCTTGACTGCCCCGCAGTCGACGTGATCGTGCGAGTGGTGGCTATGCATCGGCCCGACGACGTTACTGCTGCACGCGTCCGTCGGAGCAGGCTCTCCAGCACCGCGAGGCCCCTCGGGAATGCGCTATGATTGTGTACATGACGACCCTTCCGCTGGCCGCGGTGCGTGCCAATCTGTCCAAGCTGGTGGAGGAGGCTGAGCGCACTCATCAGCGGGTAGAGGTCACCAAGAACGGGCGGCGCGCGGCCGTTCTGCTCAGTGCAGACGACTACGACTCGTTGATGGAGACCCTCGACATCCTCAGCGATGCTGAAGCGATGGCCGCCATCCGTGAGTCCGACGCAGACATCGCTGCCGGTCGGGTCTATCCGTTGGATGAGGTCGAGGCGGAACTGCGGTCGAAGGGGATCATCAAGTAATGGCGTTCCGGGTCGAGCTGACCCGACGCGCGCGGCGAAGCTTGTCCGAAGAACTGCCGGAGACGGTTGCCGCGGCGTGTTGGGAGTTCATCATCGGGCCGCTGGCAGCGGATCCGCACCGTGTCGGGAAGGCTTTGCGTGATGACCTGACCGGTCGATACTCGGCCCGGCGTGGCGAGTTCCGCGTGATCTACGAGATCCACGAAGAGGTGGTCGTGGTGCGGGTGATCGACGTGCGCCATCGTCGAGACGCCTATTCGTGACGCAACCCGGTGGAGTTCCGCTTGAACGTCTGACGGGCGTCTTTGCTCGGATCGCACGCCAAGAGCGCTGCCTCCGGGGCCCTGCCCACTATGGGCCGACTGCGTCCTGGTGCACCAGTTAACCGGTGCACCGATTAGCCGGCACAGTCAGGAAGAATCCATGCTTTACGTTGACCGGTCAGGCTTGCCACGGCATGTATGCCGACCACGGACGAGCCGGGTCGTGCGCGCCGCGTGAGGGAACCAGTGAAGTAGGCACACCTCTGCTCGCTCAACGACGCCCGTGGTGACAATCGCGTCAAATATGGTTCAACTTGCGAGGCTATCACGTTGGCAATAAGTTCTGTTTGTCTCGGTCCGCGCCGAAACCCGCCGTTCTTGGACACGGGGGAAATTCAATTTCGAGGCCTCCTGGAGGCACAATGTCGACCGCAATAACTTCGCTGACTAATGGGCAATATCAGACTGTCTATAACGTCTTCTCCTTCGCCCTCGCGTCCATGCTGTTCACCGCGATCTTCTTGCTCGTCTCGCAGGGTCGCGTCCTTCCTCGCTATCGCCAGGCGCTTGTCATCTCGGCCATGGTGTGCGGCATCGCGGCCTATCACTACATCCGCATCTTCAATTCCTTCAACGACGCGTACCTCCCCACCGCGATTGGTGGCTCGTATGCCTTGTCCCCGATGGGGTTCAACGAGGCTTACCGCTACGTTGACTGGTTGCTGACTGTGCCCCTCCTGCTCCTTGAGACGGTCGCGGTGTTGGCCCTCCCCAAGGCGACGCGAGCCTCCCTGCTCACCAAGTTGATCCCGGCCTCGGCGCTGATGATCGTCCTGGGCTACCCGGGTGAGATCGCCGTCGACACCGCGCCCAAGATGATCTGGGGCGCCCTTTCGACCATCCCGTTCCTGTTCATCCTCTACGTGCTGTTCGTACAACTCACGAAGTCCTTGGACCGCCAGTCACCTGAGGTCTCAGCAACTGTTGGACGCCTTCGCCTGCTCCTCATTGCGACATGGGGTGTCTACCCGATCTCGTTCCTCTTTCCGGTTTTCGGGCTTGACGGATCCGATGCCTTCGTGGGACGACAGGTCGGCTACTCGGTTGCGGACGTGCTCGCCAAGTGTCTCTATGGTTTGGTGATCTACAAGATCGCCCGCATGAAGAGCGCCGATGATGACCCGACCTTCGCTGCTGTCGAGTTCGAGGGCGAGCCGGCCAGCAAGCAGGCCTCTGCCCCTGCAGCTGTCTGACGCACTGCCCTCGCGGTGACCTAGCCACCGCATGCAGCCTCACGCTGCGGCTCCCCGGCCTGGGAGCGCAGCGTGAGGCTGCGGCCGATTCAGGGCATCTCGGAACTGATCGTGGTTGAGACATCGCCGCGGCTGCTCGTCCCGGTACTAACGACTAGCGACCCTGGCAGGTCGGTGGGCTCCGGATCCAGTGCTAGCCGCCCAAACTCGGCAAGCTTGCGTGTGAACGTTCCCTGTACGGTCAGTTCCGCGGCGACGTCTTGTTGGCTGACGCGCTCACGCGAGTTATCGACGCCAGCGAGCCAGGTCCGGAGTTACGAGCGATCGTCGTGGTTGCCCCGACCGAACGCGGTCGGGCGTTACACGCGCGTTTCTGCTTCATCATGGAGTTCGGCCGCAAACGTCTGATGCCAGACGTGCGCCACAACAGTGAGGAGTAGGTCGTGGCACAACAGATCAAAGGTCCGCAGTCGTACTTCCCTTCTATCGAGAAGAAATACGGGCAGCCCATCTCGTACTGGATGGCGCAGCTCGACACGATTAAGGACGCGAGACACATGGAGCAGGTCACGTTCCTGAAGGAGCAACACGGCATGGGACACGGTCACGCGAACGCGGTTGTCGCCGTGTACCGCGCCGAGCAGCGGCCCTGATACCAGCGAGTACGTCGGCGCGATTGTGGCAAGGGGAGTAGCGCTAGACACGCTTTCGCAGATCCCGGGTACGTTAGCGATGTGCTGACGCCTTATCTCTCGTTACTCCGGCGTCCCGGCACGTTCCGCTTCAGTTCGGCCGGGTTCATCCAACGCCTCCCGTTGTCGATGCTGGGGCTCGGGGTGGTGCTGTTCCTCACGCTACGAGGTGAGCCCTACGCCGTCGCAGGCACCATCGCAGCGGTAGGTGCGGTCACGAACGCGTGTGTCGGCCCGTTCGTGTCCCGATACATCGATCGTTTGACCCAGCATCGGGTGCTCCCAGTCGTTGTGGTGATCGCGCTCGCGTTCCAGATCACCTTTCTCGTCCTGGTGCTTTCGGGTGCGCCGGTGTGGACCTGGTTCGTCTCGTTTGCGCTGGGCGAGGCGTTCGTCCCCAATGTGGGCTCACTGATCAGGGCGCGGTGGGCGTTCGTGCTCTCCGATGCCGATGACGTGCGCACCGCGTTCGCGTTCGAGTCGGTCGTCGACGAGTTCGTGTTCCTCATTGGTCCGATCCTTGCCACTGTGTTGGCCGTGTCGTGGATCGCCTGGGGTGCGATCGGCGCAAGCATCGCCCTGCTGGCCATCGGGACGCTGCTCCTCGTACCTCAACGGGCCACTGAGCCCGAGCCCGCCGGTGTTGGGCACCACGAGGGCAAGGCCGCGATCCGATATACGGGTGTGCCCCTTGTGTTCGCCGTCTTTTTCCTAGCCGGTGGGTTATTCGGAGCATCGGAGGTGTCGACGATCGCCTTCGCCGCCGAGCGCGACATCCGGGTCTGGACCGGCGTCCTGCTGGCCTGCTACGCCACCGGCTCTGCCCTGGCTGGGCTCATCGTGGGCACTCGGCACTCGTCTCGTAGCCTCTCGCACCAGTTCCGGATCGCAGTTATTGCGATGGGGTTCATCGCGCTGCCCTTCCCATTCGTCACATCCCCGGTGCTGCTCGGCGCGCTCAGTTTCTTAGCGGGGTTGGCCGTCGCACCGTCGATGATCACCGGCATGGCACTTACCGAGCGACTGGTTCCAGCAAGTCGTCTCACTGAGGGGCTCACCATCGTCATCTCCGGATTGACCGTGGGGTTCGCGGCCGGGACTTCGCTGGCCGGGCCACTGATCGACGCGCACGGATCTCGCGCCGGGTTCGCCGTCTGTGCCGCGTTTTCGCTCCTGGGCGCGGCTCTGGTCGCTGTTGGTACGGCGCATCTCGACCGCGCTCTCCGCGGGGTCACGCTCTCTGGTCACCCCTCGACCGCGGGTGACGGCCGAGTCTGACCTTCCGCACTAGACCCTGCCTGGACGCGGGTCCCAGGTAACATGAGCGGCCAAGTTCGAACTAGCCGGACGCTGATTGCTGGAGGTACTGATGGGCGCGGATCTGCTATACGTGGTTGAGCGCGAGTTCGCGCACCCAGTCGACCGGCTCTGGTACGCGTGGACCGATGCGGCCGCACTCGAGCAGTGGTACTGCCCGACAGAGCTCGCGGTCGTGCCTGGATCGGTGGTCTCCGAGATCGAAGTCGGTGGCGCTTGGACGGCGGCCGTTGACGTTGCCGCGCATGGTTTTGTGGCTTACTTCTTCGGTCGGTACACGCGGATCGAACCGTTGACCGCGCTCGAGCACACGATGAGTTTCACGATGTCGGAGCAGGAATTCGCTGCGCGCGACGTCGCGGCCCCGAGTCACGTCGTGGTAGTCGAATTCGTCGATCGCGGCCAGCACACGTGGGTCAAGTTCGCGCAGTTCGGTGAACTTCCCGAAGGTGAGCCCGATCGAGCCAAGGCGGGCATGGAGACCTACTTCGATTCACTACAGGCTTTCCTCGGCTGAAATCGCTTCGCACCAAAGCCCTTCAGCTGGCTGGTACTAGAGATCAGTTGACTCGAGGAGTGTGGGCACCGCGCATCAGCCAGGAGCGGGCTGGGTCTGTTAGTTAGTCGCTGCCACCGCGCGCGAAATCAAGACCGTGAGCATGCTGATTGCGAGTATCACCTGCAGGCCCATGATCAGTTTGCCGGGACGAGACATGATCGCTTCCGACGTTGGCCCATATGTGGAGTTCACGTTCATCGAGATGAACAGGTAATCGAGCAGATTGGGGGTCGGCGCTTCTTCACCATCGCGAGCTGGCCAGACGAAGGCGCCGCCGGGGGTGGTGAGATCAAGGAAGACGTAGACGAACATGAAGACGATCACGCTCATCGCGTAGACGAACGCGACATCCCACAGTGTGCTGAGGCCGCCGCCGTGGTGTGTGTCGGCCGTTGTGAGCATCGAGATCACGTTGACTACGACCTGCACAATCGCGTACATGAGATAGATGGCGGCCACGTGCACCAGCCTTCGCATGTTCTTCTGGTAGAGCGCGATGACCAAGGTGATCGAGGTGACGACGAAGATCGAAGTTCCGATCCATTCGAGCCGGTCAAGTAACTCGACGTTGTTAGCCACTGCGCCACTGTCGACGAGGTGGCGGGAAAGCACGGTGTCCATGATCCAGATGGTCAGGAGAGCTCCGAGAACCGCGAACCGTCCGCGTCCATCGAGCACTTGCTCGCGGAGTCGCTCAACTGGCGTGGGGAGGGGCGTTAATGCCGCGAAGGAAGAATTGTCATTGGACATGGGGCAAGACTAGGCCACCGGTAGGCAGGCGAGTCCAGATCTTGGCAGCCAATTGGGCCACGGTCAGGAAAATCTAGATGCGACTGAGAACTTCGCATTGTCTCGAGCGGTCAAGCCGGAACCGGCACCTACGGACGAGGGGCCCGGCGCCGCTGTTGCGGTACCGAGCCCCTAGTCGCAGGTCGTGTTCGTGTTTTGTGACTAGCCGACCGGGACCGGCGGGATGGTCGCAAGGGCCGCGGCGAACCGCTCTTCGCTGGTGACCTCGTCGGTCATGCGTCCGTTGAGGTAGTCGTCGTACGCGGCCAGGTCGAAGTGGCCGTGCCCACACAGTGCGGTGAGGATGACGGTCTCTTCGCCAGTCTCGGTGGCCTTCCTCGCCTCGCGGATGGCAACTGCGAGTGCGTGTGTGGGCTCGGGTGCCGGGACGATGCCCTCGGTGCGTGCGAAGAGCACGGCCGCCTCGAAACATTCGGTCTGCGGAATCGCTTGGGCCTCAATCATTCCCAGCTCGTAGATGTGCGAGACCAGCGGCGCCATGCCGTGGTAGCGGAGTCCACCAGCGTGAATCGGGTCGGGGATGAAGTCATGTCCGAGCGTGTGCATCTTCATGAGCGGGGTCATTCCTGCGGTGTCGCCGAAGTCGTAGGCGTAAACGCCATGGGTCAGCGACGGGCACGATGCCGGCTCGGCGGCGATGAACTTGGGTGAGATGTTCCCGGCCAACTTCTCGCGTAGGAACGGGAAGGTCAGGCCTGCGAAGTTCGAGCCACCGCCGGTGCAGCCCACGATGTGCGTGGGGGTGTCGCCAGCCTTGGCCATCTGCAGGATTGCCTCTTCGCCGATGATGGTCTGGTGCATGAGCACGTGGTTGAGCACGCTGCCCAACGCGTAGCGCACATCGGGGTTGGTCGCCGCGACCTCGACAGCCTCAGAGATCGCGATACCAAGCGAGCCGGTCCAGTTGGCAGGGTCTGCTCCGAGCCGACGCCCGGCCTCAGTGAGTTCGGATGGTGACCGGTGAACGATCCCACCGAATACCTCCATCATGAGGCGACGGTAGGGCTTGCTGTCGTAGGACGAGCCGACCTGCCAAATCTCACACTCGAGGTCAAAGAGCGAGCACGCGAAGGCCAACGCGGTGCCCCACTGGCCTGCGCCGGTCTCTGTGGTGAGCTTCTTCACGCCCGCCAACTTGTTGTAGTACGCCTGGGGCACAGCGGTGTTGGGCTTGTGTGATCCAGCGGGCGATACGCCCTCGTACTTGTAGTAGATGCGCGCTGTGGTGCCAAGCGCTTCCTCTAGACGATGTGCGCGGAACAGCGGTGATGGGCGCCACTGGCGGTACACGTCGAGGACGGGGCCGGGGATTTCGATGTACCGCTCCTGGCTGACTTCCTGCAGGATCAAGTCCATGGGGAACAGCGGTGCGAAGTCTTCGGGCCCAGCTGGCTGAAGGGTGCCGGGGTGCAGCGCGGGCGGCGGGGGAGAGGGTAGATCTGGAACCAGGTTGTACCACCTGGTGGGCATCTCGCTCTCGTCGAGCGTGAACTTGTGCTGGCGAAACTCGGCCATCGAAAGTGTTCCTTTCCATCGTTGCGAACTGGCGCAGCCCGCCGCAGAAAACCCCGTGCCGCGCAGGCTAGCGCCACATGAGCACCTGCGGCCACAGTAAGTGTGGAAGATCAGCCCAGAAGGGGCGTCGAGTCCGCATCGTGAGATGGCTTCGGGGCCGGGAGATGGGCGATGCCGGAGTCGAGATCGACGTAACTCGGCTATGGAGTAGCGTCCCTGCCGTGATCGCGGCCACGACATCAATTAGCTGGCGCCTTCGGCACTCGCGATCTCATTGATCTGATGCGCGAGTTCGATATCGAACTGGCTCACGCCACCCGCATCGTGGGTGGTGAGGCCGATAGCGATTGTGCGCCAACGGATATCGATATCGGGGTGGTGATTGGCCGCCTCGGCGGCGTCGGCGATTTGGGAGACAGCCCGGATCCCAGCCAGAAACTCGGGGAACTTGAACGCCCGGCGAATCATGGTCGTGTCGCCCGTCCACCCGTCTAGCGAGGTCATGGCAGTGGCGAACTCGTCGGGTTCAAGTTGTCGGGGCATGTGCCCACTGTGACACCTCGGCGCGCCGGATGGGAGCCCGGTTCGCTGTGGGCGATCGCACGAAAGGCCCGCACGAAAGGCCCGCAGGAAATCCTGCGGGCCTTTCGCTCGGCACCAGCCTGAGGGGGGAGGGGGTTAGGCGGTACCGAGGTCTGCGCGGTCGTTTGCCGCTGTTGTTGGCTTGGCCGGAGTCGCCGCGATCTGTCGGCCGTAGCCCTTAGCCGACACGATCGTGACGCCCTTGCTGATCAGGTACCGGGCGACTGCATTCGCCCGTGCTAGTGACAGTGACTTCTGAGCCGTGGTCCCGGAAGACACTGTGCCTGCGACGAAGCCGTAGACGAAGACGACCTTTGCTGCCTTGAACTTTGTCACCAAGGCAGTGAGCTGCTTCTTCGCCGCGGCCGACAGGGTCGATGAACCCTTGGCGAACAAGACCGAGGTGATCTTCTGAGCCGTGGTCGGTGTCGACCGGACGGTCTTCGGATTCACCGTCGTCTGGTAGCTCTTCCATACCAAGCCGCCCTGCTTCACCGTGACCTTGCAGGTGCCGGCGACCAGGAAGTAGACGTAGCTGCCCTTGACCACACAGACCGCCGGGGTGGTGGTTGCCAGAGAGGCAGCCGGTGAGCCAACGGTTGTGAGCAGTTTCAAGGCTGAGCGTGACGCGATGCTGGTCTTCATCGTCGGCTCTGTCGGACGAGTGACCGTCGACACGTTGACGATGGTGAAGCTCACCTGGGCTGCTGTGGAGCCGTCGTGGTTAACGTCACCCGCGTAGGTGTAGTCCGCGGTTGCGGTGCCGGCGCTGGTGTTGTTTGTGTAGACGACCGTGCCTGTGGTGCTGAGGCCACCAGCGCCGGTGATGGTCACTGAACACGGTGCGAGTGCTGATCCGGTGGCGATCAGTGCCGTGGTCGGGCAGGTGATCGTTGAAACGGATGGCGCCTTGACGATGTTCAGCGCACCGTCAACGTAGGCGCTGGGCGCGTAGTTCACCGACACGCCAGCTGAGCAGTGCGTGACGTACGAGCCGGCAGGCTGCACTCCGGTCAATGGCGTTGTGTAGCCGGTGTCGGTGGTCGCGTAGATGCCGCAGGTTGGCGCGGCGGTCCAGGTGATCGGAGTCGGGTTCGTGGTGGTCGACACTGTCGGCAGGGTTGCGCCGAAGATGGTGTCGGCTGGGCTCGTTGCGGTGACCTCGACGCTGTCCTTACCGATGGTGAATGACCCGGCGATGTAGGAGTTGGGTGCGTAGTTCAACGAGACGCCCCCCGAGCAGTGCGTGACGTACGTGCCCGCATCCTGGACTCCGCTGAGCGGGCTTGCGAAGCGAGTGTCGGTGCTCGCATAGACCGCGCATGTGGGCTCGGTTTCCCATGCGATCGGGCTTGGGCTGGTCGTGAAGGTCACCGACGAAACATCAACCCCGTGGATGACGGTTGAGGGGCTCGACGCGTTAACCGTTGCAGCGGCCTTCGTGACGGTGAAGTTGCTGTCAACGTACGAGGGGCTGATGAAGTTGCTCGATGCAGCGCCCGCGCAGTGCGCGACGTATGAGCCAGCGTCTTGGACTCCGGTGAGTGCAGTGGCGTAACCGGTGTCGCTGCTCGCGTAAACCGCGCATGTGGGTGCGGTATCCCAAACGATCGGCGTGGGGACCGTCGTGAAGGACACTGACGGAACCGAAGTGCCGTAAGCGACCGACGCGGCGGTTGCGGAAACCGTGGCAGGCGCCGTGTTGATGGTGAACGCGCCGTCGATGTAGGTATTGGGCGCGTAGTTCACCGAGGTGCCACCCGAGCAGTGCGTGACGTAGGCGCCAGCGTTCTGGGCGCCGGTGAGGCGGGTTACGTAGCCGGTGTCGGTGGTCGCGTAGATACCGCAGGCAGGCGCGGACGTCCACGTGATGGGGGATGGGCTCGTTCCATAGCTCACGGATGAGACGTTCGCACCGAAGGTGATCGGAGCGGGGCTTGACGCGGTGATCGTTGCGTTCGCCTTGTTGATCGTGAGCGAGCCGCTCGTGAAGGATGCCGCGCTGTAGTTGGCCGAGACTCCGCCGGAACAGTGCGTGACGTAGGTGCCGGCGTTCTGCACGCCGGTCAGGCGGTTGGCAAAGCCGGTGTCGCTGGTCGAGTACACCCCACAAGTGGGTTCGGTCGTCCACGTGATCGGGGTCGGGCTGGTCGTGAACGTCACGGCCGGCGCGGCGAAACCGTAATCGATCGATACGGGGCTAGACGCGATGACCGTTGCGTTGGCTTTGGTGATCGTGAGGGTGGCAGGCCCGTATGCATTGGGCGCGTAGTTCACTGACACGCCGCCTGAGCACTGCGTCGCGTAGGAACCGACATCCTGCACTCCGATGAGTGGGGTGGTGAAGCCGGAATCCGCGGTGGCGTAGGCACTGCAGGTGGGTGGGGTGATCCAGCTGATCGGGGTCGGGCTCGAGGTGAACGTCAAGCTAGGGACGCCCACGTCGTAACTGCTTGATGCGGGAGTTGCAGTCACTGTGGCAGGCGCCTTGTTGATGGTGAACGTGCCGTCGACGTAGGTGTTGGGCGCGTAGTTCGCCGAGGTGCCACCCGAGCAGTGCGTGACGTACGAGCCGGCGTTCTGCACGCCGGTGAGGCGGGTTGCGTAGCCGGTGTCACTGGTTGCGTAGACACCGCAGACAGGCGCGGGCGTCCAGGCGATTCCAGTGATAAGCGTCCCGGGGCCGCCGGTCAGGATCGTTCCAAAGCTGAAGGATGGGACGACTGAGCCGTAGGTGATCGAGGCTGGGCTTGACGCGGTGACGGTCGCGTTCGCCTTGTTGATCGTGAGCACGCCGTTGGTGTAGGCGGTGGGCGTGTAGTTGGCCGAGACTCCGCCGGAACAGTGCGTGACGTAGGTGCCGGCGTTCTGCACGCCGGTCAGGCGGGTGACGAAGCCGGTGTCGGTGGTGGCGTAGACGCCACACGTTGGGTTGGTCGTCCAGGTGATCGGTGTCGGGCTGGTCGTGAATGTGACGGCCGGCACGGCGAAGCCGTAGTTGATGGAGGGGCTAGCTGCGATGACGGTCGCGTTGGCTTTGGTGATCGTGAGCACGCCGTTGGTGTAGGTGGTGGGCGTGTAGTTCACCGAGGTGCCGCCCGTGCAGTGCGTGAGGTAGGTGCCGGCGTCTTGGACGCCGGCCAACGCTGAGGAAAAGCTGGTGTCGGCGGTCGTGTAGACCGAGCAGGTTGGGTCGGTGATCCAGGTGATTGGGGTCGGGTTCGTCGTGAAGGACACTGCGGGAACCGAAGTGCCGTAAGTGATCGAAGGTGAAGCTGCGATGACGGTCGCGTTGGCTTGGCTGATTGTGAGCACGCCGTCGGTGTAGGTGGTCGGCGCGTAGTTCACCGAGGCACCGCCAGTGCAGTGCGTGACGTAAGTACCGACACTGTGCACGCCGGTCAATGCAGAGGTAAAGCCGGTGTCGCTAGTGGAGTAGGTCGCACAGGTGGGATTAGTGGTCCAGGTGATCGGGGTCGGGTTGGTGGTGAAGGACACTGCGGGAACCGAAGCGCCGTAAGTGATGGAGGGGGAAGCTGCGATGACGGTCGCGTTGGCTTGGCTGATGGTGAGCACGCCGTTGGTGTAGGCGGTGGGCGTGTAGTTGGCCGAGGTGCCACCCGTGCAGTGTGTGATGTAGGTGCCCGCGCTGTGTAGGCCGGTCAGCGGTGTCACGAAGAACGTGTCACTGGTCGAGTACGTCGCGCATGTGGGCTGCGCGGTCCACGTGATCGGGCTCGGGCTAGTGGTGAAGGTCGCGGCGGGCACGTCTGTGCCGTAGGTGATTGAAGTGGTGTCGGCGATGACGGTCGCGTTGGCTTTGGTGATCGTGAGCACGCCGTTGGTGTAGGTGGTGGGCGTGTAGTTCACCGAGGTGCCGCCCGTGCAGTGCGTGAGGTAGGTGCCGGCGTCTTGGACGCCGGCCAACGCTGAGGAAAAGCTGGTGTCGGCGGTCGTGTAGACCGAGCAGGTTGGGTCGGTGATCCAGGTGATTGGGGTCGGGTTCGTCGTGAAGGACACTGCGGGAACCGAAGTGCCGTAAGTGATCGAAGGTGAAGCTGCGATGACGGTCGCGTTGGCTTGGCTGATTGTGAGCACGCCGTCGGTGTAGGTGGTCGGCGCGTAGTTCACCGAGGCACCGCCAGTGCAGTGCGTGACGTAAGTACCGACACTGTGCACGCCGGTCAATGCAGAGGTAAAGCCGGTGTCGCTAGTGGAGTAGGTCGCACAGGTGGGATTAGTGGTCCAGGTGATCGGGGTCGGGTTGGTGGTGAAGGACACTGCGGGAACCGAAGCGCCGTAAGTGATGGAGGGGGAAGCTGCGATGACGGTCGCGTTGGCTTGGCTGATGGTGAGCACGCCGTTGGTGTAGGCGGTGGGCGTGTAGTTGGCCGAGGTGCCACCCGTGCAGTGTGTGATGTAGGTGCCCGCGCTGTGTAGGCCGGTCAGCGGTGTCACGAAGAACGTGTCACTGGTCGAGTACGTCGCGCATGTGGGCTGCGCGGTCCACGTGATCGGGCTCGGGCTAGTGGTGAAGGTCGCGGCGGGCACGTCTGTGCCGTAGGTGATTGAAGTGGTGTCGGCGATGACGGTCGCGTTGGCTTTGGTGATCGTGAGCACGCCGTTGGTATAGGTCGCGGCGTAGTTGACTGACACGCCACCGGAGCAATGCGTGGCGTACGTGCCAGCGTTCTGGGTGCCCGACAGCGGTGTTGCAAACCCGGTGTCGCCCGACGCATACACGTCGCAAGTGGGCAGGGTCGTCCAGTCCCCACTGGTCAGTGCGGGGTTCGTCGTGAACGTCACCGTCGGCGCAGCGGATGGGTAGGTGATCGACGACGTCGAGGCAGTCACGGTGACCGCTGCCTGGGCAATCGTGAAGGTAGTCGATCCCGTCGACACGTTGTGGTTGGAGTCGCCTGGATAGTCGTAACTGGCCGTGGCAGTTCCGGCGCTGGTGTTGTTGGAGTAGACGACGGTGCCGGTGGTGTTGAGGCCGCCCGCGCCTGTGACCGAGACAGAGCAGGGGGTGAAAGCTGAGCCGGTGTAGGTGATCGTGCTCGGGTTGCAGGTGACCGTGCTGGTCGAACTGGCCTTGTCGATCGTGAATGTGACAGTGGCCGTCGAGCCGAGGTGAGTGCTATCGCCTGGGTAGGTGTAACTAGCGGTTGCCGTTCCGGCCGCAGTGTTGTTGGAGTAGCTGGCAGTCGGGTGCAAGGTCAGCCCAGTGACAGCGCTCACCGTCACGGTGCATGGTGTGAGCGCCGATCCGGTGTAGGTCGCGGCTGCGCACACAATGCTGGTCGCAGTCGCCTCAAGTGGGGTGGCTGCGACCTGGTTGGAAGGTAAGCCTGAGCCATTGAGGTTGACCGCCCGCAGCAGGACTTGGTAGGTCTGGCTGTTCGATAGTGCGCCAGAACCATCACTTGCGTTAGAGATCGTGATCGGGCTCGCGGTCGTCCCAGTCGTGAGCCAGGTGGCACCTGCATCGGTCGAGTATTCGTAGTCGCTGATCGACGCGCTGCCGTTATCGGCGGGCGCAGTGAATGAGACGACCAGGGCCGCGTCTGCTCCCGCGATCGAGGTGATGGTGGGTGGGCCTGCGGTGGTGCTGGGCGTACCGGTGCCGACGTTTGACCATGCCGAGTAGCCGTTCGCGTTGCCGACTCGGAGGTAGACGTCGTATGAGGTCCCGTTGGTGAGGCCATTGATTACGGCGATGCCGTCGACAAGGTCGGTTGAGGTGGGCAGCCCGGCGAGACCGATGCGGTACTGGAGGTCGGTGATCGGTAGCCCGCCGGCAGAGCCCACCGTGAACATCGCCCCGAGCACTGAGTCGCCGTGTAGGACAGCGGTGACGATGGGAGCATCGGGAACGGTCGTGCCGGGGGTAGCAGGCACTGCGGTTGACGGCGCGCTTGGTCCGAGGGCATTCACCGCGACGATCTGCACCGTGTACGTGGTCAGGTTTACAAGGGGGCTGACGCCGTCGGCGCTGTCGGTGGTAATGGTGATCGGGCTACTCGACTGTGCGGCTATGACGAAGTTGATGCCGTCAGTGGAGTACCGGTACTCGGTGATCGGCAAGCCGCCGTTGGATGCGGGCGGGGCGAACGAGACAGTCACGGACTTGTCGCCGGCAACGGCCTGCACATTGGTCGGGGAGTCGGGCACGCCCACCGGAGTGGCGTTGACGGTGGCGGACAGCTTCCCTCCACCTTGCGAGTTACGCGCACGTACGACCACCGCATATGACGTGCCGTTGGTCAGCCCAGAAATCGTTTGCGCGGTGAGTGTGCTTGCCCACGAGGTGAATTGTGCGCCGCCGTCGATCGAGTACTCGTAGGTCGTGATCGCGAAACCGCCATCTGACACGGGCGCGTTGAACGAGACGTCGAGCGAGCGATCGTTTGCGATCGCGGTCAGATTCGTGACTGGCTCGGGTACTCCAACGGGAGTTACGTTGATCGGGGCCGACCAGGCGCCGGGTCCGGCGCCGTTGACCGCGCGAAGTTGCAGTGGCGAGGCGATGCCGTTGGGTAGGCCAGTGATGACCATAGGAGAGGTGGCGCCGGCTGAGGCCACCGTCTGGCCACCGTCGATGGTCCACTCGTAGACCGTGATCGCGGATCCGTTATCGGCCGGAGGCGTGAATGACACTGTTGCAGTCGAGTCACCGGTGACGTCTGCCGCCAGGTTCGAGGGTGCGTCCGGAAGGCCAGCGACCAGCACAGTGACCGTGGCGGACTTCGGGGTGTCGACGCAGAGGCGACCTGACACAGTGACCGTGTAGTCGACTGGGCCCAGGGTGTCTGGTGTGTTGACGTCAGCGGTGAGGGTCCAGTCATTAGGTGGTGTCGCGACTCCCGTGCCTTCAACGTCGATGCCGGCCACGCCTGCGCCGCTGGAACTGGTGATGTCAGCCGTGAGGCTTTGCGCATTATTCGAGTCGGCGCCCTTATCGGGACAGTGCACCTTGATCGTCAGCGTGATGGTCGATGTTGGAGCAGCAACGGGCGTGGCCGAAGTGACGGTGACCGACCCGTCGTTTGCCACCGCCATAGCCGGGGCAGCGACAATCACCGTGCTCGCACCCAGTGCGATCGCGACGATCGCCCCGATCGCGGCTGAGCGCTTCGAGTGCTTGGTTGCGGTGAATAGCGACAACATGGCAAAGCCTCCCTCGCGACGAATGGGGCCCCTCGCCCCGCCGAACACTTCCGTCGCTCCTGTCTCAGGGTCTGTTTCGACCTTGAGTAAGGCACTATCGGAATGCGTTGTTAGAGCCGCGCTTGAGCGAACGCGGAACTCTTGTACCTCGTTTGGCCGAGCGAATCGGTGGGCCGTGACCGCCGAGTCTTTGGTACGCGCACGCACTTCGGGCACCTGTCTGGCAGGCTCCGCCCATGACGACACCGACCCAGGTCACGGCGGACGGGCATGGGCCTGGGCCTGGGCATGGGCATGGGCATGGGCATGGGCATGGGCATGGGCATGGGCATGGGCATGGGCAGAGAGTTGTGGTGGCGGCCGCGATCGAGCACCGCGGTCGCTTGCTGGCGGCGCGGCGCACTCGTCCGGCTGCGATTGCCGGGCGGTGGGAACTCCCCGGCGGCAAGGTCGAGCCGGGTGAGGACCCGACTCAGGCGCTCATTCGCGAACTGCGCGAAGAACTCGCAGTCGATGTCGATGTGGTTGGCCAGATACCCGGGCCACTCGAGGGTGATTGGCCACTCGACGGGTTGTTCGTGCTGCGCGTCTATCGGGTACGTCTGCGGGAGGGATCACCCGCGCCGGGCGTGGATCATGATGAGCTGCAATGGCTTGCCCCGCATGAAGTTTCGAGCGTCAGCTGGCTTGACGCCGATGTCGAACCCGCAAGAGCCGCAATGCAACGCATCGACACGTGGGTGGATTTCCCGGCTGGTGCAGTGCTTGGATCCGGCACCGTGCGTTGGGTTGGACCGCTGGATGACGGCCGTCTTGGCGTGATCGTCGACCGCACGCCCTTCCATCCCCTCGATCATGGCTGGCCGGATCAGCCCGGTGACATCGGTCTGCTCGGTGGTCGCCGGGTGCTCGATTCACTGACCGCCACG
>Ga0194051_1000743_pt1 | contig 18195 bp, 15 predicted proteins | sample SepL2320m_MetaG_FD_161275 | JGI IMG/M metagenome (GOLD analysis project Ga0194051, IMG submission 161275) | Anoxic zone freshwater microbial communities from boreal shield lake in IISD Experimental Lakes Area, Ontario, Canada - Sep2016-L239-20m | ecosystem: Environmental > Aquatic > Freshwater >... | reverse complement strand
CCACGACCTCGTCCAGGCTGGCGAGCCCCTTGATCGGCCGGCTCCGGTCCTTGTTGGCGATCACGAACACGCCGTAGTCGGGAAAGCCCATGGAAATCGCCGCCGCCCGCACCAACGCATCGCCGGCCCTGAAAGAGAAAAGGCGCCAGTTGGTGCGATGCGTGGCCATGGTCTCGATGATCCTGAGCCCGCGGCGGCGGTCGACGAAGGCCATGATTTCCACGCCGGCCGGCCGGAACGGAAGGCGGTCGATCGGGCCGTAGCTGCCTTCGCTGGCAATCGCGCAGTCGACATCCATGGTCTGGAAGGCGAGTTCGGCCTTGAGCGCACAGGTCTCGACGATGGGCGCGGGCCGGGCGATCTCGCCGGAAAAGGTCCCCAGCGCGTCGGTGTCGACGTCGGGCGCGGTCACGATCTCGGCGCCCAGCAGGCGACGGAACGGCGGCGCCACGGCGAGATCCTTGCCGTGGATCGTCGCCAGACCTATCCGCTCATGCCGGTAAGGATGCCCCATCGAAAAGCGACGGCTCCGTGCGTTGGCCCGACCGACGCCTATTCCGCCGCCTGCGGCACGGCCTCGCGGGCGAGCTGCTGCTCGACCAGCGTCGACCAGTAAGATGCCCCGATCGGCAGGATCTCGTCGTTGAAGTCGTAGCCCGGGTTGTGGACCATGCAGCTGCCTTCACCGTCGCCGTTGCCGATCCAGATGTAGCAGCCGGGCTTCTTGAGGAGCATCCAGGCGAAATCCTCGCTGCCCATGGCGGGCGTCGGATTGCGATTGACGTTCTCGAGGCCAACCAGCGCGGAGGCCGCGTGGGCCGCGAACTCGGTCTCCTGTACGCTGTTCACGGTCGCGGGGTAGCGACGCTCGTAGCGCCACTTGATCACCTCGGCGCCGAAGCCGGCGGCGACATTGCGCGAGATCTTCTCGATGTTCTTCTCGATCAGGTCCTGCACCGGTTTCTTGAAGGTGCGGACGGTACCGCGCAGGACGCATTCCTGCGGAATGACGTTCCAGGCGTCGCCGGCGTGGATCTGCGTCGTCGAGACGACGGCGGTGTCCATCGGATCGACGTTGCGCGCCACGATCGACTGCAGCGCCGTCACGATGTGTGCGCCCACGACCACCGGATCGATCGTGTACTGCGGCATGGCGCCGTGCCCGCCGACACCCTTGAGGACGATTTCGAAAATGTCATAGGCGGCCATCATCGGGCCGGGACGGACGGCGAACTTGCCGACCGGAATGCCCGGGATGTTGTGCATGCCGTAGACGCCCTCGACCGGGAACTTCTCGAACAGCCCCTCTTCCACCATGACGCGCCCGCCGCCCTCGTTCTCCTCGGCCGGCTGGAAGATGAAATAGACCGTGCCGTCGAAATTCTTGGTCTCGGCCAGGTACTTGGCCGCGCCCAGCAGCATCACGGTATGCCCGTCGTGGCCGCAGGCATGCATTTTACCCGGGATCGTCGATTTGTGGTCGAAGTCGTTGGTCTCGTGGACGTCGAGCGCATCCATGTCGGCGCGCAGCCCGATCGCGCGCTTCGACGTGCCCGACCGCAAGACGCCGACCACGCCGGTCTTCGCGAGCCCCCGGTGAACTTCCAGCCCGAAGGACTTCAGCTTTTCGGCGACGACGTCAGCCGTCCGCACTTCCTCGAAGGCCGTCTCGGGATGACTGTGGATGTCATGACGCCAGGCGGTCATGTCCTTGTGAAACGACGCAATGCGGTTGATGACCGGCATCCATGCTCTCCAACGGGTAAGGTTGCGGATCGTACGGCAGACTCATGACGGGTCAAGCATGCTCGACATGCACCCCTGCACATCACCGTCCCTGCAACAAGTCTGCCATCGCTGGGGGCGCGCCGTCAGCTGTTGGCGACGTAAGTCCGTTCCTCGACTGGAAGGCGTCCCTCCTCGATCGCGTGACAGGCGACGGTGCCGCCCTCGATCGCGATCGGCATCGGACGCTCTGCCTTGCAGCGGTCGTTGGCGAAGGGGCAGCGCGGATGGAAGGTGCAACCCGACGGCGGATTGATCGGGCTCGGCACTTCGCCCCCGACCGGCGCACGTTGGCGGCCGGTCATGTCGAGGTCGGGGATCGTGTCGAGCAGCATCCGCGTATAGGGATGCTTGGGCCGCGTGAAGAGTGTCTCCGTGGGCGCTACTTCGACCAGGCGGCCGAGGTACATCACGCCGACGCGCGTCGAGATGTGATAAACGACCGCGAGGTTGTGCGAGATGAACAGATAGGTTAGCCCGAAGCGGCGCTGCAGGTCGACCATCAGGTTCAGGATCTGCGCCTGCACCGAGACGTCGAGCGCCGAGGTCGGCTCGTCGCACACCAGGAACTCCGGTTGGCTGGCCAGCGCGCGCGCGATCGAGACGCGCTGGCGCTGGCCGCCAGAGAACTCGTGCGGGAACTTGCGGCCGTCGGCCGGCGTCAGCTTGACCTGCCGCAGCAGGTCCTCGACGCGCTTCTGCAGGTCAGCCTTGTCGGTGGACAGGCCGAACGCGCGGATCGGCTCGGCGATGATGTCGAACACGCGCCAGCGCGGATTGAGGCTGGCGTACGGATCCTGGAAGATCATCTGCATGCGCCGGCGCAACGCCGCCATGTCGGCCCGGCTGTGGCGGCCGGCCATGTCGTTGCCGTCGAACTCGATCGTGCCGGCGGTCGGCGGATAAAGCCCGACCACCAGGCGCGCCACCGTCGACTTGCCGCAACCCGACTCGCCCACCAGCGAGAAGGTCTCGCCCTTGGCGATCTCGATATCTATGCCGTCGACCGCCTGCACGATCTGGCGCGGCCGGCTCTCGATCATGCGCACCAGCCACGGCGCCGAGACGTCGAAGTAGCGCTTCAGTCCGGAGATGCGGACAAACTGACCGGTGCTGCCGTCAGGCATCGACCGTCTCCTTCAGGATCGGCGCGCCGACGCCGCCGCGATCGTGCAGCCAGCAGGCCGCGCGGCTGGTGCCGGCGGCCATCAGGTCCGGCCGTTCGACCAGGCAGCGCGCGCCGCGCTCGGTGCAGCGCGGATTGAAGGCGCAGCCCTTGGGAATTTCGGTCAGCCGCGGCATGGCGCCGTCGATCTGCGTCAGCCGCTCGGTGCGGACACCGAGGCTCGGGATCGAGCCCATGAGGCCCTTGGTGTAGGGATGCTTGGCGTGCTTGACCACGTCACGCACCGGCCCGACCTCGGCGATCCGGCCGGCATACATCACGGCGACGCGGTCGGCGGTCTCGGCGATCACGCCCATGTCGTGCGTCACCAGCATCACCGCGGTGCCGTGCTCGCGGCAGAGGCGTTTCAGCAGCGCGATGATCTGCGCCTGGATCGAGACGTCGAGCGCCGTCGTGGGCTCGTCGGCCACGATCAGGCGCGGGCCGGCACAGAGCGCCAGCGCGATCACGACACGCTGGCGCATGCCGCCCGAGAACTGGTGCGGATAATGATCGATGCGGGTCTCGGCGCCTGGAATGCCGACTTCCTTCAGGAGGTCGAGCGCCCGCGTCCGGGCCTCGGCAGCCGACAGCGGCAGATGGGTCTGGATGGTCTCGATGAGCTGGCGGCCGATCGAATAGAGCGGATTGAGGCTGGTCAGCGGGTCCTGGAAGATGGCGCCGATGCGCGCGCCGCGCACCTTGCGCATCTCCTCATAGGGAAGATTGTCGATGCGCCGGCCTTCCAGCCGAATCTCGCCGCCGGCGATGCGCCCCGGCGGCTCGAGCAGGCCGATGATGGCGTTGCCGGTCAGCGACTTGCCGGCGCCGGATTCACCCACAACCCCCAGCACCTCGCCCGGCGCGATGTCGAACGACACATCGTCGACGGCCAATAGCGTGCCACGGCGGGTCGGGAATTCGACCCGGAGGTTCTTCACCTCCAAGAGCGGCGGGTTGTTGGACGGACTAGCCATCAAGAACCCCTTGTCATCCCGAGGCCGCAGGCCGAGGGATCCTTGCCGGACCAGGAAAGATCCCTCGCTTCGCTCGGGATGACAAACATCCTGAGGCTGCGATCTGGAGCCATAATGCTCATCTCAATTTCGGATTGAGCGCGTCGCGCAGCCAGTCGCCCAGCAGGTTCACCGCCAGAACGAGTACCGCCAGCGTGACGCCGGGAAACACCGTGATCCACCAGTCGCCGGACTGCAGCACCTCGTTGCCGAGGCGGATCAGCGTGCCGAGCGACGGCTCGGTCGAGGGCAGGCCGACACCGAGGAACGACAACGTCGCCTCGGTGATGATGGCGAGGCCGAGATTGAGGGTGGCGATCACCAGTACCGGCCCGGTGACGTTGGGCAGCACGTGACGCACCATGATCAGGAGCGGCGACAGGCCGATCACGCGCGCCGCCTGCACGTACTCCTTGTTTCGCTCGACCATGACCGAGCCGCGCACGGTGCGGGCGTAGCTCACCCAGAAGGAAAGCCCGATCGCGCCCACGACCACGAAGATCGCGATCTCGTCGTGGCGCTTCACCGAGATCAGGCCGCGCACCACGCCGTCGATCAGGAGCGCCACCAGGATCGCCGGGAAAGTGAGCTGGACGTCGGCCACGCGCATGATCACGGCGTCGATCGTGCCGCCGAAGTAGCCGCTGATGAGGCCGAGCGATATGCCGATCACCATCGCCACGGCGACGGCGGCGAGGCTCACGACCAGCGAGAGCCGCGTGCCGTACATGATGGAGGAGAGGATATCCCTGCCCTGGTCGTCGGTTCCGAGCGGAAAGGCCCACTCGCCATCCGGCGACACCAGGACCGGCGGCTTGAGGCCGTCGCTGAGGTTGAGCGTCACCGGATCGAACGGCGTATGCGGTGCCAGAAGCGGCGATAGGAAGGCCACCGCGATGATCAGCACGGTGGCGACCGCAGCCGCCACGGTCATCGGCGAGGATTTGAAGCTCCACCAGACATCGCTGTCGGTCATCCGATGCAGCCAACCGGAGAGGCCCGATGCTGCCGCCATGTCAGTGCCCTGCCACGCGCGCGCCGCCGCCCTGGCTGCGCAGGCGCGGATCGACGGCAAAGTAGAGAAGATCGACGATGAGATTGATCAGGACGAAGAAGAGCCCGATCAGCAGCAGGTAGGCCGCCATCACCGGAATGTCGGAGAACTGCACCGACTGGATGAAGAGCTGGCCGACGCCCGGCCAGGCGAACACCGTCTCGGTGACGACCGCAAAGGCGATCAGGCTGCCGAGTTGCAGGCCGGCCACCGTGATCACCGGCACCAGCGTGTTCTTGAGCGCGTGGCCGAAATTGATCGCCCGGTTGGTCAGGCCGCGGGCGCGCGCGAACTTTATGTAGTCGGCACGCATCACCTCCAGCATCTCCGAGCGCACCAGGCGCATGATCAGGGTGAGCTGGAAGAGGCCCAGGGTAATGGCCGGCAGGATCAGTGCCTTGAGGCCGGACCAGGTCAGGAAATTGGTCGTCCACCAGCCGACCTGCACGGTCTCGCCGCGACCGAAGGACGGCAACCAGTGCAGCATCACGGCAAACACCAGGATCAGCAGGATGCCGATCAGGAAGGTCGGCAGCGAGATGCCGATAAGGGACACCGCCTGCAGCAGCCGGCTCGACCAGTGCTTGGGATAGAGGCCGGTATAGACGCCCATCGGCACGCCGACGAAGAGCACGAACACGGCCGCGCAGAACGAAAGCTCGAGGGTCGCGGGCACGCGTTCCAGGATCAGGCGGCCGACCGGCTCCGAGGTGCGGTAGGACAGCCCGAAATTGCCGCGCGCGGCATTGCCGATGAAACGCAGGAACTGGATCGGCGCGGAATCGTTGAGGCCGAGCTTTTCGCGCAGCACCTCGCGCTCTTCCATGGTCGTGTCCTGGCCCACCATCGCGTTGATGGGATCGCCGACGTAGCGGAACAGGGAAAAGGAGACCAATCCGACCGCCACGAGCACGGCGATCGATTGCAGGATTCGTCTCAGGATGAATGCGAGCATTTGTGTCGGTTGACCCGGTGGCAGGCCTAGCAGGAAAGCTGCCAAAACGGAACCGGCCCCGGTTGCATGTCCTGCAACCGGGGCCGATTTTGGCGGTGCCGCTACTTCACGGTGACGAAGCGCAGCGGGAAGCTGTTGTCGGCGGGCTGCACCAGGTCGATGTTCTTGCGCGCCGCCCAAACCACCGCCTGCTGGTGCAGGGGGACATAGGCGAAATCGTCGACATAGAGCTTGGTCGCTTCCTTGATCATGGCATCGCGCTTGGCCTTGTCGGTCTCCTGCTCGATGGCGTCGGCCAGCTTGTCGAGCGCCGGGTTGGAGTAGCCGCCGGCGTTGAACTGGCCCTTCTTGGTCGCCTTGTTCGGGGTCTGGATCAGCGCCTCGAAGACGTTGTGGACGTCGTAGGTCTGGGCCGGCGACCAGCCGAGCATGTAGAAGCTGGTCTCACCCGGCGACAGGTCGGCTTTGCGCAGGATCTTGGCGAAGTAGAGGTTGCGGGTCTGGGCCCGCAGATTCACCTTCACGCCGATCTTGGCCAGCATCGCCACCACGGCCTGGCAGATCTTCTCGTCGTTGACGTAGCGGTCGTTGGGGCAATCCATGCCGGTCTCGAAGCCGTTGGGATAACCCGCGTCGGCCAGCATCTTCTTGGCCTCTTCCGGCTTGAGCAGCGCCGCCCGCTTGTCGAGCTCCTTGGTGTAGCCGTTGATGCCCGGAGCCACCATGAGGTCGGTCGGGAAGGACTGGCCGCGCATCACGGTACGCTTGATCGCGTCGACGTCGATCGAGCGATGGATCGCCTCGCGGACCTTCTTGTCCTTGAAGGGGTTCTTGCCCTTGACGTTCGACTCGAGCAGCTCGGGCCGCTCCTGGTCGAAGCCGAGGAAGACGACGCGCGTCTCGGGGCCTTCCAGCACCTTGACGTTGGCTTCCTTCTTCAGCGTCTCGGTGTCGGCCGGCGGCACCTCGTAGGTCATGTCGATGTCGCCCGCCTTGAGGGCGGCGACGCGGGTCGCGGGATTGGCGACCGGCGTGAAGATCACTTCGGTCAGATTGTGCGTGGGCTTGTCCCACCAGTTGGGATTGTTGACGAGGATCGTCTTTTCGCCGGCGCGCCGCTCCTTGAGCATGAACGGGCCCGTACCCATGGCGTTGCGGGTCGCGAAGTTCTCCTCGTTCTTGGTCATGTCGGCGGAATTGAGCGCGTTGTTCTTCTCCGCCCACGCCTTGGACATCATGCCGAGTGCGGCCCATTTGTCGGCCAGCAGCGGATCGGGATACTTGGTCGTGACCTCGACGCGCAGGTCGCCGACCTTCTTGATCTCCTTAACCGAGACGAAGTTGCTGCCCATGTTCGAACCCGGGCCGTTCGCCCGGTTGAGCGAGAACACGATGTCGTCGGCCGTCAGCGGCGTACCGTCGTGGAATTTCACGCCCGGGCGGATGTCGAAGAACCAGGTCGTCGGATCGGACTGGCCCCACTTGGTGGCCAGCGCCGGCTCGAGCTTCAGATCCTTGTCGCGACGGATCAGCGGATCGTAGATGTTCGAATTGAAGGTCAGGAGGAAAGTCTCCTGACGGGCATAGGGGTCCATCGAGCTCACGTCACCCGAATTGGCCCACTTGAACGTCTTGGCTTCCGCCGCCGTTGCCGCCGAAAGTCCGGCGCAGACGACAGCCGTCAGCGCCAAGGAATGCCTGAAATTGAAGCTCATTCTGTACCCCTTCATGTGCATCCCACGCGAGCCGCTAGCGTGACGGCCTCCCCGACTGCCGAGCCATGCATGGGCGCATACCTCCTTCACGTTGCACCGGCTGTGCGAGCCCGTCAATTGCCTCAAATTTTTGCATGTCTGCATCTGTTGGACAGGCCGCCCCCGGGGTCGTTATCGTGCGTTCTCGTTTTTTTCCCAGGGTGCGACCATGAATGACGTCTCTCGTAGTTTCCGCGGAAATTCCAACGCCGCCCGGGATATTGCCCACCACCTGCATCCCTACACGAACTTCAAGAAGCACGAGGCCAGCGGTCCGCTGACCATCGTGCGCGGCCGCGGCGTCTACGTCATGGACGACGACGGCAAGGAATACATCGAGGGCATGGCGGGCCTCTGGTCGGCGGCGCTGGGCTTCAGCAACGAGCGCCTGGCGACGGTGGCCTACGAGCAGATGAAGCAGCTGCCATTTTACCACGCCTTCAATCAGCGTAGCCACGAGCCCGCCATCAACCTTGCCGAGAAGCTGAAGTCGATGGCGCCGGTGGAAATGTCGAAGGTGTTCTTCGCCAACTCCGGCTCCGAGGCCAACGACACCGTCGTCAAGATGGTGTGGTACATGAACAATGCGCTGGGCCGGCCGCTCAAGAAGAAGATCGTCTCGCGCATCAAGGGCTACCACGGCGTCACCGTGGCGGCAGCGAGCCTGACCGGCCTGCCCAACAACCACCGCTCCTTCGATCTGCCGATCGGCGGCATCCTGCACACGAGCTGCCCGCACTACTACCGCTTCGGCGTGGCCGGCGAGAGCGAGGAGCAGTTCGCCACGCGCTGCGCCGAGGAGCTGGAGCAGCTCATCATCAAGGAAGGCGGCGCCGAGCAGGTCGCGGCGATGATCGCCGAGCCGGTGATGGGCGCCGGCGGCGTGATCGTGCCGCCCAAGGGCTACTACGAGAAGATCCAGGCCGTCTGCAAGAAGTACGACATGCTGTTCATCGCCGACGAGGTGATCTGCGGCTTCGGACGCACCGGCAATGTCTGGGGCTGCCAGACGATGAACATCAAGCCGGACATCCTGACCTGCGCCAAGGCGCTGTCGGCCTCGTTCCTGCCGATCTCGGCGGTGATGGTGAACGACAAGGTCTACCAGGCACTGATGAGCGAGAGCGACAAGATCGGCACCTGGGGCCACGGCTTCACCTACTCCGGCCATCCGGTCGCCGCCGCCGTCGCGCTGGAGGCGCAGAAGATCTACGACGAGATCGACCTGTTCGGACACGCCAAGCGCATGACCCCGATCTTCCAGAAACACCTCCAGTCGTTTGCCGATCATCCGCTGGTCGGCGAGGCGATGGGCGTCGGCATGGTCGGCGCCCTCGAGATCGTGGCCGACAAGAACACCAAGGCCGGGTTCGACCTCGCCACGGTCGGCGCCGGTACCCGCGTCTCGAACCATGCCCAGGAGCGCGGCCTGTTCGTGCGCAACATGGGCGACCGCGTCGCCATCTGCCCGCCGCTGATCATCAACGAGACGGAGCTTGCCGACCTGTTCGGCCGGCTGCGCCAGTCGTTCGATGCGACCCTGGCCGACCTCAAGTCGGAAGGCCACTTCAAGGGCTGAGAGGACCGGCGGCGTGGCCTCACTTGACGGCATGCCGCCCTACGGCACGAACCAGCGCATCCGGACCCGGGCAATCTGGGCGGTTGCGCTGTTCACCGCCTCGCTGCCGCCGGCCTTCATCGGGTTCGGCATGGCCACCGCGACCGACGACCAGACCAACCTCGCGATGCCGCTGGCCTTCATCTTCTGGTCCACCGGCCTGCTGTTCGCGCTGTGGGCCGCCGTCCCGACGCTGCGCTACTGGGACGGCCTGCCCGGCCAGGTCAGGTGGCTGGGATCGCTGCCCCTGCTCTCGGTCTCGCTGTTCCTGAGCATCGCCCTGATCGTCAGCCTGCTGGTTTGAGCCGAAGCACTGTTTGCGAGTCGGTCGCAATTAACACGGAAATTCACGCATTCGTGTTTGCGATGCCTCAAGGCAATATCCCGCCCCGCGACCAAAATGCGCCTGTCGTACACTGACCTTCCGACTAAGATCGGCGCCGCGGGGAGATATCGGGATCATGGACTACGAGGCATTCTTTGCCGGCCATCTGCGCCGCCTTCACCATGAGGGTCGCTATCGCGTGTTCGCCGAGCTGGAGCGGATCGCCGGCGCCTTCCCGCGCGCGCGCCTGCACCGCGAGGGCGAGGCCCCGCGCGATGTCACCGTGTGGTGCAGCAACGACTATCTCGCCATGGGCCAGCATCCGACGGTGATCGAAGCCATGCAGGCTGCGATCGGCGCCCAGGGTTCGGGCGCCGGCGGCACGCGCAATATCTCGGGCACCAACACGCTGCACGCCGCCCTCGAGCGCGAACTGGCCCAGCTCCATGAAAAGGACGCCGCCCTCGTCTTCACCTCGGGTTACGTCGCCAACGAGACCACGTTGCAGACGCTGGGCGCCATGCTGCCGGGCTGCGAGCTCTATTCCGACTCGTTCAACCACGCCTCGATGATCGCCGGCATCCGCCACTCCGGTGCGGTGCGCAGGATCTTCCGCCACAACGACGTGGGCCATCTGGAAGAGCTGCTGGCCGCCGCCGATCCGGCGACGCCCAAGATCGTGGCCTTCGAATCGGTCTACTCGATGGACGGCGACATCTCGCCGATCGGCGAGATCTGCCGCGTGGCCCATCGTTACGGCGCTCTTACCTACCTCGACGAGGTCCATGCTGTCGGCATGTACGGCGCGCGCGGCGCGGGCGTGGCCGAGCGCGACGGCGTGCTGGCCAAGGTCGACATCGTGCAGGGAACGCTCGCCAAGGCGTTCGGCGTCGTCGGCGGCTATATCGCGGCCTCGGCGGCGACGATCGACTTCGTCCGCTCCTGCGGCGCGGGCTTCATCTTCACGACCTCGCTGCCGCCCGCCATTGCCGCCGCGGCACTGGCCAGCGTGCGCCACGTGAGCGCCCATCCCGAGCTGCGCGTCCGCCACCAGGAACGCGCCGCGACCTTGAAGCGGCGCCTGGCGGCGGCCGGCCTGCCGGTGATGCCGTCGGTGACGCACATCGTGCCGGTGTCGGTGGACGATGCCGCCCTCTGCAAGCAGGCGAGCGACCTGCTGCTCGACCGCCATTCGATCTACGTCCAGCCGATCAACTACCCGACCGTGCCGCGCGGCACCGAGCGCCTGCGCCTCACGCCGACGCCGCTGCACAGCGACGAGGACATGACCCGGCTGGTGGCTGCCCTGCAGGACGTCTGGCAGACTCTGGGTCTGGCGGCGGGCCTCGGCCGCCGCGCCGCCGCCGAATAGGACGGCCTGCACACGCCCGACCTGAGGCTTTCCCGACACCCCAGTGTCGGGAAAATCCCGTCGGAAAATTCAACGCGTTGATCGGCAAGGCTTTTCGCCGGCCGTTTTCCGACACCCGCGTGTCGAAGAATGCGAACCGTGTCGGGAATTCCCTCATGCCGCCGTCGTGACTCATCGCCGCGACGTTGCCCTCCCAGCCATGCAAGGACCCCTCTCATTCGATTGTCCCCTTTCAGGCAAAAGAAAACCGGCGGGTTTCCTCCGCCGGCTGGTGGTTGCGTCTTCCTTCACCGTCCGACTGGTTTCAGCAGATCGAGGAATTTCTTCGCCGCTTCGCGCACCTTGATCCAACCGGGATGGTCGATCACTTCCTGCCACGGCAGTTCGGGACCGCCGATCTTGTCGAACTGCTCCATGCTGTCGATGAATGCCTTGCCTGCTGCCTTTTGCGCCTCGGCGAGATCGAGGTCGGGATGGGCATATCTGTCGACGTGCGCGTCACTGAAGACATTGTTGTAGATCTCGCCGGGTGATGAGACATACCTGCTCTTTCCCGACCAGGCATCTTTCAGGAAGTCCGCGTCGGCAATGGCATCGAGAACCTCGCAGGTGTTCTTGAGCCAGATCTCTTTGATGAACCTCATACCTCACCTCCAAAAGAAATAGATATCATAGGGAATATGGGCATCGGGCTCGTGGCCCGGCCTTGGCCCATCAATTCGCCGACCATCCCTGGTCACGAATGCGCCCCAGTTCTGATCAATGACATATGGTCGCTGTCTATGAGGATAGGGACTACTTGGATCGCCCGGCATCACTCTGACCTGATCGTTTGAATTGTTGGGATTGACATAGATCACACCGCCCTGCTTTTGGGACATCATCACCTGCCAGTCCCCAGGAATGCCGAGCGGTCTTTCCAGTCTGCCGCCACCGGGAAGCATCGGGCCATCGCTCGACGAGGTGAGCGGTCCACCAGGAGCAGGGAGCGGACCACCAGCGGCCCTCGCTCTCGCCTCGAGCAATTCCTGGTGAATTCGCTCGACTGCATTTCGACTCGGCACCCCACCCGGAGGAAAAACAGACGTGAGTTCCCGGTTCTTCGGCTCCAGCCGCTCCAAGGCCTCACGATAGACCCTGAAGATATTGACGCGCATTTCCTCGGTGGGCGTGAAGTCTCGCCGCCCGCCACCGCGGCGCGACGAGTTGTTCCCGCCGTTGACGCGAATGATGTTCGGATCGTCGGCGAACCGAGGCGGCACTCCGTCGTCGGTTGGGCCGAGGTCGGGTGTTGCCATGCCCGGCGGTTCGACATCAGGCACGGTGGAAACATCGTCGTCGTTGTCCGGAGCGGCACTGGCGACAGGTTCGGCATGCTCTTCACTATCTGCCGGGAACGGCGAAGGCGTGGCCTCCTCGTCAAATGGGCTGTCCGGTGGCTCGGGCTGCTGAGCGGAATCGTCTTCATCCAGCGCGGGGCCGATCCCCTCGATCGGTCCGGTGCGGCTCTCCGGATCGGCCGATGGCGTCTCGGGCTCGCGCGTCAGCGCGAGCATCGGCCGCTTCGGGGCCATCGGTGTCATGCCCAGGGCCTTGACGGCCCGGTCGATGCCGCGCCGCATCCGGTCATAGCGTACGAGGTCCGGGTCAATCCGCCCCTCCGCAATGGCCTTCTGCACGGCGGTGAAGCGGGCGTGGTCCTCGTCGTCGAGCGAGAGGCGATGGCGGTCGAGATCGACGGCAGCGAAACTGTCCGGCTCGTAGACGAGCAGCCGATCGAGACGCTCAAAGAGATCCCCGTCGGTCTTGAGGTAGCCGTCGATCGCCAAGACCTCGATGCCGCGCCATTGGTCGGGCGCCAGCCAGTCGCGGATGTCCGGCGGTATCGCCAGAAATGACCTGCCGGGGTTCTTCCCGATCCAGTCGAAGGCGGCGATACGGGCCTCAGCCTGCAGCTTGTTCCACTGCCGCTCGGCGTGACGCTGGGCGAAGGCAGTCACCTGGCCGATGCGGGCGCGCACCTCGTCGCTCGCATCCTCGGGCGTGAGCTCGGCGGCACGTTCCGCAAAGATCTCGGCGCCCGGCGGTCCCGCCGGCTCGATCGGGATACCTTCCATGTGGCGGTCGACGTCGCGATAGAGGGCGACCTCGCGGGCGCGAACAAAGCGGCGGTCGATGGCGGCCTGACGCTTGGCGTCGATGACCTCGCGGGCGTGGTCGTAGAGAGCCGATGCGCCTTCGAGATCGCTCTGATTGATCGCGGTCTCGACGGCGCTGGCATAGAGGCCGGAGAGGCCGCTGCGTGCCCTGGAGTCGATCTCGGCCGGATCCCAGCCGCGGCGGTCGCCCTGATACCGTAGTTCGTCGACCGCAGTCCGGCCGAGCTTCCGCAGGTACGCCGGGTCCTGCCACGATATCGCCGCATCCTGGTTCAGGCCGGCGATCCGGTCGGCGACGCTGGCGTCATCCACGTCGACCGTGGCGCGCTGCGCCAGCCGGCCCAGCGTGCCGGCCGCCCAGTCGAGCCGCGTCTCGATCAGGGGTTCGAGGATGCTGCGCTGACGCGGGCCGATGGCCTGGGCCAGCGTGCGCTCCTTCAGTTCGCCCAGCGCCGGCAGCGCGCCGGCGATGGCTTCCAGCGCCGCCTCGCCGCGCTGAGCCGAAACCCCGGTCTCGGGAGCGTGCAACAGGCCTCGCACGCCAGCCGAAAACTCGGTATCGAGCTGGCGCGCGAACATCTCGTCGACGCGGATCGTGTGCTCATCGCCATCCTCCGAGAGGGGCGGCCACGGCTCCGCCTCCGGCTGTGCCACTGGCACGGTCGGGTAGATCATCGTTCCCATGTTTGGTATCTCCGCAGGCACGAAAAAGCCCGCCGCGGCGAGTGCCGGGCGGGCTGGATGGGCGGATACGAAATCCACCAATGTAGGCTTTTTCTTAGCCTATTCCTGTTGAACCTGCAACTTTTTCTGAAAAGAAAATATGAATGGCTGTTCAGGGGATCGTCCGAAGGGCCTCACCTCGATGGTTCGCCTTCCCTACTCCACCGTCCGCATCGACCAGAGCTGCGAGCGGAAGAGGATCACCGCGATGAGCAGCATCATCGCGAAGGCCGGCAGCAGCATGGCGGCCTGCAGGCCCCAGATCGAACAGATGGTGCCGGTGAGCAGCGCGCCGATCGGGCCGCCGCCGCCCAGGCCCAACTGAAACAGCGACATCAGGCGCGCGCGGTGGGTGGCCGGCGCCACGATCTGCAGAACCGTCCGGCTCTGGGTCATGGTGATGCCGGCGCCCAGGCCCCAGACGAAGTTCAGCGCCACGAAGATTGGGAATGACGGCAGACTCGCCAGTGCCACCAGGATCAGCGAGCCCACGGCGACGGCGATGCCGATCAGGCGGCCGCGCAGGGAGAACCGCCGCGCCAGGCCGGCGAAGGCGATGGCGGCCACGATGGTGGCGGCCCAGAAGGCGAGGTTCACATAGGCCAGTTCCTGCGCGCCGCCGTGATAGTTGTCGCGCACAGCGAGCGGCAGGATGGCCATGAACGGCCCGACGTAGAAGATGCCGACGCCGAAGTTGAGCAGCAGCACCGGCCAGATCTGGTCCGACTTGGCCGCGGCCGACACGCCCTCGCCGACGCTCTTCCAGAAGCCGGGATGATCGGCCGGTGGATGCGGCGGCGGATCGGGCAGTCGCCAGACGGCGAAACAGCCCAGCAGGACCAACGAAGCGTGTAGCACCAGGAGCGGCAGCGGCCCGAAGCGGTCGGCGGTCGAGGCGCAGGCGATGCCCAAAAGCTGGCCGCCGAACTGCAGCGCCGTGGCGAGTGCCACCGCGCGCGGCAGGCCGCCCTTGGGAGCCACGACCGGCAGCAGGGCATCGCGCGTCGGCACGGCGAAGGCGCCGATCGAGCCCGCGATGAGGCCGTAGGCGATCAGCAGCGGATAGCTGAGGCCGCCACCCCACAGCACCAGGGCGAGCGCCAATGGCGGCATGGCGTAGAGCAGGTGATAGCGCAGCAGCAGGCGGCGCGGGTTGCCGCGGTCGGCGACCAGCCCGCCCAGCGGCAGGAAGAGCAGCGACGGCGCCATGACGGCGGCCTGGGCCACGCCCACGGCGAAGGCGTCCATGTGCAGGACGACCGCGACCAGCCACGGGAACAGCACCATCTGGATGCCGAGCGGCACGAACCAGCTTCCGAGGCCGAGCAGGTAGACCGGAAAGGCGTTCGGGCGGGAAGTCCCGGGCGGAGTTTGGGGGGCAGTCACGGGAGGTCCTTGCTCCGGCGCGGGAGCGACTATATCTTGTAGGTACTTAGTGAAGCTTCCTCATCCAATAGTCAAAGACACCAAACCGTGTCGACATTCAACCGCGCCACCCTGGTCAAGGTCCTGGAAATCCTCGACAGCAGCAATGCCGGCGAGGCGCTGGCCGCCGCCAAGCTCGCCGCGACGATGGTGCGCGAGGCGGGTCTCACCTGGGACGACGCGCTGGCGTCCGAGATCAGGACGCCTGCCCTTCCGGCGCCGACCGCCGACCGGGCTGTCGGCCATGGCCCCTTTGGCTATCGCCGCGATCGCGAGCTCTCGCCGCACGAGCAGTTCTTCATGGTGCTGCTGAGCCCGCGCACGCCCTCCGAGATCAAGCGCAAGCTGCGCAGCCTCGAAGCACGCGTGCTCGACGGCGAGATCACGCCGCAGGAAACCCAGGACCTGAAGTTCATGTACCAGAGCTTCGTCGTCGGCTGAGGCCGGCGTCGACTAGGCCGCGAGGAGGACGCTCTGCTCGCGCTCCAGGACGCGCTTCACTGCCGGCCGCGCCAGCATGCGGTCCTTCCAGGCGGTGTAGTTCCTGAGGTCGGCCATCGGCAGGCCGATGCGCTTGCCCCAGCCGTAGAAGACCAGCGCATAGCCGTCGACGACGCTGAAGGCGTCGCCCATGATCCATTGCTTGCCCGCCAGGAGACCATCGATCTCCTTCAGATTGGCATAAAAGTTCTCGCGACCCACGGCCTTGAGATGATCGTGCACGGAAGTGTCCGTGGCGAAGCGCTCGGGCCGGCCGACGTGGGTGAAGTTCGGGTGCACGGTGTTGGAGAACCACGCCATCAGCGAGATCGCCCGCGCCCGCTGGACGGGATCCTTGGGCATGAGATGCGGCGCGTACTTTGCCGCCACATAGTCGAGGATCGCGGTGTTCTCCACGATCGCGCCCTCGTCGACCACCAGCGCCGGCACGCGACCGCGCGGATTGATTTTCAGATACTCCGGCGTCTTCTGCTCGTTCGTCGCGAACGACAACGCCTGAGAGTCGTACTTGGCGCCGCTCTCCTCGAGGCCGATATGCGAAGCCGTCGAACAGACACCGGGTGTGTAATAGAGCTTGAGCATGGCGTTTCTCCTAAAGCGGGCGCGTGCTGCCGTCGGGGCGGGTGCGATGCAGGAATTCGCGGCCGATTTTTACCCGCTTCTCGCCGTCGTATTCGACGATGTCGGCGGTGGCGTAGGTCTCCGTCCAGTTCGACGGCAGGAACGAGCCCGTTCCCACGACATCGATGGGCGTCTTGGCCTCGGCCATCACCCGGCACTTGGCCGGACCGAAGCCCGACGACGCCACGATCCTGACCTTGTCGAAGCCGTTGCGGTCCAGTTCGGCGCGCAAGTGGAAGATCGCCGCCGCCGACACGCCGGTGCCGACGAGAAAGCGAAGCTCCTCCTCGCTGCGATAGCCGCGGATCGATTCGGGCGAGAAGCGTTCCAGCACGGCGTAGGACGACGCGGGATCCAGCCCCTCGATGTAGCGACCGCCGGTGGTGTCGAGCCGGAGCGACAGCATTCCCTTGGCCGCCAGCTCGGGAAAGCGCCGGCAGACTTCCAGCGAATCGGAGACCTCGCGGGCGAAATAGTCGACCAGCACCGTCATCGGCTCGCCGGGAAAGGTCTCGTGGAACATCTCGGCGGCGCGCAGCGTCGAGCCGGCGTAGCCGATCAGGGCATGCGGCATGGTGCCGAGGCCATGCTCGCGTCCGAAGAAGTGCGCGGTCGCATGAGTGGCATTGCCGATGAAGCCGACCGCCCCCACCTTGCGCTTGGCGCGCGCCGAGCCGACCGACGCGGCATAGGCCATCATCTCGGCCATCTCCTGGCCGGCGCAGTGGCGGGCGTCCATGGCAAGGAACGCCGCCTTCGGCATGTCGGCGCACATCGTCCAGGCGTTGTAGGCGGCAACGCACGCCGGCCCCAGTTTCTGCAGGAAGATGGTTTCGAGATCGACCAGATGGAAGAACGAGCCGGTGATGTACATCATCGGCTCGCCGGCACCGACCCACTTGCCTTCGCCGTAGCGCAAGTCGAGATCGACCTTTGCATTGCGCTCGCGGCCGGTCTCGGCCAGCCAGTCGAGCGCCAGCCGGGGGGCGAACACCACCGGACGGCGCATGAAAATGGCGTAGGTCACCTGGCAGTCGCCGAACTTGCCGATCACCTGCTTCGAGCGATTGAAGTAGTGATCGGTGTAGCGTTCGATCTCGCCATTGTTCGGATGCGTCATCGGCCCTCCCCGGGCTCCTCTCGCGCTCGGCCTGCCGCGTCGGTCAGACCGCCGGGCGCGCCCTTGCGACCGACAGACGCTCCGCCTTGAGCTGCTCGGCGAGCAGGAAGGCCAGTTCGAGCGCCTGGCTGGCGTTGAGCCGCGGGTCACACTGCGTCTCGTAGCGCTCGTTGAGATTATCGACGGTGATCTCGGTCGAGCCGCCGATGCACTCGGTGACTTCCTGGCCGGTCATTTCGAAGTGAACGCCGCCTGGATGGGTTCCTTCGGCGCGATGCACGGCGAAGAAGTCCTTCACCTCGCGCAGAATGTTGTCGAAGTGGCGGGTCTTCCGGCCATTCGACGCGGTCTCGGTGTTGCCGTGCATGGGATCGCACGACCAGACGACCGACTTGCCGGCGCGTTCCACCGCGCGCACCAGCGGCGGCAGCTTCTCGGCCACCTTTTCCGCGCCCATGCGCACGATGAGGACGATGCGGCCGGGCTCGTTGGCCGGATTGAGCGTGTCGATCAGGCGAAGCGTGTCGTCAACCGAGAGCGAGGGACCGCACTTGAAGCCGATCGGATTGCGCACGCCGCGGAGGAACTCGACGTGCGCGCCG
>Ga0194051_1000741_pt1 | contig 18220 bp, 14 predicted proteins | sample SepL2320m_MetaG_FD_161275 | JGI IMG/M metagenome (GOLD analysis project Ga0194051, IMG submission 161275) | Anoxic zone freshwater microbial communities from boreal shield lake in IISD Experimental Lakes Area, Ontario, Canada - Sep2016-L239-20m | ecosystem: Environmental > Aquatic > Freshwater >... | reverse complement strand
GGACGAGTGGAGCAGGTTGGTCCCCCGCAGGAGATCTACACCGCGCCGGCGACGACCTATGTCGCGGGGTTTCTTGGTGCCGCGAACATCTTTGATGCCCACGTGCTGGAGTGCACCGGCGCCACTGCCGTGTGTTCAGCGATGTCGGCGCGGCTCGACGCCGTCGTCGACAACGGCTGCGCACCCGGACCGGCCGCCGTCGTGATCCGGCCCGAACGCATGACCGTGCAACTTCCTCACGACCCGGTGCCGGCCGGGTACAACGCCATTGCCGGAACCGTGGCCGAAGTCGTCTACCTCGGAGCTTCGACGCAGGTACACGTCGACGTCGGCGAGTCCGCCGCTCTGGTCGTTGATGTGCCCAACCACTCCGGACCACAGTCCGTCGGTTACCGGCCCGGATTGGCAGTAAGTTGCGTGTGTGCTCCGGACGCGGTGCGGGTGCTCCATCGCAGCCCCGCCACGGTGGCCGCGGTGCCCGCCGGGAAAGTCGGCTGACGCCTCAACGAACTCGACTACGCCCGACTGACTTGGGTCCGGCGACCGACTTCGGCCGAATGCGGCGTCCTTCGGCGGGCAGGTTGAGCTCGCGTTCGGCGAATCGCATAGCGATATCGTAGGCGACCTTCGCGTTCACCTCTGGGTCATCCAGTGCGACCTGAATCGACAATCCGTCGAGCAGTGCGGCGAACTCGAGTGCGAACATCGAAGGATGAACCGTGGCTTCGACTTCGGCCGACTTAATCGCGTCGACGATCATCCGCCGCCAGCGAGCGTCACGTTCAACCCGGCCAGCCTTGACCTCCTCGTGCCGGAAGGCCTGTACCCACAAGTCGAACCAGAGTCCCCAGGCACCGGGAATCTCACCGTCGCGGGACGGAATGCAGGTCCATTCGATCAGCAACGAAATCCGCTCGCGCACAAAAGGAACCTCAGCCAGCATCTGCTCGGCCGCCTCGTAGAACGATTCCTCAGAGAAACGCAAGGCATCGACCAGCAACCGATCCCGGGTGCCGAAGTAGTAGATCACCAGGGCCGAACTCACTCCGGCACGCTTGGCGACATCGGAGATCCGGGTATCGGAGAAGCCGCGCTCACAGATCAACTCGGCCGCCGCGCGTAACATCTGGATGCGACGAGCCTCATTGTTCTCGGTTGCGGGTGCGGGTTCTGCCATCTATTCGTGCTCCCAGGTCGGCGCTTGCACTTGTTGAAAGCCTAACACTTGGTTAGATTGAACAGTCAGTCAAGATATCTGCGGGGCCAATGGAAGTGGGGCGTTCATGTCCAACACCTACGACGCAATCGTCATCGGCGGCGGCCACAACGGGCTGGTCTCGGCCGCCTATCTCGCCCGCTCGGGAGCCAGGACCCTGGTGCTGGAATCGCGGTCATCGCTGGGCGGTGCGGCGGTCACCGAATCGCCGTGGGAGGACGCACCGCACCTGCGCGTCACCCGGTTGTCCTACGTGATGAGCCTGATGCCGCCGACGATCGTCAAAGATCTAAGCCTGGAGCAAAACGGCTACAAGGTGCATCCGATGGGTCCGTACTACCAGGCCTTCCCCGAGGGCGGATCGCTGACGATCTACGAGGACCCGGCCCGCACGCATGAGGAAATGGCCAAGTGGTCGAAGAAGGACGCCGACGCCTATCCCCATTGGAACGCGTGGCTGGAAGGGCTCGGCGACTTTCTCGGGCCGCTTTTGACGCAGGTGCCACCCAAGATCGGCTCGCGGCGTCCCTCGGATCTGGCCGATCTCGCCAAGCTCGCGTGGAGCAAGCGGGGTATCACGGTCCGTAGTACCGCTGACGTCACCCGGCTGCTCACGATGAGCGTCGCTGACCTCCTCGACGACTGGTTCGAGTCTCCTGAAATCAAGGGCTCGCTCGCGGTCAACGGCGTGATCGGTACCTGGGCCGGCCCGTATGAACCCGGAACCGCCTACGTCATGGCGCACCACTCGATCGGTGACGTCGGCGACGGCCAGATGGGTAGCTGGGGTTACCCCGAGGGCGGTATGGGTGCGGTGTCGGATGCCATCGCCCGCTCGGCACGGGGCTTTGGCGCCGAGATCCGCACCAACGCGCGGGTGTCGAAAGTCTTGGTCCGCAACGGCCGGGTCCAAGGCGTGACGCTCGATAACGGCGACGAGATCCACGCGCCTTTGGTGGTGACCACACTGCACCCCCGCACCGCATTCCTGGACCAGATCCCTCGCCACGAATTGCCTGAGGACTTCGTCAACGACATCGAGCATTGGAAGACCCGCAGCGGGGTGGTGAAGATCAACCTGGCCCTGGGCGAGTTGCCGAGCTTCACCGCCAATCCGAGTCGCGGTCAGGCCGAGCACCACACCGGCTCGGTCGAGATGGCCCCGTCCATGGAGTTCATCGAGGCGGCGTTCCAGGACGCCCGCGCCGGCCGGCCGGCCCTGGCACCGTTCAGCGACAGCGTCATCCCCACCACACTGGACAAGACGCTGAATCCCGATGGAACGCACATCATGTCGCTGTTCACCCAGTGGGTCCCGTCCGAGTGGGCGAGCGAACCGCACACCGAGGAACTCGAGGCCTACACCGACCGGCTCATCGACCTCTACGACGAGGTCGCACCCGGCTTCAAGGGCTCGATCCTGCATCGCGATATCGTCGGCCCGCACGAGATGGAAGTGGAGTACGGGCTCATCGGCGGCAATATCTTCCACGGCGAACTGTCGCTGGAGCAGCTGTTCCATATGCGGCCCGCACCAGGCTTCGCCGATTACCGCACCCCGATCGCCGGCCTCTACAACGGAAGTTCGGCAACCCACGCCGGCGGCGGCGTCTGCGGTATTCCCGGTTGGCAGGCCGCACGGGCGGCGCTTGCGGACAAGAAGCGTGGTAGCCGCAGGGGCCTGGCCGCGCTGGGCAGGCGCTCCTGACTCCGGCCTCACCCGGGCATGGGCCCGGCGGCAGACTGCGCAGCGCCGCGGTGGACGCGATGCTCGGCGCCCGTTCGGTGGCACTTGTCGGGGCCAGTGCACGGCCCGATAGCTTCGGGGCCCGGATGATCCTCGAAGGCCTGCGCAGTTCCGCACGAATGCACCTGGTGAATCCCCGCTATCAGAACATCAACGGGGTTGTCTGCGCACCGTCGCTGGCCGCACTCGACGAGCCCGTGGATCTGGTGCTCCTGGGCGTGCCTGACGCGGCGTTGCGCGACGAACTCGAGGCCGCGGCTGCCGCCGGAGCGCGCGGGGCGGTCGTGTTCGGCTCCGCGCACACCTCCGGCCTCCGGGAGGAAATCTCCGCGGTGGCGACGGCGGCCGGAATGGCGCTCTGCGGTGCGGGGTGCATGGGGTTCGTCAACAATGTGACCGGACTGCGCGCGCTGGGATACCTGGAACCCAATCCCCTTGCCGCCGGGGGGGTTTCACTGATCACCCACTCGGGATCAGCGTTCTCCACCCTGCTGCGCGCAAACCGGGGATTCGGCTTCCGGTTGGCGGTCTCCTCCGGCCAGGAACTGGTCACCGGTGCCGCCGACTACGTCGACTACGCGCTCGACGACCCCGGCACCGCCCTGATCGCACTGCTGCTGGAGACACCCCGGGCGGTGAGCAGGCTGCGCGCCGCCCTGCATCGCGCCGCCGAACAGGACGTGCCCGTCGTGATCCTGTCGGTCGGCCACTCCCCGCGCGGCCGGGAGATGGTGGCGGCGCACTCCGGGGCACTAGCCGGCGAGGACATCGGATGGGAGGCCTTCTGTGCGCAGACCGGGGCGGTCCGGGTGAGCGATATGGCCGAATTGTGCGACACCATAGAGCTTTTCGAGTCCGGCCGACGGCGCCGGCCGGGTTCGGTCGGGATCGCCACCGTTCACGACTCCGGGGCCGAACGGGCGTTGTGTGCCGATCTCGCACACGATCTCGGGGTCGAGTTCGCCGAACTGGGCGACACCACGCTGGCCACCATCACCGATCTGCTCGACGAGGGGCTGATCGCCACCAATCCGCTGGACCTGTGGGGCACCGGTGCCGACACCCGGACCCTGTTCAACAGCAGTTTGAAGGCGATCGTCGACGATCCCGCGGTTGCGGTGACCGCACTGGCCGTCGATCTGGTCAGCGAATTCGACGGTGACACCGCCTACCAAGATGCCGTCATCGAGGTTGCGGCAAGCACCGAAGCGCCGATCTCCGTACTGGCGTCGGTGCCATCCGCCGTCGACAGGGCCACCGCGGAACGTCTGCGCAGCAACGGTATTGCAGTGTTGGAGAATGCCCGGAGTGGCATCGCAGCACTCGGGCATCTGGCCCGATGGCCGCTGCCTGCCAATACCAGCACCGCGCTCATCGACGCTGATCGGCAACAGCGTTGGTCATCGCGACTCACCGCCCCTGATTGGGATGCCCATGCGGCGTTCGCACTGCTGGCGGACTACGGCATCGCGATCGCCGCACCCGGCGTTGCCGACGATCTCGATGATGTGCTGGCGGTTGCGGAGGCCGTCGGCTACCCGGTGGCACTGAAAACCTCAGGCGCCGACCATAAAAGCGATGTGGGTGGTGTGGTCCTCGGTATCGCCGATGCGGCAGCGCTGAGCGAGGCCTACCGGTCGATGGCCGATCGTCTGGGTCCGGCGGTGAGCGTACACGCCATGGCCCAGGCCGGCGTCGAGGTCTCCGTCGGCGTGGTTCGCGACGCAAACTTCGGCCCGCTCATCGTGGTCGCGGCCGGCGGGACCATGGTCGAGTTACTCGCCGACCGCGCCGTCGCCTGCCCCCCGATCACGTCAGCCGATGCCGTGCGGATGCTGCGCTCGCTGCGCATTGCTCCGTTACTGGCCGGCTGGCGCGGTGAGCCACCGGTCGATACTGACGCACTGGCCGCCGTCATCGCCGGATTCTCCCAACTGGCACTCGAACTCGGCGACGTCATCGACGCCGTCGAGGCCAATCCCGTCATCGCCTCGCCGGCCGGCGTGATCGCCGTGGACGCGTTGGTGATCGTGCGAAATCAGAAGATCGAGTAGACCTTGCGAACGGTCTCGTGGATCTCCCAGGTGCCCGACCAGCCGAGTGGGAACACCGCGACATCACCCACGCCGATCTCCTTGGACTGCCCACCGTCCGGTGTGACCGTCATCCGGCCGGCTACCAGGTAGATGACCTCGTTGGTATCCAATACCCAGTGCGACGGGCCGGGGGCGCACTGCCAGATGCCAGCCGATGCGGTGCCCTGGGCCCAGATCTCGACACCGTGGGTCGCCATCGGATGACCGGTGGCCTCATCCAGCGGGCCCCAGTCCTCCAACTCAGCGTTGACGGCATCGGCCAGTACGGGGGTGGTGACAGCTTCACTCATGTGTTGATCCTTGCTTTCTCCTGTTGGGCAACGCTTTCCGGAAACGGCAGGGAGATCGGATCGGGTGCCAGGCGACTGTTGCCGTGCGCGTCGAACCGGTCCAGGCCAAGGTCGGTGACATCAAGCCAGGGACACTTTTCGGTGATGACAAGATCGGCAGCCACCTCGGCGACCGCGGGCCCCCACATCATGCCGTGTCCGGCCGCACTTGCCACCACCGTGCCCGAAACCGGGCCATCCTCGGTGAGCAGTGGGCCCAATATCGGGGTGTGATCGCTGGTGTAGTCGATGGTGGCCGCCCAGGTACGCCGCAGGCCCAGACCGGCCACCGCGGGGAAGATCTCCTCGATGCGGTCGCGGGCCTGCGCGTAGTAGACCGGGTCGAAACCCACAGCCTCACCGGGTTGCTCATCGGGATTGCTCATGCCCCACAGCAATCCCCCGGCCGCGCCGGGACGCCAGTAGATCCCAGACGTCACGTCGAAGACCATCGGCAGTTGGTGGACGTCCACTGACAGCACCGGTTCGGTGACAACCACCTGGTGGCGAGCACCGCCGGCCGGGATTCGGCCGCCGGCCAGCGCACCCACCTCGCCGAGGGTCGGACCGCCGGTCAGCACCACCCGGTCGGCATCGATGGGTCCGGACGAGGTGTCTACGCCGACCACCCGCCCGCCGGCGGTGCGCAGGCCGGTGAACGCGCACCGTTCCCGGATGTCGACCCGGTGGGCGATCAGCGCGGCGGTGTAGGCCAGCACGTTGCGCGACGCTTCGATGTAGCCGTCTCCGCGCGCGTAGGAGGCGCCCATCGTCACCCCGGGCGCCAAGCCCGTCTCCCGGCTGTCGATCTGAGCACTCGATACCCACTCGACGTCCAGGCCGAGGCGCTGCTGCAACGCGATCCGTTGATGAGCCTGAGACACCTCATCCTCGGTGAAGCACGGCATCAGGTACCCCTGGGCGATGAAACCGCAGTCCAGTGGAAAGCGGTCGCCGGTGGATCGATAGAAGTCCTGGGTTCGCATGCCGAGTCGGATGGCGGTCTCGGTGCCGCCCTGGGCACGCACCATTCCGGCAGCCCGACTGCTGGCGCCCGCACCGAGGGTTCTGGCCTCGAGCAGCACTACCCGCCGGACACCGCGCTCGGCGAGTTGCACCGCGGTCCACGCCCCAACCGTGCCACCGCCGACCACCACCACATCTGCGCTCGCGGAAATGGTCATATCAGCAGACCGTGGCATAGACTGAACGCTCAGTCAAGAGGAGTGGAGCGCGCGGGCGATGTATGGGTTGACGGCCGAGGACATCAGGATCCAGGACACCGCGCGGGCCTTCGTCGACAGTCTGATCCCCTACGAGGTCGAGGCAGAACTGGCCGGCGGATACCTTCCCGAGGAACTCGCCGCCCAACACCACCATCGCGCGATCGAACTGGGGCTTTATGCCACCAATATGCCCACATCGGTGGGAGGCCCGGGATTCACTGCGCTGCAACAGGTTCTGGTACAGGAACAGACCGGTCGAGCTACCAACGCGCTGGCCTGGGTGATGCACACCCCACCGCAGTGGTGGGCCGATGTCGCTACCGACTATCAACTCCAACGCTGGCTTCTTCCCGGTGTGCGGGGTGAGAAGCATGAGGCCTACGCGATCACCGAGGAGTTCGCCGGCTCAGATGTCTCGGCACTGGAGACCACGGCCCGGCGCGACGGGGACGACTACATCATCAACGGGGTCAAGTGGCACGTCACCTCCTACAACCTCGCCGATTACGTCTTCGTCCAAGCCCGCCTGGACGGCGGCGACCACCACGGTGACCACGTCCTGCTGGTGGTGGATCTGCCATCCCCGGGCGTGGAGGTGGTGCGCAGCCCCAAGTACACCCACCACATTCCCGACGAGCATCCGATCGTGTCGTTCACCGACGTGCGCGTTCCCGCGACACATCTGGTCGGCGCCGAAGGCGAGGGCATGACGTTCACTCAGGACTGGTTCCGCTTCGAGCGGATCATGGTGTCGTCGCGTTGCGTGGGCGCGGCACAGCGCCTGGTCGACGAGACCACCGCGTTCGCCAAGGACCGGATCGTCGACGGCAAGCCACTCGGCGAGCATCAGTTGGTCGCCGGAATGCTGGCCGACAGCGCGACCGAGTTGTTCGCCGCTCGAAGCCTGCTCTACGAGGTGGCCCGCGGCATCGACGCCGGCATGGACCGCAAGACGTTGCACGGTCAGGCGTCGATGGCCAAGCTGTACTGCTCGGAGATGGCCGGCCGGGTCGCCGACCGGGCAGTACAGATCTTCGGTGGCCGCGGATACATGCGCGAGAACGTCGCCGAGCGGATGTACCGGGAACTGCGGGTGGAGCGAATCTGGGAGGGCGCCAGCGAGATTCAGCGCATCATCATCGGTCGGCAGTTGATGCTGCGCGGGCCGCAGGCCTTACTCGAGCCGCACTAACGCGTCTTCTCGAAGAACTAGAACAGGTTCTAATCTCACCTGCACTAATGTCAATCGCCACCACGGAAGGGGCCGTTATGCCGAACAGGGTGTTCGTCGTCGGGGTCGGGATGACCAAGTTCGAAAAACCCGGCAGCCGCGAGGGTTGGGACTATCCGGATATGGCCCGCGAATCGGGTACCAAGGCACTGGCTGATGCTTCAGTCGCCTACACCGACATCGAACAGGGCTACGTCGGCTACGTCGCCGGTGACTCAACCTGCGGCCAGCGCGCCCTCTACGAACTCGGCATGACCGGGATCCCGATCGTCAACGTCAACAACAACTGCTCGACCGGTTCCACGGCGCTGTTCCTGGCGGCCCAGGCAGTCCGCGGCGGACTGGTGGACTGCGCGTTGGCGTTAGGTTTTGAGAAGATGCAACCGGGTTCGCTGGGCGGTGGGGCGCAGGATCGCGAGTCACCACTGGGCAACCACATCAAGGCGCTCGTGGAATTGGACGAACTCACTTTTCCGGTCGCCCCGTGGATGTTCGGCGCTGCTGGCCGGGAGTACATGCGGGAATACGGCGCCACCGCCGAACACTTCGCCAAGATCGGCTACAAGAACCACAAGCATTCGGTGAACAATCCCTACGCGCAGTTCCAGCAGGAATACAGCCTCGACGACATTCTCGGCGCCAAGATGATCTCCGATCCGCTGACCAAGCTGCAATGCTCGCCGACATCGGACGGCTCAGCCGCGGTGGTACTGGCATCCGAGGCTTTCGTCGACTCCCACGGTCTGGCCGGCCAAGCAGTAGAGATCGTCGGGCAGTCGATGACCACTGATTTCGCTTCAACGTTCGACGGATCAGCCCGCAATATCATCGGCCACGATATGAATGCCCAAGCGGCACAAAAGGTTTATGACCAGAGCGGCCTAGGCCCGGAAGATTTTCAGGTCATCGAATTGCACGACTGCTTCTCGGCCAACGAGTTGCTGCTCTATGAGGCATTGGGCCTGTGCGGAGCCGGTGAGGCGCCGAAGCTGATCGACTCCGGTGACACCACCTACGGTGGGCGCTGGGTGGTCAACCCGTCCGGCGGGCTGATCTCCAAGGGCCATCCCCTGGGCGCGACCGGACTCGCGCAGTGCACCGAGTTGACCTGGCAGCTGCGCGGTACCGCCGATGCCCGGCAGGTGGACAACGTCACCGCCGCCTTGCAACACAATATCGGCCTGGGCGGGGCGGCGGTCGTCACCGCCTATCGGCGTGCGGAACGCTAGATAGTGATGACCGCATAGGCGCCCTCGGCGTAGCGCGCCCGAATGGTCTTCTTGTCGTACTTGCCGACGCTGGTGCGCGGGATCTCGTCGATGAACGTCCAGCGCTCCGGTATCCACCACCGAGCGACCTTGTCGGCGAGGAAGTTTTTCAGCTCACCCGGAGTCAACTCGACGCCCTCCTGCAGCACCACCGCGGCCAGTGGACGTTCCTGCCACCGCTCGTCGGGGACGCCGACCACCGCGGCCTCGCGCACGGACGGATGGGCGATCAGGGTGTTCTCCAACTCCACCGAGGAAATCCATTCGCCGCCGGACTTGATGACATCCTTGGCGCGGTCGGTCAGCGTGATGTAGCCCATGGGGTCGATCCGACCGACGTCGCCGGTGCGCAGCCAACCAGACTCAAACTTTGACGGGTCGGTATTGCGGTAGTAGGAGCCGGTGATCCACGGTCCGCAGACCTCCAGTTCACCCACGGCCACGCCGTCATTCGGCAGCACGGCGCCGTGGTCGTCGACGATGCGGGCCGTCACCCCGCACATCGGCCGTCCCTGGGTGGCCCGGATATCCCACACCTTGTCCGCAGGGGTACCGGGTACCGGCCAGGCCAGCGTCGCCATCGGCGAGGTCTCGGTCATCCCCCACAGTTGCCGGATCTGCACGCCGTAACGCTGCTCGAAGGTCTGCATCAACGACACCGGCACCGCCGATCCCCCGCACGCCACCAGTCGCAGCGACGAGATGTCGTGACCGGGTTCGCGATCCAGGTAGTTCATCACGTCGTTCCAGATCGTGGGCACCGCGCCGGTGACCGTCGGGCGCTGCGTCTCAATGAGATGCACCAGTGACTTGGCGTCCATGAAACGGTCCGGCAACACGATGTCGGCGCCCGCCATCAGGGCGGCGTACGGCAGTCCCCAGGCGTTCGCGTGGAACATCGGCACGATCGCGAAAGCCTTGTCCGAGAAGCTCAATCCCATCCCGTTTCCACTGCAGACGGCCATCGAATGCAGGTAACTCGAGCGGTGCCCGTACACCACGCCCTTCGGATTGCCGGTGGTTCCACTGGTGTAACACATTGCCGCAGCCGAATTCTCGTCGATCTCCGGCCACTCGAACTCATCGGACTCCGCGGCGGTGATCTCGTGATAGCGCAGTACCCGCTTGCCCGAAGCCTCGAATAGCGCCAGATCACCGGATCCGACCACAATCACGGTGTGGACGGTATCCATCTGAGGCAGAACCGGTCCAAGTATCGACGCCAATGACATGTCGGCGATGACTACCTGATCGTCGGCTTCATGGGCCACGAACTCGATCTGCTCGGGAAACAGTCGGATATTGAGGGTGTGCAGCACCGCGCCCATCGACGGAACCGCGACGTAGGCCTCCAGGTGCTCCTGGTTGTTCCACATGAAGGTGGCAACCCGTTGATCCGAGTCGATCCCCAGCCGGCGCAGTGCGTTGGCCAACCGGGCAGCCTGGCGTCCGACCTCGGAATAGGTCGCATGCCGGAAGCCGTCGCCGGTGGCGGTGGTGACCGTGCGGTCGCCGTGGACGTTGACCGCGTACCGCAGGATCTCCGCGACGGTGAGCGGGCGGTTCTGCATGGTGCTGTGCATGGGGGTCACCTTCGATCGCGTTTACCTGCTGGTGGGCGCATAGTATCGCCGCTGCAGACCGCGACCGACCCCTACTCCCTCAGCGCAACCCCCGCGTTCCTGGAACGATGGGGCTGTCGCCGGCGATACATGTAGAGGATCATTGACCCGAACGTACGTTCAGGAGGCGGCAATGCGCAGGTTGGCGATACTTGTCGTGACGGCGGTGGCCTGCGGCGTATTGGCCGCGCCCGCCGGACGGGCTTGGGCCGACGAGTCCGCCCAGGACACGGTCAACCGGCTCCAGAAAGAGGGCTACACGGTCACTATCGACAAGATCGGCACCGGCCCAATGTCCAGTTGCGTGGTGGCCAGCGTACGCAATCCGCAGACGATGACCCAGTGGGTGCCCTATGTCGGGCCGGGTTTGGGCAGCCGAGGCTCTAACTTCCTAGTGCCCGTCGTGACCAGCCAGACCATCTCCGTATCGCTGAACTGTTCACAGCGATAGCGCGAAAGACCCAGCGATAGCACTCAGGACGCCGCGCGTAACTCATTTGCCTCGGCGACCTCAATCGCGGTGATCGAACCGGCGTAGTCCGCCATGTAGAGGCGATCGCCCTCGCGGCTGACCGTGATACAGGAAACCGGGCTTTCGGTGTCGATACGGTCGACGATCCGTGCGGTGGCGGTGTCGATGACCACAACCTGGTAGCCGTCAACCAGATAGGCGGTTGTGCCACTGACCACCAACTGAACCGGCAGCCCGTCCACCGCAATGGTGTCGACGACGCGGCCGGCCACTGCATCCACAACCCTGACCACACCGCCGAGTTCGTCGTCCCAGCCGGTGACGAGCACCCTGCGGTTGTCGCGATCAACCGCGATATCACCGATCGACCCGCCGAGGGCAACGGTGTGCAGCACGCGGCCCGCCCGGACGTCGATGACGGCAAGCGAGCCGCCGGTATCGGTGTTGAGCGCGGCGTACAAGCGGGTGCCATCGGAGTTGATCCGAAGGGTATCGACCCAGTCATCGGCCGATCGAGTGACCGCAATGGTCTTGGACTTGCCGCTCTCGACGTCGATCACGGCGATATCGGCGATCTGATCGCCCGAGCGCGCCACGTACAGCGCATCGCCGGAGAGGCTGACCGCGATACCGCGCGCACCGACCGTGATCTCCTGGGCAGCCAGCGCTGCGCCGGCCTTCAGGTCGATGGCGACGACGCTGTCTTCGGCATTCGAGGCGGAGTTGACGTAGGCGCGGTCCGCGGTGGCGACCGCGTACGGCTCAGCGATCCCCGCCACGGTGGCACTTACCGTCAGCGTCGGGATATCGATGACCGACACCGAGTCGTCGCCGTAGTGGACGGCCACCAACTGGTGGCCGTCGTGGCTCAACGCCATATCGGTGACCGCGCCGGGCAGCCCGGACAGCACACCCAGGGCCGCGCCCACGACCCGGCTCAGCTCGGTGGCCGGTCGCGTTGCCGGCAGCAGGTCACTGGTGGTGGCAATACGCGGGTTCGACAGCGTCGAGAGCCGCACCGCGTCGGTGGGCCGTTCGGCTACTGCGGTGACACCCGTCGTCTTCGCCATTCTCAAGACACCTCCATTGGCCAGACCGCGGTCCGGCTTTAGTGTGAAAAAACCAGGAAATTTCTTCCGACAACTATGGTGTCGGTCGTTCTCAATTCTAGCGGCGGGCACCGACAGAGAAGTTCCGGTGCGTCTCGTTAAGAGCCGAATAGCCTCAGACGTCGTCCAGGGAGTTTTCGTTACTGCTCCGGTGCGTCCCGCCGGGAATACCCGCGACGACGCTGGTGGCCAATGATTTCCAGGGCGGCTCACACACCGGCTGCCCGACGATGTCCGCAATGGCGCCAGGCGGAAAAGTGCTTATCGGCAGCGATGAAATGCGGCAGACATCACATCCGAGGGCGAGTGTCTGCACTTCTTAAGAGCTTTGCTTATGAAGCGGCGAATTACGCGGCTCTCGGCTGCTCAGAGTGACTGTTCGACGACCTCGCGGCTACGGACCGGGTCACTGCCCGGGACGTAGGCGGGCTCGGTGTGATCCACCAGTGTGCCGCTGGCGACCCGGCGCTTGGCCTGCCGGAACTCGCGCAGTGGGCCCATCGCGGCCTGGGTGGTGTTGATGGCCGCCCACGTCGCCGCACGGCGGGCGGCACGCTCCACCGGGTGCGGTGGGGTGTACATGATCATCTCCGCGGCCCAGTCGGTCATCGCGTCGCGGATGCCCCAGTCGAAGAACTTGACCATCTGCGGAACATCGGGGTTACTCAGCAGTGCCTGCCCGGTGGACATCGCGGCGCCGTAGGTCAACGCGAGTTTGGGCAGATAGGACTTCAGACATTCCAGGGTTTCCTCTTTTGTCGCCGGCAGTTCGGTCCCGCCCAACCCGTGACCGACCCGGACGAACTCGGAGTAGTAGCGGTCGATGTCGCGCAGTGGCGTCGGGTGGTACATCTCGTGGGCGGTCGCGATTCCCCACACCACCGTCGCGTAGTTCCACCGCAGCCACTCGGGGTCGTCGGCGTCGTAGGGCAATCCGTCCGGCCGCACGCCTTTGATGGTGTGGTGCATCGACCGCACCGTCTGCGCGAGTTTCTCGGCAGTGTTCGTCGATCCGTATGCCGTGCCGATGAAGAACGCCACCGAATGCGCGAGGCGCAACTGCGCGCCTTCGACATCAATCCGACCGGTGGGCTGACCATTTTCGTCACGTTCGACGACCCGCGAGTGGTCCGAACCCATCCAGAAGATGCTGGGATCCAGGCGCTCGATGAACGCCGCGCACTGCAGCCCGAAGATCAATGCCGAGGTGTGTGAATGCACGTGCCACACCGCGCTGTCCGGGCCGAACCAGCCCGGATCACCCTCGGGCCCGGCAAAGTCGAGACCGCGGAAGAACTTGGCTCGGATGTCCCGGTCGAAGTCGGACCTGACCTTGTGTTCGACAAGCTGATGCGGCAGCAGCAGTTTCATACTGAACGCCTCCTTACCCGGAGCAGCAACTCCGGACACACCTTGATGCCAAGGTAGCACCGTCAGGCGCCGCCACACCGGTACGAAGTGCGGAAAAACCCCTACCGACTAGTGCCCGGTCAGCCATAGTCGGAGCCGTGCGCCCTCAACTGCCATTTCCCCAGCCACACCCGCTGCGCGCCGGAGACGAGCTGCAGGCTCTACGGACCGACGGGCCCATCCATCGGGTCCGGACCCCGGTCGGCGACGAGGCCTGGCTGGTGACCGGCTACGCCCAGGTACGCGAACTGATGGATGACGACCGCCTCGGCCGATCGCACCGTTCGCCCGAAACCGCGCCACGAAGCCGCGCGTCGGCCTTATTCGGTGGACCGATCGGAGACTTCGACGCCGAGCCGGCCGGCCACCAGCGGATGCGGGCTCTCCTGCAACCGCACTTCTCGCCCCGCCGATTGCGCGCATTGGAGCCCAAGGTGGAGGCACTGACCCGGGGACTGTTGGATCAGTTGGCCGATGACGGTCCGCCCGCGGATCTACATGCGAAACTCGCCGGGCCGCTTCCGGCTCTGGTGATCTGCGAGCTACTCGGCGTGCCCTACGGTGACCGCGACACGTTCCGGGTCTGGGTTGACGCGGCCGCCTTCGACCCGGATCAGGTCGCTTCCGGGCAGGGCATGGCGGCACTGGTGGATTACGGCGTCAGCCTCGTCGCCGAGAAGCGGCGCCGCCCCGGTGACGATGTGATCTCCCACCTCTGCGACGTAGATGACCTCGCTGATGTCGAAATAGCCGTCCTGGCCGTAAGTCTGCTATTTGCCGGTTACGAGACCACTGTCATCCAGATCTGGCTACAGACAGTGCAGCTGCTGAGTGACTCAAGCAAATGGGAGACGCTGCTCGACGACGCGTCGCTGATTCCGAAGGCAACGGAGGAGTTGATCAGGGCTTCGATGATCGGCGGGGTGGGCATCCCGCGTTACGCCCGCGACGCGATCGACATCGCCGGCATCACCATCGCAGAGGGTGATCTGGTGCTACTGGATCCCGGTTCGGCCAATAACGATCCGGCGTTCTTCAAAGATCCTGATGTCGTTGATTTCAATCGCACCGGACCGAAACCGCTATCGTTCGGGTACGGCGGCCGGTACTGCCTGGGAGCCCCCTTGGCCCGGATGGAGCTCAATTCTGTTTTCTCCCAGATGATCCCGCGTTTTCCGGACATGCGGCTTGCAGTCGATGTCACAGACCTGAGCATCAATACGAATGCTTTGGGATCGGGTCTTGTTGCGCTTCCGGTCACCTGGGGCGGCAACTAGGTTTCGACTCAGCCGACCGGCCGCACTCCACGGCCGAGAGTCAATACGTGCGCCGGCGATACGGGTATGCGTTCCGGTAGCCGGACCGTCAGCATCCCGTCGACCACCCGGAAGTCCACCGGGTCATCGATTCCCACAAGTTGCACCGCGCCGACGTCGGTCGCATCGAGCCCGAGGATGCCGAACTCGCGCTCAGGTGAGTCGAGCAGGATCGCGTTGACGGCACCGTCGCGCTGAGTGAACCGGACCGCGGTGCCCGCGGTGGTGGTCGCCTCGGCGATTGACCACGGCCGGGTGCGGTAGATCGCCTCGCCGTTGACCGCCATCCAGGATCCCAGTCCGCGCAGTGGCGCCAATTGTTCGTCGGGGATCCGCCCGAATTCGTCCGGCCCGATACCGATGAGCAGATTTCCATTCTTGGACACGATGTCAGCGAAGGACCGGACCAGTTCGGTCGCCGTGACGATGTCCTGAGGTCGCTCGTTACGGTTGGCGCCGAAGGAATGTCCGACCCCGCGGGTGGACTCCCACTTCTTGTCCTGAATCTCGGGGAACTGCGCGTATTCCGGGGTACGGAAGTCGTAGTGATGGTTGGCCGGGAAGGTCAGCGATTTGTAGCTTTCGGGAATGAAAACCCAGAAGCGTTGTATCGCAATGCCTCCCAGCCGGGCCAGGGCGTCGGTGACCATCCCGCGATGTTGCGTGGGTTCGATCCATCGGTCGTTGATCACGCCGTCGGGCACGGTGTTGTAGTACTCGGCGAACAACGCCGGAAGGTCGCCGCCGACCGGCCAGCAGATGTCGTTCCACAGCACCGACGGTTGGTATCGGTGGATGAGCTCGCGCACATGGACGTCGGCATAGCCGACGTAGTTGTCGGTGTGCGGCACCGCGAGAAAGCTGTCAGCCGGGTTCTGCAGCAGAGCGTCGTTATAGGGCCAGTCGTAGCCGCCGGAGTAGTACAGACCCATCCGCATCCCGGCAGCGAGCACCGCACGGCGCAGATCGCCGACGATATCTCGGCGGGACTGGTAACGGCCCTTGCGCGGATGCTCCGACTCGGTGGGCCACAGACAGAACCCGTCGTGATGTTTGGTGGTTAGCACCACATAGCCGGCCCCTGCGTCACGGCAGATCGCCGCGATCGCATCCATGTCCGCGTCGGCGGTGCCGCCGTCGAAGGTCGCGACGAAGTCGTCATAGGTGGCATCAGGGCCGTAGGTGTCGCGCTGATGGTGCCAGGTGGGGCTGCCCTCCAGCCGACTGCTGTTGAGGTACCACTCGGCATAGGGGTTGTCCCGCAACATCTCCGCGGGGCCGGCTTCTTTGAGCAACTGCTGGATATCAGGAACCTGAGGTGCCCAGCCGGGCACCGAGTACAGGCCCCAGTGCAGGAAGATGCCGAGTTTGGCGTCGTCGTACCAGTCCGGCAGCGGATGGGTGGCGACGGATTCCCACGAGGGTGCGTACATGTGTGCAGGCTAGACGCGGCATTGCACCCTGTCCCCCGATCGGCGGACGCCCCAACCACCGACGCATCCACCATCACTCACGAAACTTGGGTCTGGGACGGCTCACGAAAGGATCGGTGTCGCGGGCCGGTAAGTTCCCGCGGCAACGGCGCTCGAGCCCGACTTGGGATTTCATGAGGTGTTAGCGGTGAAGGTCTTTCCGTAGTTCCGTTGTGTCTATATCGTTCGTGGTCGTTCCCGTCGTGGCTGGGCTAAACAATGAGGAGTTCGCAGTGGCCGGTCCGGCTCGAGCGCGTCATCGTCTCGGTCAGCACCGGCCGTTGCCGGTGTTCCGCTGGCTGCAGGTGGGTGCCGTGGCAGCCGGGTTGGGCATGGCATTAGTCGCAGCCCCCGTTGCGGTCGCCGATGAGGGCACATCCTCTACGGCCTCCGATTCCACGACCAGTTCGCATCGTTCGACTGCCACGGATGCGGCGACACGACCGGCGGCGGCGCGCTCAACCCGGTCCGCCACGCGCGGGGTCACACCTGCCGGATCCGCCACCACTTCCAGCATCCCGACCTCTCACGCACCGAAGTCCGCAGCCATTCCCCGCGCGTCAGCGGCCGGTCGGCGCTCTGGAGCCCCGGCTGCCGCCCGTCCCGCTGCGGCCGGTCCGGCCGGTGCGACAGGCTTCGGGCCGCGGAGTGCGGCAGCTGTCGCGGTGTCGACGGATCCACTCGGTAATGTCGCCGCATTCTTCGGGCTGCCCGGCGCGCCTGCAACGGCCGCCCCAGCCTTGAACGCCATCCCGTTGCTACTGCGTTTGACGCTCGAGGACGTGTTCAGCGGGACCGGACCCGCACAGGTGACCAACCCGACCGCGGTGGTCACCGGGCTGTTCAACGAGGTGTTGCGGGAGAACCCGACCACTGACCAGCTGCAGAACTATCTGGGCGTGTTGGGACTGACCGGTGTGAACGGCGTCGTGGCCGGGCTCTACAGCTCAAGCCAGTTCCGTCAGCAGGAGGTCGCCAACTACTACCTTGAGTTGCTCAGTCGCCCCGCTACCCAGGACGAGATCAGTTGGGGCGCAAGTCAACTCATGTGGGGTACCCCGGCGCCGCTGTTTGCCGCATCAATCGCCAAGACCCCTGAGTTTTACGCGGCCAGCGCCTCCGGTGGCGGCCAGTTCGGCCCGAAGCCCACGGCGAATAGCTACGTGAACCTGCTCTACCGCACGCTGGTCGGCCAGGCTGCCGACCCGACAACCGCGGCCATCTACGTGCAGCAACTGCAGGCCGGTCTGCCGACCGGTTTCATAGCGCGCGATTTCGTCACCAGTGACACGTTCCGCACCGTGGAGGTCAACGAGATCTTCAGCGTGCTCGGCCAGATCCCCGACGCCGCCCAAGTCGCCGGCTATGTCGACAACTGGTTCCTTTACGGTGGCCTCGCCGGAATCTCCACCAGCCTGCTGGCCACGTCATCCAACGTCGAGAATATTGAGGCCGGCCAAGTGACCCTGCCCGATACGGCTGCTGCAGCGAAGCTGCAGACCCTGCTGCTGTCGCCCTACGGTGAGGCCGCCAATCCGTCCAGCTTCTACGCTCAGTTCGGCACGCTGTTGAGCCTTAACGGGACGCCGATCAGTGACACTAATCAATGCAACCCCAGTAATGCGCAGTGCGATCAGGCACTGTTCCAATTGCTGACTCAGGGCGGAGCCGATCGCGGCCTTCCGAACAGCAGCCTCGTTCTCACT
>Ga0194051_1000738_pt1 | contig 18255 bp, 16 predicted proteins | sample SepL2320m_MetaG_FD_161275 | JGI IMG/M metagenome (GOLD analysis project Ga0194051, IMG submission 161275) | Anoxic zone freshwater microbial communities from boreal shield lake in IISD Experimental Lakes Area, Ontario, Canada - Sep2016-L239-20m | ecosystem: Environmental > Aquatic > Freshwater >... | reverse complement strand
CCATAGAAGTGCTTCAAGGATTAATTACTATTTATCACTCGCGTCCCCATGCAGCAGAGGCAATCACTCTCGCCAAGGATCGGATCACATCTTTACAGGCAGGCATTGTGTCTGACGTTTCGTCAGCATCTTCTTCGAAATAAACATTTCCCGTGAGACCGTTTTAGAGCTTATGACAACACCTTCTGATCGATTACCTCATCCCTCGGCAAAGCATGCGTCTGGCCGTCTACGCAGCCACAACGCCTTCCAGCGGGCTCTTGCCCTTTTTCCAGGGGGCGTCAATTCACCTGCAAGAGCATTTGGTGCCGTCGGCGGTGAACCCATTTTTTTTTCAAAGGCTCTGGGACCTTGGCTTACCGATATCGATGGCAATCAGTATCTCGACTACATCGGATCGTGGGGGCCAATGATTCTTGGCCATCGACATCCACGTGTGGTCGATGCCATTGCCACGGCACTTCTGTCGGCAACCAGTTATGGAGCACCGACTGAGGCCGAAAGCAAACTTGCTGAACTCATCATTCAATCAGTACCGAGTATTGAAAAGGTGCGTCTCGTCAGTTCTGGCACCGAAGCCATCATGAGTGCCATTCGCCTCGCAAGGGGCTTCACCGGACGTGACCGCATCGTGAAGTTTGCTGGCAATTATCATGGTCACTCTGATAGCGTGCTGGTGGCTGCCGGCTCATCAGCGGCCACACTCGGAGTGCCTGACTCTCCTGGTGTCACTGCCGGCACCGCGCGTGACACGCTGGTGCTTGAATACAACGATCCACAGGCACTGGAAGATTTGTTTCAGGCACAAGGGAACTCAATTGCGGCGATTGTGCTCGAACCGGTCGTTGGAAATATGGGACTCGTTGTTCCAACGATGGAGTTTATGGCAGCAGCGCGTCAACTTACGCTCACGCATGGATCGCTTTTAATTTTCGACGAGGTCATGACGGGTTTTCGACTCTCGCTTGCCGGAGCGCAAGGAGTTCTTGGTATGAAGCCCGATCTGACAACGCTTGGAAAAATTGTTGGGGGCGGGTTGCCTCTGGGCGCCTATGGAGGTCGGCGCGATGTGATGAACCATATTCTACCAGCGGGCAAGATCTTTCAGGCTGGTACCCTCTCTGGAAATCCATTAGCGACTGCCGCCGGCACGGCGACTCTTGAAGAACTTCAAGAGCATCCTCCTTATGAATTACTTGAGCGACACGGAGCAATTTTGGAAAACGGGTTTCGCAGCGCCGCCCACGAAGCCGGAGTTGCAGCATGGATTGCGAGAAAAGGAAGCATGATGACGATCTTCTTCCAGGAAGGGCCCGTCAACGGCTGGAAGACGGCCTGCAAAAGTGATCTCTCCCGATATTCTAAATTTTTCTGGGGATTGATTGACCGAGGGCACTATATGCCATGCAGTCAATACGAAGCTCTCTTCTTTTCAGTAACACATACTGAAGCTGACATTCACTCAACACTCGCTGCTGTTCGAGAAACACTTCTCGAGATGACTGCATAGCGATTTCGAATGACACACACCAGCAGTTGATGAATCAGCGATTCATCAGGAATGCAAATGAAAGTCGACTACCAGAGGAAGATGATCGGAAGCGATTTTTGTAAGGCTTGTTTTGACAATTCGGCACTGTCGCACTGAAAGTGCCCCTCGCACAAACGCCTTGTCGAGCGACGCTACGGCCAGCCATGCCGGAAATGAACGAAACTTTGAAATCGGTGATGTGATCTGCCGAAATCCTCCATGCTTCAAAAGCGGTGCTGCCAAAGTGTTGAGCCAATCGTTGAAGTCACCGACAAGAATCCCTGGGAGTGGCTCAGCCGACCGAAAGAGTACATGCCCAAGCAATCGCTCTATCTGCCAACTTCGCTCCCGTTGTGATAGGCCCAAATGTGTTTGGACCAGTGAAAATACTCCTTCTGGTGAATCGACGACCACTAACTGCGCTCCGCGGGGTTTCCTTGAATTGAGTCTCAACGACACTCTATGGCGACTGCGAAGCGGCCAACGCGATAGAATCAAATTTCCATAGCACCCAGCCCGCACATGAACCGTTGGCTGGTAAACAGCATCGCATCGAAAATACGATGACAGCAGTCGCGGCTGATCGTCGTTGCTGCTGCGATGCACGAGACGGTCGACTTCCTGCAGACAGATCAGATCTGGATTTTCGGCTTCAATCACCTCAATGATTCGCTCGAGCCGATACAGGCGGTCTCGTCCACCGATTCCTTTGTGAATATTCCAGCTCAGAAGTCTCATGGGGATTCGTAAAGAGTGCGATAAACTCGTCTCACAGATTCTTGAAAGACTCACACAGGGTATCACACGTGTCTTCTCTTGGATCGCAGAAACTCTCTCTCCAAGAGTTTTCAGTCATTGCGAACGCTGGCGAATGGCACTCCCACTTTGGCGGCGCATGTAATATTGCAGCACGGCGGCTGTGCAAGCCCGTCCATCGGGACTGGCCAGCCCGCAAGATCCATTTTTTTTCTCTGCATGTTCAATCGCTCGTCGTACTCGCAGCGGAGTTCCCTCCTGTAAATCGGTTTCCACGTCAACACAGAAGAGACCTGTGCAAGGACAAAGAGGGGCGCTTGGATCCTTCGGCCAAATCAAATGGTGAGCTTTTGCTACTGTGATCGTCCGTTCGAGAAGATCAAAATAGGCAACCTGGCATGTTGCGTGAGAGCACCAGTACGAAGGCTCACAGAGTGTGTCGGTGTCTGAAGGATTCACGTGCGCCGCGAGCGTCTCCGTCGATACCTGCATGCCGAGCGTGCCGCATTCCGGACATGAGGGAGGAGCCAACGAATCGTTTTCTCGACAAAATGCCTTATTCATAAGCACTCAACTCATAGAGACGGTAAAGACCACCATCCGCCATATCACAAAAAAGAGATTCTCTTCAAGACTTTTTATAACTTCACGTCGCTTGCATCAGATACATTTTTCTATGCGAGACTTCTGATTCACGCTTTGATCGAATAACCATACTTTATTGCGTTTACGATCATTGTTCACATCATTCCGTATGACAGATTGCATGAATCCACACGATGACATCAGACTTGGTACCGTTGTACCTGGTCACGATGAGACTGCCGAATATATTCGAACTATTGTGCCGTATGGTTTTGAAACTTTTCAAATCAGTTTTGGCAAGAGCGTGGGTGATTTTAATCTTCAACGCCTCGCCGAATCTGTACAACGGGTTCTTGAACACATATCTCATACATCCTATGGGAGTGCTCCAACAATCAGTTCGCTTGCGGTTTACGGAAATCCCCTCACAAGCCCAGAGACCGTGCGCGACTGGGAACGACTCATCGATTCTGCAAGTCTTTTTGACGCACCAATCGTTGCTGGCTTCGCCGGCCGTATACCCGGTCGTCCAATTCCCGAATCGCTCCCTCGGTTTCGCGAGGTGTTTTCAAAACTTTCTAAGCGTGCGGAAGGTTGTGGCGTAAAAATCGCGTTTGAAAATTCAGAAATGCGAGGCACGTGGGAATCTGGTGACTGGAACATTGCACATTCGCCCGCTGCATGGAGTTTATTATTCGACGCCGTCGAGAGTCCGGCCTTAGGGCTCGAGTGGGAACCGTGCCATCAAATCGCGAGTTTCGTCGATCCACTTCCCCAGCTTCGCCAGTGGCATTCTCGAATCTGGCACATTCACGGCAAGGATGCGTCTGTGCTTTGGGATGTCATTGCGACGCACGGAATTCGCGGAGGCGTTCCATATGTGCACCACCGCACACCTGGTTTTGGCCAGACCAATTGGACCGATCTGATCAGTACGCTACGCCTTTGCGGATGGCGCGGCAGCATTGATATCGAAGGCTGGTCCGATCCAGTGTATCGCAATGTTCTTGAAATGACCGGACAGGTCGCGGCTCTGAACTATCTTCGCGTCTGCCGCGGTGGTCTGTTTATACCCAATCCTCTGTAAACTCTAGAGGCCCACAAAATCACACTTCGCGAGCATTGCGACATCGCTTACGGAATTGCGTTCGGCATGTTTCTTTGTTGTGACTGGTTTCACTCCTTTTTTTCTACAGACAATTTTCATGCAAAGTTTGTTCGAAGCGGCTTGGTCTCTCTGGCTTCTTGCCTGGCCACATCTTTTGGGACCGATCATTGTCGCCATTGACTGCGTCGCTACGGCTCATGCCATTCTCACGAAGCGCGACACGCGGGCAACGATCGGCTGGGTGGGCCTGATTTGGCTCTCGCCTATTTTTGGAGCTGTTGCCTATGCCCTTCTCGGGGTCAATCGAATTCGGTCGCGAGCCTCACAACTTCGCAGCGGTCAAGCTGAGACGATTCGACACATCAGACACACTGAAGCCACGAATGCGAGAAAAACAGAAGCTATTGCGCCGCCTGCAACCGGACTGCGTCCACTGGAATTGCTGATGGGCCGCGTGACCAATCGTCCGTTGACTGATGGAAATCATGTCCAGCACCTCGATGGTGGAGACGAGGCATACCCCGAGATGCTTTCGGCTATTGATTCGGCTTCCTCCACAATCTGTCTGGCTTCGTACATTTTTGATAACGATCCAACCGGTCTAGAATTTTCTCTTGCTCTGGCGCGCGCCGTGAATCGTGGTGTCGATGTCAGAGTGCTTGTTGATGGCATCGGCTCACGCTATTCGTTTCCGAGTATTACCAGTGTGCTGCGAGCCAAGGGCGTGCGAACAGAACGTTTTCTTCCAACGAGCGTTCCAATTTATTTTCCCTATTCAAATCTGAGAAATCATCGCAAGATTCTTGTGGTCGACGGACGAGTGGGATTTACCGGAGGCCTCAACATTCGCAATAGTTGCCGGCTTTCTCAGCAGCCGCGCCATCCGGTACGTGACATGCATTTTCTTCTGCGAGGGCCTGTCGTTGCGCAGTTGCTCGAGGTCTTTCTTGAAGATTGGGCCTTTGCTTCAGGCGAAACACTTTCCTTAGATCGCTGGACGTGTGATCCCTCACATGTCGGCACGATGCTCGCTCGTGGGGTTCGCTACGGACCAGACGATGACGATATTGGAAAGATCAAGCTTGTGCTCAATGGCGCGCTCTCCACGGCAAAACGCAGTGTTCGCATCATGACACCTTATTTTATTCCAGATGATTCCGTTTGTCAGGCACTCGATTCTGCAGCGCTTCGCGGTGTGAAAGTCGACATTATTCTTCCAGAGCGCAACAATCTTGCACTGGTGAGTTGGGCTTCGACCGCCATGCTGTGGCAAGTGCTCGGCAGGGGATGCAATGTCTGGATGTCGTCGCCGCCATTTGATCATTCGAAGATCATGATCATCGATCGTACGTGGGTATTTTTTGGAAGTGGCAACTGGGATGAGCGAAGTCTGCGACTCAACTTTGAGTTCAATGTCGAGGTTTATGATCGCACATTTGCCTCCACGATGGATGACTTTGTCGAGAAGAGAATCGCTTCATCGAAGCGAAGAACACTCGCCGACGTGGATGGACGAAGCCTTCTCGTGCGTTTGCGGGATGGAGTGGCTCGGCTTTTTTCCCCCTATCTCTAACTCGTTTAAGTTCGCAGGTACCGTCCGTCCTTTGACCTTTTGGACACTGCTCTCCAAACTTCTAAAAATCACTCTGCCAAGAGGTTCACCGCATCCTGCTTTACAGGAGAGCAAGGCTCCGTTGATGCTTTGTGTTGTTGTGTGGGCCTCTCTTAATGCACTCTTGGAATCCTCATGAACAGCTCCTCAAATATTTTTGCCGATCAGCAGAGGCTTTCGCTGTGTGAAATTGGCAAGGAGTTTCACGCTCGCGGCTGGTCTCGCGGCACGAGTAGCAATTACAGCGTCGTACTTTCCAGAAATCCTTTTCAGCTTCTCATCACCGCAAGTGGAATGGACAAGTCGAACCTTTCTCCTGACGATTTTGTCATTGTAGATTCGGCAGGAAACGTTGCTGAAGGCGGGGAGAAACGCTCCAGTGCAGAAACGCTTTTACACTCTCTTATTGCCACCGAGATTCCAAGCGTCGGAGCCATTTTGCACACGCACTCAGTCTGGGGAACGATCCTTTCCGGAGAATCGCTTCTCCGTGGAAGTTTGCGCCTCGAAGGCTATGAGATGCTGAAGGGGCTTGCGGGAATAAGTACGCACGAGTCTTGTGAAGAAGTGCCTGTTTTTGAAAACAGTCAAAACATGAACGATCTCAGTGCGCATATTCAGAAATATTTTTCAGCAGCGGACTGGAGCAATCCAATGCGGCACCCATTTCACGGCTTCCTGCTCTCTCGACATGGACTCTATACATGGGGGCACAATCTCGCTGAAGCACGCCGGCACATCGAAATTTTTGAGTTTCTTTTTGAGGTTGTTGGCCAGTCGAACGGCCCTCTTTTGTCTCACCGGATGACATAGGATTGATTCACCGATAGAGTGGTCCAACAGTATTTTGAGAGACACAGAATTCATTCACCGATTTGGACTTTTCACGAAAACTGAAGGAGCGATCTCACATGGCAATTGTGACTGTGCCCATGGAGGCACGTAGAATTGACGATCCGAAAGAAATAAAGACATTTTTGGCCGACAAGGGTATCCATTATGAACAATGGCCACTTGAGGACCGCGTGAATCCGGATGCACCTGCGGAAACAATTCTTCAGGCATACGCCGCAGAAATTGATGAGCTGAAGCGTCGCGGAGGATTTGTTACTGCCGATGTGATTGACGTGCGTCCGGAAACACAAGGGCTCGACGCAATGCTTCAGAAATTCAGCAAGGAACACACACACACTGAAGATGAAGTGCGGTTTATTTTACAGGGGAGGGGGGTCTTTCATATTCATCCCCAAAGCGGGCCCGTCTTTGGTATTGAGGTGTGGGCCGGCGACATGATCAGCGTGCCGATGGGAACAAAGCACTGGTTTGATCTCTGTACAGATCGCCGTATCCGTGCAATTCGTCTCTTCCAAGATATGACTGGATGGACGCCGCATTACATGGATTCAGGCGTGCATGGTCAGTACCAACCACTCTGCTTTGGACCGGTATGGATGCCGACAGTATCTGGTTCATCAGAACTGTCGGGACCGGGGAGCGGATCGTGATTCTCTTTGATGGCCAAGGAATTCTTCTTGATATTGAAGGAACGACTTCAAGCATTTCCTTTGTCTATGACGTTTTGTTTGCGCATGCTCGAAAACATCTGGAAACATTTCTTCAGGAACAAATCTCTGTGAGTTCCACCGTGCAGAAGCAGGCCGCTGCGCTGGCATGTGAAACTGGCCTCGAACTGTTGCAGATTGACGCGTCCAACGTATCGATGGTCGCACGTGCCGCCGCTGATTTGATGGCCCGCGACGTAAAGAGCACGCCACTCAAAGCATTACAGGGAATGATCTGGCGACGCGGATATGAATCGGGAGAACTTGTTTCGCACTTGTTTGAGGATGTTCCCCGCGCACTCGATCGCTGGACTAGTTCTGGGCTGGATGTTCGAATTTACTCGTCCGGATCAATTGAGGCCCAGCAATTATTTTTTGGACACACCGCATACGGTGATGTCACATCACTTTTTTCTGGATATTACGATACGACCACCGGCGGCAAACGGGAAGCAATGAGTTATTCAAAGATTTCCGATGCAATGCAGATCGAGCCGAGACAAATTCTTTTTGTCAGCGATATTGGCGCAGAACTCGACGCGGCAAAAAGTGCCGGAATGGCAACGGCGCTTGCAGATCGTCCTGGAAATGTTCCCGGTACGAGCGTTTATGAGCACCCGATGATCCGTTCGTTCGATGACATCATCTCCTAAAATTCTTCTACACGTGAAGATGACCTTTTTTAGAAAGTGTGAACCGCAGGGAATTGTGGCATCGAATACAACGAATGCTCCCGCTCCATGCCTTCTCCTTCCTCCTCGGAAGTACTGGATGTACTCTGCGACGTTCCAGCAAACTATTGGCGCACCATTCTGACTCCTAACTTCCATGTCGTCCTAAACAGCGTGTAGAGCAAACGATGACGGCTGAATCTCGAATTTGTGAATTGGGAATTCAATTGCCTTCGATTGCGTCGCCGCAGGGGCTCTATCGTCCGATCGTTGTTTCGCGGGGAATGGCGTTTGCCTCCGGTCACGGTCCAATTGGAGATGACGGATTGCTGGTAAGAGGTCGAGTCGGTGAGGATTTCGATATTGAACAAGCTGCGGCATTAGCTCGCCGGGTCGCAATTTCAATGCTCGCTGGCCTCAGGGTCGAACTCGGCAGCCTTGATCGAGTGACGCGAGTCGTCAAAACGCTTGGTCTGGTTCAGTGCATCAGCGATTTTCAGGGGCATCCTGCCGTCATCAACGGTTTCAGCCAACTCATGGCCGATGTCTTTGGTTCTCAGCGGGGCATCGGTGCTCGAAGTGCTTTTGGAGCGCATGCATTGCCAGGCGGCATGCTCCTTGAGATTGAATGCATCTTTGAGGTCGATGAGTTCCTTCCACAAGTAATTCCGAGCGATTGATATTGCTAGGAAGTCGAATCGATCGCAAGTTTTTCCGTTGAGGAGTTTTTTTAATGCGATGTGCCGTTGCCGCCTCTCAGGACGAATCGCTTTCAGTCGCTCTCACTCAGGCATCGCATCGGGCGGTCGCCGATCTTGGCGAGATTCCCACTCTGGCTGTTGTATTTATATCGAAGGCCTACGGCGATCAGATTGCCTCAGTCATGGAAAATCTCAATGACGTTATCGGTTCACAAAAACTGATTGCCTGTACCGCAGAGGGCGTTCTCGCCGATGGTATCGAGTTCGAAGATGGACCCGCTGTAAGCGTTTGGCTCGCGCATCTTCCCGGCGCGACAATTGAGACATTTGCGATGGAGTATCGTCACACTGCGGATGGCGCATCCTTCCTCGGTTGGCCGACAGGTTTGCTGGAGGAATGGCCTCAACATGCCTCAGTTATTCTTTTGGCAGATCCGTTTTCATTTCCCATTGATCAGTTTATTGCAAGGCTCCATGAAGATCGTCCGGGTGTTCCGATCATGGGTGGCATGGCCAGCGGAGGAGACGAACCGGGGTTCAATCGATTGGTCGTCGACTCTCGCTCGTATGACGCAGGTGCTGTCGGATTTGTGATCGGCGGGAGTGCGCGAATACGCCCAGTGGTTTCGCAGGGCTGCAAACCGATCGGCCACACGTATGTCGTGACGAAAGCTGACGAGAATCTCATCGTTGAACTTGGCGGCAAGCCAGCACTCCAGCGACTGCGAGAAGTTTTTGGGACACTCGACGAATCCGACAAACAACTGGTGCGAACAGCGCTGCATGTTGGACGTGTTGCAAGTGAATATCAAGAGACTTTTGCACGCGGTGATTTTCTCGTTCGCAATGTCGTTGGTGCCGATCCCGACTCTGGAGTTATTGCCGTTGGCGATCACGTGCGAACCGGACAAACAATTCAGTTTCACGTTCGCGATGGTTCAAGTGCCCACGATGACCTGCGCGAACTTTTAAAACGTGAAGCGGTCACTGGCTGCAAGCCTGTTGGAATTCTTCTCTTCACCTGTAACGGTCGTGGAACGCGTTTATTCGATACACCAAACCACGATGCTGCATGCCTGCAAGAGTGCCTTGGTCCCGTACCCACCGCAGGATTTTTTGCTCAAGGCGAGATTGGGCCGATCGGAGAACGAAACTGTCTCCATGGTTTTACGGCCAGCGTTGCGATCATCGAGGAAACTTCGCCGCACTCCTGATCGATGGTTCTATTTTTTTGAAAATGCCTCATTGTGAAACGGTATTGACTGTTGCGGACAGTCGCTCTATTTTCCTGCCCCTCATCGAGCGTGCAGCGACATCTTGGACTTTTTATCCAGTGTTTAGATCGGGCCAGAACTTTTCCACGCTGCCAGGTCCATTTTTTGCGGAGTTCGTAGCAATGCGCACCATTTGTCTTTCGTTTTTTGTATTGTTCGCAATGGGCTGCGCTTCGAATCGAAATCAATACAGCTACGCACCTCCGTATGCTCCGCCTGTCTATCCTCAGCCAAATGGTGCGACTCAACCGGCGTATACTCTTCCAGTCGGAGCCGTTCCGGTTTCAGGAGTGCCAGACGTTTACGGTCAACCGGGCGTGGCCTCAACGCTGCAGCCTGCTGGCGTTATGCAAACGCCTCCTTGTCCGCAGCCTGCATTCACGCCGCAGTAGCGATTCGACTCGAAAAACAAGCGACGTTCCTCCCAGAGAAGATCTAACATTCGATGCGTCTGCACATTTGAACGTGCAGACTAGGATCGAAGAGCCTTTCATCTTTCTTCGCGGGCTGCGTCATGGGTTCTTTTTGTGTCGTATTTTCAGCGACGTTGTGGAACTTTCCAAAATAAGGTTTGAAAACTCCTTTTTTATGTTTTTTACGAGACTACAAAACATTCGAGTTCCAGAACTGATGGATGATCCTCTTCTTGATCGAGGAGAACATCTGAAGGCCCTTCAAGCGCTTCATCGCATTAATTTTTTAAGTTACACCGCCTGGCAGGTTTCACGCAGGATCGCTTCTCTCCTCACACTGACTCCTCGTACCGGCCCCCGCCTGCAGATTGTTGACCTCGCCTGTGGAGGAGGAGATGTCACCATCGCACTTTCTCACCAACTCCATTCAATTGGTATTCACGCCGATATTCTTGGGATCGACAAAAGTCCTGTGGCTGTAGAATTCGCAAACCAGATGGCCCATACTCGAAGAGCATTGGGGGTGCGGTTTATTTCGGGAGATGTTGTTGAAGAAGGATGTCCGCCGTGTGACATTGCACTTTCGACACTTTTTCTGCATCACCTTAGCGATGATGACTCTGTACGGTTCTTACATTCGATGCATGCTGGTGCACGCGTTGGTGGAGTGGTTTCTGACTTGCTGAGAAGCCGTCGCGGACTTCTGCTGGCAATGTTCGTCACAAAACTTCTCACGCGTTCCCACGTCGTGCGGATTGATGGCCCACTGTCTGTCCGCGCCGCTCGTACCCAGCGAGAACTTCAGTCGCTCATTACACTGGCAGGAATCCATCGATTGACACTTTCCAAGGTGTGGCCTGAACGACTCATGCTTTGTTGGAATCGCAAGGAGGCACGATGATGCACCCTCCGCTTTTTCTTGACACTCCTTCTCCTCGGAGGGCTTGCGCGTCAGATGATCTGCCCGCAAAGCCCTCTGAAGTTCCTGCAACACTTACACGTTATGAAGCAACCCAGCGACACTGGCACACTGTGGTTATCGGCGCCGGGCCGACCGGATCGAGTGTGGCAATGCGACTGGCCCGCGCTGGACTGCGTGTGCTCTTGATTGATCGCGATACTCTGCCACGGGGGAAAGTTTGTGGTTGCTGCATTTCTCCCCAAGGAGTTTCCGAATTACGATTGCTCGGTTTTTCATCTATCGAAGAATCGCTGCACGCAACTCCACTTCACTCTTTGGTACTATCAGCAGCAGGAAAACAAGTCCATCTGCCTCTTCTCGGTAGCGCAGCACTTTCTCGTGAACGCCTTGACGCTGCGCTTGCGACTGCCGCGACACGAGCCGGTGCCGACTTTCTTCCCAAGACAACGCTGACGCAGATCGATCAGTCAAACGTTGGCGTTCGATGCACGCTGCGTGATCAAGAGTCGACTGCAACACTGTCTGCCATGAGTGTGGTCATTGCGGCAGGCTTGGCCCCCGCGATTCGAATCAACGGAAGTCGACAGATCCGTAGCGTTCCTGTATCAAGCCGAGTCGGACTCGGGGCAACTTTTTATGATGACACCTTTGATCTTGAGCCGGGTCAGTTGCTGATGGCTGTTGCTCGGCATGGTTATGTGGGAATTGTGCGATTGGAGGACGATCGACTTGATATCGCGGCAGCAGTAGACCGCAGCGTGCTGGCAGGGGGTGCGACAACAAACCACATTCTCTCCGAAATGCTTTACGAAGCTGGTCATAGGGTTCCGAATGAACTGGCACACGTTGTTTTGTCAGGCACTGCGGCGCTCACCCATCGCTCGCCACTGGCAGATGGTCTTGTATTTCGAGCCGGTGATTCTGCGGCTTACGCCGAGCCTTTTACTGGCGAAGGAATTGGCTGGGCGTTGCAGTCGGGCCGATTCCTATCGCAGGCCATTGTGCAGGGCGTTGATCGTTCATCGACAACATCCGACATACGGTTGAACGCTGCAACGATTGCCGCGCACTGGCAGTCATCCCATAACCGTGCTCTGCGAGGAAGACTCTTTCAATGCCGCGTCCTTTCTATCGCGCTGCGTCAACCGAGCCTCGTCGGGATGTTCATCCGGTTCATGAACGCCTGGCCTGCATTCGGAAAACAATGCGTGCGATTGGCTGTCGCAAACGATTGTGAAACATTCACAACGTAGTCGCCGGGGTGAACGAGAACCAACGACGAAAAACGTCTCGAGCGTTTTGCGGGAGATCAATCTGCTCACATAAGTTTTCCAATTACACGTCTTGCTTGCGCAGGTGTCTTGCATGCTGAAGAAAAAACTCGAGCATGATTGTATTGGCAGAGAGTGACAGGGATGTATTGCCGAGAAAAAATGAGTCGGGCTTTTGTCCTGGCCAGGTATGGCCGCCTCCTTCGATCCGATAAAAGACCACACTGCTCAAAAGTTTTCCTGGCCCCCACGAGTATCGCTCGATTGAGATTCCGTCCTGGTTTTCACAAATAGTTTCACGTATTGGGTCAGGAGGACAACCGTTTGTTCGTACAAAATCTAAAAGCCCTGCAAGAATCCCGCGGTGCGACACCCTCGTGACACTTCGACGGCCAATGCCTCCATCGAGAGGCGTAAACTGATCGAGTGATCCGTGAAAATGTACAACCGATATCTCCCGTGATGGCGCGATGTCAAGAAGCGCGAGTGGACCTGATACCGGCGCGATCGCCGAAAACATATCTGCTAACTCCGCTCCGACCCTATAGGCCATCATCGCGCCGTTGCTCATGCCAGTAGCAAAGATATATCCACGATCAATCCCAAAGCGATTGATGAGGTTTTCCACAAGCACTTTTGTGAATGTCACGTCATCGGAATCCTCACCAAAAGCTTCGCCACAGCAATTACCGCCGTTCCAGGTAAGCAATCCTTCTCGGGTTCCTGTGCCAAAGGGATAGACCACGATGGCACCTCCACTTTCCGCAAGGCAATCTAATCCGCTAAACCGCCTCATTGCCTCCGGATGGCTCTGTCCGCCATGATATGCGACCACTAAAGGCGTCGGGTCGGTTTTCATCAGGCAAGGGCGAACGAGAATCGCTCGTCTTTGGCGGGTACCAACGGGAATTTGGATTTCTTCGACGATGCTTTGGAGATTGTGCATAACGTACCGAAATAGAGCTCTGTACCGAAAATATTGAATTGATGCCTAGACAAACTTCCAGGAGAGATCACGCGGCATCTTGAATAGATACTTTTCTATACAAAATATTATTTCAATCAAAGTCGTGTGTTCGATCGAAACCTTGTTCGGTAGACTTTCAAACTCCTCACACATACCATCAGGAGCTTTGAGATCGTGGAGTCGCAGGCACCCAAACGGGTCGTCATTGAGTCACTCAGTCCTGTCGTCGATGGAGGGCGCTTCACGGTCAAACGGATCGTTGGAGACTCTATTTTTGTTGAAGCCGACATTTTTTGTGACGGCCACGACGAACTCGAGTGCCAGTTGCTCTATCGACACGGCGAGAGCGGACAGTGGATCTCACTGCCGATGGAGTTTATCGGTAATAATCGCTGGGGAGCGTCATTTCAGGTTCATGTTCTAGGACTGTGGCAGTTCACAGTCGCTGCGCACATTGATCTTTTTGCAACGTGGAAACGGGATCTTTTGCGACGGATCGCTGTCGGCGAAAGTTCTACCATCGATCTTGCTGATGGAGCATCGTTGATCGAAGCGTCTGCACATCGCGCTCCCGCCTCAGAAGCTCACGAACTCTGTGAGTGTGCAGCAGTTCTGCGTCGCTCTCATGGATCTCCTCCCATACTCTCCTCACGATTAGACGAACTCATGTCGAGATTCGCAGACCGGAGAAATCAGACGCAGGTCGATCCTCCATTATCCATCTGGGCCGATCGTGCGCTCGCACGCTCAAGCGCGTGGTACGAAATCTTCCCTCGATCGTGGAGCGATCAACCGGAAACGCATGGCACTCTTTCTGATGTAATACTTTCTCTCGACTCGATCTCCGAAATGGGATTTGACGTACTTTATCTCACACCAATTCATCCGATTGGCCATTCGTTCCGAAAAGGACGCAATAATGCCTTGATCGCAACCGCAATGGATTGCGGAAGCCCGTGGGCTATCGGTTCATCGGATGGCGGGCATACCGCGATCCATCCGTCGCTGGGAACTCTTGCTGATTTTGATTCACTCGTTGCGGCTGTTGTTTCGCGATCCATGGAAGTGGCGCTCGATGTGGCGATTCAATGCAGTCCCGATCATCCTTGGATGAATGAACATCCCGAATGGTTTCGGCATCGCTCAGATGGCTCAATTGCGTACGCCGAAAACCCACCGAAAAAGTATCAAGATATCGTTCCGTTTGATTTTCAATGCGAACAATGGCGTTCGCTCTGGGAGGCGATCGCTGGCATTTTTCGATTTTGGGTGGGGCACGGTGTACGAATTTTCCGTGTCGACAATCCACATACCAAGCCATTTGTATTCTGGGAGTGGCTGATTCATGAAATCCACCGCGAGCATCCCGATGTTCTTTTTCTCGCAGAGGCTTTTACCGCGCCGAAGTCGATGCATCGACTTGCCAAGCTTGGGTTCACATGGTCTTACACCTATTTCACCTGGCGCACCGACAAGATCGAAATGACTGACTATCTGCGCGAGGTCACGAGCCTGCCGCAAACTGATTTTTTCCGACCGCATTTCTGGCCAAGCACTCCCGACATTCTCCATACGAGTTTGCAGCAGGGTGGCAGGGCGATGTTTCTTGTGCGAGCCGTGCTTGCATCAATGGGCGCGGGCAACTACGGAATTTATGGCCCCGCCTACGAACTGCTCGAATGCACTCCAACGGAGCCTGGCAGCGAGGAATATCTCAACTCGGAAAAATATGAAATCAAACACTGGAATCGGAGTTGCGTCTTATCGATTGCCCCCTTGATCACAATACTCAATCGCATTCGCCACCAAGAGCCCGCCTGCTTTTTCGATCGACAACTTCAAATCCATCGAGTGGATCATGAGAGTCTATTGGCTTGGAGTCGGTTCGATGAAGAGCATGGAAGCCGAGTTCTCTCGCTTGTTGATCTCAATCCGACATGTGTCCATCGTGCGACATTGCATCTCAATCGGACTGCACTCGGGCTTCTCGACGCCGAAAGTATTCTTGCGGTGAATCTCATCGATTCAGAGCGCTGCCTTTGGAATCCCGATTCGATCGAAGTCGAGTGCTCTCCAGAACGGCCCGTTGCTATTTGGCGACTCTCTCCGCAGTAAATTGCCGCATGCAGAAAGAAACATCTTTGGAGGTCGAGTGCTCGACTCTCTGTAGGCATGCGGTACGAAGGAATTGAGTATGACTGATTTATTTAACGGGCATTTATCGTTTCTTCACCACGCCCAAGAAATTGAGCGTCGCCTTTACACGTGGCTTCCACAGTCCCGTTTTTTTCCGGCAAAGTCTCGCCAGATAGACTCTCTCGACCTCATCGACCTGATTGAATTACCGCGCGATAAACATCTTTCTCACGCTCATACAGATCGTTCTCACTGGTTTCTTGGCATCGTACGAGTTGTCTCTGGGGATGCGTCGTTCACGTTGACAGTGCCGTTCTCTTGCGAGAGCGGATTTGATGACATTCACCCTCTCAAACAGAGCCTTCCACCCGAACTCGGTGCGAGCGACACAGGCAATGCCCCGGAGTTTTTCATTCGATTACTTCATCTTTTGAACTCGGGGGAATCAACTGGATTTCATGGGCGTCTTCTGGGAGTCACTCTCTCACAGGACTGCGAATCTTTTCGCTATACCGAAAGACCCTCTGGCGACCGGGTGCATTCGCTGGCATCTGATACTTCAAATTCAACCGTTGCAATCGATAACCATTCTGTTCTTAAACTGATACGCACTGTGCATTATGGAATCCACCCCGAAATTGAAATCGGTCGTTTTCTCGTCGAACAAGTACCGCGCTGGGAAGGTACACCCAAGCTACGAGGTTGGATTGAATATAGATCGTTCCTCTCTGACAATGCGTCAGGTGTGATTGCGGTATTGCATGACTTTCTTCCCCAGTGCGCAAGCGCGTGGGATTCGCTTGCCTTGCTTCTCGATCAGGAAATAAAGGGCGATTCCTATGCATTGCAGCATGCAAAGAATCTTGTCACCGCAATCGGGCATCTGACAGCATCGATGCATGAGGCACTTTCTTCCTTGAATAGCGGTGATGAATTCGATTCGTCGCCTTGGTCGCAGAGTGATCGAGAGAAGCAGGCCGACGAATCGGTTCTCCAAGCTCAGAAAACTGTACGGTGCTTCTCAGATTATCTCTCAACCACTCAGCGCACAGATACATGGAGCGCCGACCAACTGCTTCTCCTCAGTGAGCGAATGCGAATAATCACTCTGCTTGGCAGTGTCCCTACACGCATACGAATACACGGCGACTATCATCTCGGACAAGTTCTTGCCGGGGGTGAACGTGTTTATGTGATCGACTTTGAAGGGGAGCCAGCCCGTCGCCTTTGTGAACGCCGCGTTCCTTCAGTTGCCATGCGTGACGTAGCAGGCATGTGCCGTTCATTTGATTACGCGATCGCGTGTCGAAATCGGCGTTACGCAGGCTCATTGGATTCCGATGATTGGAAAACGACAAGCACCATTTCGACCGACTGGCTAGTACAGATTTTTCTAGAAGCGTACGAATCGATTGCACAGCAACATTCTTGGTGGATCAGCATTCCCGAGGAGCGAAAGATACTTTTTGATTACTTTCTTCTTGATAAGGCATTCTACGAGTTGCAGTATGAGATGAACCATCGACCAGACTGGATCGGCGTTCCTCTCGGCGCCCTCCAAAAGATGGCTGGGGTTATGATCACGCCCTGACAGAGCCTGCGACATTCAGAGTCGTTCGGCGTTCAAAGCAGAAGGAGGTACTCTTTATTCTCTCGCAACCAAACGTTCCACGCTGGGCTCATGCTTTCGTAGGCGGCGTGCTCGGGATAATTCTTTTTACACTGCTTGCTGCTTGTGCCGTATTTGATACGACTCATCCATGGTCAGACTGGACTCAAACCAGCGATCTGCGGCGCAGTGGATATTCCGAGCGAGTGCGATTGGATTACTTGATTCGAACTCCTGCAAACACTTGGTCTAATCTCGCCTACATCGCTGTTGGTCTCTATTGCATCGTTCTGGTGCGAATTGATCTTGATCGAATCCCTCACCCCAGCGATGGCTATCTTCTCGCAACACCTGTCTTTGGTGCATTTTTCGGATCCGGATGCATCCTTCTTGGAATTTGCAGCGGATTCTTTCATGCCTCGCTCACTCGAATTGCTCAACACGCAGATGTTTCCGCGATGTTCACGCCACTGCTTGTTTTGGTGGGCCTCAATTGTGGCCGATTATTTCCTAGCGTATCAATTGGCACATCTCAGCGCCCCATTGCAACATGGCCACTCTGGATAATGCTTGTCGTAATCGCAAACATTCTACTCTGCATTTACAAATGGTCTTTTTCATCGAGAACCGTTCTTGAAATCCTGATCTTGCTTATCGGTGGCTTTGGACTTCTTGACTTTATCCGGCAGGATTTTCGATTGAGGGTCAGCGTTTTCATGAAGATTCGGTGGCTGGTTGTTTCTGGACTGCTGTTGGCCGTAGCAGTTGTCTGTCGACAACTCGATGTGGCACGTCGCTTTACCAATCCCGACTCCCTTATTCAGGGTCATGCACTGTGGCATCTGTTCACAGCCATGGCCCTTGCGTCGATGTACTGGTATTACCGCCATGAAGAACGCCTTTCTTCAGACTCCGTTTGAGCGAGGAAAAAGTGTTTCTACATCATCCTTATGATTGTTGCGGTACCATCTTCTTTTATTTTGAATTGGATATGGCTGTGATAAAACACCTGACATGAACATCCCACGAAGACAGATGCTTGCGGGATCACTGGCGACTGGAATGCTTGCAGGCGGTTCCATTGCCGCTGCATCGGAACACATGCTTGTGATCGACACACACGTCCATTGTTTTGCT
>Ga0194051_1000735_pt1 | contig 18297 bp, 12 predicted proteins | sample SepL2320m_MetaG_FD_161275 | JGI IMG/M metagenome (GOLD analysis project Ga0194051, IMG submission 161275) | Anoxic zone freshwater microbial communities from boreal shield lake in IISD Experimental Lakes Area, Ontario, Canada - Sep2016-L239-20m | ecosystem: Environmental > Aquatic > Freshwater >... | reverse complement strand
TCCCCGGCTAGGCTCGTTGTGCCACTGCCACGCATCACAAAGAACAACTGGCTGGTCGCATTGGGTGCGGTGATCTGAACATCACCGGGACAGATGTGAATGAAGTTCGCACACAGACCCGGTGATGTTGCCGGGCCGACGCAACCCAGCAGGCTGCTGGTGTCCAGCGGCAGCGTGCCGGAGAGCTTTTGTTGGTGTAACTCGGCCCCAAACTGCGTCCCTGGAATGGGCTGCACAGTGCCGTCGATAACCGGATTGGATGCCGTGCGGTAGTCGTAAAACTCGGCGTTTGCCGTCAGCCACTGGGCGGGCGGACGCGTGTCTGTGGGCGTGGCCATAGGAGACGTTTCCAAATAGTGCGGAATGGTTAAGACTCTCTAGAATCGAACAGCATTGTATCGCTGGAGATTTTACAGGTACCCCGACCAAACTCCCGATGGCAATAATCCCCGCGCAAATCTCGCCCGCAGAACCGTTTCGCATCGTTTCATTGCTGCCCGCGGCCACGGAAATTGTCGCGGCCCTCGGACTGGGATCGCATCTTATCGGTCGGTCTCACGAATGCGACGAACCACCAAGCGTCACCGCCTTACCGGCTCTGACACAAGCACGGTTTTCGTCGAACGCCTCCAGCCTCGATATCCATCAAGCAGTTAACGCGGCCCTCAATTCCCCGCGATTGAGTGGCCAGAGCGCTCTCTACGCCCTTGACATCGCACAACTGGCATCGCTCCAACCCGATCTGATTCTCACGCAGGCTGTCTGCGCGGTGTGTGCAATATCGGCCGACGATGTGGCAGCGGCTGTCAAGCAGTCGGGCCATGCGGCTTGCGTGCTTGCACTTTCGCCCACGACGCTGGCCGGTGTTTGGAACGATATTCTCAACGTCGGCGCGGTCTGTGGCCGGCTGGCGAAAGCGCGCGAAGTGGTGGCCCGTTTGCAAGCCAGGGTTGCTGCCATCGACTACCGTGTGCGCGGATATAAGAAGCCTCGCGTGGCCGTCATCGAGTGGCTCGATCCACCGATGGCCGCAGGCAATTGGGTGCCGGAGGTGGTGCGTTTGGCCGGCGGCACCGATCTCTTTGGAAAGCCCGCCGGCCTTTCCCACTGGATCCGGTGGGAGGATGTTGCGGCGGCCGATCCCGATGCGGTGATCCTCACGCCGTGCGGCTTTACGCTCAGCCGCACGTGCGTGGAGGCGGCCACCCCTGCTATCCGCGAACGCCTCGTGACGCTGCGCGCCTGTCGTGAAGGCATGCTCTATGCCGTGGATGGTCACCATCTCTTCAACCGCCCTGGGCCGCGACTGGTAGACTCGCTGGAGGTGCTGGCAGAAATCCTGCATCCGGGAAAATTTCGCTTTGATTCAACGCAGCAATTTGCCAAACGATTGGATTTCTGCACCGCATGACGGTTCTGCAATGCAGAGATCGTAGCCCAGAATCGCCGCGCTCAGGAACGGCACACGCTTACTGCAGATCGGCTGGCTTGACGCCCTTTTTCGCACCGTTGAAGCCGAATGCTAACGGCTCAAACGGGCCCACAACATCCACGATCGATTTTTCCGGCAGCACTTTTTCAAGCCCCATTGCCCAGTAGCAGGCGTTCAAAAGCATGCGTCTGGTGCCCGCGGAGAGCATGTCGGTGGAAGAGCCCATCGTGGTCGTAAACACGCGGCCGCTGGGACCAGCAGGCACGCCGTCGGAACCAGGCATGCTGTAGGTTTTCACCCAGCAAATTGGCATCATTGGATTGTTTTTTGCACCTGTAACAGGTGCCGAATCGACCTTCATACCAGCCAGCACCTGCCCCAGCACGAGCGGTTGGGAATCGGCTGGCAGCGGCAATCGCACGCCGTAAACATCCGTCGGCCCCCAAATGTCGCCGTCCTTGATGCCTCGCAGGATCGGATGATTCTGGGCATCGGGAGCGATGATCCCCAGCGTGCTCTCGCCGCCGTGGTGGCCGTGGTGGCTGATCCATTTTTCACCCAGAACAAATCGTCCAAAGCCGTCGGCCCATTCCTTCTTATCACCGCCATAGCCGTTGCCGTAATGCGCATACGCTCGGTCGTTAGGAATATTAAAGGCGTGCGTCGCCGTGCGCATGCCGACTACGGGCTTTCCAGCCCGCAGGTAGTCGTCGATCTCTTTCATCTGCGCATCGGGCAGGTTGCGAAACCGCGTGGCGATGACCATCAGATCGGCTGTGCGCAGAGCCTCCAGACCGGGGATGTTGTCCTGTTTGTTGGGGCTGATTTCGCCGGTAACAGGATCGATTGCATAGAGCACTGTGCACTTGAAGCCGTGGTGCGTGGCAAGAATCTTTCCCAACTGCGTCAACGCTTCTTCGCTGCGGTATTCCTCATCGCCGCTGATGAGCACGACGTGCTTGCCCTTGCCCGGGCCGTCGCCCCCTTCGATCGCCAGCCACGGATCGGCGGCGGAGCTAACGACCGCGGTCACTGCGGTCACACAGAGTGCCAGAACGGCGGCGATGGCAGGCAAACGAATCATTCGGTAAGTTCCTTTTGTGGCGTTTTGAAGTGTGGCGTTTTGAAAACAACTCCATCCCATCGATCACGGCTAGGAAAGAATACCCTTCACGACGTGACCGTGCACATCGGTGAGCCGAAAATCACGCCCCGCCGAACGAAATGTCAGCCGTAAGTGATCCAGACCCAGACAGTGCAGGATCGTGGCCTGCAGGTCGTGAACGTGCACTTCGTTTTCCGCAATGTTGAAGCCCAGTTCGTCGGTTGCGCCATAGGTGAGGCCGCCCTGCACGCCGCCGCCAGCCAGCCACATTGTAAAGGCATTGGGGTGGTGATCCCGGCCCTGTGAGGTATGGCGAGCGATGTTTGATTCCACCATCGGCGTGCGGCCAAACTCTCCACCCCAGACCACCAGTGTGCTGTCGAGCAGGCCCCGCCGCTTGAGATCACAAACCAGCGCGGCCGAGCCTTGGTCTGTTTTTTGGCAATTGCTTTTCACGTTTCCCGTCACGTCTGAATGGGCGTCCCAGCCTTCGTGATAGATCGTTACAAACCGCACGCCGCGTTCGACAAGCCGGCGGGCTATCAGGCAGGCCCGTGCAAAGCTGGCCTCCTCGGCATTGCAGCCGTAGAGGGCGAACGTTTCGGCAGACTCTTCGCCGAGGTTCATCAGTTCTGGGGCCGAGGTTTGCAGTCGATGCGCCATTTCATAGCTGGCGATCCGCGTGGCAATCTCGGGGTCGCCGTCGGCAGAGAGCCGGCTTTGGTTGAGCTCAGTGATCAGCCTCAGGGTATCGTTGGCCAGTCGCTTATCGGCTCCATCCGGTGAGCCAACATTCAGAATCGGATCGCCGGCGTTGCGAAACCGAGTGCCGGAATAGATGCTCGGCAACAATCCACTCGACCAATTGGCGCTGCCTCCGCTAATGCCGTTGCCGGTGCTCATCACAACAAACGCTGGCAGTTGGTCGCTTTCGCTCCCCAAGCCATAGGTCACCCACGAGCCGATGCTTGGCCGGCCGGGCTGCGCAAATCCGCAGTTCATAAAGATCTGCGCCGGTGCATGGTTAAACTGACTGGTGCGGCAGCTCTTCACAATTGTGATGTCATCGACCACCTTGGCCAGATACGGCAGCGTTTCAGAAAGCTCAGCGCCGCACTGCCCGTGCCGACTAAACGCGTACCGCGGCCCCATCACGGCAGCATCGGGGCGAATAAACGCATAGCGTTGGCCGCCGATCACTTCCGGCGGAATCGGCTTGCCTTCCATTTCGGCCAGCTTGGGCTTGTGGTCAAAGAGCTCGAGTTGGCTGGGCGCACCGGCCATAAAAAGTTGGATGACCGCCTGCGCTCTCCCCGCATAATGGCCGGCCTTCGGGGCCAGTGGAGAGACAATTGCATCGGTGCTGCGTGCAGCAACAAAGCGGGTACTCGCGCCACTGAGTAGGCCCGCCAGCGCGATCTTGCCAACACCCAGGCCGCAGTCGGCAAAGAAATGCCTGCGCGTGATGTCGAGAAGGTTCATTGGTTGTATTCTCCCGTTTGCTCTTGTTCAAAATACCAAATCTTTTGGACGCAGCGCCAAGATTGTCGGCGTCTATCGTTTGACGACTGCCTCGTCGAGATTCATGACGGCGCGGGCTACGAGCATCCACGTGGCGCGTTCCAGAGGATCGCCCTGGCCTTCACCGGCTAGTTTGACAGCATCTAAATCACCAGCCGTTAATCTTTCTCGCTGCAGCTTCACGAAAGCGGTGAGGGCCTTGGTTTCATCGGCATTGAATGCACGCGACAAAACCCGACGCGCGATTTCGCGAAGCCGCGAGGCGTCGTCGCCACCGGCTGCGATTGCAGCACGAGAGAGCGCCTGTGCGACCTCGACAAACATCGGGTCGTTCAAGAGCGTCAGGGCTTGCAGCGGTGAGTTGGAGACCTCCCGCTTGGGCAGGCAGCTTTCACCGGTCGGGCCATCAAATGTTGTCGTCATCGCAAACGGTGCTGTCCGTTTTTGAAACGTATACACACTGCGTCGATAACGGTCTTCGCCCGTGCTGGCGGTCCACTTGGCCGAGCCGTAGACCACCTCTGTCACGCCCACTGGCTGCGGTGGCCGTACGCCCGGTCCATACATCTTTGTGGATAAGAGCCCGGCGGCTTGGAGCAGCGAATCGCGGATGACTTCCGCTTCCAGTCGCACGCGCGGGCCGCGCGCTAGCAACACATTCTCGCGGTCGCGAGCAACCAGCGCCGGTGACACGCTCGATGCCTGCTGGTAGGTGGCGCTTGTCACCATCAGCCGATGCAGCGACTTTGTTGACCACTGCATTCGCAGCAATTCCGTTGCCAGCCAGTCGAGCAGTTCGGGGTGCGATGGCGGCGCGCTTTGGTAGCCAAAATCGTCGAGCGAGGTCACGATGCCCCGACCAAAAAACGCCTGCCACTGCCGGTTGGCCGTCACTCGCGCCGTCAACGGGTTGTCGGCCGACACCAACCAGTGGGCCAGCGCCAGCCTATTAGCGGGCACGCCAGTCGTCAGTGGCGGCAAGAATACCGGCACGGCTGCTGACACTTCCTCCTTGGGCTGGAGATATTCGCCGCGATGGTGCCGGTGTGTTGTGCGCGGATTGTCGACCGGTCTTTCGCGGAGCACCAGCGACGAAAGGCCGTGGTGGAGGCCATCTTCGAGTTGACGAATCTGCTTGTATGAGTCGGCCAGCTCCGGCGCTGTGGCTAGAAATCGGCGCAAGATGCTCTGTTGCTGCGCGGCACATCGCGTTGCCACTGGTGCAGCGAGAATGGCTTCCTCGTCGGCTGTATGACCGCGCGCTTCCACATCCGTTGCTTCACTCACGCTCCAGCGGAAGCACCCCAGCGAACAGGCGAAGTAGCGTTCAAATCGCATGGTGATTGAGAGCGGCGTGCCGGGGGCCACTGGTTCGGCAAATTGAAACGTAGCAGCATGCGCTCGGCCCATCGCGCCGTTGGTGCTCCAACCGCTCGACATATTGCCATCCACCGCAGCCGCCGCGCGATTGTTCTCTTGGGCAAACGATTCTGTCGCTTTGACGATCGCCACGCGTTGGCCTGCCGCGCCGCCACTTGCCGCAGTTGAAACCTCCAGCTCTGACAGAAAAAAGTCGCCTTTTTCTCCCTCGTACCAGCACAGTCCAGGCCCCCCACCGGGCAGGCTCTCGTCGGGCAATACTTCCAAACGCAAGGCCCGCATGGGTTGGTCGGAAGGCGGCAGAGTGAGCGTGTAGACATCATTTTTTGTGGTGTCTCCGCTGGCTAGAATCGAGCCATCCGTTCGAGAGACTAGATGCGGGGCATTACTCACCATGGCGATTGGCGAAACAATCTGCCAGTGAACGGCGCGGCTCGATTCCTGACGATTCCACTCATCAAAGCGGGCTGCGACTGCCACGCTGCGCTTGGCAGTCGCCGAGATTGCCGCTGCTGTGGGATCTGCTGTGGAATCTGTATCCAGCGCCGGTTGCGGCACAGGCAGGGGCCACTTATCAGGCATGCTCTGCCAGAGATGTTCGATCTTTTCCCGAGTTTCGGCAATCTGTTTGCTGCGCTCGACGCTGGGAATGATCCACTCCGGTTCGTCGATGTTGTTGAGCAGGGCCATGAATGAAAAATAGTCGCTGTGCATGATCGGATCGAACTTATGCGTATGGCACTGTGCACAGCCGACGGTGAGTCCAAGCCACGCGGTTGCAGTGGTGCCAACCCGGTCGACCATGGCGAGATAACGAAACTCCAGCGGATCAATGCCGCCTTCCTCGTTGATCATGGTGTTACGATGAAAGCCCGTGGCAATGATGTCGTCGGTTGTGGCATTTGGCAGCAAGTCGCCGGCGAGTTGCCGTGTAGTGAATTGATCCAGCGGCATACCGTCGTTGATTGCTCGAATCACCCAATCGCGATACATCCAGATCGTGCGTTCGCGGTCTTTCTCATAGCCATTGGTATCGGCGTAGCGGGCCAGATCCAGCCAACGCCGCGCCCAGCGCTCGCCATAGCGCGGGCTGGCCAGCAGCGCATCGACAAGTTTTTCGTAGGCATCCACTGCCGTATCGGCTAGGAATGCATCCAACTGTGCGGGCGTTGGCGGCAGGCCGATCAAATCCAGATGCACCCGACGACACAGTGCAGCCTTGTCGGCCGCAGGGGATGGCGCGAGGTTTTCTTTTTCTAGGCGCGCCAGAATGAATTGATCGATCTCATTTTTTGGCCAGTCTGCCTGCTGAACCGTGGGGATGGCGGGTCGCAGCGGCTTGACGAAAGCCCAGTGCGGCTGGTACTCGGCGCCCGCGGCGATCCATGCCGCCAGTGTATTTTTTTCTTCCACGCTGAGGGTTGTCATGGTGCTGGGCGGTGGCATAACGAGATCGGGGTCTGTGCTCGTGATGCGGGCAATCAGTTGGCTATCGTCGGGATGCGCAGGCACGATGGCACGCAAACCGCTGTCGAGTGCACTCGTCGCCGATTCCCGCTGATCAAATCGCAGGCCCGCCTCGCGGTGTTCCTCGTCTGGCCCGTGGCACTTGAAGCAGCGATTGGAGAGAATCGGACGCACATCGCGCACAAAATGAGGGGTGAGAATTGGTGGGGTTTCGGCAGCAGCCCCAGACAGCACCATAACCCCGCTCAGACACGTCCATGCCACCAGCAACAGCCCGGCCGCTGAGGGACAAATCGAGTGTTTCATCGTCAACCTGTGGAAAGGCATCGGGAAAAACACCCACATTGGGCGACAGGGGGGCGGGAAAACGATCGGCACACAGATCTTGATTACCCCACATTATGACACCGGCTTAGCCTTCAGACCAGCAGCGGCAGGAAATAACGATTGGTTCTGGGTACGCTAGAGGGGTTTGCTGCGCTAGCCAATCCATTCAACGGGAGTGCTGCCCTCGCCAGCGAGCACGGCCGCTCTTTGTGTTCCTCCAACCCCGCCCAGAGTTTTCATGCCAACCATTCCGCAGTTTCCTGAATTTCCGAAGTTTCCTCGCCTGCCAAATTTTGGCGACAGGAGCGGCTTTCCCGTGGCGCTGTTTGGGGCCCTGGGATTGCTCGTGCTCGCGGCGTTATCGGGCAGCGTGTACACCGTGGGGCCGGAAAGCATCGGCGTGGTGCAGCGGTTTGGCCGCTATGTGGGCACCGCGAATTCGGGGTTGCGATTCAAGCTCCCGATAGGGATTGACCGCGTCACGGTCCTGCCAATTAAGCGGCAGTTGAAAATGGAGTTTGGCTTTGCATCTCCCGGCAGCACCAACAGCGATCAGGTTTCCAGAGAGCAGGATCTGGAAAGCAATATGGTGACCGGTGATTTAAATGCCGCCCACGTTGAATGGGTTGTGCAATACGAGATCAGTGATCCTGAGCAATATCTTTTCAATGTGCGTGAGCCAGGCCCAACACTGCGCGACGTTTCTGAAAGTGTGATGCGCGAGGTGGTTGGTGACCGCACCGTAGACGAAGTGCTCACGATTGGTCGACAGGGAATTGAAAATGATGCGATCGCCAAGCTGACGGCGCTGATTCAGGAGCTGGAGATGGGTTTGCGAGTGCAGCAGGTGCAACTCAAAAATGTGCATCCGCCAACGTTTGTGCAAAAATCTTTTGAAGAGGTCAATCGTGCCCAGCAGGAACGCGAGCAGATGATCAATCAGGCCAACGGCGAATACAACAAAGTGGTGCCCCGCGCCAGTGGCGAGGCCCAGATGCGACTCAGCGCGGCCGAAGGCTACGCGCTCAAACGCGTCAACGAGGCCGAAGGCGACGTGGCCCGGTTTCGATCACTTTTGGAACAGTACGAAAAAGCCCCTGAGATCACGCGGCAAAGACTCTATCTCGAAACGCTGTCGGAAGTGATTCCACAACTCGGCAGCAAAATCATCCTCGATGAGTCCGCACAGCAATTTCTGCCCCTCATGAACCTGCGTCAACTCGATGCCACCCCTGAACACATACGGTCCAAACAGCCATGAATAGCCTGCCTATCAACCATCCCCTGTTCCAACTCGCTCGCCGAATCGTCAGCGCTGCCTGCTCACCGCTCGGTGGATTCTTGGCCGTGGCTTTTGCCATGTTTTTGCTCGGCAGCGCCTACATTGTCGATCAAACAGAGCAGGTCATCATCACGCAATTCGGCAGGCCTGTGGGCAACCCCATCAACGCCTCCACCGCGAAATCTGAAGCCGGCCTGCACTTCAAGCTGCCGTTGATCCAACAGGCAAATCGGTTTGAGAGACGGATTCTCGAATGGGACGGTGCACCGGGAGAAATGACTACACGTGACAAGCTCTACGTTGTCGTCAATACGTTTGCGCGGTGGCGAATTGCCGATCCTTTAAAGTATTTCCAGAGCCTGCGCGATGAACGCAGCGCGCTTTCACGGCTGGACGACATCATTGGCAGTGAAACTCGTAACATCGTTGCCAGGCACAACCTGATTGAGGTGGTGCGTTCCGACAAAGAACGCAAGCCCGAGCAGGATTCCGCACTGGTGGAGGCCAGCGCCGAGGTGGGAGTGCTACCGCCGATTCAGTTTGGTCGCAAGGAACTGGAGCGGGAAATCCTCGCGGCGGCCTCACCCAAGGTGCATATTTGGGGAATTGAGTTGCTCGATGTGCGCATTAAGCGAATCAATTATAAGAGTGGGGTGATTGAAAAAATCTACGATCGGATGATGTCTGAGCGGATGCAGATTGCGGAGCGGTTCCGTTCGGAGGGGGCTGGCGAAGCGGCAAAAATCGCTGGACGCAAGGAAAAAGAGTTGCAGCAAATCGAATCGGACGCCTATCGAAAGTTGCAGGAAATCAAAGGCGTTGCCGACGCCAAAGCGTCCGAGATTTATGCCGCTGCCTACACGGCTAGCCCGACCGCGGCCGATTTCTACCGCTTTGTCAAAACACTCGAAACCTATAAGGCAACTCTGGGACGCGACACCACGCTGATTCTTACCACCGATAGCGACTTTTTTCAGCTCTTTAAAAAGATCGAAGACCGCTCACCGCAGCGGCCGTAACGCTGGCAGAGCCTGTGCTGGACGCGATTGGCCTCTTGAAAGGCCTGCGGCACACGTAAACCGAATGCGCTCTAGCAGCCGGTGTGGAATCAGCACCCCCGGACATTTTGCCCGTCTTTGCCCGTCTCAGAGCCGGCAAGGCTGAGAAATCTTATCGCATGCTGTCTCATTTGGCACGAGAGTTGCTTTCTTTTCTCAAGCAATGAACGCCAACCGCTACAGCCGCTTGTTTTGGATCACTGCTATGAGCATTTCTTCACCGAGCGTCTGTTCTGGCGAAAAAAAGTCTATGCAAAAATGCAACGATCGTTTGATTTTGCCCTCCGTTTTCCTTCTGCAACTTTGCCGTCTGCATTCCGTTTGATCCTTCTCAGCCATTGTTTTGCACAACTAAAGGATATGTCCGATGAAAAAAAACTCCAAAAAAAATGCTCGCCGCCTGACCTCCCACACATTTGAACAACTCGAACCCCGCTCAATGATGGCGGCACAGTCTTTGGCAGGCGTGGGTGTGCCCCCGCCTGTCGCACCTCCTCTAGCTGCGGAGTCGCTCGACGGTTTGGGAAACAACCTTGCCCATCCTGAATGGGGGAGCACCGCCGAGCAGTTGCTGCGTCGCTCGACGGCAGCGTATAGCGACGGAGCGAGCGCACCGTCGGGAGCCGATCGGCCCAACGCCCGAGCGATTAGCAACGCACTCTCCGCTAGCCCCGCAGACGGGATCCTCAACGATCGTGAATTTAGTGCATTTGTCTACGCCTGGGGGCAATTTATCGACCACGATCTGAGCCTCACCGAAGCGGCTACTCCTCGCGAACGCTTTTCAATAGCCGTCCCCACCGGCGATCCGCTGTTTGATCCAGCCAGCACAGGTGCCATGACGATCTCGCTCTCGCGATCGGCCTACGACACCTCCACGGGCACAGCGACTCCTCGACAACAGATGAATTCGTTAACGGCATTTATCGACGGCTCGCAAATATATGGCGTCGACGCCACGCGGGCGGCAGCCTTGCGGGAGTTTGTGGGCGGACGGCTGAAGACGAGCGCCGGTAATCTGCTCCCCTACAACACGGCTGGATTGCCAAATGCCAATGATGCCCATCGCGTCAGCGACGATAAACTCTTTCTCGCTGGCGATGTGCGGGCAAATGAAAATCCTGAGCTCACCTCGCTGCAAACGCTTTTTGTGCGCGAGCACAATCGGATTGCCGCGAGCGTTGCCGGAAGGAATCCCTCGTTGAGCGATGAGCAGGTTTATCAGCACGCCCGTCGCATGGTGATTGCCGAACTCCAGAAAATTACCTACAGCGAGTTTTTGCCGGCGATTCTTGGCGAACGAACCGCGGCCTCAGCGGCGCTCAACGCTTATCGCGGCTACCGCGCCGATGTCAACCCGGGAATTGCCAATGAGTTTTCGACCGCTGCCTTTCGATTTGGCCACAGCATGCTCGGGAATGATATTGAGTTTCTCGATAACAACGGCAACGAGATTCGCGAGGCCTTGAGTCTTCGCGATGCGTTCTTCAATTCACCCGTGCTGGCTGAAACGGGAATTGATCCGATTCTCAAGTATCTGGCCAGCGACCGCGCCCAAGAGATCGACACAATCGTTGTGGACGATGTGCGGAATTTTCTATTCGGCGCTCCTGGCCAGGGTGGCTTCGATCTGGCGGCGCTCAACATTCAGCGGGGCCGTGAACATGGCATCGCCGATTACAATTCCGTGCGGGCCGCTTACGGCCTCGTAAAAATCACAAGCTTTGCGGAAATCACCGACAATAAGGCGGTGCAGGATTCCTTGGCCGCAACCTACGGCAGCGTCGACAAACTCGACCTCTGGGTGGCCGGTCTAGCCGAGAAGCACCTGCCGGGGTCGAGCATGGGGGCGACGTTCACGCGGATCCTTGTCGATCAGTTCAGCCGCCTCCGCGACGGTGATCGCTACTGGTACCAAAATGCCCTACCTGCTGATGCCGTCCGCGACATCCAAAAGACGACGCTGGCCGACATCGTCCGCCGCAACACCACGCTGACAAACCTGCAGCCGGATGTGTTCTTCTTCAAGGCATCGATCGTCGGCAATCTGTTTGTCGATGCCAACCGCGATGGAACGCGACAGCAGTTGGAGGGGGGCGTTGCGGGCTTGAATGTGTCGCTGGTGAACGCAGTGGGAGCGACCATTGCTACGACAGTGTCAGATTCCCGCGGCAACTACCAGTTCCAAGGGCTCGCTCTTGGCAGCTACAAGGTGATCGTGACACCCCAGAATGGCGGCACCGCAATCACCAGCCGCGTTCTGACCATCACGCGTGGCGGCGACCTGTCTAACGACGTGGCCCTTGCACCGCGGCCGCAAGCCCCGCCAGCACCAAAGCCCGCAACCAAGCCGACCGCGCCGCCAACCAATAGACCCGCACCGGCGCCCTTGCAGGCCGGCATGCCCTCAACAGCGGCACGCGCGTCGATGTTTGCGGCCATGGGATCGAGCACCTGCCCGCCGTCTAACGGACGCTGAAAAAGGACTCGTAGACAACGAGGTGGGCGTAGCCGGGAAGACCGGGAAAGCGTCGAGGCAGGCCTATTCATCCCGACTGCTGACGGCGAGAATGGTGTGGTAGTCTCTGCTTTTGCCACCGTTACCCTTTTGATAAGGAACGTCCATGCGTCGCCATCTTGCGCCTGCACGCCGGTTGTTGATTGTGGGTTTCGCAGTCTGTTTTCTGGGAGCGTTGGCGGCGCCTGCGGCGCAGGCGCCAGTAAAGTCGTCCAAGGCAAAGCCACTCAATCCTGCCGACATCAAACGCCTCGATGTCAAAATGGAGGAAGTGCGCGATTCGTTTCTCCGTGAAACGACAACGCTCATTAAGTCGTATGAAGAACTCGGCCAGTTAGGACGGGCACGGATGCTGCTGGAGGCGTTGCAAAAGCTCGATCCTCGAAACGAACCCGTCAAGCAGAAGCTCGAGCAACTCAATGGACAGATTTTGGATGCCGGCCAATTCACGTTTGAAATTGACGCCGGTCAATCGTGGCAGGTGGTGGGCACGGTTGCCAAAGACCAGCCGATCCGCATCAAGGTGACGGGTGAGTACAAACTCGCGACCAGCTTTACGAGCGGACCCGACGGCCTGCCAGCCGACAACCCAGCCGATGATCTCGTGACCACGATCGCACTCGGCGCCGTTATGGCTGTGATTGCCCCCCCTGGTGCTGTGAATCGCGGCAATGGAAATAAATCCGCCGACAAGCCGCCCAAGCCCTTCACCGTCGGGAGCAGTTACGAGAAGTCGGCCGATCGAGACGGCGTGCTCTGCCTGAAGGTGAACGTACCGCCAGGCAGCAAATGCACTGGTCAACTCACGGCCAAGATCAGCGGCGTTGTCCAGGCACAGTAAACAAACACGGCGAACAAGCACGGTGGCTCCTGTGGCGGAAGTAAAAACGATGAGTCGTATCTCTTTTTTTCTGTTGGCGGGACTGCTGTCTGGCGGATCGCTGCTGGCGGCCGATTATCCCGTGCGGCCAGTGCCGTTTACCGCTGTCACCCTCACCGCTGGTCTGTGGCACGCACGGCAGGAGACAAACTGCCGCATCACCCTCCCCTTTGCGCTCCAGCAGTGTGCCGTTTCAAAACGGATCGATAATTTTGATTTAGCCGCCGAGACGATGCAGCGGCGAACTGCCGGTGAGACACACTTTCAGAATGTGCCGGCCACGAAATTTCCCTTCGACGATTCAGATGTCTTCAAGGCCCTCGAAGGTGCCGCCTACTGCTTATCGCTTCAGCCAGATCCGGAGGTGCAAAAGCGGGTGGATGGATTCACCGCACGGATCGCCGCAGCGCAGGAACCCGATGGCTATCTCTACACCTTTCGAACCATGCATCCAGACTCCCCTGTCAACTCGCGAATGGACGCACAGCGTTGGCTCAAAGACAGCCAAGCGAGCCACGAACTCTACAACATCGCGCACCTCTACGAAGCCGGTGTTGCCCATGCGCAAGCCGATCCAGCGAGCATTCTGTTGGATGTTTGCCTCAAAAATGCCGAACTGCTGCAACGTGATTTCGGAGACGGCCAGCCGCAAATTGCCCCCGGCCATCCGGGTATCGAAATGGCTCTGGCAAAGCTCTACCGGCAGACCGCTGACCGCCGCTGGCTAGGACTGGCAAAGTTTTTCCTCGATGCGCGAGGCTTTTCCAACAATCCTTACAATCAAAACCACAAGCCGGTGATCCAACAGCGTGAAGCCGTGGGGCATGCTGTGCGGGCCAATTATCTTTACAGCGGCATGGCGGATGTGGCGGCGCTTGCGGGCGATCCTCGTTACCTCGAAGCGATCACAGCAATTTGGGAGGATGTGGTGGGAAGCAAGCTGCATCTCACTGGAGGCTGCGGCGCGCTGGCAGACGGTGAGGCCTATGGCGCGGCTTATGAATTGCCTCACCAGTGTTACAACGAGACCTGCGCGGCCGTCGGCTTTCTATTATGGAACCAGCGGATGTTCCTGATGACCGGTGACGGGAAGTATATGGACGTCTTTGAACGCACCCTCCACAACGGTTTTTTAAGCGGTGTCTCGCTCTCGGGGGACCGTTTTTTTTATCCGAATCCACTCGCTTACGATGGTAAAGAGGCGTTTAACCACGACCATGCTGGACGGGCGCCATGGTTTGGCTGCGCATGCTGTCCGCCCAACGTGCTGCGTACAATGGCCTCGCTGGGCGGTTCCGTCTATGCCACTCAAGCGGATCGCCTGTACGTCAATCTGTACGCGAGTAGTGTGGCACGCGTGGACATACAGGGCGGCTCGGTGAAGATCGAGCAGAAAACAGATTACCCATGGGACGGCACAATCTCGCTGACAGTCGATCCCAGACAGCCGATTCCTTTCACGCTCTGCGTGCGGATTCCACACTGGGTTCGCGGCCGTCCCCTTCCAAGCGACCTCTACACCTACGACGATCCGACTCCCGCTGCATGGTCGGTGAGCGTGAATGGCAAATCTCTGGCGGTGGAATTAAAGAACGGCTATGCCACAATCGATCGCACGTGGCAGGCGGGCGACGCGGTGACCGTGAGATTGCCAATGCCCCCACGGCGCGTTATGGCCAACCCACGGGTAGCTGCTGCGCGGGGACAGATTGCGCTTGAACGCGGTCCGATTGTCTATTGTTTGGAGGGCATTGATAACGGTGGCTCGGTCTTTGATTGTGTTGTGCCAGCTGGAGCGACGGTGGTGCCGGTCAGGAAGCCCGCTCTCCTCGGTGGCGTGGTTGTGCTAGAGATAGCAGATGCACAACGCCTGTCGGCTACGCCCGATGGCCAAGAGACGCAACGCATGATGCCAGCCGTGGCGGTGCCCTATGCCTTTTGGAACAACCGTGGGCTGACTCCGATGACGGTCTGGGTGCACGCGTCTACAGAATCTCACGGTCGCTAGCAGGATGCTTTTTCCAGCACAACGAGAACTTCTTCGCGTTTGCCGCCAACTCCCGTGTAGAGCGTTGTTGCTACGCCACGCACGGACCATCCTTCGCTGGCATAAAAATTGATCGCGTCTTCGAGTCTTTCGGGATCAAACTTTCCCGCAAACCATTTATCTTTTTGCGTCAACACCTTGTAGCGGCGTCGGTCCTCATTTTTCTGTGCAGACGCGGTTGGTTGCGGCGGCAACTCGTAGTGAGTGTGAGAAATATTGTTCACCTCGCCAGCGTGGCCGCGGGCGGCCTGCACGGCAGATTGTGCTGCGACCGCCAGTTCTTCAACGGCTGGGTTTGGGCTAAACAACCCCTTCACCTTAGACGCTGGTACCCATGGCCCCTGAGCGCTCAGCGCTACTTGGGTATCAAACTGAATGCGGTCATCGCAGGCTTGTTGTTTGAGTTGGGCATCCGAATAAGGCCCCAGAACATCCCCCATCGACTGTACGTACCACGTCATGCAGCACCCCTTTGCTCAGCGTTGGATAAGGCCTATGGGGTTGACGCGAATTCCATCCCCATTCTTTTCCAAAAACAATCTATCAAATCGGATTGCGGACCGGTAGCAAAGAATTGGATTTCCCCTCTTACGAGCGGTGCCGAGAACTACGGCAGCGGCCAGATAGCCAAAATCGTGCTCTTCTAACGCCTTTTTGCCTTCAGCAAACGCCGGGGGTTTGTCGGTTGCAACCGTCCCGGCTGCTACTTGTCGGCTGCTACTTGTCGGCGGTGGGTTGATCGCTGTCGGTGGGTTTACTCAAGCGGACAAGATCCCACGTTTGCTGGCGTCCGGCGGCCGATTGCACGACAGCCTGTGAGGCCTCGGCCATGAGGCCGTCGAGGGTTGTCTCAAACCGCACTGCATTTTTGCTTTTGCCCACTGCCCAAGACGCCTTTCTGGATTCCTTGTCGATCGATCCCACGATAGCAGTCGACTGGTCGCTGATGGTGTCGATGTAGTTGCCCTGCAACGTTCCATCGCGGCCGACCGCGAGCTGAATAAATGCATTGGCCGGGGCCGTGCCAGCGGGTGCCGCCGCATAGACACCCAGCGGCATCCACTCCAGATCCTGGGGAGGTGCTGGATTCTGCGCTTCAGCCAGTACGCTTTGAGTTCCGTCGGCGGTGGCGACAGATGCTTGAGTCGATTCAACAGAACCAGCCTGCGCCGAATAGCCGAGCCACGACGACAATCTCACCACTCCCACAACGCCCCACACATTGGCATAGGGATGCACATAACGCCATGCACTCGGATGCGCTGCATACCAAGAAGCAGTGAACGGTTGGTCAATTCCATTAAGCGATGTCTTTAATTGGCCCGTGCGTTGGCTGGCAGCAGCGCTTTTTGCAGCGGGCTTAACACCGATAAAGTTCTCCACCGATCGCACGTTTGCCGGCCCGGCACCCGGTCGTACGCCAGCGCCTGGTGCGCCCACCCCCGGCCCGGCTCGACCGGGGCTGCGACCAGCGCCCGCGCCTGGCCGAGCGCTCGCCTCTGAGCCGTTCAGGCCACACACCAACAACACACCTGCCATGAACGGCATGAACGCTATGACCGCCTTACGTTTGTGAGCCATCACTGCACACCTTTTTCTTCTCTTCTATAAAAAAATACCTGCTGCCTGCGGCACGCATCCAAACGAGCGCAAAAGTTAAGCACCGACCTAAGGGGGCTTATAGAAGTTTACTGAAAAATGGATGCGCACGCTTAAAAGTAGGTCTGCAAAAAAACCGCCTGTTTTTGTACGTTCTGCGACTGTTCGCCGGCTACGTGCGGTTGCAGAGCCTGTTTTTTTAGAGCTTGCTAAGATTCCCTCACTCGCCATTCCCCCGTTAGCCACATTGAGTGATCCGATTCGCATGACAGTCGTCGCACAAAGAAATTCTGATCGCTGGTCGCTGGCTTCGTGGTTCACTGAGTTTTCTGGGCCCGACTATCGGGATTTCAGGTTGGCGATCGAGCGGGATCTCGATACCCAATCGAGGCAAGCCGCTGCCCTAACAGGCGATCTGCAGTGCCTGTCGCAAGCCCTGACTGATTACGAAGACCTCACCGATCGACTCGGGCATCTCTCTGCATTTTTGGGCTGTCTTTCTGCCGACGACGCCACCAACGAAGCGGTCAAGAGCGACGAGGCCTGGGTTGCCACGCTCGATGCCGAACAGCTCAAACTCAAAACAAGGCTGCAGGCTGTGCTCACCCAGATCACCGACACCGACTTCCAAGACCTCCTTTCCAAACCCCTGCTCGCTGGTGCAGCGCACGCCATCAGGCGTCTGCGCGAAGAGGGCCGTCATCAGATGACTACCGAGTTGGAATCGTTAGCTGCTGACTTAAATGTAAACGGCTTGCATGCCTGGGGCCGACTCTACGACACGCTGTCGGGCAAGATGGCATTCCCCTTACAGTTTCCCGATGGCCATACGGAAATCATTCCCATGGCCCGCCGCCGCAGCCTGATGTCTGAACCGAGTCGTCCCCTGCGGGCAGCTGCTTTTCATGCCGGACAACAACCCTGGCACGACCATGCCGACACCCTGGCTGCCGGGTTGAACGGAATTGCCGGCACGCGACTATGTCTTTATGGTCGACGCGGCATCCCGCATTTTCTGACAGCGCCGCTCTTTGGCGGCGCTATGAGCCGCGCATCGCTCGACGCGATGCTCGCGGCCATTCACGACACGATTGAATTGCCGCGCCGCGCCCTGCGCACTGCTGCGCGCTTGCAGGGCACCCCGGCCCTCCACTTCTTCGATCTTGAAGCCCCGCAGGTAGCTGTTCCCCACACAAAGCCACTCTCGTGGGATGAAGCCTGCACAACTGTCGATCGCGCATTCACGGCCGCCTATCCAAAGCTCGGCGGGTACTTTCGCTCGCTGCTAGAGCAGCATTGGATTGAAGCCCAGCCGCGGGCTGGAAAACGTCCGGGCGCTTTTTGCACTGGCTCACGACTGCGTCGCGAAGAACGCGTCTTCATGACGTGGCACGGCACCGTTCACGACATGATCACGCTTGCCCACGAGGCCGGTCACGCCTGGCATTCGTCTGTGCTGCGTCCCGCTCGGTCCTTTGCTGCCGACTATCCCATGCCGCTTGCCGAAACCGCTTCTAATTTCGGCGAGATGATTTTGCTCGATGGGCTCTTGAGTGATCCCGCCATCACGCCCGAGATAAAAGCGCATCTGCTCGATCAGGAAATGCTCCGGGCGCACTCCTATCTGATAAACATTCCCATGCGATACGAATTCGAGCACGCCTTTTACACCGAACGCGCC
>Ga0194051_1000734_pt1 | contig 18299 bp, 20 predicted proteins | sample SepL2320m_MetaG_FD_161275 | JGI IMG/M metagenome (GOLD analysis project Ga0194051, IMG submission 161275) | Anoxic zone freshwater microbial communities from boreal shield lake in IISD Experimental Lakes Area, Ontario, Canada - Sep2016-L239-20m | ecosystem: Environmental > Aquatic > Freshwater >... | reverse complement strand
ACGGGGTGGTTACGGGTGTCGAAGGATGACGGCGCGGGCGGAGAGAGCGTGCGGGCGGTGGGCTGGCGTGCTAGACGGCGCGGCACACACTGGCAGGAGGCTCACTTGAGCGATGACGTGCAGGACTCGAACGGCAACATCCTGAAGGACGGCGATTGCGTTCATGTCATCAAGGACCTGAAGGTGAAGGGCGCGGGCGAGACGCTGAAGCGGGGCACGCTGATCAAGAACATTCGCCTCACCGGCAACCCGGGCGAGATCGAGGGGCGGACCTCGGCCATCAAGGGGCTGGTGCTGAAGACCGCGTTTCTGCAGAAGGCCTGAGGGGCGGGGCTCCCCCCTCATCATGCGCGGGCTTGACCTTCTCGTCCTCTCCCGCTGGAGAAGCGGGAGAGGACGCGGGTGGCGCGCGCTTCAGCGCTGGGTGAGCTGCTGGCACTCGTACCAGACGCGGACATCGTCGGCGTAGGGGTCCATGTCGGCGGTGCGGCGGAGCACCGCCTTGACGCCCTGCTTGGTGCATTTGCCCATCGACTTGAAGACGACGCCCGCACTCCAGGCGGTGGCCTGGCGGCCGGGCTGGCGCTCCCAGATCACCAGCCTGTAGGGGCCGTTGCCGGGCGGGCGGAAGCCGGGAGGCGGGGGTTCATAGCCGGGCGGAACCGGATAGGGCTCGTCACCAGAGCCCGGCGGCTCATAGCCGGGTGGCGGATAGCCATCGGGCTCCGGATAATATTGCGGCGGATCCTGATACTGCAGGCGGGCGCGCGGCTGCAGCTGGGCCTGCTGCTGGACAGGCTTCTTCGGCTTCGGCTGCGCCACGGCTTTCTGCGCCGGCTTGGCGGGTGGCGCGGGCTTCTTCTTGGGAAGCGGCGGTGCAGGGGCGGCCTGCTGTGGCTGAGCTGCTGCAGGCGCAACCGCCGCAGGCTGCGTGTCGCTGGAAGAGCCGAAGACCGGCGATCCGGATTTTGCAACAGTGCTCGCGGCAGGAACCGGCACGGGCTCCGGCGTGGCGGCGGCCTCCTCGATCTGCGGCGGGTTCTCCTCGGCACCGGTGGAGCCGAAGACCGGCGGTTCGGCAGAGGCTGCATCCGGTTGCGGGGCGGGCGCAGGCGGCGTGACCTTCGCCTCGGCCGGGGCAGATGACTGCGGGGTGGGCGCAGGTGCCGCTGGCGCGGGTTCGGCCACGACGACGTCCTGCTTGGCGGTTTTCATCGCGCCCGGGAGCGGCGGGGCTTCCGGGCCGGCGGGCAGCAGCGTCCAGGCGGCACCGCCGCCAACCAGCATCACCAGCAGCAGCGGAATGGCAAAGGGCAAGAGCGAGCGCGGCTGCCTTGCACGGCCGGCGGGCTTCGCCTTGGGCGGCATGGCGGGCTCGGGGCGGATGTCGCCCAGGTCGGGCGGCGGGGCGGCCTGCTCTGGCGCCTGCTCGCGCACCACGACGCGGCGCTTGGCGGCGATATGCTCCGCCAGCTCGCGCTCGGTGGCTTCCAGCAGTTCGAGGTCATAGGCATGGCGGCTTTCAGCGGTGCGGAGCACCTCATAGGCCTTCTGGATCTGGTCGAAGCGCTCCGCCGAGGCGGTGCCGGCGGCGGCCCCGGTGTCGGGGTGGAACTTCTTGGCCAGCGCCCGATAGGCCGCGGTGATCACTTCCGGATCGGCCGTGGGGTCAATCCCCAGGGCTGCGTAATGGTCTGGAATGGTGGTCATCGCGCTGAAGGTGCCCCGGTTGCCGCTGGGCTCGCCTCATCCGCCAACTTCGCGGCAGAATTCAGGCCCCCCGGGTCAGGCAACAGTCAGGCCCCCAGCGCGCGGCGCTCGGCAATGGCCACGGTCAGCGTCATGGCCAGCGTCAGTGTGGCGGCCATGGAGCGGAAGCCCTCGAAATTGGCCTCCGAAATCTCGATCCACTGCCCGGCGAGCTGGGCCAGCGGCGAAAACGGGCTGTCGGTCACGGCAACCACGGGCACACCCCTGTCCGCCGCCGCCCGGGTGAGGCTGACGGTGTCCGAGGCGTAAGGGGTGAAGGAAATGGCCAGCAAGGCGTCTTTCGGGCCAGCGAAGCTGATCTGCTCGGCCGCGAGGCCCCCCACCGCATCAACCAGGATCGCCCGCACGCCCAGCTTGCCCAGCGCATAGGCCATGTAGGACGCAATCGGGAAGGAGCGCCGGAGGCCGATCAGGTAGATGGTTTCGGCCTTGGCCAGCTGCTCCACCCCCGCGTCGAGGGCGGCGGGGTCGAGCTTGTCCTGCAGGGCGGCGATGGACTTGGCGGAGGCTTCGCAGAAGCCGTGGAAGATGAGGTTGGGCTTCGAGGTGTCAGGCGCATGCTGGCGCAGCTGCTGCAGGCGCTCGTCATAATTCAGGATCCGGTCGCGCAGGCGGGAGCGGAAGATCTCCTGCATGTCGGAGAAGCCCTGGTAGCCCAGCGCCTGGGCGAAGCGCACAAGTGCGGAGGGCTGCACCGCTGCCTGCTCGGCGATCGACGACACCGTGCCAAAGGCGATCTCGTCCGGGTTCTCCAGCGCGAAGGCGGCGATCTGGGTGAGGCGCTTCGGCAAAGCCTGGGCGCGCTCGGCAATGAGCGCCTTGAGGGCGGCGAAGTCACGCGGCGGCGAGAGGATTTCAGTCATTGGAACGAATATTTCACGAAAGTGGAAACGTTCCAAATGTTTTTGGCTCAGCCCTCGTCCCAGCCCCGGCTGCGGCGTGACGGGCCCGAAACCGGGGGGCGGCGGCGCATGGCGTCGGGGTTCGGCGCATCGCCGCCTGACAGCGCGCGCCGCAGGCGGCGCAGGATGACGGCGCGGGATTTCTCGTCGCCGGCCTTGCTGACCGTGTCCTTGATGTCGAGCAGCAGGTCGGCCATGTCGTTGTGGCTGTCGAAGCGGGCGACCATGGTGGGGTCGATGCGCGGGTGGGTCTCCTCCGCCACGAAGGCGCAGGCCTCGCCCGTCATGTCATAAACGGAATCGAGCGACGGAATGAGGATGCAGTCGCTGGCCATGCCGATGTCCTGCAGGTCTTCGGCCAGCGCGCGCTGGCCTTCCTCTTCGCCATGGGTGAGGAAGATCGAGCGGCCGATGGGCAGGCGCTCCTTCACCCACTGCACGAGCTCCGGGCCATCGGCATGGCCAGAATAATCCTCGATCTCGCGGATCGCCGCCTTGACGCTGATTTCCTCGCCCATGATGGTGACGGTCCTGGCGCCATCCTGCAGGATGCGGCCCAGTGAACCCTCGGCCTGGAAGCCCGCCAGAAGCACCGTCGTCGACGGCTGCCAGAGGTGGTTCTTCAGATGATGGCGGATGCGCCCCGCATCGCACATACCGGAGGCCGCGACGATGATGCGGAAACCGGAGAAGCGGGCCAGCGCCTTCGAATCCTCCACGCTCTCGGTGACGCGCACATAGGGAGAGGTGAAGGCGCGCCTGAGGTCGGCCGCATGCTGCATCTCTCCGGCATGCTTGACGAAGATGGCGGTGGCCCTGGAGGCAAGCGGACTGTCGATGAAGATGGTGGCCTTGGGGATCTGCCCGTCATCCATCAGCTTGACGAGGTCGGTGACGAGCTCCTGCGTGCGCTCCACCGCAAACGACGGGATGAGGAGCGCGCCCTTCTTCCTGGCGGCCTCGTTCACCTCGCCGGCAAGGATGACTCGCCGGGCCTCTTCGCTGCGCTCGAAACGGTCGCGCCCGCCATAGGTCGACTCGCAGACGACGAAGTCGAAACCGGTCGGCGCCGTCGGGTCAGGCTGCAGCATCTTGTTGCCGGGGCCGAGATCGCCCGAGAACAGGATGCGCAGCGGCTTCTTTCCCTCCTGATCCACTTCCACTTCGATCGAGGCCGAGCCGAGCAGGTGACCGGCATTCCAGAAACGCGCGCGGATGCCCGGCGCGGGGCTGATCCATGTCTCGTATGGGTGACCCTCGAAATGCTCGAGCGCGGCCATCGCATCATCCTGGGTATAGATCGGCTGCACCTCCTCCATCCCGCGCTTGGCGCGGCGCTGGTTGAGCTGCTTCACTTCCATTTCCTGGATGCCGCCCGAATCCGGCAGCATGATGCCGCAAAGATCGACGGTGGCCTGGGTGCAATGGATCTTGTTCTTGTAGCCGTGCTTGACCAGCTTCGGCAGCAGGCCCGCATGATCGATGTGGGCATGGGTGAGCAGCACGGCGGTGAGTGCCGCGGGATCGAAAGGGAAGGCCCGGTAGTTCAGCTCGCGCTCGGTCTTCGAGCCCTGGAACATGCCGCAGTCAATGAGGAGCTTCGCCTTGTCGGTCTCGATCAGGTAGCACGAGCCGGTGACGGTGCGCGCTGCGCCATAGAACTTGATACGGATCATGCTTTCGCTCCCGGCGCCTTGAGGCCGCGTTTGACGAGTTGTTCCCACGCCTGGCGCGGGGTGTCGGCGAAACCGAAGAGATCGAGGTCGCGCTTTGCCACCATGCCGGTGTCGACGAAATGCTGGAAGTTGATGAGGCTCTTCCAGAAGGTGGAGTCATAGAGCACGACGGGCAACGCGTCATCCATCTTGCCCGTCTGGCGCAGGGTGAGGATCTCGAACAGCTCGTCCATTGTGCCGAAGCCGCCGGGGAACACGACGAGGGCCGCCGCACGGATGGCGAAATGCATCTTGCGCATCGCGAAGTAGTGGAAGCGGAAGGTGAGGTCCGGCGTCGAATAGGCATTGGGCTCCTGCTCCATGGGGAGCGTGATGTTGAAGCCGATGGACGGCGCACCCGCATCATGCGCGCCGCGGTTGGCCGCCTCCATGATTCCGGGGCCGCCGCCGGTGGCAATGACGTTCTGGCGCGGGCCATTGTGCGCGAGCTTCGCACCGCCCTCCTCCGAGCAGATGCGGGCGAAGTCGCGCGCCGCGTCATACCAGCCGTTGGCCTCGCCCGGCTTCACCCGGGCCGAGCCGAAGACGATGACGGTTGAGGCCACGCCCCACTTGCGCAGATGTTCCTCGGCCTTCTGGTACTCGAGCTGGAACCTGAGACCCCGCGTCGTATCACCCAGCAGGAAGTCCTGGTCCATGGCGGGAAGGCGGTAGGCAGGGGCGGCCTTCTGGGCCTCGTTCGAGTCGGTCACGGCGCGGGAATTCCTGATGAAACGGAAGCGTTCCCACAGGGATAGGGCAGCGGGCGGTCTGCATCAAGTGGCGCCGGAGGGTGGCTTTTCCGCAAGCCCCGTGACAGGATGACATCCTTGTGACGGAGGGAACGATGGCAGAGAAACCCAAGGCCTTTGGCGAGCGCTACATGGTGAAGCCCGGTAAGCCGTTCAAACTGGCGGATTGCGACCCGCGGGCCGCAGACGGCTTCACCGACAAGGAGGCCACCAAGGCGGACACGGTGCGCGATGCTGCCGCCATCGACGCATTGCAGGACAAGCTTTTTGCCGAGGGCAAGCGGTCGTTGCTGGTCATCCTCCAGGGCATCGACTGCTCCGGCAAGGACGGCACGGTGCGTGCGGTGTTCAACCATTGCGGCCCCATCGGCGTGAAGGTGGCCCCCTTCAAGGCGCCAAACGCGGATGAGCTCGCCCAGGACTATCTCTGGCGGGTGCACAAGGTGTGCCCGCCCAGGGGCTACATCGGCATCTTCAACCGCTCGCACTACGAGGACGTGCTGGTGGTGAAGGTGAGGGGCTATGCGCCCGCTGACGTGATCGAGAAGCGCTATGACGAGATCAACGCCTTCGAAAAGATGCTCTCGGAAAGCGGCACCAAGATCCTCAAGTTCATGCTCAACATTTCCAAGGAGGAACAGGCGGAGCGCCTGACAGAGCGTATCGAGATCCCCGAGAAGCGCTGGAAGTTCAAACCGTCCGACCTCGAGGACCGGGCGCTGTGGAACGACTACATGAAGGCCTACGAGGTGGCGCTCACGCGCTGCTCCACCCATTCTGCGCCGTGGTACGTGATCCCGGCCGACCGCAACTGGGCGAGGAATGCCGCCATCTCGCGCATCGTGCGCGAGACGCTGGAAGACATGAATCCGCAATACCCCGAGCCCAAGGGCTGGGACCCCAAGCTGGTGAAGGTGGCTTGAAGTGGACCTGCAGCTGAAGGGCAAGCGTGCACTCATCACCGGCGCCAGCAAGGGCATCGGCCGCGCCATCGCCTTCGGGCTTGCCGCCGAAGGCTGTAATGTGGCGATCTGCGCGCGCGAGGCGACAGGTGTTGAAGCCACCGTGGCGGAACTGAAGGCTACGGGCATCAACGCCTATGGCGCGAGCGCGGATGTGGCCGAGCGCCTGGCGCTCGAGAACTTCGTGAAGAGTGCCGCCTCTGCACTGGGCGGCCTCGACATCGTGGTGTGCAACGCCTCGGCCTTTGCCCATGGCGCAGGAGAGGACGCCTTCCGCGCCGCCTTCGACGTGGACTTGTTACATACCCGCAACGCCTGCGAGGCAGCCCTGCCGTGGCTCGAACGCTCCGGCGCGGGCTCGATCATCGCCATCTCGTCGATCTCGGGCTCGGAGGACTATGGCTATGACTCGGTGTCCTACGGCACCATGAAGGCGGCGCTGTTTTTCTACGTGAAGTCACTGGCCCGACATGTGGCGGCCAGGGGCATCCGCGCCAATGTGGTCTCCCCCGGAACGACGCTGTTCGACGGCGGCTTCTGGGACCGCGTGCGGCTGAACGACCCGAAGAGCTTTGCCGCCAATGTCGCGGCCAATCCGCTGGGCCGCATGGGCGCGCCGGAGGAGGTTGCCAATGCGGTGGTCTTCCTCGCGAGCCCGCGGGCGAGCTTCATCTCCGGCACGAATCTCGTTGTGGACGGCACGCTGACCATGCGGGTGCAGGGCTAAACGCCGAGGCTTGACAACACACGGCAGATTTCCGACGAGAACCGCCGAGAAAACATTCCACGGAGCCATGAATCTTGGATCAGCCAGTCGACGTCCTGAATGCACCCGCGCTGCTCGTCGGTTGCGCAGCGCTGCTGCTGTGCGTTGCCATGCAGGGCAGCACGGTGGCACTGGTGATGGGCAAGCTGAAGCCGAAGCTGCGGGCGCTGGCGGTGCAGCAGCGGAGCGGCATGGCACACCTGCTGTTTTTCAGCTCCATCCTGATCCTGCTGATGTCGCATATTGCCCAGATTCTGATCTGGGCGGCCTTCCTCTATTGGCCGGGCATTATGACGAACCCGCACCATGCCATGCTGCTGGCAGGCAGCACCTACACGACGGTGGGCTTTGCCAATGACACGCTGCCGGAGAAGTGGCAGCTTTTGGAAGTGATCATGGCGGTGACGGGGCTCTTCGCCTTTGCGTGGAGCACGTCGATCTTCTATGCGCTGTCGCAGCAGCTCTACCGGGAAGAGGATTAAGCCCGCGACAGGAAGGCTTCGACCTCGGCCCTGGTGGGGGCAGCCTCGGCGGCGCCCTTCTTGGTGGTGGACAATGCACCGCAGGCGGCGGCGTAGCGGAGCGCCATCTCGATGCCCTGCCCCTGCTCCAGCGCATGGGCGAGGCCGCCGTTGAAGCTGTCGCCCGCTGCCACCGTGTCGATGGGTGTCACCTTGAAGGCGGGAAGAATCTTCTCGATGCCGTCTGCCGCCACGGCGAGACCCTTGCCGCCGAGCTTGACCACAGCCGTGGCAACACCACGCGCGCGGAGTTCCTTCGCGGCCCTGAGACCTTCTTCCGGTGACTGCGGTTGCCAGCCGAGAAGCAGGCCTGCCTCGGATTCATTCGGCGTGATGATGTCCACGGCCTTCAGAACTGCCGGGTCGAGGTCCTTCGCCGGGGCCGGATCGAGAATGACCGTGCCACCGCGTGCGCGGACGATGGCCGCTGCAGCGAGCGAGGCTTCAAGCGGCACTTCAAGCTGAAGGAGCAGCACGCGGGATTGCTCCAGCGCGGCGCGGCCCTTCTCGACGTCGGCCAAATCCACACGGAAATTGCTGCCGGCGATGACGGAAATGTAGTTCTCACCACCCTCGCCCACGTTGATGATGGCGATGCCGGTGGCGCCGTCATGATCCTTGCGGATCAATGAGAGATCGAGGCCGTAGGCGATGAGCGCACGTTCGGCACCCTTGCCGAAGTCATCGGCCCCCATGCGGCCGATGAAGGCCACGTCGCTGCCGAGCTTGCGCGCAGCCACCGCCTGGTTGGCGCCCTTGCCGCCGAGGCCCACGATGTAGTCCTTGCCGTGCAATGTCTCGCCCGGCTTCGGCAGGCGGTACATATAGGCCGTCACGTCCATGTTGATGCTGCCGACGACGGCGATGGTCATGACGGCCTCCAGTCTTACGTGTTGCGCTTGCGCGCGGCCAGCGTGCGGAGCCGGAGCGCGTTGAGACGGATGAAGCCGGCGGCATCCTTCTGGTCATAGGCGCCGCGGTCATCCTCGAAGGTGACGAGGGCGTCGCTGTAAAGCGACTTCGGGCTCTTGCGGCCGGTGACGATGACGTTGCCCTTGTAGAGCTTGAGGCGCACCGTGCCCTCGACATGCTCCTGGCTCCGGTCGATGGCCGCCTGCAGCATCTCGCGCTCCGGCGAGAACCAGAAGCCATAATAGATGAGCTCGGCATATTTCGGGATGAAGCTGTCCTTGAGGTGCGCGGCCTCACGGTCGAGCGTGATCGACTCGATGGCGCGGTGCGCGGTGAGCAGGATGGTGCCGCCGGGCGTCTCGTAGACGCCGCGCGACTTCATGCCGACGAAGCGGTTTTCGACGAGGTCGAGGCGGCCGATGCCATTGTCGTGGCCCAAGCGGTTAAGCTCGGTGAGGATCGTCGCGGGCGACATCTTCTTGCCGTCGATGGCAATGGGATCGCCCTTGAGGAATTCGATCTCGATCGAGGTTGCGTGATCGGGCGCATCTTCCGGCGCGATGGTGCGCTGGTAGACGTAGGGCGGCGCCTCCACCCACGGGTCTTCCAGCACCTTGCCCTCGGAGGATGAGTGCAGGAGGTTGGCGTCGACCGAGAAGGGTGCATCGCCGCGCTTGTCCTTGGCGACGGGGATCTGGTGGGTTTCGGCGAAGTCGATCAAGTCGGTGCGGCTCTTGAACTCCCACTCGCGCCAGGGGGCGATGACCTTGATGTCCGGGTTCAGCGCGTAAGCCGTGAGCTCGAAGCGCACCTGGTCATTGCCCTTGCCGGTGGCGCCGTGGGCGATGGCGTCAGCGCCCGTCTCGGCGGCGATCTCGATCAGGCGCTTGGCGATGAGCGGGCGGGCAATCGAGGTGCCGAGCAGATAGACGCCCTCATAGACGGCATTGGCGCGGAACATCGGGAAGACGAAGTTCCTTACGAATTCCTCGCGCAGGTCTTCGATGTAGATGTCCTTGATGCCCAGCATCTCGGCCTTCTTGCGGGCGGGCTCCAGCTCGCCGCCCTGACCTAAGTCAGCCGTGAAGGTGACGACTTCCGCGCCATATTCCGTCTGCAGCCACTTGAGGATGATCGAGGTGTCGAGACCGCCCGAATAGGCGAGGACGACTTTCTTCACTTTCTGCTTGGACATGGGCCACCCGTTGGAATTGCTGGCCGCCACCTATCACGCCGGGGCTTCGGGCCGCAACTGCCGGGGCTGCGGGTGGGGCCTGTGCCTTTCGAGGTTTCGATGTTGCCCTCCCAACGCAGACACGCCGCAGAGGATGGGGGCACCGCGACAAATCTTGGCGGACTGGATTTGCAGACAGAACCCGTAAAGAGGGGCTCTTTGGCGAACACCAGCGCCCAAGCCCGCACCAGTGTAAGTGACTGATGAGGTAGAACTTTCGGTGATGAATGCGAATTTCTCAAGCGACGAGAAAAAGTTAACATCTTGTTAAATGTTGACACCCCTAATAGATGGTAGGACAACAAATCAGAAAAGAGACGATTGCCGGAGGAGGACAGATGACAAAACTCAGCATTTCCAAACTCATAGAGATGGCGAAGGCCGTCAAAATGACGGAAGCGCAGCAGGAAGAGCAGCGTCGTAGCTTTGTGTACGGCAACACCGCTTTCGAGAATCCCGCGATCACAAGGAAGATGGTCGATGATATTGCGGATGCCATGCGCGCTTGAATTGCGATTTAACTAGATGTAGATAAGCCACACCCTCCGGGTGTGGCTTTTTTGTTGGGCCGAGAATGAATGACGAAGAAGTAGCGAAACTAGAAGCTGAAAACGGGTTCAGGCAACTCGAAGAAGGCATTGAAGTCATTCGCTACTATCTGGAACCCGGCAGGCCCTTTGCATTGCGTCCTGGGCTCATTCTCCAGCTACAGAAGATAGCTGTTCAAGGCATTCAGTCTAATCCTGGGGAGTGGCGAAGAACTCCAGTCAGGATAGAAGGAAGTGCTCATCAGCCTCCCCCAGCACATCTCGTTGAGGGATTGGTGACCGAAATGTGCGAGTATGTGAACGACAATTTTCACGTCCAAACAGCGTTTCATTTAGCTGCATACGTGATGTGGAGACATAACTGGATCCATCCATTTGCCGACGGCAATGGGAGAACCAGCAGAGTTCTGTCTTACGTAGTGCTTTCCCTAGTGACAGGATACGTGCTGCCTGGCGTACCAACAATTCCCGAACAGATCCAAAAAGATCGAAATGCTTACTTCGCTGCGCTGGAAGATGCCGATGAGGCTTGGAGAAACGGTGAGCAGTTGAATTTGGATGTGATGGAAGAGTTGCTTATGAACATGCTCGCCAAGCAGCTTCTCTCAGTTATAAGTTCGGCATCAGGCAAAGAGTTAACTTAGGCCAAGGCGTTCCTTTGCCCGCAGCTTCTGGCTTTCGCTCTTCAGCTGGCCGCAGGCGGCCATGATGTCACGGCCGCGCGGGGTGCGCACGGGCGAGGCGTAGCCCGCGCGGTTGAGGATTTCGGCGAAAACCTCGATCGTGTCCCAGTCCGAGCACTCATATTGCGTGCCGGGCCAGGGATTGAAGGGAATGAGGTTCACCTTGGCGGGAATGCCCTTGAGCAGCTGCACCAGGCGCTTGGCATCGGCTGGCGTGTCGTTGACGCCCTTCAGCATCACATACTCGAAGGTGATGCGCCGCGCGTTTGACGCGCCGGGATAGTTGCGGCAGGCGGCAAGCAGCTCCTCGATGGGGTACTTCTTGTTGAGCGGCACCAGCTTGTCGCGGATCTCATCCGTCGTGCCATGCAGCGAGATGGCCAGCATGGTGCCGATCTCGTCACCGGCGCGCTGGATTTCCGGGACGACACCGGAGGTCGACAGCGTGATCCTCCGCTTCGACAGCGATATGCCCTCGCCATCGGAGACGATGTCCATCGCGTCCTTCACATTGTCGAAATTATAGAGGGGTTCCCCCATGCCCATGAGCACGACATTGGTGATGTAGCGCCCGCCAAGCGGCGGGGTGGGGTTGGCCTCGATGTCCTGCGGCCAGTCCTTCACGCGGTCGCGTGCCGTCATCACCTGCGCCACGATCTCGCCGGCGGTGAGGTTGCGGACGAGCTTCTGCGTGCCGGTGTGGCAGAAGGTGCAGGTAAGGGTGCAGCCGACCTGGGAGGAGATGCAGAGCGTGCCGCGGTCCTCCTCGGGAATGTAGACCATCTCGACCTCGTGGCGCGCGCCGCGCTCATCAGGCGTCAAACGCAGCAGCCACTTCTTCGTGCCGTCGTTCGAGGTCTGCTCGGTGACGATCTCCGGGCGACCGATGATGAAGGTCTCGTCCAGGCGCTGGCGCAGGTCCTTGGCGATGTTGGTCATCTCGGCAAAGGAGGTGACGCCGCGGTGGTAGAGCCAGTGCCAGACCTGGCCTGCCCGCATGCGGCGCTGCTTTTCCGGCACGCCGGCGCGACCCATGGCCTCGGCCAGCCCCTCGCGGGTGAGGCCGAGCAGCGTCGGGCGGGGGTCGTTCGGAATGTAGCGCGGCGGCGCTTCAACAGTAGAGAGCAGCGTGGTCATGGACCGGGCCCATAGCATGAATTGGAGCAGAAATGCGAGAGAAGCCCTGAAATAGGGGCTTCAAGGTCCTTTGGCCAGCGCCACGATGGGCCCCAGCAGCGCAAATCCGTCGCTGCGGGCCATATCCGGGGCGTGCAGGCTGGAGATCGAACCATCGAGGAACAGGGCATTGGGGCAGCCGAGCTTGTCCTTGAACAGGCTCGCAAAGGAATGGAAGTTCACCCAGTCCTCGCTGATGACGAAGATCAGCGTGTGGTCATCGGGCGCGCCGACGCCATTGCGCCGCTGCAGCGAGGTGCCGTCCACCGAGAACTTGGGGTGGATCTTGCCGTCGACCACCAGCATGGGACCGGACTGACTGGCGAATTGCGGGCGGATGCCGGACGCCGCGAAGGCCTCCGTCTCCATCACCCCGCCCCTGTCGCCGTCGATGAAGAACACGCCGTTGGGCTTCATGTGAAAGTTGCCCGGACCGTTGCGGCGGTTGAGCTTGTGCAGCGTCTTGGCGTCCTCGATATAGAGGCCGATGGGCTTCAGGTCCTCGCCATACATGCCGGCATTCATGCCGAAGGAAAGGCTCTCGCCCTTGTCCGCCAGCGCCAGCGACAACGCAGAGAAGGAACCATAGGGCTCGCCCTTGTCATCAAGGCTGAAGAGCTGCAGGTGGTCCTCCCGGAGGTCGAAGCGGCAGACCGTATAGTCGTTGCCTTCATAGGTCTCGCCGGTGCAGGCAGCCTCGGCCCGGGCCGCCCCGATAAGCAGGCCAAGCACGAGAAGCCAGAGCCGGATGGCCCGGCTCATGTTACTTGCAGGCCTTGTCGATGGCGGCGAGTGCTGCCGAAATGCCCTGCAGCGAATAGGTGTCCTCGGTGGTCTTGCCGCGCCAGGAGGTGCCCTTCACCTTGAGCGACTTGCCGTTCTTCATGGCGGCGACGATCTTCTTGTCGCTGCCCGTATCGACCCAGGCGGTGTCGCCCTTGGAGAACATCTCGTAAGCCTGGTCGTCGATCGTCAGCTTGACGGCTTCGCCCTCCTTGAAGGGATAGCCGATGATGGTGGAAACCTCGCCCTTCACCGGCGGCTTGCGCCCTGGCATGTTGGTGACGAGGAAGAAGGCGGGGTCGCGCTTGACACCCTTGGGGTCCGTCGCCTTGGGCGTCGAGGACGCGTAACAGACCTTTGAGTCGGTCGCCTCATAGGAATAGGCGGTCCAGTCCTCGAAGGCGCCAATCTGCTTGGGTTCATTGTCCGCAAGGCTTGCGCCCGAGGAGAGGGTGAGGAGGGTGATCCCAAGGACACCCGTGCGCCGTAACTGATTCATGCGGAAACCTTAATCCTGGCCGAGACGGAAATCCAATGGTGGACGATTCCGGCCCAATTTTGGCAGATGCTGACAGAAGGCGAGACTGGCCGGATGGATTATTGCAGCGCAACAGGCATTCGGCTAGCGTTTTACGTCATTTGTGAAGGATTTCGATCATGGCGGCTGTGGAAAGTGAAATGGCATCAACGGTTTGCGTGGCCCATCTGGTGAGCCATCTCGACCAGGCCGCAACTGCCGTGGAGACCCTTCTTGCCAAGGCCAAGGCGAGGGTGGCGGCCCGCGTGATGCCGGGTGGCAAGATCAATTCCAGCCTTCTGGACGAGGAACAGCATGCGGCACATGGCCTCGCCTGGCTGGCGACCTATGCGGCAACGCTGCGCGAACTGGCCAATTTCGCCGGGCGGCTGGAGGCGGAAGGCAAGTTCGGCGAGACGGAGCAGCTGACAGTCCAGATCGCCGCGGGCGAATACGTCAACCACGTCGCCGGCGGCATTCCGATGAACCAGGGAGAGTTCCTCAGGCTCCCCGAACTCGGTCTGACGCGCAGCGAGACGGCGGGGCTGCATGATCTCGTCCTGATCGAACGCGGTAACACCTCTGCCGCACGGCGGCGGCTGGTGGAGCTGATCGCCGACGGCAATTTCGGATCATCCGGCCTCGACGAGACGCTGACCGAGATGGGCGAGACGATGCGCCGCTTCGTGGAGACCAAGGTCGCCCCCCATGCCCACCAGTGGCACCTCGACAATGCCTACGTTCCGATGGAGATCGTCAAGGAACTGGCCGAACTCGGCGTCTTTGCGCTGACGCTTCCGGAAGAGCACGGCGGGCTAGGGCTTTCCAAGGAATCGATGTGCGTGGTTTCGGAAGAGTTGTCACGCGGCTGGATCGCGGTCGGCTCGCTCGGCACCCGCGCCGAGATCGCCTGCGAGCTGATCCTGTGCGGCGGCACCAAGGAGCAGAAGGAAAAGTGGCTGCCGAGGATCGCGAGCGGCGAAATTCTGCCGACCGCAGTTTTCACCGAACCCAACACGGGTTCAGATCTCGGCTCCTTGCGCACCCGCGCGGTGCGCGATGGCGATGTCTACAAGGTGACGGGCAACAAGACCTGGATCACCCACCCGGTGCGCGCCGACGTGATGACGCTGCTTGCGCGCACCAACCCGGACGAGACGGGCTACAAGGGCCTCTCGATGTTCCTCGCGGAGAAGCCGCGCGGGAGCGACGAGAACCCCTTCCCCGCCAAGGGCATGACCGGCGGTGAGATCGAGGTGCTGGGCTATCGCGGCATGAAGGAATACGAGATCCGCTTCGAGGACTTCGAGGTGAAGGCCGAGAACCTGCTGGGCGGCATCGAGGGCCAGGGATTCAAGCAGCTGATGCAAACCTTCGAGGCCGCGCGCATCCAGACGGCAGCACGCGCCGTGGGCGTGGCCCAGAGTGCCCTCGACATCGGCCTCAAGTATGCCAAGGACCGCTCGCAGTTCGGCAAGCCCATCCTCGCCTTCCCGCGCATTGCCGATAAGCTGGCGCTGATGGCGGCGGAAGTGATGGCAGCACGCCAGCTGACGCTGTTCGCCGCGCGTGAGAAGGATGCGGGCCGGCGCTGCGATCTCGAGGCTGGAATGGCGAAGCTGCTGGGTGCCCGCGTGGCCTGGGCCTCGGCCGACAATGCCTTGCAGATCCACGGCGGCAACGGCTTCGCGCTTGAATACCAGATCAGCCGCGTGCTGTGCGATGCACGCATCCTCAACATCTTCGAGGGTGCGGCAGAGATTCAGGCACAGGTGATTGCGAGACGCCTGCTCGAAGGCGGGAATTGACCCGCACGATCCTCATCACGGGCTGCTCCACCGGCATCGGCTGGACCTGTGCGCTGGGCATGAAGCAGCGTGGCTGGCGGGTTTTCGCCACGGCACGCAAGCCTGAGGACCTGGCGCGCCTTGAGGCGGAAGGGCTCGAGGCGATCTATCTCGATTATGCCGAGCCCGCGTCCGTCTCCGCCTGTGCAGGCGACGTGGCGAAGCGCACGGGCGGCAAGCTCGACGCACTGTTCAACAATGGCGCCTTCGGCCAGCCCGGTGCGGTGGAAGACCTGACGCGCGCGGTGCTGGAACAGCAGTTCGCCTGCAACGTGTTTGGCTGGCACCAGCTGACGGGCGAATGCCTGCCACTGATGCGGGCGAATGGTTCGGGCCGCATCGTACAGTGCTCCTCGGTGCTGGGCCTGGTGGCGCTCAAATGGCGCGGCGCCTACAATGCCTCGAAGTTCGCCATCGAGGCGCTGTCCGACACCATGCGGCTTGAACTGCGCGGCAGCGGCATCTTCGTGTCGCTGATCGAGCCGGGTCCGATCACCAGCAAGTTCGTTGAGACCTCGCTGAAGAATTTCGAGAAGAACATTGATGAGGGCGCCTCGCACTACAAGGACGCCTATGCCAGGCAGCGCGCCAGGCTCGGACGCGGCGGTTCTGCGCGCTACAAACTGGGCCCCGAGGCGGTGCTGGAAAAACTCGTCCACGCCGTGGAGTCGCCCCGCCCGCATGCCCGCTATTATGTGACCAGGCCGACACACTACATGGCGATCGCCCGGCGCTTTCTGCCGCAGCGGATCCTCGATCACGTGCTCGACAAGGCTTCGGACCAGTGATGGCAGATGCGCGCTATGCCGCCTTGACGCGAACCCCCTGCCCGGCCCATGGGTTGGCCCGGTCATGCGGACTTCGGAGCGAAACTTGTTCTTCCAATATCTGAGCTACATTGCGACGGCGGCCGTAGCGGTCGTGCTGCTCATGGGCCTCGTCAACATGTTCCGAGGCGGTTCATCCAACACCTCCCAGAAGCTGATGCGCTGGCGCGTCGGGTTGCAGGCCATTGCCATTGTGGTGCTGATGGCGGCCTTCTATTTCACCCACCGCTAGAGCTTGAATTCACCACAATGAATCCCCATCTCTCTGCCCGTTTGGCGGAGGGATCGCGATGGCTGTCACGGCTGACGAATTTAGGGTGCGGGAGAAGTTCTTTCCCAAGCTTGCCCGCGTGCTGGCACGCGTGCCGCTGGCTGACGAGCTGGTGGCGGCCTATTACGCCGCGTTCGACAGGGCGACGCCGCTGAAGGCCAAGGGCATCCTGATTGGCGCTCTCGCCTATTTCATCTTGCCGATCGACGCGCTGCCGGACTTCGTGCTGGGGCTGGGCTTCACCGACGACATGGCCGTGCTGCTCGCCGCCTTCAACATGGTGCGCAACCACGTGACGGAGGACCACCGCCGCCGCGCCCGCGAGACGATCGCCCGTCTCAGGGCTGGCGCACCCATCTCCGTGTAACGATCAGCACCGCGCCGGCGCAGACGGCCATGCCGAGGATCTGCACCGGCGTGAGCGTTTCCCCGAACAGGACATAGGCCATCAGCGCCGAGACGCCGGGCACGAGGAAGATGAGGCTGGCAACCCGGCCCACATCGCCCAGCCGGATCAGCAGCATCAGCAGCGTGATGGCACCCAGCGACAGCACGACGACGGACCAGCCAAGCGCGAACCACGCATCGAAGCTGCCGTCGAAACGCATCTGCTCCATGAAAAGTGCAGGAATCCCGACGGCCAATGTGGCGCCAACATATTGCCAGGCGCCGCCGCTGGCCAGGTTGAGCGCCGTGGCGAAGCGCTTCTGGTAGACCGTGCCGAACGATATCGACAGCGCACCAAAGATATTGACCGCCGTCGTCACCGGCGTGATGCCCCCGCCAAAACCCGACTGGAGCTTGGGCGAAACGACCAGTGCCACGCCCAGGATGCCCACCACGAGGCCAAGCCAGTGGCGGAGCGCGATCTTCTCCTTCACCATCCAGGCGGCGAGGATCGCCGTCATCAGCGGCTGCAGCCCCACGATCAGCGCCGAGACACCCGCCGGCATGCCATGCGCCACTGCCCAGTAGACGGGGCCGAGATAGCCGCCATGCAGGAAGGCGCCTGCCACCGTGGCGTGGAAGGCAGCCCGCGGACCCGGCCATGGCGCGGAGAGCGCCAGCGCAATGGCGGCGAAAATAACCCCGGCGATGGGAAAACGGATCGTCAGGAAGGTGAGCGGATCGGCATGGGGCGCTGAAAGCCTTGCAACCACGAAGCCCGTTGCCCACATGAGCACGAACAGGACAGGAGCCGCGGCGATGAGGGCGCGGGTAGCGGGCGTTGCATGAGCCATGCCGCCATTTGCCCGGATTCTCGTGGCGAGGCGAGACGGTAAATCAGGGAGCAGACATGTTCGATCCGCAGAAGCTTCTAGAACAATTCCTCGGCGGCAGCCGGGGCGACACTCCGGCCCGGGACGGCAAGTCGGGCGGCGTCACCTCGCCCGACTTCATGAAGGGGCTTGCAGCTGGCGGCGTGGCAGGCGGTCTTGCCGGCATCCTGCTGGGCGGCAAGACATCGAAGAAGCTGGCCAAGGGCGCGGTAAAGCTCGGTGGCACGGCCGCCCTCGCCGGACTGGCCTACAAGGCATATGAGAGCTGGCGCGCCTCGCAGCAAGCGCCTGTCGCGGAGCCGGCGCAGCCGATGAAGGACATCACGCCGAATCCCGAAGGCACACCCTTCTTGCCCGTCCGCAGCGAGGAGCGCGACGGCATGAGCCTCGCCATCCTGCGGGCCATGATCGCCGCGGCGAAGGCCGACGGCCACATCGATGCGCAGGAGCACAGTCGCATCTTTGCGAAGCTCAACGAACACGACCTCGACACCGAGGAGAAGGCCTTCATCATCGACGAACTGCGCAAGCCCCTCGACATCGACGCGGTGGTGGCGGCTGCGGTGACGCCCGAGCTGGCCGTCGAAATCTATGCTGCCTCGGTCCTTGCGATCGACCCCGATGATCCGGCTGAACAGGCCTACCTCGCCATGCTGGCCTCGCGCCTCAAGCTGGAACCCGGCCTAAGGGCGGCCATCGAGAAGGAAGCCGTGAAGAGTGTGGCCTGACCCGTCACCATGCGGTATTGACCGGGCATGACGGCCAAGCCCGATGACCAGGGACCGACCATTGCCACACTGGTGCGCGAAAGCTTCTACCGGCTGTTCGCCGAC
>Ga0194051_1000731_pt1 | contig 18322 bp, 17 predicted proteins | sample SepL2320m_MetaG_FD_161275 | JGI IMG/M metagenome (GOLD analysis project Ga0194051, IMG submission 161275) | Anoxic zone freshwater microbial communities from boreal shield lake in IISD Experimental Lakes Area, Ontario, Canada - Sep2016-L239-20m | ecosystem: Environmental > Aquatic > Freshwater >... | reverse complement strand
CTTCCAGAAGGCGCGCGTGGTGAGGGCGGCGATCGACGTCGACCTCGACATCCGCCGCGGCGAGACGCTGGGCATCGTGGGCGAGTCGGGGTCGGGCAAGTCGACGGTGGCGCGCTGCATCGCCCGCCTGATCGACCCCAGCGAAGGCAAGATCTTCCTCGGCGACACCGAGATCGCGACCATGAAGGCGAGCAAGCTGCGGCCGCACCGGCGGCGCGTGCAGATCGTCTTCCAGGATCCCTACCGCTCGATGAACCCACGCATCACCATCGGCGAGTCGATCATCGAGGGGCCGATGAATTTTGGCCTGAAGCGCGACGAGGCGATCGTGCGCGCCCGCAAGCTGATGGAAACCGTGCGGCTCGACCCCAATTCGCTCGACCGCTATCCGCACCAGTTCTCGGGCGGCCAGCGCCAGCGCATCTGCATCGCCCGTGCGCTGGCCATGGAGCCCGAGCTGCTGATCGCCGACGAGGCGGTGTCCGCCCTCGACGTGTCGGTGCAGAAGCAGGTGCTGGAGCTGCTCGACGAGATCCGCGTCCGGCTCAATCTCGCCGTGCTGTTCATCACCCACGACCTGCGCGTCGCGGCGCAGATCTGCGACTACGTCGCGGTCATGAGCAAGGGCCGCGTCGTCGAATACGGCTCGGCCGAGCAGGTCTTCGGCTCGCCCAAGGACGACTACACCAAGGCCCTGTTCGCCGCCGCCCCCGGCCGCAACTGGGAGTTCGGCAAGTTCGCGGCGGCGTGATAGGCTTCCCCCGCTACAAGGAAAAGGCCAGCTAGGCAGCCGCTGCCGAGCCTCCCCCTGACCCGGCACCGGATCAAACGGCACAACCGTGTCCAGGGAGGCCCCCATGGCAGACAGCGTCTACAAAGTGATCGAACTGGTCGGCACCAGCAGCGAATCCTGGGAAAAGGCGGCGAAGGTGGCGGTGGAGCGGGCGGCGAAATCGCTGCGCGACCTGCGTGTCGCCGAAGTCATCGAACAGGACCTCGTCATCGAAAAGGGCAAGGTCACGGCCTACCGCACCAAGGTGAAGCTCTCCTTCAAGTACGGCGGCGGCGAGTAAGGAGCGGCGGCCTCCGTCGTCTCGACCGAGGAGCGCAGCGACGAGCGGAGAGACCTTCTCTCTACAATTAGCTGACTTTTGGTGGAGAGAAGGCCCCTCGGCTACGCTCGGGGCGACGGGGTTGCTGCTTTCCTGGGCCAGGTTCAGACTTGCCCCATGACCTCCGGCCTGCTCGAAGACGCCTCGTTCAACCAGTCGCCGGCGTTCGGCGACGTCGACCTGTTCACGGCCGACAGGCCATTGGCCGATGCCGCGGTGCGCCTCGGCCTCGACACCCAGGTGCTCTCGGCCTGCGGGCGCGACTATGGATCGGCGGCGACGCTCGATCTCGGCAGAGTCGCCAACGAAAACCCGCCCAAGCTGCGGACGATGGACGGCAAGGGCAACCGCCTCGACCTGGTCGAGTTCCATCCCGCCTATCACGCGCTGATGGAGAAGAGCATCGGCCACGGCATCCACGCCTCGGCGCACGACGGCAGCGAGCCGCACGGCCCGCTCGCCAGCCGGGCGGTGCGGCTCTATCTCGCCACCCAGGCCGAGAGCGGCCATCTCTGCCCCATCACCATGACGCACGCCTGTGTGGGCGCACTCGCGGCCGAACCGGCGCTGCTCAAAAAATGGCGATCGAAGATCCAGTCGCGAACCTACGATCCACGCCCGTTGCCGTGGCGGGAGAAAAAGGGCGTGACGCTCGGCATGGGCATGACCGAGCGCCAGGGCGGCACCGATGTGCGCGCCAACATCACCAGCGCGGCGCCGCATGGTGATCACGTCGAGATCACCGGCCACAAATGGTTCATGTCGGCGCCGATGTGCGACGCCTTCCTGGTGCTGGCCCAGGCGGCCCAAGGATCTGGAGGGGGCGGCCTCACCTGCTATCTGATGCCGCGCTACCGGCCCGACGGCAGTCAGAACAACCTTCGTTTCCAGCGCCTGAAAGACAAGCTCGGCAACAAGTCGAATGCCTCGTCCGAAGTCGAATTCCATGCCGCCTACGCCGAGCGGGTCGGCCCCGAGGGCGCGGGCGTGCGCACCATCATCGAGATGGTGAACCTGACGCGACTCGACTGCGCCATCGCCTCGGCCGGCCAGATGCGGATTGCGCTCAGCCAGGCGCTGCATCACATCCGCCACCGCTCGGTGTTCCAGAAGAAACTCGCCGACCAGCCGGCGATGCGCGCGGTCGCCGCCGACCTCGCGCTGGAGCTCGAGGCGCAAGTGGCGCTGGTGTTTCGCCTTACGCACGCGGCCGACCACGCCGCGTCGGATCCGCGGGAAGCCGCCTACGCGCGGCTGCTGACGCCGGCGGTGAAATTCCTGGTGTGCAAGAGCACGCCGCAGGTGGTCTACGAGTCTCTCGAATGCCTCGGCGGCAACGGCTACACCGAGGACCTGCCGCTGGCGCGTTACTACCGCGAGGCGCCGCTCAACGTGATCTGGGAAGGCTCGGGCAACGTCATGGCGCTGGACGTGCTGCGCGCCGCCGGCCGGCATCCGGAGGCTGCGATCGACACGCTGGCCCGGCTCGTCCGCACGGCCTCGCAGGCTTTCCACGTGGCGCCACTCGCCCAGGCGCTGGAACACACGCTGAAATCCGCCGACGCCGAACGCCGCGCCCGCTTCCTGTGCGAGGGCCTCGCCCGCATCGCAGCACTTGCTGCACTTGTCGAAGCAGGCTCCGCCTTCGCCCCGCTCTATGGCGAAACGCGGCTGGGCGCGGGCCACTTCGCCCAGTTCGGCACCGCCGATCTCGGCTCAGCGGAGACGGAGCTGATGGATCGCGCGCTGGCGACCTGACCTGCCGACAATCAGCTCCAGTAGCACCAACCTCATGCTGAGTAGGCTGCAAAGCAGCCGTCTCGAAGCATGGGAACGAGCACGTCTGTTGCCCATGCTTCGAGACGCGCCCCTCCGGGCCGCTACAGGGCGGAGGTTACCCTGCCCGACTCAGCATGAGGTTGGGTAAGGAACTCCGTGCAGGCGATGCGACCTGCGACAACCTGTCCGGAAAATATCTGCGTTGCCGACACGCGCGAAAAACATCGTGGCACATCAAACGCTTGCAGCGACCACGCCCGTAAAGTCGCCATTCGACTTGGGCGCGGCGATTTTCGTAGCGTGCCGGCCATGGTCGATTCCGCTCCCGCCCTCCTCTTGTCCGCGCTGATACAGGCGAATGACGCGGTCTGTGTCGCGGGAGACATCAATTTCAAAATGTCCCGTTTCACGCGACATCGGATGAGTCGGGACATCGGCGGAAAAGCCCGCTGGAACAAGCCCTTGCCGCCATCCGGTGCGACATGAGACTTTGGCCTTAGCGTCCCGAAAAAATGTCCCAGTGAGTCACTCGTCCCAATGAAAAAGATTTTTACGGCGTGCCTCGGCACCGAGACCAACACCTTCGCGTCGATCCCGACCGGCCACGGCCTCTTCGAGGAGACCTGCCTGTTCCGCAAAGGGAGCTACGGCAAGAACGTGCCGATGTTCGGCGCGCCGCTGGCCGTCTGGCGCGCCCGCGCCGAAGCCAAGGGCTGGCAGGTGGTGGAAAGCCTCTGCGCCTTCGCCCAGCCCGCCGGCCGGACGGTGAAAAAGGTCTACGAGGCCTTCCGTGACGAGATTATTTCCGACCTAAAGGCAGCAATGCCGGTCGATGCCGTGTTCCTCTCGATGCACGGCGCCATGGTGGCCGAGGGCTACGACGATTGCGAAAGCGATCTGCTGGCCCATGTGCGCAAGGTCGTGGGTCCGGACGTTCCCGTCGGCGTCGAGCTCGACCTCCATTGCAACATCGGCGACGGCACGATGCGCGACGCCACGGTGCTGGTGCTGTTCAAGGAATATCCGCACGTCGACGTGTCGGACCGGGCCGACGACCTGTTCACCGTCATGGAAGGCGCCATCGAGGGCCGCACCAAGCCGGTGATGGCGGCATGGGATTGCCGCATGATCGGCGTGTTCCACACCACGCGCCAGCCGATGCGCGGCTTCGTCGACAAGTTGATGGCGATGGAAGGCAAGGACGGCGTGCTCTCGCTCTCCGTCGCCCACGGCTTCCCGTGGTCGGACATCCGGGAGATGAGCAGCAAGCTGATCGCCGTCACCGACGGCGACCGGCCCAAGGCCGAGAGGCTGGCGAAGGAACTCGGCCAGGAGTTCTTCGCCATGCGCGAGGCCACCCAGCCGCCCTATGTCACGCTGGGCGCCGCCATGGCGCGCGTAAGCTCGCACAATCTGCCCAAGCCCATGGTGCTGGCCGACGTGTCGGACAATGCCGGCGGCGGCGCCGCGTCTGATTCGACCTACATTCTGAAGGCGCTGCTCGACGGCCAGGTGAAGGACGCGGCCATCGCCATGTTCTGGGATCCCGGTGCCGTGAAGCTCGCTTTCGAAGTGGGCGAAGGCGCCGAACTCGACATCCGCCTCGGCGGCAAGCTCGGGCCGCAGTCGGGCGAGCCGATCGACGCGCGCGCCAAGGTGCTGAAGCTTGAGAAGGACGTCTTCATCCAGTTCGGCGGCGCCCGCAAAGGCACCAACCCGATCGGCGATGTGGCCGCACTGCAGATCGAGGGCGTGACGGTGATCGTCAATTCCAAGCGCTCGCAGTGCCACAGCCTCGACTGCTTCACCAAGCTCGGCGTCGATCCCTCGACCAAGAAGGTGGTTGTGGTGAAGTCGATGCAGCATTTCCACGCGGCCTACGCACCGATCGCCAGCGAGGTGGTCTATGTCGCGGCCCCAGGCGCGCTGGTGCCGGACTGGTCGCTGCTGCCCTACACCAAGGTCGACAAGGCGCAGTGGCCGTTCGTAGCCCAGCCCAAACACGCATGAGGTGGCTCGCTCTCCCTTGCGTCCTGCTTGCAGCAGGTAGCGCTGGCGCCCAGTCGCCGAATGGGGTGCGCACGCTCGATCCTCCTGGCGCCATCAAGGCCGAGGGCACCTGGAGTCTGGGCGTCCGCGCCGGCGACTTCGTCTTCGTCGCCGGCATGCAGGGCGTCGATCCCGTGACCAACAAGCTTGTGCCCGATCCCGAGGGCCGCATCCGCCAGGCCTTCCTCAACATCCGGCATATCGCCCAATCGGAGGGCGCGAGCCTGCAGGATTGCGTGCGGCTCACCATCTATGTGAGCGATCTTTCCAAGGTGGCACCCCTGGTCGACAAGGTGCAGGCCGAACTCTGGGGCAAGCCGCCCTATCCGCCGCGCACGATGGTCGAGGTCCGACGGCTGTTCGACGACGACATCGTGGAGATCGACAGCGTGTTCTACGCACCGTCAAAAAGGTGAACAAAACCGCCATATTTCAGGGCGTTTACAGCGGCGGGGCTGATTGGTATGTTCCGCCGCGTCGCGGCCCGGGATGGCCGTTTTGTCGTTTAATATCAACGACTTAGCGTGATCCCGCCTCGGCGCGAGGGGCGCGACCATGAAGATTCTCACCGGCAACAGCAACCGACCGCTGGCGGAAGCCATTTCCGCCAAGCTGGCGCTGCCGCTGGTCAAGGCCAACATCCGGCGGTTCTCGGACAACGAGATTTTCGTCGAGATCCTGGAAAACGTGCGCGGCGAGGACATGTTCGTCCTCCAGTCGACGAGTTCTCCGGCCAACGACCATTTGATGGAGCTGCTGATCACCATCGATGCGCTGCGCCGCAGCTCGGCGCGCCGCATCACCGCGGTGATGCCCTACTTCGGCTATGCCCGGCAGGACCGCAAGACCGGCTCACGCACGCCGATCTCGGCCAAGCTGGTGGCCAACCTGATCACCCATGCCGGCGCCAATCGCGTGCTGACGCTCGACCTGCATGCCGCACAAATCCAGGGCTTCTTCGATATTCCCGTCGACAATCTCTACGCCGGCCCGGTGTTCTCCAAGGACATCAAGGACACGATCAAGAGCAGCAACCTCACCGTGGTATCGCCCGACGTCGGCGGCGTGGTACGCGCCCGCGCGATTGCCAAGCGCATCGACGCCGATCTGGCCATCATCGACAAGCGCCGCGAGGCGGCCGGTGTCAGCGAAGTAATGAACGTGATCGGCGACGTGAAGGGTTGCGACTGCATCCTGATCGACGACATCGTCGACTCGGCCGGCACGCTGTGCAATGCAGCGGTCGCCCTGATGGACCAGGGCGCCAAGTCGGTGTCGGCCTATGTCACGCACGGCGTGCTGTCGGGCGGCGCCGTCGCCCGCGTCGCCGCCTCGCCGATGGAGAAGCTGGTCATCACCGATTCGATCCAGCCGACCGAGGCGGTGCGAATTTCTCCCAACGTGAAGCCACTCAGCATCGCCTCGCTGATGGCCGAAGCCATGAAGCGCATTTCCGACGAGACGTCGGTATCGAGCCTGTTCGACTGAAGATTTATTGAACTAGGAGTTATGGAGATCCGGCGATCGGCACCCCTGGAGGCCGCGCCGCGAGTGAGAGAGAGCAATAGCAAACCCAAGGAGAAGTGAGATGTCAGAGACGACCAAAGTCGTCGCGAAGAAGCGGGATCGGGCCGGCAAAGGGGGCGCCCGTTCCAGCCGTCGCGAGGGACTGATTCCCGCCGTGATCTACGGCGACAAGCAACCTCCGATCATGATCGCGGTCGAGCCGAAGTCGATCGAGCGCGAGCTGCACAAGGAAGGTTACTTCAACCACCGGATTCAGATCGACGTCGAGGGCACGGACTATGCCGTCCTGCCGCGCGACGTGCAGGTCGATCCGGTGACGGACAAGCCCCTCCATCTCGACTTCCTGCGCATTGGCCCTGAGTCGATCATCACCGTGCAGGTGCCTGTCCACTTCAAGAACGAAGCGGCGGCGCCCGGCATCAAGCGTGGTGGCGTGCTCAACATCGTGCTGCACGAGATCACCGTGCGCACCAAGGCCGACACGATTCCGGAATATTTCGAGGTCGATCTGACCGGCCTCGAAATCGGCCATTCGATCCATCTCTCGACGATCTCGGTTCCCGAGGGCGTGCGGGTGGTGAGCCGTGACAAGGATGCCACCGTGGCGTCGATTGCTGCCCCGACCGTGGTGCGCGAGCAGGCGGCAGCGGACGCATCGGCTCCGGCAGCGGCCGAAGGTGCAGCTCCGGCAGCGGGTGCAGCACCCGCGGCGGGCGGTGCGGCTCCGGCGGCAGGTGCTGCGGCACCGGCGGCGGGCGGCAAGGCCCCCGCTCCGGCGAAGAAGTAGCAGGCGGAAGGGTTCCGCCGGTCCGATGCTTCTGCTTGTCGGGCTCGGCAACCCCGGGCCGCGCTATGCGGGGCACCGGCACAACGTTGGATTCATGGCGGTGGACGAGATCGTCCGCCGCCGTGTCTTCTCGCCCTGGCGATCACGGTTCAACGGCGAGGTGGCCGAAGGTCACCTCGGCGGCGAGCGCGTCATCGCCTTGAAGCCCATGACCTTCATGAACGAGTCGGCCAAGGCCGTGGGCGAGGCGGTGCGCTTTCTGAAAGTGCCGCTCGACCGCATGGTCGTGTTCCACGACGAACTCGACATCGCCCCGGGGCGGGTGCGCATGAAGAAGGGCGGCGGTGCCGGCGGCCATAACGGGCTTCGCGACATCGACGCCCACGTCGGCAAGGACTATCGCCGGGTACGGATCGGCATCGGCCATCCCGGCCACAAGGATCTGGTGCTGCACTGGGTGCTGCGCGACTTCGAGCCGGACGAACGCGACGCTAAGGACGGCTGGGTGCCGAAGCTGCTGTCGGCGCTGGCCGAGGAAGCGGCGCTGCTGATCGAAGGCGGCGCCAAAGCGGACGAAAAGTACATGAGCCGGGTGGCGCATCTCGCGCCGCCTCCCGATCTTCCGGCCAGGCTGGATATCAGAGAGTAGATCATGGGTTTCAATTGCGGAATCGTCGGCCTGCCCAACGTCGGCAAGTCGACCCTGTTCAATGCGCTGACGGCCACGCAGGCGGCGCAGGCGGCCAACTATCCGTTCTGCACCATCGAGCCCAACGTCGGCCGCGTCGCCGTGCCCGATCCGCGGCTCGACAAGCTCTCGGCGATCGCGGGCTCGGCCAAGATCATCCCGACCCAGCTCGAGTTCGTCGACATCGCCGGTCTCGTGAAGGGTGCCTCGAAAGGCGAGGGCCTGGGCAACCAGTTCCTCGCCAACATCCGCGAGGTCGATGCCATCGCCCACGTCCTGCGCTGCTTCGAGGACAGCGACGTGACGCATGTCAGCGGCAAGGTCGATCCGGTGAGCGACGCCGAAGTCGTCGAAACAGAGCTGATGATTGCCGACATGGATAGCCTGGAAAAGCGCCTGCCCAACCTCGAGAAGCGCGCCAAGAGCGGCGACAAGGAAGCGGCGGCCGAAGCTCCCGTGGTCAAGAAGGCGCTTGACGCGCTGCGTGAAGGCAAGCCCGCCCGAGACGCCGCGCTGACGGCCGACGAGTTGCCTGTGTTCCGCGGATTGCAGCTCATCACCGCCAAACCGATGATGTACGTGCTGAACGTCGACGAAGGCTCGGCCGCCACCGGCAACGCCCACAGCGCCAAGGCGGAAGCCTTCGCCAAGCAGCGCGGCATGCTGGCCGTGGTGATCTCGGCCGCCATCGAGGCCGAGGTCGCCCAGCTGCCGCCCGAGGACCAGGGCGATTATCTGTCCTCGCTCGGCCTCACCGAGACCGGCCTCGCGCGCGTGGTGCGCACGGGCTACCAGCTTCTCGATCTCGTGACCTTCTTCACTGTCGGGCCCAAGGAAGCGCGGGCCTGGACGGTGCGCCGCGAGGCCACCGCGCCGGTGGCCGCCGGTGTCATCCACACCGACTTCGAGAAGGGCTTCATCCGCGCCGAGACCATCGCCTACGATGACTACGTGGCCCTGAAGGGCGAATCAGGCGCCCGCGACGCCGGCAAGCTCCGCCTCGAAGGCAAGGACTACGCCGTCAAGGACGGCGACGTCTTCCACTTCAGGTTCAATGTATAAGGCGCCTACAGCGCGTTACACATTGAACCGGCGGGCAGAAAAGACACCGCCGTCAGGATCCGATGATCCCGCCATCCTTCTTGGTGATGGCGATCACCGCAGGGCGTGGCGGCATGCCGTCCTTGAAGTCGGGCCAGCGCGTCGTGGGTGTCTCGTAGGTCGAGCCCTTGCCCTCGCCGGGATGCTGGATGGCGAGGAACAGGGTGCGGTCGTCCGGCGTGAAGGTCGGGCCGCAGACTTCCGATCCCTTGGGGGCCGCGAAGAACTGCCGTGTCAGCGCCCGGCCCGGCCCCGCCACGTCGCAGGCATAGAGGCCATCGGCGATGCCCGCGATCTCGCTCGAGTCGGTGGCGATCCACAGCCGTCCCTTGCCGTCGAACGTGACGTTGTCGGGACAGGTCAGCCAGCCGTCGGCCGACGTCTCGGGATGGTACTTCGTGCCCTCGTCCTTGCCGGGTTGGCCGGCGGCCACCAGGATCGACCATGTGCCCTCGGTCGAACCATGGTCGCCGTCCTTGGGCGCGATCTCGAGGATGTGACCGTGATCGTTCTTGGCGCGCGGATTGGCAGGATTCACCTGCTCGGGCTTGCGTGAGCCGTTGTTGCTGAGTGCCACATAAACGTAGCCGTTGATCTTGTTGGCCTCGATGTCCTCGGGCCGGTCCATCGGCGTGGCCTTCAAGAGGTCACCGGCCCGGCGGGCACCGATCACGACGTCGGCCTGGCTCGCGAATCCGTTCTCGGCCGTCAGAGGTCCCTGTCCATGGATCAGCGGCAGCCAGGCGACCTTGCCACCCTCGTCGAAGCGGGCGACGTGAAGCGTTCCTTCGTCGAGAAGGTCGCGGTTGGCGGCCCGATCGGTCGGGTTCCACGGCTTCGAGGTCACGAACTTGTAGACGTATTCGAAGCGTGAATCGTCACCCATGTAGCAGACGACGCGCCCGTCCTTGGCGACGGCATGATGGCAACCCTCGTGCGCGAAGCGGCCCAACGCCGTGCGTTTCACAGGCATCGCTTGCGGATCATACGGATCGATCTCGACGATCCAGCCGAAGCGATGCGGTTCGTTCGGCTCCTTTTCGAAGTTGAAGCGGTCGAAGTGCTGCCCCCAGGCATAGGAGATCGTGCGGCCGAGCCCGTATCGCTTGGCCAGGGCCTGATCGGGATGCTTGGCCTGATCGCCCACAAAGTAGAAATAGAAATTCTCCTCGCAGGTCAGCCACGTGCCCCAGGGCGTCTCGCCACCGGCGCAGTTGTTGAACATGCCGAGCACCCGGGTGCCCGCCGGATCGGCCGACGTCTTCATCTTGTCGTTGCCCGCGGCCGGGCCTGCAATGCGCATCGGCGTGTTGACGTCGATGCGGCGCGCATAGCGGCTGCCGTCGACGACCTTCCAACGACGGCCTTCACGCGCGATTTCGAGGACCGCCCCACCGTGGGCCGCCATCTCGATCTCGGCCTGGGGCTTGTCGGCGCGTAGCCGTGCCTCGCGGCCCTCGCCGATACCGGCCAGCATCAGGTTGGTGTTGGTGTACTCGTGGTTAACCACCATCAGGAAGCGGTCGCCGGAGGTGCTGCCGGCCGGTAGCGCATGCAGGCCGAGGAAGTCGTTGTTGTAGCCGAACTGCAGGGCCTGGCTTGCCCCACTCTGCTTGGCCGGATCGTAGGCCGGTGCACCCGGCAGCACCGGATCGCCCCAGCGGATCAGGACCTGGACCTCGTAGTCGTCGGGAACGTGGTGCGTCGGATCGTTGACGTGAGGAACTTCCTTGAAGGTGAAGGAGGATGGCGCGCCGCCCTGGGCTCCAGCCTTGCCGCCGAGGGCGGCAAACACCGCCGTGCCGGCGAGCCCGGCCAGTGCAGCCCGCCGCGACAGGCGACTTTCGATCAACGCGCCGATCGAGGCTTCGCCGCTGTCGTTGGAAACGATATCGTCATCATCGTGCATGGCGCGCTCCCGTGCTTCCTCAGCCTAGAGAAAGCAGACCTTCATTACAGCGCGATGATGACCCCCGTGCGAAACCAGATCAATCGGCTGCCTACGGCAGCACGCGCTTCATCCAGCGTGCAGTGCCCTGGGCGTCGTGGCTGTCGGAGGCTTCGAGCTTGGCGATCACGCGTTCGCGGTCAGCCAATTCACGGTTCTGGCTGAGCTTGATCTTGGTTTCGATGCGCGAGAGCGGCATGCGGAACACCGTGATGCCGCGTGTCTGCGCCTCGGCGTTGCCGGTGGGCAGCCGGTCGAGGCCCCAGCCCTGGGGGCCCGCAGCCTCGTATTCGCGGGCGAGTGCGGCCAGCACGTCGAGCGCGCCCTTGGTGTCTTCGATGATCTGCGGCCGGCCATAGGCGTGCACCGTCACATAGTTCCAGGTCGGCACTTTTACGCCCGGGGTGTACCAGGTGGGCGATACATAGGCGTGCGGGCCCCAGAACAGCGCCAGCGATTCCGCAGGGCGCGCCAACAGCTTCCAATGCGGATTGGCCCGCGCCACATGGCCGATCAGCGAACCGTGCGGCCCGCCCGCCTCCTGCCACAGCAGCGAAAGATGCGTGGTGAACGGCGCGCCGTCCTCGGCCGTGGAGGTGAGCAGCGCCCAGCTATGGGCCCGCATGATCTCCCGGCCTATGGTCTCGTCGCCTTCGAAGTGCTTCGGCAAGTACATGATTGATCCAGTGGGTTGAACGCCGCTGAATTACCATGTCCAATGCAATGAACAGAGGGAGTTATTCTCATGGGCGAAGATATCCATCTTAAGTCGGCCGCCGGCGAAATCGGGGCCTATCTTGCGACCCCGACAGGCACACCCAAGGGTGGCGTCGTGGTAGTTCAGGAGATTTTCGGCGTCAACCAGCACATCCGGAAAGTCACCGACTTCTTCGCCGGCCAAGGCTACATCGCGCTGGCGCCGCGCTTCTTCGACCACATCAAGACCGGCATCGAGCTCGGCTACACGCCCGACACCATCGCCGAGGGCCGCGGCTACGTGATGCAACCCGGCTTCACCGACAAGGCGGTACAGGACGTCGAGGCGGCGATCCAGGCACTCAAGACTCGCGGCGCGAAGAAGGTCGCGGTCACCGGCTATTGCTGGGGCGGCACGATCTCCTGGCTGGCGGCGACGCGGCTCAAGCCCGACGCGGTTTCGGGCTACTACGGCGGTGGCATCCATGGTGCCAGGAACGAAAAGCCGACCGTTCCGACGCAACTGCATTTCGGCGACAAGGACATGCACATCCCGATGGCGCACGTGAACGAGCTTCGCGAGCTCCATCCTGGCGTGCCGATCTTCGACTATCCGGCCGACCACGGCTTCCATTGTGACGAACGCGGCAGCTGGGACGCGGCGGCCTCCAAGCAGGCCATGGCGCGCACGCTGGAGTTCTTCGGCAAGCATGTTGGCTAAGAGACCCGCAAAAAAGGCTTTCGATCCAACGGCGCGCGGTCCCCTGAACGGGGTCCGCGTGGTCGACCTGTCGCGGCTGGTCGCGGGCAATGTGCTCACGCTCCAGCTCGCCGATTTCGGTGCCGAGGTGATCAAGATCGAGCCGCCCGAGGGCGACACGCTGCGCTCGTGGAAGGTGAAAGGCGTTGAGACGGCGTGGAAGGTTTATAGCCGCAACAAGAAGAGCGTGGCGCTCGACCTGCGCTCCGATGCCGGCCGCACCATCGTGCGCGAACTGGCGAAGTCGGCCGCGATCCTGGTCGAGAGTTTCCGCCCCGGTGTCCTGGAAGACATGGGCCTGTCGCCCGCCGAGCTGCACGAGATCAATCCCAGGCTGGTGATCGTGCGCATCTCGGGTTGGGGTCAGGACGGCCGCTACCGCCACAAGCCGGGCTTCGGCACGCTGATCGAAGGTTATAGCGGCTTCGCCTCGATGAACGGCTTCGAGGACCGCGAGCCCGTGCTGCCGCCGATGTATCTCGCCGACGCCATGGCCGCCCTCTACGGCTACGGCGCCGTCATGGTGGCACTGCGCGAAGTCGAAGTGAACGGTGGCACTGGCCAGACGCTCGACCTGCCGCTGTTCGATCCGCTGTTCTCGGTACTGGGACCTCAGGCCGCCAACCACAAACTCACCGGCGATGTGAAGGTGCGCAGCGGCAGCCGCTCGACCAATGCCGCACCTCGCAACGTTTACGAAACCAAGGACGGCCACTGGGTCTGCCTGTCGGCCTCGACGCAAGGCATGGCCGAGCGCGTACTTATAAAAATCGGCCGGCCGGAGCTGGTGAAGGATCCCAAGTTCGCCACCAATATCGAGCGCGTCAGGAACGGCATCGAGCTCGACGGCATCATCGGCGGCTTCATCAAGGCGCGCGATCTTGCCGAGAACCTGAAATTCTTCGACGAGGCCGGCGTCACCATCGGCCCGGTCTACGACATCGCCCAGATTACGCAGGACGACTATGTGCTGGAGCGCGAGGCGCTGATCGAGATTCCGGACGAGGAAATGGGCGAGCTGCCGACGCATCCCGTCGTGCCGCGCCTGTCGGGCACGCCGGGCGCGCTGAAGAGCGCCGCGCCGAAGGTCGGCGAACACAATGAGGCGCTGCTGAAGCCCCTGCTGGGCGAGGCCGAATACGCCAAGCTCTGCACATCGGGTGCGATATCGAACGGGAAGAAGAAGTGATGACCCGCCCCCTTGTCTCCAGGCCCACCCCGCCCGTCTGGCGCTCGACCATGTACGTGCCGGGCAATGTGCCAAAATTCATCGACAAGGCGCACGAGCGCGGCGCCGACTGCGTGCTGGTCGACCTCGAGGACAGCGTCCAGCCGGCGCAGAAGCCCGAAGCCCGCGCCATGCTGCCCGAGACGATGAAGAAAGTGGCGCGCGGCGGCGCCGATGTCGCCGTCCGCATCAATCGCCCGCTGCGGCTGGCCATCCCCGACATCGAGGCGGCAGTGCGGCCGGGCCTCTCGGCGCTGTTCGTCACCAAGACCGAGGGTGTGCAGCACCTCCGCCTGCTCGACGAGATGGTGACCGAGCTGGAGCGCGAGCGCGGCATGCCGGTGGGCGGCGTGGGTTTTGCCGCCATGATCGAGCACCCGCGCGCACTGAGCCAGATCCACGACATCGCCGAGCATGGCCCGAGGCTCATCGCCATGATGCTGGGCGGCGAGGATTTCGCGCTGGAGACCGGATCGATTCCGGGCGACGAATCGCTCGAACTGCCCAAGCGCCTGGTGGCCTTTGCCGCACAAGCGCATGGCGTGGCGATGATGGGAATCCTGGGAACGGTCGCCGACTACTCCGACCCCGCCGCCTACAGGAAGAGCGCCGAACGCGCCCGCCGCTTCGGCTTCTCCGGCGGGACCTGCATCCATCCCGGCCTCGTGCAGGCGCTGAACGAAGCTTTCACGCCGGCGGCCGACGAGGTCGCCTATGCGAAGAAGCTGATCGTGGCCGACGAAAAAGCCGCGGCCGAGGGCCGCGGCTCGTTCTCGGTGGATGGCAAGATGATCGACATCCCGGTCATCGACCGCGCCCGCCGCCTGATCGCGCGGCACGAGGCGATCGAGAAGCGACTGAAGCGTTAGTCTCGCTGGGGGCGCCCCCCCAGCAATTCAGTGCTTGTCGGCCCACACCTGGCGCTTCACGGCGTACATCAGGCCAGCCAACGCCAGAAGGAACAGGATGACGCGAACGCCGGTGCGCTTGCGGTCTTCCATCCACGGCTCCGACGCCCAGGCGAGGAACTCGGTGACGTCCGAGGCCTCCCGGTCGAGCGTGGCCTTGGTGCCGTCGGCGTAGGTCACCTTGTCGTCGGCGAGCGGCGGCGCCATGGCGATCCGGTGGCCGGGGAAGTAGGTGTTGAAGTTGTCGTCCTTGCCGATCGAGAACTCCTTGATCTGCGCCGGCGTCAGCTTGTCGTACGGCACGTAGCCAGTCAGCAGCGAATAGATGTAGTCCGCGCCGCCTTCGCGCGCCTTGACGATGACGCTGAGGTCGGGCGGCGCCTTGCCGTTGTTGGCGGCGGCAGCGGCCAGCTCGTTGGGGAACGGCTTCCGGAAGCGGTCCGACAGGCGCGCCGGCCGCTCGATCGGCTGGCCGTCGTCGTTGAGGTCGGGCACGACGATGTCCTTGATCAGGCCCTTGACCTGATTGTCGGTGAGCCCGAGCTCCATCAGGTTGCGGTAGGCCAGCAGCGACAGCGAATGGCAGGCCGAGCAGACCTCGGCATAGATCTGATAGCCGCGCTGCGCCGCGGCGCGGTCGTAGGTGCCGAACGGCCCCTGGAAGTGCCAGTGCTGGTGCTTCGGATGGACCTCGGTGCCGGCCGCAAGGACGACGGCACCCGTGCCGGCGACGAGGGCAGCAAGCGCAATCGCGCCGGAAACGATCAGTCTACGCATGGCGCTTACCCTGCCTTCTTCTTGAGCACTGCGTCGGCGATGCTGGGCGGCATCGGCAGCGGCCGTTCGATCTTGCCCAGGATCGGCAGCAGGATGAGGAAGTGGAAGAAATAATAGAGCGTGGCGACCTGCGACAGCGGGATGAAGAAGCCCGCCGGCGGGTTGTAGCCGCACCAGCCGAGCACGACGACGTCGGCCACGAGGAGCAGCATGAACCACTTGTAGATCGGCCGGAACGTGCAGGACCGGACACGCGAGGTGTCGAGCCAGGGCAGGATGAACAGCACGGCGATGGCACCGAACATCGCGATCACGCCGCCCAGCTTGTCGGGGACGGCGCGCAGGATCGCGTAGAACGGCAGGAAGTACCATTCCGGCACGATGTGCGTCGGCGTCACCAGGGGGTCGGCCGGGATGTAGTTCGCCGCGTCGCCCAGCATGTCGGGGGCGAAGAACACGACGAGCGAGTAAACGATCAGGAAGACGACGACGCCGAAGCCGTCCTTCATCGTGTAGTAGGGGTGGAACGGCACGGTGTCCTGCGGCCCCTTGGGATCGATGCCGGTAGGGTTGTTTGAGCCGTGGACGTGCAGCGCCACGACATGCAGCGCCACCACCGCCACGATGACGAACGGCAGCAGGTAGTGCAGGGCATAGAAGCGGTTGAGCGTCGGGTTACCGATCGAGAAGCCGCCCCACAGCCAGGTGACGATCGAATCGCCCACCACCGGGATGGCCGAGAACAGGCTGGTGATGACGGTGGCGCCCCAGAAGCTCATCTGGCCCCACGGCAGCACGTAGCCCATGAAGGCCGTGGCCATCATCAGCAGGAAGATGACGACGCCCAGGATCCACAGCAGTTCGCGCGGCGCCTTGTAGGAGCCATAGTACATGCCGCGGAAGATGTGGACGTAGACGGCGATGAAGAAGAACGACGCGCCGTTCATGTGCAGGTCGCGGATCAGCCAGCCCTGCGGCACGTCGCGGTCGATGCGCTCGACCGAGTCGAAGGCCATCAGCACGTGCGGCGTGTAGTTGGTCGCCAGCACCACGCCGGTGGCGATCATCAGCACCAGCATCACCGTGGCGATCGCGCCGAAATTCCAGAAGTAGTTGAAATTCCGCGGCGTCGGGAAGGTGTGATACTCCTTCTCGATATACGAGAAGATCGGCAGGCGGTGATCGATCCAGGCGATCACCTTGTTGTTGAAGACCGGCGGTGTGCCGTGAGACGAGGCCATTGCTGCGAACTCCTAGGCGATCGTTTGTGGCGATCTGTGCGCGATCGAAACGGCGATCAGCCGATGCGGACGAGTGAGTCGGAAAGAAACAGGTACTGCGGAATGGCGAGGTTCAGCGGCGCTGGTCCCTTGCGGATGCGCCCCGACGTATCGTAGGCCGATCCGTGACAGGGGCAGTACCAGCCGCCGTAGGGGCCCTTGTCCTGGCCCGGCTTGTTGCCGAGCGGCACGCAGCCCAGATGGGTGCAGACACCGATCATGATCAGCCACTCCGGCCGCACCTTCTTCGCCGTGTCGGTCACCCGCGAGGCGTCGGTCTGCGGATCGGGCAGTTCCGACATCGGCACCGCGACGGCTTCCTTGATGTTCTCCGCTGTCCGGTGACGGATGAAGACCGGCTTGCCGCGCCAGCTCACGGTGATGGCCTGGCCGAGCTCGATCGGCTTCACATTCACCTCGATCGAGGCGAGCGCCAGTGTGTCGGCGGCGGGATTGAGATTGTTGATGAACGGCCATGCGACGGCCGCCGCACCGACCGCGCCAAGGGCACCGGTCGCAACCATGAGGAAGTCGCGCCGCGTCGGATCGCCGTGCCCGTCGGCCGGAACGCTAGATGAAGCCATTGTTTCTTTCCGTCCCCCAAGGAGATGCTGGCCTTTATAGCCGGGAAAGCCCCTTATGTTTCAAGGCTCTGTTGGTCGCAGGCACCAAGTGCTGCTTTCTGTGACAGCGTGCCGCACGGATGGCGCTTTCGCGACGCGGACGGGAGTAGAAAAAGCCATGCGTCTGGCCCTCTTCGAGCCCGATATTCCTCAGAATCTCGGCGCCTTCATCCGCCTCGCCGCCTGCCTGGGCGTGCCATTGGACATCATCGAGCCCTGCGGCTTTCCGGTCGACGACAAGCGAATCCGCCGCGCCGCGATGGATTATTACGACCTGGCGACCATTGCCCGGCACGCCTCCTGGGCGGCTTTCCGGACCGCCCACCTCGCCGGGCAACTGTCCGGGGGGCCCTCTGGACGACTGGTCCTGCTGTCGACGGCGGGCGCCGTCCCCCTGCCCGAGGCCACCTTCCGGGCCGACGATATCCTGCTGCTCGGCCGTGAAAGCGCCGGCGTCCCGGCCGACGTCCACGACGCCGCCGACCTCAGGGTCCGCATTCCGCTGCAGCCCGGCGCACGCTCGCTCAATGTCGCGCTCGCCGCCGCGATGGTATTGAGCGAGGGCCTTCGCCAGACTAAGGGATTCGCCCAGCTCTCATGATGAAGCCTGCCCGTACCGCCACCGGCCCCAACGGCCCCTCCCCGCTTCCCGACGAGGCGACTGTGCTGCGCTGGAAGGACAGCGCGCGGCATTGGTTCGGAACCCTGCGCAACCGCCTCTGCGCCGAATTCGAGAAGATCGAGGACGAGCTCTTAGGCACGCACGCCGACCTGCCGCCCGGCCGCTTCGAGCGCAAGGAATGGCGGCGCGAGGAAGGGCCCGACGGCGAGGATCGCGGCGGCGGCACCATGGCGATCATGCGCGGCCGTGTGTTCGAGAAGGTCGGCGTCAACGTCTCGACCGTGTTCGGCGAGTTCAGCCCGGAGTTCCGCAGCCAGATTCCCGGCGCGGCGGACAACCCGCGCTTCTTCGCCTCGGGCATTTCGCTGGTGGCCCACATGCGCTCGCCCAAGGTGCCGGCGGTGCACATGAACACCCGCTTCATCGTAACCACGCGC
>Ga0194051_1000730_pt1 | contig 18322 bp, 15 predicted proteins | sample SepL2320m_MetaG_FD_161275 | JGI IMG/M metagenome (GOLD analysis project Ga0194051, IMG submission 161275) | Anoxic zone freshwater microbial communities from boreal shield lake in IISD Experimental Lakes Area, Ontario, Canada - Sep2016-L239-20m | ecosystem: Environmental > Aquatic > Freshwater >... | reverse complement strand
TCGACGATGTGCTGGGCAAGGAAGTCGCCCAGCGCATCACCACGGCGGGGGGCAAGGCGCACTATCTGCGCCATGACGTGCGCGACGAGGCCGGCTGGCCCGGCGTGATCGCCGAAGCCGAGAAGCGTTTCGGCCGGCTCGACATCATGGTGGCCAATGCCGGCATCGGCGTCATGGCGCCGATCGCCGAGATGACCCTGGCCGACTGGCAGCGCCAGCAGGCGATCAACCTCGACGGTGTGTTCCTCTCGATCAAGCATGCGATCCCGGCGATGAAGCGAGCGGGCGGCGGCTCGCTCGTGCTCATGTCGTCGATCGCCGGCCTGCGCGGCGCGCCCGGCCTTGCCGCCTATTCGGCGACCAAGGGTGGCGTGCGGTTGCTCGCCAAGTCGGTGGCGCTCGAGCATGCCCACGACAACATCCGCTGCAACTCCGTTCATCCCGGCATCATCGCCACGCCGATCTGGGGCAAGATTCCGACCGGTGCCGAAGGCAACCGCCGCAACGCGCCTATAGATCCGCGTGAGAGGGCCGAGCTCGCGTCACCGATCGCGCGCGTCGGCGAGGCGCAGGACATCGCCAACGGCGTGCTGTTCCTCTGCACCGAGGCGGCCAACTACATGACCGGCCAGGAACTGGTCATCGACGGCGGCATCACCGCCGGCGGCCGGCCTCAGCGTCCGCAATAGCTTTCGTGGGCGGTGCCGCGGCAAAGGGCTGGATTGTCGTCGCAGCGCTGAGCGGTGCGATCTCGGTGGTCGTCGGCGCTTTTGCGGCGCACGGCCTCGACCTGCGCACGGAAGCGGGCCTCAAGGCGCGCGAATGGCTGCAGACCGGCAGCCAGTACGAAATGATCCATGCGCTCGCCATGCTGGGCGTCGCGGCGCTGTGCACCGGCGGCAGGCTGCAGGACAGGCTGGCGATTGTCGCGCAATGCCTGTTCCTCGCAGGCAGCGTCCTGTTTCCCGGCGCGCTCTATGCGCTCGCTTTCGGCGGCCCGCGATGGTTCGGCGCCGTCGCCCCGATCGGCGGCCTCGCCTTCATCGCCGGCTGGATCGTCATAGGCATCGCCGCGTTGAGGAAACGCGGCGCCTGACTTCAGGAAAGCTGCTCGTCCAACAGCTTGAGTGCTTCGGCGGCGAAGGCGCGCATGTTGGCGACGCGGTCGCCCGAGCCGGTGCGGAGCGTGCGCGCGATGCTCCCATTGGGGCCGACGACCGCCACGCAGGTGTGGCCCGCCGGGTCGCCGTAGGAATTGCCGGTCGGACCGGAGGCGCCGGTCTCCGCCAGGCCCCAGGTCGTCTTCAGTCGCTCGCGCACATGCTCGGCCGCCAGCAGCGCCCACGGCTCGGAAGAGGAGCGCACGCCGGCGCGCTTTTCGCGCGGCACGGCCAGAAAGGCGTCGCCCGCCGGGCGGGTGTAGACCACGGCGCCGCCCATGAAGTAGGCCGAGGCGCCGGGCACGGCGAGCAGCACGGCGGAAACGAGTCCGCCGGCCGAGGATTCCGAGACGCCGACCGTTTCCTTGCGGGCTTTTAGTTTCTCGCCGACTTTCTTGGCGAGCGGCAGAAGCGAGTCCATCGGATCAGTCCTTCTTGGTGAAGATGTCGAGCACCAGCGGCACCTGCTGGCCCATCCAGATCGCGCGGTCGCGATGATCTTCGAGATCGTGCCCGGTGTTGGGATGGATGAACAGCGTGAGGTCGCCGCGGTTGAGCGTCAACCACGACAGCAGCGGGGCGAACTGCTCGTTCTTGAACGCCACCTGATAGCTGAAGCGCGGATGCGGTCCGACGGGCCGTTCGTGAAAGCGGCCCATCTCAATGGGAAAGGCTTTTTCGATGCGCTCGCGCAGCGCCCAGGCGGCGTCGCGCGAGGCGGGATCAAAGTAGACGTGGGCATGCCAGTCGAGGATTTGGGGTGTGTTCATGGCTGCAGCCTAGCACATCCCCCGACCCGCCTGACGGAACCCAGAGCCGTTCCCCGATGCGGGCCGGCTTGCTAGGGTCGGTTATCATGAACTTCGATTTTTCCGACGATCAGAAGCTGCTCAAGGAGCAGGTTCGCAAATTCCTCGCCGACAAGTGCTCGACCAAAGTGGTTCGGCGCGTGCTCGACGGCAACGAAACCCATGCCGACGATGTCTGGAAGGGCCTCGTCGACCTCGGCGTGCCCGGCCTCGGGATCCCCGAGGAATACGGCGGATCGGGTCTCTCGCCGCTCGAAGTCTGCGTCGTGGCCGAGGAGATCGGCCGCGCGGCGGCACCCGTGCCGTTCGACACCTCCGTCGTGCTGGCGACCGAGGCGCTGAAGCTCGCGGGCTCCGAGGCGCAGAAGAAGAAATTTCTGACCGGGCTCGCCTCGGGCCAGGCGATCGGCACGCTCGCCATCGCCGAGGGGCCGCAGCCGCCCAGGCCGCGCAACATCCGGACGACCTTCGGCGGCGGTCGCCTCAACGGCAAGAAGGTGCCGGTGACCGACGGCGAGGCCGCGACCTTCGCGATTGCGCTGGCCAATACAGGCGGTACCGGAGACCGCGCCCTCTCGCTGGTGCTGGTCGATCTCAAGCAGGCGGCCGTGGCGAAGAAGCGGGTCGAGACGATCGATCCGACGCGCAAGCATGCCGAACTCGCCTTCAAGGACGCCTCGGCCGAGTTGCTGGGCGGCGAAGGTGAGGGCTGGCGGCTGCTCGAACAGCTCTACGACGCGGCGGCGGTCTATTTCGCCTTCGCGCAGGTCGGCGGCGCCGAGGCCGCGATGTGGATGGCGCGCGACTATGCGCTGCAGCGTCAGGCCTTCGGCCGCGCCATCGGCTCCTACCAGGCGATCAAGCACAAGCTTGCCGACTGCTACGTCAAGCTCGAGCTTGCCCGCTCCAACGCCTACTACGGTGCGATGATGCTGACCGAAGGTGGCGCCGATCTCGCGGTCGCAGCGGCTGCGGCGCGGATTGCCGCCACCGAGGCCTATGACTTCGCCGCCAAGGAGAACATCCAGACCCATGGCGGCATCGGCTTCACCTGGGAAGCCGACACGCAGTTCCACTATCGCCGCTCGCGCCTGCTGGCGCTGTCGATCGGTGGACCGATGGCGTGGAAGGACAAGCTCGTCACCCGGCTCGAACAGAAGAACGCGGCGTAGGAGGAAATCACCATGGACTTCAACGACACGCCCGAAGAAGCTGCCTTCCGCAAGGAAGTCCGCACCTGGCTCGAAGCCAACGCCACCCGCAAGAGCGACGACAAGCAGAGCTTTCGTGCCCGCAACGACGATCCCGAGCTTCTGAAGAAAGCCAAGGAGTGGCAGGACAAGAAGGCCAAGGCCGGCTACGCCCGCATCACCTGGCCGAAGGAATTCGGCGGTCGCGGCGCCTCGCCGATCCTGCAGGTGATCTACCAGCAGGAAGAGGCCAACTTCCTGGTGCCGCTCGGCTTCTTCGACATCGGTCTCGGCATGTGCATTCCCACCATGATGGCCTATGCCAAACCCGAGCAGCTCGCCCGCTACGTGAAGCCGGCCCTGCATGGTCAGGAAGTGTGGTGCCAGCTCTTCTCGGAGCCTGCTGCGGGTTCGGACGTGGCTGGCATCCGCACCAAGGCCGAACGAGATGGCGATAGCTGGGTCATCAACGGCCAGAAGGTCTGGACCTCGGGCGCGCATTATTGCGACTACGGCATCGTCATCACCCGCACCGATCCCAACGTGCCCAAGCACGCGGGCCTCACCATGTTCTTCCTCGACATGAAGACACCCGGGGTCGAAGTGCGCCCGATCAAGCAGATGTCGGGAGGCGCCAACTTCAACGAGGTGTTCTTCACCGACGTGCGCCTTCCCGACAGCCAGCGCCTGGGCAAGGTCGGCGAGGGCTGGAAGGCCGCGCTCACCACGCTGATGAACGAGCGCCTCGCCGTCGGCTTGCCCTCGGGCGGCCTCGACATCGACGAGTTGATGGAACTTGCGCGCGACACCGACCTCGAGGACGGTCCCGCGATCCGCAACCAGCAGGTCCGCGGCAAGATCGCCGAATGGTACGTCCAGCAGCAGGGGCTGAAGCTCACCCGCTACCGTACGCTGACCGCACTCTCCAAGGGCCAGACGCCGGGACCGGAATCCTCGATCATCAAGATCGTGGCCGCGCCCAAGATGCAGGACATGGGTGCCTTCGCCATGGAGCTGATGGGCCACGCCGGCATCATGAAGGAGGACGTGCCGCACGCGGCCGGCTTCCAGGCGCAGTGGATCGGTGGCGCCGGCTTCCGCATCGCCGGCGGCACCGACGAGATCCTGCGCAACATCGTGGCCGAGCGGGTGCTGGGGCTGCCTGCCGACATCCGCGTCGACAAGGATATTCCGTTTAATCAACTGGGAAAGAAATAGACACCTTGGATCTCCTCCCCTGAGCGGACTCCGCTCAGGGGAGGTGCCCTCGTCTTACGAGGGCGGCGGGGTTCATGTCTTTTCTGCGCGGTGCGGGCTCTCGCGCCTGTGAAGGCGCTGCCGCCCGCCGGCGCTTAAGCAGCGCTAGCGCTGCTTAAGCGCCCACTCTGTATACTTCTTCGCCTGCGCCTGCGTGTCGGCGTAGTACCTGGCGTATTCCGCACCGACCATCGGCTTCAGCGCCAGCCCGACGGCGTCCATCTTCTGCAGCATCTCAGGGCTCTTGATCGCTTTCAGAAAGGCGGTCTCGATCACCTTCACGATGTCGGCCGGCGTGCCCTTGGGGGCACCGACGCCGCGCGTCGAGGACGAGATCACCGTGCCGTAGCCCAGGTCCTTGGTGGTCGGCACATCGGGCAGGAACTTGGAGCGCTCGCTGTCGGTGATCGCAAGGCCGCGAACCTCGCCGGACTGGACACGCTTGAAGACGCTGCCGACGTTGTCGAAGGCCACATCGACGTGGCCGCCCAGGACGCCCGCGAGCTGCTGGGTGCCGCTGTCGAAATGGACGATACGGAACTCGACCTTGGCCGCCTCCTGAACCATCAGGATGGCGAGATGGTCGTCGCTCAGGATGCCGGTGGTGCAGGCGCTGAGCGTGCCCGGCGCCTTCCTGGCCGCGTCGATCAGGTCGGCCAGCGTCTTGTAGGGGCTGTCGCCCTTGACCCAGATCAGGCCCGGATCGAGCACTTGATTGATGATGGGAATGAAGCTGTCGACGTTGAACATCGCCTTGCGCTCGGGGTCGAGGATGATGGTGTTCACGGCGGGCAGGTTGAGGAAGCCCAGTGTGTAGCCGTCAGGCTTGGCGCGGGCGACCTCGGTAAATCCGATCTGGCCGCCGGCGCCCGCCTTGTTGACCACGGTGATCGGCTGACCGAGGTCCTTCTCGGCCGCCGCCGCCAGGATGCGTGCCCCGATGTCGGTGCTGCCGCCGGGAGCAAAGGCCACGACGAGCTGCACGGCGCGGCGCGGATAGTTCTGGGCGATGGCGGGGCTTGCGACGGTGATGGCCGCCGAGGCGGCGAGCAGGGTGCGGCGACGGATGAACATTCTTTCCTCCCTTTTGCGTATTCGACTGTTTATTCGCTATCGCCTTCCCGGAGCGGGGCGAGCGAGCGTGGTTTGAACAAGAGAAAGCCAACGACGATCACGGGAACGGCGAGCAGCGTGAGCGCCACCGGGCGGTCGAGGAAAATGGCGAAGCTGCCGCCGGAAATCTCCAGCGTCGTGCGCAGCGATTTCTCCATCATCGGGCCAAGGATGAGTGCCAGGATGGCTGGCGCGATCGGGAAGTCGAGCTTGCGCAGCAGATAGCCCAGGATGCCGAAGCCCAACATGACCCAGACATCGAACAGGCTCTGCTTCAGGCCGTAGGCGCCGATCACGCAGAAGATCAGCACCCCGGCGCACATGTAGCTGAACGGGATCTTGAGCAGCTTGGCCCACAGGCCGACCAGCGGCAGGTTGAGGATCAGCAGCAGCACGTTGCCGACGAAGAAGCTCGCGATCACCGTCCAGACCAGCGCCGGCTGCTCCTGGAACAGGAAGGGCCCCGGTGTGATGCCGTTGATGATGAAGGCACCCATCAGCACCGCAATGGTGGGCGAGCTCGGGATGCCGAGCGCCAGCAGCGGCACCATGGCGGCGTTGGCATAGGCATTGTTGGCGGTCTCGGCCGAGGCCACGCCCTCGATCGCGCCCTTGCCGAAGCGTTCCGGCGTCTTGGAGACGCGCTTTTCCAGCACATAGGCCATGAAGGTCGGCACGATGGCGCCGACCCCCGGGATCAGGCCAAGCACGAAGCCGACGACGGTGCCGCGGCCGATCGCGCCCACCGACTGTTTGCATTCCGCAGCCGTCGGCATCCAGCTCTTGAGCTCGGCCTCGACCATGTGGGTCTGGCGCTTCTCCGCCGCGAGCAGCAGTTCGGCCACGCCGAACAGGCCCATGACGACCGGGATGAAGCCGATGCCGTCGTAGAGCTCCTCAACGCCAAAGGTGAAGCGCGGCGCGCCGCGCACCGGATCGACACCGACCAGGGCGAGCAGCAGGCCGATCACCGTCATCAGGAGCGCTGCCATCATGTTGTTGCCGGCCAGGCCCACGACCAGGCAGAGGCCCGCGACCATGAGGGCGAAGAACTCGGCCGGCCCGAACTTCAGCGCCAGCGAGGCGAGCGGCATGGCGACGACGACCAGCGCCACCGTGGCCAGCGTGCCGCCGACGAAGGAGCCGATCGCCGCGATGCCCAGCGCCGATCCGGCGCGGCCCTGGCGGGCCATCTGGTGGCCGTCGATACAGGTCACGACCGAGGCCGCTTCGCCCGGCACGTTGATCAGCACCGAGGTGATCGTGCCGCCATACATCGCGCCGTAGTAGATGGCGCTCAACATGATGATGGCGCCGGTGGCGTCGAGGCTGAAGGTGAGCGGGATCAGGATTGCCGTGCCGGCCGCCGGTCCGAGGCCGGGCAACACACCGATCAGTGTGCCGAGCACGCATCCCACCAGGGCAAACAGCAGGTACTTGACCGAGAGAGCCGCGGCGAAACCCGCGAGCAGATGGTGGAGCGCGTCCATGGGCCTAGCTCCAGATCCGGCCATCCGGCAGGAGCACATCCAGCCAATGGGTGAAGACGTAATAGACGCCGAAGCTGCCGCCGACGGCGAACAGCGCGATCACCCACCAGCGCCGCTCGCCGAGCGCGATCACGAGGGCAGCATTGAACACCAGCATGGCGAGGCGGAAACCCACCACCTCCATCGCCGCCGCGGCGGCAGCCATCAGGAGGACGATGGCGAGCCAGCGCATGCCGCCTACACCGTATGGCAGGATGCGAACCTCGTCATCGGCCGCAGGAGCGGCGGGCTCGCGGTAGGTGGTGAAGAGAAGGGCGAGTGCCAGGACCACGCCGATCAGCGCCAGCCAGAACGGAAAGAAGCCCGGGCCTGGGCCCAGACGATCCGTCAGCGACAGCAGCGAAGACTGCCAGACTGCAAACAGGCAGAACACCAGCATGGCGCCCGTCGCGATCAGTCGACCCTGGCGCATGCCCGTCGACCCTCCCTATATTTCTTTTCTTGTTCTGGAGTGCAGCATAGCTGCAAACCAAGCATGTGCAAATCTGCGGCGGATCGGGAGGAAGAGAATGAACAGGCTGGACGGCAAGGTCGCGTTTCTGTCGGGTGCCGCACGCGGCATCGGCGGCGAAAGTGCCAAGCTGATGGCGAGCGTCGGCGCCAAGGTGGCGATCGGCGACGTGCTCGAGGAGCGCGGCCGCCAGACCGTGCGTGAGATCGAGGCTTCAGGTGGCCAGGCGCTGTTCGTGCCGCTCGATGTCACGACGGAGGCGAGCTGGGCCGCAGCGATGGACGCAACGGTCAAGAAGTTCGGCGGTCTCGACATCCTGGTGAACAACGCCGGCATCTTCGTTGGCAAGGGCGTCGAGGATGCTTCTATGGACGACTGGCACCGACTGGTCGCCGTCAACCTGACTGGCGTGGTCCTGGGCACGCGCGCGGCGCTGCCTCACCTCAAGGCGAGCGCCCAGCAAAGTCCTCATGGTTCGGCGATCGTCAATCTGGCTTCCATTGCGGGCCTGGTGGGTTCGCAGCTCGATCCGCTCTATTCGCTGACCAAGGGTGGCGTGACGCTCTTCACCAAGTCGACGGCCCTGGAGTTCGGCCGCAAGGGCTACAGGATCCGCGTCAACTCGATCCATCCCGGCCTGATCGAGACGGACATGGGTCAACAGACCTTCGTCATGCGCGCCAAGCAGGTCGGCACCAATGACACGGAGAAAGCACGCGAGGCGACGCTCGCGCTTCATCCGCTCGGCCGGCTGGGCACGGCGAGCGACATTGCCAAGGGCATCGTCTTCCTGGCCTCCGATGATGCGAGCTTCATGACGGGCGCAGGCCTCGTCGTCGATGGTGGCTGGACCGCTCACTAGTCAGAAGATACCGGCGGCGAGGCCTGCCGCCATCGCCGCCCCAAGCTCCTCGCACTGGTCGACGAAGGCCGGCTGCCAGATGCCCCTGCAGATCAGCGGCTCCTGCACGGCGCGCCAGCGCAAACCGGTCGTGATCGTCTCCACGCCGCGGCGCGTCCCTGTGCCGTCACTGCCGGCGCGGATGTAGAGTGCGTAGGGCAGGCCCTGGGTCTTCTCGAGGCAGGGATTGTAGCTGCGGTCGAAGAAGTCTTTCAGCGCGCCGCTCATGTAGCCGAGGTTCTCGGTCGTGCCCAGGATGATCGCCTGCGCCGCCAGCACGTCCTCCGGGCCGGCCTGGAGGGGTGCCACGACCCGAACATCGAGGCCCGTTTCGCTCCGCGCTCCGCGCTCGACGGCAGCCCGCAGCGCAAGGGTGTTCTCCGACGGGGCGTGGGCCACGATCAGCAGGCGTTTCGACATCACCCGGTTTTAACCCGATACTCGGTGCCATGCTCAAGAAACTCCTGATCGCCAATCGCGGCGAAATCGCCATCCGCATCGCCCAGGCTGCCGCCGAACTCGGCATCGCCACGGTCGGTATCCATTCCGAGGACGACGCCACCTCGCTGCACATCAGGCGGGTCGACGAGGCCAGGGCGTTGAAAGGAAAGGGGGCGGCGGCCTATCTCGACATCGGGGGTGTGATCGCCGCGGCAAAAGCGGCGGGCTGCGACTCGGTCCATCCCGGCTACGGTTTCCTGTCGGAGAATGCGGCCTTCGCTCGCGCCTGTACCGACGCGGGGTTGATCTTCGTCGGGCCGACGCCCGAACAGCTCGATCTGTTTGGCGACAAGGTGCAGGCTCGGGCCCATGCCGCGGCAACCGGTGCGCCGCTGCTGCCCGGCACCGACGGCGCGGCAGACCTTGCCGCTGTGAAGGCGTTCTTCGCCCAGCATGCCGGCACGGGGATCATGATCAAGGCGATTGCCGGCGGCGGCGGGCGCGGCATGCGGGCTGTCCGCAAGGACACCGAGATCGCCGAGGCCTTCGAGCGCTGTGGCGCGGAAGCCAAAGCGGCGTTCGGCAACGGGGCACTTTATGCCGAGAGGCTGATCGACCGCGCGCGGCACATCGAGGTGCAGATCGTGGGCGACGGCAAAGGCGGGATCGTGGCCTTCGGCGAACGCGACTGCACGATCCAGCGGCGCAACCAGAAGATCGTCGAGATGGCGCCGAGCCCGGGCCTCTCCGCCGACCTGCGCCAGAAGATCGTGGCGGCGGCGGTCGGCATGGCGAAGGCGGTGAAGTATCGCAGTCTCGGCACTTTCGAATTCCTGGTCGATGCGGCCAGCAAGCAATCCTTCTTCTGCTTTATCGAGGCCAATCCCAGGCTGCAGGTCGAGCACACCGTCACGGAAGAGGTCTACGGCGTCGATCTGGTGAAGGCGCAGCTCCGTCTCGCCGCGGATGCAAGCCTGGCCGAAGTCGGCGTCGTCGGTGCCAGTTCGCGCGGCTACGCCATCCAGCTCCGCGTCAACATGGAGACCATGACCGCCGACGGCTCGGCCAAGCCGGGCGGTGGCACGCTCACGGCCTTCGAGCCGCCGGCGGGCCGCGGGGTACGCGTCGACACCTATGGCTATGCCGGCTATCGCACCAATCCCAATTTCGACTCCCTGCTTGCCAAGGTGATCGTTCACGCAGCCTCGTTCGAGGAGGCTTTGGCCTGCGCCGAGCGGGCGCTGGCGGCGTTTCGGCTCGAGGGCGCACCGTCCAACATCACCTTCCTGCGGGCGTTGCTGGCGCACCGCGACTTCCGCGACGACAAGGTCTACACGCGCTTCGTCGACGATCATGCGCCCGAGCTCCTGGATGCTGCCGCCAAGCTGAAGGCCGGCCTCTATTTCGAGGCCGCGGCGCCTGTGCAGGCTTCCGCGCCAGCACCGGCGCCAGCCGCCGCTGTCCGTCAGGCAGGCGCCCGGGTCGATGCCGTCGATCCGTTGGCCGTGCTGGCCTTCGGCAAGGCCAAGGCCGAGGTTGCCGCGCCGCCGGCCGCGAGCGAGGTGCCCGAGGGCACGGTGGCGGTGCCGGCGCCGATGCAGGGCACCATCGTCAGCATCGCCGTGGCGGAGGGCGACGCCGTCGCAGCGGGCCAGGCGCTTCTCGTGATGGACGCCATGAAGATGCAACACGAGATTCGCAGCCCGGCCCGCGGCTATGTGCGACGGATCGCGGTCGCAGCGGGCGAGACGATCTACGAGGGCCATGCGCTCCTGTTCGTCGAGGAGGCGGACGTCGAGGTGAAGGGCGCCGCGGTCGAGGAGAAGATCGACCTCGATCACATCCGGCCCGACCTCGCCGAATATTTCGACCGCCGGGCGATGACGCTCGACGAGAAGCGGCCGGATGCGGTGGCGCGTCGGCGCAAGACCAACCAGCGCACGGCGCGGCAGAATCTCGACGATCTGGTCGACCCCGGGAGTTTCGTCGAATATGGCGCCTTCGCCATCGCCAGCCAGCGCACGCGCCGCACGGTCGAGGATTTGATCGAGAAGACGCCGGCCGATGGCCTCATCACCGGCATCGGCCGGGTCAATGGCTCGCTGTTCGGGCCCGAGCAGAGCCGCGTCGCCGTCGCGCACTACGACTACACCGTGCTGGCCGGCACCCAAGGCAAGAACAACCACCACAAGAAGGACCGCCTGTTCGAGATCGTCGAGAAGCAGCGGATCCCGCTGGTGTTCTTCACCGAGGGCGGCGGCGGCCGGCCGGGCGACATCGATGTGCAGTCGGTCGCCGGCCTCAACACCATGGCCTTCCACATCTTCGGGCGGCTGAGTGGCGCGGTGCCACTGGTCGGGATCAACTCAGGCCGCTGCTTCGCGGGCAACGCCGCGATCCTCGGCTGCTGCGACGTGGTGATCGCCACCAGGAACTCGTCGATCGGCATGGGCGGCCCGGCGATGATCGAGGGCGGCAATCTCGGCGTGTTTTCACCCGAGGAAGTGGGCCCGATGAGCGTGCAGGTCGCCAACGGCATGGTCGATATCGCCGTCGAGGACGAGGCCGAGGCGGTCGCCGTGGCCAAGAAATACCTCTCCTTCTTCCAGGGCGCCTTGCCGGAGTGGCGGGCCGCCGACCAGCGGCTGCTGCGCCGCGTGATCCCCGAGAACCGGCTCCGGGTCTACGACGTGCGCGACGTGATCGAGACGTTGTGCGACGAGGGCTCGGTGCTCGAGCTGCGGCGCGCCTTCGGCCTGGGCATGGTAACGGCGTTCGGCCGAATCGAGGGCAAGCCGCTCGGTATCGTCGCCAACAACCCGACGCATCTCGCGGGCGCCATCGACAGCGACGGCTCGGACAAGGCGGCGCGCTTCCTGCAGCTCTGCGACGCCTTCGACATCCCGATCCTGTTCCTGTGCGACACGCCCGGCATGATGGTCGGACCGGAGGTCGAGAAGACCGCGCTGGTCCGCCATTGCTCGCGGCTGTTCGTGACCGGCGCCAACCTCACCGTGCCGTTCGGCACCATCGTGCTGCGAAAGGCCTATGGGCTCGGCGCTCAGGCGATGGCCGGCGGTTCGTTCCACGCGCCCACCTTTGCGCTCAGCTGGCCGACCGGTGAGTTCGGCGGCATGGGGCTCGAGGGCGCCGTGAAGCTCGGCTATCGCAAGGAACTGGAGGCGGTCACCGATCCGGCCGAGCGGCGTGCTCTGTTCGACAAGATGGTGGCGGCGGCCTATGCCCGCGGCAAGGCGCTCAGCACCGCTACCTATTTCGAAGTCGACGAGGTCATCGACCCCGCCGATTCGCGGCGCTGGATCGCGACCGCGCTGTTGGGGGCGGCGTCGAAGCCGGCGCGCTCCACCAAGAAGCGGCCGAACATCGACACCTGGTAGAGGATCGCGCTTACGCGCCGCTCGTTACTGCGCGATCCAGAACGTGTCCGGCTGGTAGAGCCCGATGTATCCGCCCGGATCCCAGGCGGAATAGCCCTCCTTGGGCACGTTGCGGACCTTGGGGCCGACCACGATGGGCTGGCGGATGCCGTTCACCGTGCCGATCGAGAATACCTCGTCGGCACTGGCCTCGAGCATCTTGTCCCATGCCTTGCGCCGCCCGACGGCGTCCTGAGAGGTCTCCCATTCCTTCAAGTAGTCGAGCAGCTTGCAGGCCGACTCCAGGTCGCATTTCTCGCCCTTGGTGCCTTTGGACTCGATGAACATGCCCCAGCGCGACCACTGCAGTCCGCCCTGCATAGTCGGCGCGAATTCCTTGGGGCTGGTGTTGACCGTCGGCACGGCGGTCACGTTGCCGGCGAAGGCCGTCATGATCGCTTCACCCGAGAACGCCCTCAGTCGGAAATTCTCGCGGGTCTGGGGCTTGACCAGCATCTTGATGCCAACCTTCTTCCAGAATTCGCCGATAAGCTGCAGCGCATCGGCGTCCTCGGTCTCTTCGCTGGCATGCTCGACCACGATGGTCGCTGGCCGGCCGTCGGGTAACAGACGGATGCCGTCAGAGCCCCGCTTGGCGAGCCCGACCTCGTCCAGCAGCTTGTTGGCGAGCTTGGGATCGTACTTGGCCCACTTGGTCGCATATTCCGGCTTGAACAGCTCGGAACGCTCCATGATCGTATTGTTGGAAGGCTTGGCGAGGCCCAGATAGACGACCTGATTCAGCTCTTCGCGATCGATGGCCAGCGACAGCGCGCGTCGGAAGCGGACATCGCGCATCAGCTTGCGCCAATCTTCGTCAGTGGCGGTGAGGTTGGGATAGAGCGCAATCTGCGATCCGGAGCCGGACTCCCACAGGCGAACATTGACGCCCGATGTCTTGGCGCTCTTCTGCAGGAATGTGTAGTCGCGCATATTGAGGTAGCGCGGCTGCAGGTCGGCCTCGCCAAGGCCTGCCTTGGCGGGAATCAGGTTGGCCGCCGCCACCGTCATGATCACATCGTCGATGTAGGGGAGTTGCTGACCCTTCTCGTCGATGCGGTGATAGTAGGGGTTACGCGCGAAGACGAAACGCTGGGCCGGCGGGACCGTGGTGAGCACCCACGGGTTGAGCGTCGGCATGTCGACATTGCTGTTGCCGTACATCACGTCCTGGCGCCGGTAGATATTGACCCAACGGCTACCCTTGAAAGCCTTCAGGATCTCTTCTTCCGGCGTGTACTTGCCATGGAGCTTCTTGAGGTAGTGCGCCGGTCGGAAGAGGAAGAGCGGCGCAGCGCGTGCCTGGCTCTCGATGAAATAGGGGTTGGGCTTGTCCCAGGTATATTTGATCGTCAGGCTATCGATGATTTCGACCTTGGGCGGCTTGCCATCGACTATCAGTTCGACGGAAGGCCCGGAAGGCGACAGCTCGTCGTTGTTGGCAACATCCTCCCAGAAGAAGCGAAAATCCTCGGTGGTGAAGGGGTGACCGTCGGACCATTTGTGACCCGCGCGCAGCTTCAGGGTGAATTCACGACTCTCTTTGACTTCGTAGCTTTCCAGGATGTCGGGGTGCAGCTCGAATTTGTCATTGTAGACGATCAGGCGGGTGTAGCTGTAGATCGTCATCAGGCGCGTATCGCGCGAACCCGAGACCAGCATGTTGAGTTGGCCGCCTTGCTTGCCCGGGCCTTCTCCGCCAGCGAACCGCTTGACGATCAAGGGCTGCTCGGGGATGCGCTTGGCGACCGGCGGCAGCTTGCCCGCCTTCACCTGGTCGGCAAGCGAAGGTGTTTCCTGCAGCGTCGGCAGGGGATCGGCGGCAAATGCCGGCGTCCAAATCAGCCCGCCCACTATGGCCTGCATCAACATACGTCTTTTCATTGTCAGCCTCACCTTTTCCCCGTCTGCCAACAGTCGTTGTTGCGGGTTTCGCCGAGCGGTCGTCGCTTCGGGGGATCAAATCGTCGAATGGCCTCAGCGTCAATGCTGTCAGTGTGCAATGGTTCCACGCATCGCCGGTTCCGCGCATCGCCCAATGGTGGCGAAATTGTGACGTCGCATTGACGCGCCACGGCGGACGCGCAAGAAACGGCGGGTAACAGATCAAGTACTGGGGGAAGAATGGCGAGCGGCCTCGAGAGCGAATTTGTGACGCTCCATGAAATCGTCAAGGCGGCCAAGATCCGTCTCAGTCCAAACATCTGGGACTATCTCATCGGCGGAACCGAGACCGAGACGACGCTGCGGCGCAACCGGATGGCGCTGGATTCGATCGCCTTCAAGCCGCGTGTGCTGCGCAATGTCTCGAAGATCGACCCGTCGTCGGAAATCTTCGGTCGCAAGCTCCGCCTGCCGGTGATGCTGGCGCCGGTCGGCTCGCTCGAATCCTTCGAGCCGGGCGGCGGCATCACCGTCGCCAAGGGAGCAGGTGCGGGCAACGTGGCGATGCTGATCAGCTCGGTGACGACGCTCAGGCTCGAGGATATCGTCAAGGGCGGTGCCGCGCCCAAGATCTACCAGCTCTATGTCCGCGGCGACGACGCGTGGGTAGCCGATCGGGTGAAGCAGGCGATGGATGCGGGTTACGACGCCTTCTGCATCACCGTCGATACCCAGGTCTATTCCAGGCGCGAGCGCGACATCGCCAAACGCTTCGTGAAGTCATGGCGCACGGCGGCAGTTGGCCAGGATCACCAGGCGGCTTTCTCATGGGACAACTTCAAGCGCGTGAAGGACAAGTTCCCCGACGTGAAGTTCATGCTGAAGGGTATCGGCACCGGCGAGGACGCCGAGATCGCCTGTCAGCACGGCGTCTGGGGCGTCTATTGCTCCAACCACGGCGGACGGCAGCTCGACCACGGGCGCGGCTCGGCCCAGGTCCTGCCGGAAGTCATCGAGGCGGTGGCCGGCCGCGCCAAGATCGCGGTCGACGGCAGCTTCAGCCGCGGCAGCGATATCGTGAAGGCGATCGCCATGGGCGCCGACTGGGTCGGTCTCGGCCGCCTCTATTGCTATGGCCTCGCCGCCGCCGGTGCCGCCGGCATCGAGCGCGTGATCGAACTCCTCGAGGAGGAGATGAAGGAAGTGATGGGCCTGCTGGGCGTCGCCAATTTGAAGCAGCTCGACAAGAGCTACATCACCCAGAGCACGCCGACCAACCTGCCCGGCGTGCACAGTGCGTTCCCGCTGCTCAACCTGAAGGACGAGGGCTACTGACGCCTATCCACGTCCAACAAATGGCATCTTGGTCGCCATCACCGTGATGAACTGGACGTTGGCGTCGAGCGGCAGGCTGTCCATGTAGACGATGGCATTGGCCACCGCTTCGACGTCCATGCGCGGCTCGGCGACCGTCGTGCCGTTGGGCTGCAGCACGCCCTTGGTCATGCGCTCGGTCATCGGCGTCACGGCATTGCCGATGTCGATCTGGCCGCAGGCAATGTCGTAGGCGCGGCCGTCGAGCGAGGTCGACTTGGTGAGGCCGGTGATGGCGTGCTTGGTCGAGGTATAGGCGACCGAAAACGGCCGCGGCGCGTGCGCCGAGATCGAGCCGTTGTTGATGATGCGCCCGCCCATCGGCTTCTGCGCCTTCATGATCTTGATGGCTTCCTGGGTGCACAGGAACGGGCCGGTCAGGTTGGCCGCGACCACACTCAGCCAGGTCTCGTACGGCAGGTCTTCCAGCGGCACGGGCGGCGCGCCGCCGCCGGCGTTGTTGAACACCAGGTCGAGGCGGCCGAAGGCCTCCTTGGTGCGGGCGAACAGGGCCTGGATCGATTCCCGCTTGGTGACGTCGGTCGGCACCGCCAGCGCATTGGGGGCGTTGTTGCCCGCCATGCTCGCGGTCTCTTCCAGCGCTTCCTTGCGGCGGCCGGCCAGCACGACCTTGTAGCCGTTCTTGAGCAGCGCCAGCGCCGCGGCGCGGCCGATGCCGCTGCCTGATCCAGTGATGATTGCGATTTTCGCCATGGGTTCGTTCCTCCTCGGGAGCGGACCCTATCAGACGGCGAGGGATTTCACATAGGCCCGCCAGCCGCCGAGCGCAGTGATGTCGCGTGCCGCGGCGACGGCGTAGGTTTCGCAGAGAAAGCCCAGCACGCTGGAACCGTCCGCGAGGGTGACGGTGCCGAGGCCGAGTGGTGCGGGGATCTTGGTGACGAACGCGCCAACCTTGTCGGCCGGCAGACTCCACACTTCGAGATCGATCGCGCCGCCGCCGTCGGCCACGCGCACCATGCCGGGCCGCTGCGGCGGGCCGCCGGGAAGGGCATAGAAGCGATAGACCGGCGCGGTCTTTCCGACGCTTTCCAGCCGGCCACCCAGTTCGGTGAGCTGGCTGTTGAGGGGAAGGCCGCTCATGTGGGCGCCGACCACGGCAATGGAAACGCGATCTTCTATGACGACGGGATCGTGCGCCGGCGCCGGTAGCTGGCTGGTGGTCTTGCCGAGCGGCAGCGGCACGGCGCGCTGCCAGCGTGTGCCGAAGGCGAGCAGCGCACGCTCGGCAAAGGCGCCGGCGATCAAGGTGATGCCGAACGGCATGCCGTCGGGACGGAAGCCGAAGGGCAGGGCAAGGCCGCTCAGGCCGAAGAAATTCACGAAGTTGGTGTAGTGGCCGAGATGCGAGTTGTAGAGCACCGGCTCGCGCGCGAGGTCGGCCACCTTGTAGATCGTGCCCGCGGTCGGCAGGGCGAGGCAATCGAGCCCCTGCATTTCGGCCGCCGCACGGGCCTTCAACTCGGCGAGCTTGTATTGACCTTCAAAGGCATCGACGGCGCTGTAGTTGCGGCCGCCCAGCACGATCTGCCGCGTGGTCGGCCAGACACCTGCCTTGTCGTTGGCGCCCTCAATGAATTTGCCGACCGCTGTCGTGCGCTCCGCGACCCAGGGTCCGGCATAGAGTAGCTGGGCGGCGTCACGAAAGGGCGCGTAGTCGAATTCGACCGCCGTACCGCCTAGTGCTTTCAGTTTCCCGACCGCCTGCGCATAGAGCGCTGCGTAAGCGTCGTCGCCGAAGAATTCGAGCGGCTTTGGCACACCGAAGCGAAACGTCTTGCCGATGGCCGGAGTCGTCTGAGGTGTACAGGCCACGCCCAGCACGGCATCGGCATCGGCGCAGCTCAAGGCGAACACCGACACGCAGTCGAGCGAGCGGCAGGCCGGCACGACGCCCTCGTTGCTGAACAGGCCCGGCGTCGGTTTTAGACCCACGATGTTGTTGAAGCCGGCCGGCACGCGACCGGAGCCCGCGGTATCGGTGCCGAGGGAAAAGCTCACCAGGCCCGACGAGACGGCGACGGCCGAGCCGGAGCTCGATCCGCCCGGCACGAACGCGGCGTCGAACGGGTTGCGCGGCACGCCGTAAGGCGAGCGCACGCCCACCAGGCCGGTCGCGAACTGGTCGAGGTTGGTCTTGCCGATGACGATGGCGCCCGCTTCGACCAGCCGCTGTACGACCTCGGCAGAAGTCTGCGGCGTGTAGGCAAAGCCGGGGCAGGCAGCGGTGGTCGCGAGGCCCGCGACGTCGATATTGTCCTTTACCGCGAAGGGGATGCCGTAAAGCGGCAGGCGATCGATTTCTCCGCGCCGTGCGTCGAGCGCGGCGGCCTCGGCGCGCAACAGGGCGTCCGGGGTGCGCGAGATCCACACCTTGTCGTCGCCGGCCTCGGCGATGCGCTTCAGCACCTCTTCGATGGCCTGCCGGACGTCGAGCGAACCGGCACGGTAGGCACCGTGCAGCGCATGAACACCAAGGTCGAGGAGGGCTGTCATGCCTCGCTTGTAGACAACGCCCGGCGCGAATGCAGCCGCCAGTTTCGCGCGGGATTTGGCACGGTACTTGCCTGTAGCCCTCGGGGATAACAGGGAAAAATGGGGCTAATAATGAAGCGTCGCTCATTCATCAAGACGACGGCTGCCGCCGGCGCTGCCGCCACCACCGCACCGGCGATCTGGTCGGAGGCCAAGGCGCAGGCCCGCAACGAGACGCTCCTGCTGGTCACCGAGAGCC